>Ga0209415_10020590_pt1 | contig 10238 bp, 8 predicted proteins | sample PeaSoiSIISIP2007_FD_187696 | JGI IMG/M metagenome (GOLD analysis project Ga0209415, IMG submission 187696) | Peat soil microbial communities from Weissenstadt, Germany - SII-SIP-2007 (SPAdes) (version 2) | ecosystem: Environmental > Terrestrial > Soil > Wetlands > Peat | place: Germany...
GTCGAAGGGCGAGGCGGCCCTCACTACGCTGGAGCGGGCCGAGCAGGAGACGCGCGGCCAGCTCTCGGCCGCCCGGGACCGCGTGGTCGCGCTCGGCGCCCCCGCCCTGGACGGCCGGGGCCTCCTGGACGGCTGGACGGAGCTGGTGACCTGGGCGTCGAGCCAGGTGAAGGTGCGCGAGCAGGAGGCAGAGGCCGCCCGCGCGGAGGCGGATACCGCCCGCGCCGGCATCGGCGAGCTGACCGGCCAGTTGAGCGCCGACCTGGCCGGCGCCGGGATCGGCCTCGCCCCGGAAGCAGTCGACGCGTCGGCCGCCACCGCCGTCACGGGCGCGCTCGAAGGCGCCAGGCACGCCACCAGGCGCGTCGCGGAACGCCGCGCCCACGCCGCCGGCCTGGCCGGCAAGCAGCGGGCCGCGCAGGAGGAACAGCGGGTCGCGCACCTGCTCGGCAACCTGCTGCAAGCCAGGCAGTTCCCGCAGTGGCTGGTCAGCGAGGCCCTGGATGACCTGGTCACGGTGGCCTCGCAGACCCTCGCGGCGCTGTCGAGCGGCCAGTTCGACCTCACCCACGACAAGGGCGACCTGTTCGTCATCGACCACACCGACGCCGATGCCTGCCGCTCGGTGCGCACCCTGTCGGGCGGCGAGACGTTCCAGGCGTCACTCGCGCTCGCTCTCGCCCTGTCGTCGCAGATCTCCGCCCTGGCAGCCGCGGGCGCGGCCCGCCTGGACTCCATCTTCCTCGACGAAGGGTTCGGCACCCTGGACGCCGAGACCTTGGAGGTCGTGGCAACCACGCTTGAGGCGCTCGCCCAGGGCGACCGGATGGTGGGCGTGGTCACCCACGTGGCAGAGCTCGCCGAGCGGGTTCCCGTCCGGTTCCGGGTGACGCGGAACGCCAGGACCTCGACGGTCACCCGCGAAGGCCTGCCAGCGGCGGAAACGGAGAAACCGTGACACAGGGGAGCGACTTGAGCGCGCCCGGCATCGGAGGAACGGGCCTCAGCGAGCAGGGGATGCACAGCATGAGCTTCAGCGTCGACGGCTGGGATCCCGGCTACGGCGCCAGCCTTGAGGTCGAAGGGCAGCTTGAGGAGTCCACCGCCAGGATCGAGGCCGACGTGGAGCTGCCCGTCGGCAAGTGGCGGCCGATCGACCCGGACGCCGCGGGCCCGCTCCCCGAGGCGCTGCTCTTCGTTGACGGCGTGCGGCGCGTGGAGGCGCAGGTCTGGATCGACGGCGGTGCCGCCGCTGACAACACAAGGCCCGTTGACCCGCTGACCGGTGAGGTGCCGGCCGGCGGCCCGGCGGGTGAGCCGACCGCGGCCCTGTGCGCGTCCTACGCGGCGGGCGTGGTGTGCTGCTGCGCGGCGGGCGCGCACGTGGTGGCGTACAAGGTGCAGCGCGGCCTGTTCTCCGTCGCGCCGCACGCGAGCGACATCCTCACCAGGGCCGGCGGCTACAAAGCGCACCACGTGCGGATCAAGCGGGCCGGCGCGCCCGTCATGACGGCGCTCTCCCAGTCACTGCAGCGCAGGCTCGCCGAGGTCGAGGTGGACGTCGCCAGGGCAGCGCGTGACGCGGCCGGCCCGGGCATCACGGGAAACACGGGAATCACGGGGAGTGCCGCGCCCGGCGGGCACCCGGGGGACAGCGCCAGCGACCTGCTGATCGTCGACGGCCCGCTGCGCGACCGCCAGCACCTGCCCCGCGCGCTCGGTTACATAAAATCGCACCACGCCACGTACCTGCCGCCGGAGCTAAACGCGCTGGTCGGCGCGCTCGCCCCCGGCCAGCGCACTCCCGCCTTCCTCATGGGTACCAGCTGGGACCGGCACAGCTGGTACCTCCGGCTGCCCGGTCCCTCCGGTGCGCCCTGGTCCGGCGTGGTGCGCATCGAGTGCCCGGCCGCGCTGCCCGTCGCCGAGGTCACCAGGCTGGCCGGCCTGAGCCAGCGCTGCCTCGGCCGGTTCGCGTCGGCCGCCTACAAGGACTCGCGCGCCCCGCAGAACCTGTACCCGATCGCGGGACTCGAGCGCGAGCTCAGGCGCCGTCTCGGCGACCCGCGGCTGCTCTACCGGGCGCTGCGCGAGGCTGCCCGCCCGCTCACGGTGCCGGCCAGCTAGGTCACTAACCTCAGACTGATGTCAGCCAGTAGGCCGCCAGTCGGGCCGGCCAGCGCGGATCAGACTCGGGAGACGCATGTGATCAGCAGGATGGGCCTCGTCGTGCACGGCGGGCGGCCCGAGGCGGTCGCCGCCGCGGCGCAGGTGCGCAAGTGGGCGTTCAGCGGCAGTGCCCGCTGCGTTGACGTCGACGTGTGGAGCGACGACCCGGACCGCCCGCGGCGCAGCGCGGCGGGCGAGGCCGCCGCCGCCGGGTACCCGGATCTCGTGGTTACCGTGGGAGGCGACGGGACGCTGCTGCGCGGCGTCCGCATCGCGGCCCCGCAGGACATTCCCGTGCTCGGCATCGACTGCGGGCGGGTCGGCTTCCTGACCGAGGTTGAGGCCGGGGAGATCGCCGCCGCGCTCGATACCGTCAACGTCGGCCGCGCGCGGACCGAGAAGCGGCTGATGCTGACGATGCGGGCCTCGCGGCCCTTGGAGATCCCCGCCGGGGTGGGAGCGCTCCTCAACTCCGGGCGCGGCCCGCTGCTGCCCGCCCCGCAGGTGCGTGACGACGCCCCCCGGTCCGCCGACTGGGGCGTCCCGCTCGACGTGCTCGCGCTGAACGACGTGGTTGTCGAGAAGCTCGCCCGCGACCGGCAGGCCAGCGTCGGCGTCTACGTGTCCGGCCAGTTGCTCGGCTACTACTCGGCAGACGCGCTGATCGTCTCGTCCTCCACCGGCTCCACCGCCTACAGCTTCGCGGCCGGTGGCCCCGTCGTGTCACCGCACGTGCCCGCCCTGGTGTTCACGCCCGTCGCCCCGCACATGATCTTTGACCGGTCCCTCGTGCTCGACGCGCGCCGTGAGCGCGTCACCATCCGGGTACTTGAGCACTCGGGCCAGGTCGCCGTAAGCACCGACGGCCAGCTGCGCGGTGTGCTCGATCCCGGCGACTGGGTGTCGGTCTACGCCGCGCCGCACTGGGCGCGGCTCATCCGCCTGCACGAGAGCGACTTCCTGCACCGCGTCAGGGACCGGTTCGGCCTGGCCGACTCGGCCGCCGCCCTGGCCGACGGCACCGCCCCGGAGGAGATATACGCCCCCGCCGAGCCGCTCCCGGACGACCTCGCCCACCCCGGCCCCCCCGGACGTCCGTTAAGGCCGGACGCAGCTGCGACCCCGCCACTCCGGTCCAGCTCACAGTGTTAGAAGGCCAGTGGCCCGGGTAGCCCGTCCTGCCATCAAGGTGAAGGACGGGAAGCGATGATCAAGCTGCTGTACAAGCCGGTGAGCATGGTGGTCAGCGTGCTGAGCGGGATGCTCGCCGGGGCCATCTTCAAGCGCGTGTGGCAGCTCGCCGCGGGTGCGGAAGAGGCGCCCACGGCGACCGACGTCCGGTACGGGTGGCGCGAGGTGCTGACCGCCGCCGCGCTCCAGGGCGCGATCTTCGCGCTGGTCAAGGCCGCCGTGGACCGTGCCGCCGCCGAGGGCACCCGCAAGCTCACCGGGGTCTGGCCGGGGGACGACAGCCAGCCGGAGAAAGAGGGAGAGTCTCGTCACCCCTAGCCGACAGCGCGCTCGGCGACCCGGTAGGCCGGCACGTCCCCGCCGCTGGCGCTGATCAGCCCGCGCCGCAGCAGCTCAAGCACGTGCGCGGCCGTCTCGGTGACCGCGGTGATCCGCATCCGGCCGCTGTACTGGTCCCACGACCGGGACCAGGTCAGCTGGCCCGCCAGGTCCCAGGAGGTGGCGTCGGGGTTCGCGGCGATCGCGGCGAGGAGCTCGGCGAGCCGCCGCTCGTGGTGGGCCGCGATGTCGTCGGCCCGCTGCGCGAGGCCGCGGAAGCGCCACTCGTGAGCGGGCATGATCTCATCCACGTCCAGGTCGCGCACCTTGGCCAGGGACTCCAGGTAGTCAGCGAGGGGGCGGACGCGCTCCAGCGCGTGCACTGAGATGTTGGGCGTGATCCGCGGCAGGATGTGGTCCCCGGCGAACAGCCGCTGTGACAGCTCGTCGACGAAGCACAGGTGCCCGGGCGTGTGGCCAGGGGTGTGCACGGCCCGCAGCCGCCAGCCGGGCACGTCGGCCAGGTCGCCGTCGGACAGCTCACGGTCCGGCAGGCCCACGCTGGTGAAAGCCTTGTATGCCTTTGCCGATCCCACCGAGGCCGCCGCCTCATCCGCTGAGGCCCCGAGCGAGCGCAGGAACGCCAGCTCCCCTGAAACCGCCCGCTCGGGATCGAGCAGGTCAAAGGTGACGAGCACCGCGCGGTCGGCCGGGTGCATCGCGATCCACGCGCCGGACGCGTCGCGCAGCCGCCCCGCGAGCCCCGCGTGGTCGAGGTGCATGTGGCTGACGAGCACCCCCCGGACGTCCGCGACGCCCGCGCCGATCGACTCCAGGCCCGCCACCAGGGCCTCCCACGCCGTGTCGGCGGGCCAGCCGGTGTCGAGCAGCACCAGGCCGCCGCCGGCCGCGAACGCGTAGGAGTTCACGTACCGCAGGGGGTTGTTCGGGATCGGCACGGGGACGGACCACAAGTCGCTGGCCAGCTCTTCGACGGGCGGCATGACCCGCTGGCGCCAGGCGTCAAGCTGCCTGGTCCCGGTGACGTCCTGCCCGGCTGGTATCGCGGTCATGTTGTCCCTTCTCCGGTGAACTCGGCGATCGCGGACTCCCAGGCGTCAAGCGCCCGCTCGGCCGGCCCGCGGCCGGCCGAGGGGAGCCAGTGCAGCGCCCGGTCGAACCCGGCCGCCGCGTAGGCCTCCAGCGCCTTGGGATCGGCGGGGATGCCCATGACCTGGAGGGAGATGCGCCGGTCCGCCCTGGCCCGCAGCTCAGCGGCGCGCTCCAGGATGCCGGACGGCGCGTAGTTCGGCATCCAGGCGTCGCCGAACGCGAGCACCCGGTCGAACACGGTCGGCCCGTCGCCGCCGACGAGGACCGGCGGGTGCGGCCGCTGCGCGGGCTTCGGCCACGACCAGATGCGGTCGAACCGCACGAACTCCCCGGAGTACGACGCCTCGTCCTGCGTCCAGATGGCCTTCATCGCCTCCACCCGCTCGCGCATCACCGCCATCCGTGTGCGCGGGTCGGTGCCGTGGTTGGCCATCTCCTGCCGGTTCCACCCCGCCCCGACGCCGAACTCGAACCGGCCGCCCGACAGGTGGTCAACGCTGGCGACCTCCTTCGCGGTGACGATCGGGTCGCGCTGGATCACCAGGCACACGCCGCTCCCGACGCGCAGCCGCGACGTCGCCCCGACCGCCGCGGTCACCGCGACGAACAGGTCGAACGTGTGGGAGTAGTGGCGCGGCAGCACCTGACCGCTCGGGTGGGGCGTGTGGCTGGCCGGCATGTGGGTGTGCTCAGGGAAGAAGAGCGACTCCTGCCCCCGCTCTTCGGCGAGCCGGGCGACGTCGCCTGGCCGCATCGCGTCATGCGTTGGGAAGATCGCTACGCCAAATTCCATATGCACCATTCTCGCGCACCGCTTGCTCAGCCTATGATGCACCAGTCCCAACGGCACGTTTAACCCCGCCCTGGCCGGCTGGGAAGGCCTTCAGGTGCCTGCGGCGCGCGCGATGGCCGCTGCCTCGGTCCGGGTCGCGGCGCCGAGCTTGGCCAGGATGTTAGAGACGTGGACGCTGGCGGTCTTCTGGGTTATGAAGAGCTCCTCGCCGATCTGGCGGTTGGAAAGGCCGCGGGATACCAGGCGCAGGACCTCGCGTTCCCGGCGGGTGAGCGCCGCGACAGGGCTCTTGCCGTCCTTGACCGGGTCGCGGCTGCCGTTTGCGTCCAGGCCCAGCCGGCGTCCCAGGTCGTCCAGGGCGGCGCGCAGCGGCTCGGCGCGCAACTCGGCGGCCGTCGCCGCGGCCGCGCGCCACACGTCGGCCGCCTCGCGCGGACGCCCGCTCCCGGCCAGGGATTGCGCCAGCCGCCACTGCGTCCGCGCGGTCTCGTACACATAGCCGGGGCCGAACTCGGCCAGCGCCTTCTCCCAGCCCGCGGGGGCGTTCAAGCCGATGAGCCGCTGGTACTCCGCCTCGGCGCGGGCCAGCCAGCCCCGGCCTTCGGGGCCGAGGGCGGACTTCGGCCGTGCCGGGTACAGGGCACCCTCGCGCGCCCTGTCGAGTAGCAGCGCCCCGGCTGCCTCCTCCGCGGCCACGGCCGTGGTGATCCCGGCCGATCGCGCGGCGGACGCCCGGTCGGCGCGGGCGCTCAGCGCGACGGCCGCTACCCGGATGGCGGCGGGGGAGCGCCCCCACCGCGCGTCCGCGCTGAGCGCGGCTTCGGCCTCGGCCAGCGCCGTCTCCGTGTCGCCGCGCCAGAGCGCCTGTTCCGCGAGCAGTCCCCGGGCGATGTACGCGACGAAGACGTCAGCCCAGAATGGCTCCAGCCAGGTCCGCCGCTCGTCCGCCACCGCGTTGCCCCGGCCCACGTCGATGAACAGCGCCATCGCCGACAAGACCGCCTCCGGCTGCTTGGTCACCCAGACGGGGAAGTTCCGCGCGAGTTCCTCCGCGTGATCCCAGGCGCCGTCCGCGTAGTGTGCCTGAAAAAGCAGGTGCTGCACGTCAAGACCGTAGGGAGCGAGCCCGAGGCCCTCGGCGTCCGCCCGCCTGACTCCCGCGTGCGCGGCGGCGGAAGCCCCGGCGAGATCCCCGCGCCCTAGCCGCGCCGCCGCCAGATGGTAGGCGGCCCGTAGCTCAACACCGAACATGCGCGTTTCTGCCGCCTGCTCGTGGGCGGCGGCGAATAGCCTGATGGCCTCTTCGGTGTCGCCCTCGCGGCTGCTGATCATGCCGAGGGTGACCAGGCTGTCAGCGCCGACCCAGTCCGCGCCGCACTGTACCGCCTCAGTGCGCGCCCGCTCCGCCCACTCGCCGGCCGCGGCGCTGTCGGCGCTGGCCATCCACGCGATGGCGCACGTGGCCATCGCCCGCGCGCGGGCCGGGCTTGGCGGCTCGGCCGGAGCCTGCTCGACCGTTTCCCCGATCACCTGCAGCGCCTCGGCCGCCCACCCGGGCTCATCCGACTGAAGCAGGTAGTACGCGAGCCGCTCACCTGTCCTGGTGCGGAACTCCGCCGTCGCGTCCCCGGCCAGCGCCGCCGCCCGGACGTGGCGCAGCAGGTGAATCGCGCGCGGCACGTCGCCGCTCGTCGCGGCCGTCGCGGCGGACTTGAGGCCGAGCTCGCCGCGGTTCATCCCGGCGAGCGCCTCCGCGTCCACCGCCCGGTCCCAGAGCTCAAGGGCCTGGTCGTAGTGCCGGTGGGCCTCGGCGGGCGCGCCGATCCGCTCGGCTTCCTCCCCGGCCCGGACCGAAGCCGCCAGGGCACCGGGGACGTCGTGGCTGGTGAGGCTGTGGTAGGCGAGCTCGGCCGCGGCGCCGGGCACGTCAGTGAGCAGCGCGGCGAACCGTCCGTGCAGCCTGGTCCGCTCCCCGGGCAGCAGGTCGCCGTAGACGGCCTCGCGCAGCAGCGCGTGCCGGAACCGGTACCCGTCAGGCCCGTCGGGAACGAGCAGCTGGTGGGTAACCACTTCCCTGACCGCTTCTTCGTACGCGGCGGCGTCAAGGCCGGAAGCCGCCAGGACCAGCTGGTCGTTCGCGCGCCGCCCGGCAACGGCCGCTGCCCGCAGGACCTGCTGCGCCGCGTCGGACACGCGCGCCACCCGTGCCAGCAGCAGCGCGGCGAGGCCGGAGGGCAGCACTCCCGACGAGCCCGACGAGGCGGCGAGCAGCTCTTCCGCGTAATAGGCGTTACCCTCGGCCCGCTCGACCAGGCTGCCGAGCAGGGCGGTGGACAGGCGCGCCGGCCCGTTCGGCAGGTTTGACAGGTGCTCCGCCAGCGCGGCGGCAGGCAGCGGGCCCAGCTCGGCGAGCGCGACCGACGGAAGCCTGCCCAGCTCCGCCACGACCTCGCCGAGCGGGTGCCGGCGGTGCAGGTCGTCCGTGCGGTAGGTACCGATGATGGCGACGCGCTCGCGGCGCAGCATGCGAGCCAGGAACGTGACCAGATGGCGGGTTGTCGCATCGGCCCAGTGCAGGTCCTCGAGGACGAGCAGTACCGGGCTCGCGGCGGCGAGCTCGGCCAGCGTCCCGAGCACCGCGCCGAACATCTGCTGACGGGCCATGCCGGACGGGTCGCTCTCCGGCCCTGGGTCACCACCGTCCGGCAGCAGCCTGGCCAGCACCGGGCGGCCCTTGACCGCCTGCTCGACATGCGACGGCGCGGTCCGGAACGCGTCCGCGAACGGCAGGTAAGGCACGCTGTCGCCGATCTCGGCGCACTGGCCGCACAAGACCGTGAAGCCGCTGCGCCCGGCTACCGCCATCACCTCGGCAACCAGGCGGGACTTGCCCACGCCCGCGTCGCCGCCGACAAGCGCGGTCACCGCGCGGCCCGCCGCGGCGTCATCGAGCAGCCCGCGCAGGCGCGCCAGCTCGGCGTCCCGGCCCACCAATGCCCCCATATGCCTCCTATCCGCCGGGAATCCCACGGTAGCAGCGCCGTGACCATGGCGGGCTTGCGCTGGCGGCCGATAACCGGTAGCGATAGCGGCAGTGATGCCTAAGTGCTCGCCTGCGGCGAGCTGAGCTGGAGGTTCCCTGATGAGCCACGAGTACACACTGATCGTGTACACGAGCCCCGCCGACGGCCGCGAAGATGAGTACAACGCCTGGTACGACGACATTCACCTGCCCGAGTTCTCCGCGCTGCCCGGTGTCATCGCCGGCCGCAGGTTCAAGGTCGCCGGGGACGGCAAGCCGCAGTACGCCGCGATCTACGAGCTCAGCGGCCACCCGGACGAGGTCATGGCGGCGATGAACGCCGGCATCAAGGGCGGCACGGTGCACATGAGCGACGCGGTCGACGCCACCTCGGTGTCGCTGGTCACGCTCACCCCGCGCTGACCGCCGCCCCGCCCTAGCAAGCCAGGCGGCGCCCGCAGGCGCAGCACGAACCCGTTCGGAATAAGGATTTCCCGGATTTTCCCGAACGGGTTCGTGTTCCACCGCGGCCGCTCACGGATTTCCTTCTAGGTACTCGCGCACGATGTCGTCGAACGACGTCTCGGGGTCCAGCCCGAGGGCGTTCGCGCGGGGCGTCTCGACGTGGGCGGGCCAGCTGCGGACGATCGGGCCGATCACCGGGTCGTCGGTCCAGTCGATGAGGTCGCTCGCGGCGTAGCCGGCGACCCGGTCCATCGCGTCGGCCATCGCCCGGGGGGTCGTGGCGAGCGCGGGCAGGTTCAGCGCGGTCCTGCTGCCCCAGTCGACGTCGCTGACCGCGGCGGCGCGCAGGATCCCCTCCAGGGTGCGGCGCGGTGAGGACAGCGCGACCGGCGTGCCGGGCGGCACCGGGCAGGTCGCCCGCACGCCTGCGAGGGGCTCGCGGATGATCCCCGACATGAAGCTGGACGCGGCGGCGTTGGGCTTGCCCGGCCGCACGGATACCGTCATCAGCCGCACCGAACGTCCCCGCGCGAACCCCTTGCGCGTGTAATCGGCGACGAGCTGCTCGCCGATGAACTTCTGGATACCTAAGTTGCGTAAGTAGGTACCAGGTAGCGCCACTACGGGTGGGCATCCGCGCCATGAACCGGCTCCGAAGCCGCGCTCCAGTCGCGCGCGATAGCTACAGGCATAGCGGGCCAGGCTTCTCGGTCCCGCGAGGGACAGCTGTTGAACCCTCGTGCCAGTCTTGACCGCATCTCTTGGCGCGAAGTGCCTCACCTGTCCGTAGCGGCGGCGCCCTGGTGCTCGTCGGCTTCGTCGACTCGCGGTGTTACCTGAGGTTTTCGTCCGGGTCGCGAGGAAGATGGGCGATCAGCCGGTTGATCTCGTCAGTGTCAAGGGGGACCGGAGGCTTGGTGAAGTCGATTCCGTTTTCGCGGATCCGCTGTTGCATCTGCCGCATGAAGATGCCAGCCAGCGGCTTCATGTTCATCCCGTTGCCGATCGACGGAATCCCCGGCGAGTCTCGGTCGCGGTCGGTCCCCGTGTAGAACTGCTGCCCGCCTCCGCCTCGCTCCGGCCCGACCTCCGGCCGACGGCGCCAGACAACGATGGACCGAGGTCCAACAGTGTCCTTGTCCGGCCCCCGAACCTTGCGGATCGCTT
>Ga0209415_10020592_pt1 | contig 10238 bp, 8 predicted proteins | sample PeaSoiSIISIP2007_FD_187696 | JGI IMG/M metagenome (GOLD analysis project Ga0209415, IMG submission 187696) | Peat soil microbial communities from Weissenstadt, Germany - SII-SIP-2007 (SPAdes) (version 2) | ecosystem: Environmental > Terrestrial > Soil > Wetlands > Peat | place: Germany...
GCGGTCGCCCCCGCCGTGGAACGGGTGTGGACGGCCATCGACACCCAGCGCTTCGTCCCGGGGACGCCCCGAGACCAGCCCTTCGTGGTCGGGTGGACGGGCTCAGGACAGAGCCTCCGCTACCTGCGGGCCATGGCTCCGGCCATCGGGCGTTTTTTCGTCGAGGCACCCGACGCCCGACTCGTGGTCATGGCCGAGGCCTTCGTCGACCTCCCCGGCATCCCTCCCGACCGCGTCGACCTGGTCCCGTGGAGCCCGGCCACGGAGGCCAAGGTCATCCAGGAGTTCGACGTCGGCCTCATGCCTCTGGGCGCGGGAACGTGGGCCAAGGGAAAGTGCGCCTTCAAATTGCTCCAGTACCTCTCCTGCGCCGTGCCGGCGGTGGTCTCGCCGGTGGGCATGAACGCACAGGTGCTGGCTATGGCAGATGTGGGCCTGGCCGCCACCACCGAGGACGAATGGGTCGACGCGCTGGTGACCCTGTATCGCGATCGCGACCGCGCCCGCGCCCTGGGCCGGCGCGGCAGGGAGCTCACCGAGCACGCCTTCTCCATCGCCGTCATCGCCCCCCAGCTGGCAGACGTCATGCGCCGGTACCGATGAGCACCCCTGGCGACGGGCCCGCCGGCGCGCCCGGGTCTCCCGCCCCACTTCCCCCCGCGCACGTCGTCGTGGTCGCCTACGGGGACCCCGGCGCGCTGGCCGGGTGCCTCGACACACTGGGAGGCCATTATCCCGTGGTCGTGGTGGACAACTCGTCGACGGCGGCCACTCGTGACGTCGCCATCGGGGCCGGGGCCCAGTACCTCGACCCCGGTGAGAACCTGGGATTCGCAGCGGCGGTGAACGTGGGGTTGCGCGTGGTAGGGCTCCCCGACGTGGACGTCCTGCTGCTCAACCCCGATGCCGTCATCGAGCCTCAGACGGTGGAACGCCTGCGTGGCGCGTTGCACGAGGACCCCACCACCGCATGCGTGGCACCGGCCCAACACCGACCGGGCTCCCACACACCGGCGACGGCGGTGTGCTGGCCCTTCCCCACCCCGTGGCGAGCATGGGCCGAGGCCATCGGCATGGGACGCTTCACCCGTGGATGGGAGTACGTGATCGCGTCGGTGCTCCTGGTGCGCGGCACCGCCCTGGTCGACGTGGGGGGGCTCGACGAGGGCTTCTTCCTCTACGCCGAGGAGGCCGACTGGGAGCGACGGGCCACCAGACTCGGGTGGGCGGTGTCCTACCGCCCCGAGGTGTCGGCCGTGCACGTCGGGGCGGCGACGGACCCCGACCCAGCTCGACGTGAGGTCCGCTTCCATGCCGGGATCGAGACCTACGTGCGGAAGTGGCACGGCTCGCTCGGCTGGAACTCCTACCGGGCCGCCACGGTGGCGACCGCCTTGCGGCGAGCGCTCGTGTTCCGCGGTGATCGGCGTCGGGCGTCGGTGCGCCTCGCCCGACTGTATGCATCGGGGCCCGCCCGCACAGCCCGACGTCGGGGCATGGTCCCCGCCCGTCGCCACCACGTACCGGTGCTGGACGCGAACGAGGATCGCCTGTGAAGCCGGAGCAGCCGGCCTCGGTCTTGCTGGTGGACAGCTCGGGCTACGAGGACCTCGGAGGCGCGTCGACGGTCTTGAACGAGATCATCAGACGCGTCGACCGGGCGCGGTTCGTCCCTGTGCTCGCGTGTCTCTCACCGGGAAGGTGGCCCGAGATCGTGCGCGCCAGCGGTACGGCCGCCTACAGCTTCCCGCGGTCGAGGTTGCGCTCGCCGCGCAACCTCATGACGCTCGTGCTCGGACTGCGCACAGTGATCCGTCGTGAGCGGATCGACCTCGTCCACACCAGCGAGAATTCCGCCTTGCTGTACGGCAGCCTCGCCGGGCGGATCACGAGGACGCCGGTGATCTGGCACATCCATTCCCCGCTGCGCCCCCGGACACGCTCCGAGCGCGCCGTGGCGAGTGTGCTCCGCAGGCTCCCACCGGCGCACATCGTGTTCACCTCACCCGGTGCCCAGCGCCGGACCATGCCTTTTCCCGGGGTGCCGTGGTCGGTGGTGACGCCGGGCGTCGACACGGCCCAGTGCCGCAGCGGTGACGCCGAGCGCGGTCGGCAGGCCTTCGGGATCCCGGCCGGCTCGCTGGTGCTCTCGATGTTCGCCCTCGTCGGTCCCATGAAGGGCCAAGCGGACTTCGTCGACTGCCTCGGGCGACTGTCGTCTCGCTTCCCGCAGCTCTACGGCGTGATGTGCGGGCCCGCCGACAGAGCTTCGCCCTACTGGCGCAAGCTCGAAGGGTTGGCCCGTGACCACGGCCTGGGCGATCGACTCGTCATCCCGGGGGACGTACGGCCACCTCTGAAAGACGACCTCGTGGCCGCCTCGGACGTGATCGTGCACCCCTCGCACGCGGAGTCCTTCGGACTGGCGGTGCTGGAGGCCATGGCGGCCGGCAAGCCAGTCGTGGCCGCCGCCACCGACGGGCCCCGGCTGCTCATCGAGGACGGCGTCAGCGGTGTGCTCGTCGAGCCCGGGGACGTCGACGCGCTGACTTCGGCCGTGGGACGCCTCCTCGACGACCCCGAGGCACGCGCCGTCCTCGGCTCCGGGGCGGCCCGGGCGGCCGAGCGACACGGTGTCGGGGACATGGTGCGCAACTTCGAGGAGCTCTGGAGTGCCGTGCTCGGGCGACAACCCGGGCCTCGCCTTCGTTGACGCCAGGGCGGCGTTCAGCGAGACCGGGCGGACCTCCCCATGAACGGGAGCCGGCGCCGCCACGTCACGTACCGCATGTACCGGGCGTAGAGGTCCTCGTAGTCATGGCGCTGGGCGATGGCGTCGGCCATCCACGAGGGTGGCTCCGCCGGGGCCGCGTCGGGAAGGTGCGCGTGGGCGCCACCGAGGCTCGTCAGGGCGTCGACCTCGTGCCGGATCACCTCGGGCACGTCGCCCTCGCCCTCGTGACGTGCCAACGAGCCCGACACCGATGACGCTGCCTCGAAGACGGCGCTGTCATCGACCCGGATCGACACGCCCCGCTCCGAGCGCAGCCAGTCGGCGACGGCCCTCACCGAGCCGACCGGGTCGGCGAGCAACTCCTCGTAGCGCATCACGTAGGCCGCATGGCCGGCGAGGGCGTCCAGGGCGTGGCGCGTGTAGCGCTCCCACAATGCGAGGCCGAGACTGATCGGGAAGCCCTGTCTCGTGCGCAACGACCGGGCTGTGGCGAGCGGCGCCCGCCACAGCAAGATCGCCGTCACCGGGGGAGGCAGGATCGAGCGCCACAGCGGGAGGAGGAGACACTGGCGAGGGTCCTTCCACACCACCGGCCCCTCTCCCGGGAAGGCCCGCCGGGCGCTCTGCACAGCCCGGGCCGTCACTTCGGCGACTGCCGGTGCGCGCTCCCAACCGGGCTCGAGGACGGGAGGGGCGCTCCACGTCCCTCCGAGCACCCTCAAGATGGCGTCGTCGAGGTCGGTCAGCGCTCGGCTCTCGTAGTGGACGGGATTGTCGTAGCGGCCCACCACGATGTCGTCGGTGGCGGGAAGCATGAGACCGAGGCGACCGAGCGCACCGGTGAGGGCCGAGGTGCCGCTGCGGTGCATGCCGAGCACCAGCACCCACGGCCCTGGTGGCAGTCCTCGTTCGATGGTTCCGGCCAATGCCCCTCGCAGGCTCTCAGCGGTCACTTCTCGGCGGCGCGTCGCCGCTCATCTCACGCGACCTCCACGAGATGACGCCTAACCTATAGGACTCTCGGCACTAGCCTCCGGTGGGTGGCGCACCGAGACCCGAAACGTGACGACGTCGCGGCGGCGCTCAACGAGCGCTTGGCGCAGACGGTGCCCCCGTCGGCCAAGACGGTCGTCCAAATCGGCTCCGGTCACGGCTGGCTCGTCGACCGGTTGAAGACCCGTGATCAGGCGCCCGCGGTCTACGGCGTCGAGGCGCCCGGTGCCGGCGGGCAGGACGCACCCGGGCAGCTCGACGGCTACTTCTCCCTCGACCTCGACAACGACGTCCCGCCCTTCGACCCGGGGTCGATCGACTGCATCGTGTACGCAGACTCCCTCCCGCGTTTGGTCGACCCTCTCGCCGTCTTGCGGCGGCACCGCCCCCTGTTGCACCCGTCGGGGACGGTCTCGTGTTCGGTGCCCAACCTGCAACACCACAGCGTCGTGCGTGGGCTCCTGCGCGGGGTGTTCCCGTACGCAGAGGGAACACTGCTCGACCCGTCGTATCTCCGCCTGTTCACCTCCGCCGGCCTCATGCAGCTGCTGTTGGACGCGGGCTTCGCACCGGACACCGTGGAGCGGATGCAGGACCTCGCCGAGCAACCGCTGGTGCTGGCGACGGCGGCCGCGGCGGCGCCGTTGTTCGAGCTGCTCGGTGTGGGAGCCGAGGACGCCGAGCGCGACCTCCGAACGACCCGGCTGATGGTGCGAGGGTTGCCCTTACCCGACCCGGGACCCGACGAGGTCCCGATGACCTTCGTGGCGTGCGTCAACGACGACGAGCAGCTGGCGGCCAACCTGGCGCGATCGCCGTTCCTGCGCGGCGGCGGTCCTCACGAGCTCCTCGTCTTCCGCGGCTGTGCAAGCGCGGCCGAGGGGTTGAACGCCGGGATCGAACAGGCACGCAACGAGCTCGTCGTCCTGGTCCATCAAGACGTCTATCTACCCGAGAGCTGGCCTGCTCGCATGGCGTCGCAGTGGCGGACGGCTCGAGACCAGGGAGGGCCTGTGGGTATCGCCGGGGTCTTCGGCGTGCTCGACCGGCGCGTCCCCTTCGATGCCATCGGTCGGGTGGTGCACCGCGACCGTCTGCTCTCGCACCGCCATCTTCCCTCCGACGTCGACGGCCTCGACGAATTGCTGATGGTGGTGCCCAAGGACACACCCTTGCGCGTCGAGGCCGCTCTGGGGTGGCACCTCTACGGCACCGACCTCGCCCTCCAGGCCCAGCAACGCGGGCTGCGCGTGGTGGTGTTGGACGCGACGTGTCACCACAACTCGCTCACCGGCCGGGTCCCTTCGCAGTACCGCCACAGCGAGCGGGTCCTGGCTCGCAAGTGGGAGGACCGCCTCCCCATCCACACCAACCTGTCCTCCATCGGCTCCTGGCTTCTCGACACCCCCGACGGCCCTGACGGCCCCGACGGCCCCGAGGAGGCCGGCGGCGGCGAGGCCGAGCCGAGTCAGCCCCCCTCGGTCACGGCCCTGGTGGCGCGCCTGCGCCAGGAACAGCGCGTGCTCAACGCCGAGCTCGAACGGGCACGGCTGCAGGTGGCGTCCATGCAGGCGAGCCCCTTCTGGCGAGCCCGCCAGGCCTACGCAAGGATTCGCGACCGCGTGGCACCCCGGCGCTGAACGGACCGACGGCATTGCGCACATCACCGGTGTCGCCGGGCGGGGCTATCCAAACGGGGCCCGATATCCTGAGAGGGTTGTGTCGGTGCTCTTGAGCGTGGTCATGCCCACGCACAACCGCGCCCGCGAGGTCGTGCGGGCGGCGGCTTCGGTGCTCGCCCAGGACGTCGAGGGCCTCGAGCTGGTCATCGTGGACGACAGCTCGTCCGACCACACACCCGATGTCCTCGACCGGCTGGTGGCCCAGGACCCACGGGTGCGCGTCGTCCGGACCGACAGCGCGGTCGGCCCGTGCGTGGCGCGCAACCGGGGGCTCGAGGTCGCCGAGGGCGAGCTGGTGGCGTTCTGCGACGATGACGACGCCTGGTTCCCGGGTGTCGGCAAGGTGGTCCTCGACTTCCTCGACGCGCACCGCGACGTCGTCGCCGCGTCGGCGTGGCATGTCGTGCACCACGCCGACAGCGGAGAGGCGGCGGTCTTCCGGGGGCCCCTCGACTACGCCGCCGACGACCTCTTGTGGCAGAACTTCGTGGCGCTACCCTTCGCCGTGGTCCGCCGCGCCGCGCTGTCGTTCGACGTGGGCTTCGACCCCGACCTGCCCACGGGTGAGGACTGGGATCTGTGGTTGCGGTGCTCGCGAGAAGGTCTGGTGCGCACCGTCCCGCATGTCGGCTATCTCTACACCCAGCACGGAGGAGCCAGGGTCACGAGGACGCCGACGGCCCAGGTGACGGGGAGGCGCAACTTCCTGGCCAAGCACGGCACGGCCATGTCCAGTTCCTGTCGGCTCTTCCACGAGACGGTCCTCGCCGGGTACGAGCACGGCCGAGGGGCCATGGTGCGCCACACGCTGCCGGCACGGGGTCGCCGTTCCCGGGACAGCGCCACGGTGGGACTGCTGTTGGCGGCGAGCTTCCTCGCCGTGCGGGCCGGGCACAGACGTCGGGACCCGGGGCTCCAGTCACGCATCATGGCGTCACTCCTGGCGCGAGGGTGGACGTAGACTTCGACGTTGCACGGGAGCGCGACCCGGCTCCGCCGGTCGTGGGAGAGGGGCGACGATGCGGGGCAAAGGGAGCGGTCCGGCGGCGGGCGGGACCGAGCGGTCTCCAGGCTCCGTGCGCAGTGGCCAACCCCGGGACGCGGCCGCGGCGGCCAGCCTGCATGCACGGCTCATCTCCGACGGCTTCCTGTCGAGTCTGGGGCCGCGCTTTCTGCGGCGCCTCTACGGCCGCATCACACGGTCCGATGGGTCGTTCCTCCTCGTGGTCGAGGCCGATCAGACGGCTGTCGGGTTCATCGCCGGATCGGTCGCGCTCGGTCGCCTCTACCGGAGCTTTCTGCTGCGCGACGGCGTGGCAGCGTGCGTGAGCGCTCCCGTTCGGCTCGTCACCGCACTCCCACGGGTGCTCGAGACACTCCGCCACGGGCACCAGGACCTCGGCACCGGAGCGGAACTGCTGGCCGTGGCCGTCGACCCGCGGTGGAGGGACCGACACCTGGGGAGCCAGCTCGTCGAGGGCTTCTTGCGCGAGCTCGCCCAACGCGGCGTCCGACGCGCCCACGTCGTGGTGGGCGCCGACAATGCCGCCGCCATCGCCATGTACCGCCGGTCCGGGTTCGTCGCGGTGCGCACCTTCGAGATGCACCGGGGCACGCAGTCGGTCTTGATGGAGACGTCCGTCCCCAGCAGTGCCGTCCCGAGTGCCCGCCACGGTCTGTGACGCGCCTCGTCGTGGTCAGCGCCGTGGCGTTCGGAGCCGCGGCCGTCCTCACTCCCATCGCCATGGCGGTGGCCCGGCGCGCCGGCGTGGTCGACCGCCCCGGCCCCCTCAAGCCACAGTCGGCGCCGGTGCCGTACCTGGGCGGGGTGGCGGTCTTCTTGGGGGCCGTGGCGGGGGCCGTGCTCGGACACCCGACGGTGATCGCACCGCTGGGCGGGGCCGTGGCCCTGGGCGTGGTCGACGACCGCTTCGAGCTGCCCGCGCCGCTTCGCTTGGTCGGGCAGGCGGCCATCGGCATAGGTGTGGCCCTGGTCGTCCCGACGAAGGTGGGTGGCGTCGGCGGTGGCGTCCTCGTGGCCGCCACTTCCGTACTCCTCATGAACGGCGTGAACTTCCTCGACGGTCTCGACGCCTTGGCGTCGGGTGTCGTGGCCGTGGCCGGCGTGGGCTTCGCCCTCATCCTGGTGCACGACGGGAAGGACCTGGCGGCCGCGCTGGCGGCGGCCCTGGCGGGATTTCTCTTGTACAACCGGCCGCCGGCGCGCGTGTATCTCGGCGACGCCGGTGCGTATCTCCTGGGAGCCGGCTCGGCGATCCTCTTGGCCTGGGCCTGGGCGCCCGGAACGCGCACGCCGGTCAGCCTCGCCGGGCTGGTGATCGTGGCCATCCCCGTGGCCGAGGTGGTCTTCGCCGTGGTGCGCCGCCTCAGGGCCCGGCAGTCGGTCACGAGCGGTGACCGCCGGCACCCCTACGACCTCGTGGTGGAGCACGGATGGCGGCGGGGGACGGCCGCGCTCAGCTACATCGGTTGCGAGGTGGTCCTGGCCGGTGCGGCGGTCGGTGCCTCTCGTGCGCACTCCCTCGCCGTTGCCTTTGCCGTGGTGGGGCTCAGTGCCGTGATCCTGGTGATCCTGGCGGCCGCCTCAGGCGCGCTGTCGGCGGGCCCCACGGTGCCGGCGTGAGCCGCGTGTACCTGTCACCACCCGACGTCGGGGACGAGGAACGCCGGTTGCTCCTCGACGCGCTCGACTCCGGATGGATCGCACCGCTCGGGCCCTACGTCGACGCCTTCGAGGCGGAGCTCGCCCAGCGCGTCACCGTTCCCCACGCAGTGGCGTTGTCGAGCGGGACCGCCGCCTTGCACCTGGCGTTGCTCCTCGTCGGGGTCGGCCCCGGCGACGACGTGCTCGTGCCGACGTTCACCTTCGTGGCAACGGCGAACGTGGCGACGTACATCGGCGCCCGGCCGGTGCTCGTCGACTGCGACGGCGACACGTGGCAACTCGCGCCCGACCTGGTGGCCCAGGAGCTCGAGGACCGAGCTCGCCGTGGTGCGCTGCCCAAGGCGGTGGTGAGCGTCGACCTCTACGGTCAGACGGCGGACTATGGGCGGCTCGTCCCACTGTGCGAGGAGTACGGAGTGCCCTTGGTGGAAGACGCCGCCGAGGCCCTGGGCGCCACCCATCGCGGCGCGGCGGCGGGGTCGTTCGGCGCGGCGGCGGTGTTCTCGTTCAACGGCAACAAGATCATCACGACCAGCGGCGGGGGCATGCTGGTCTCTCGGGACGGGGAGCTGGCCGAGCGTGCCCGGCACCTGGCCACCCAGGCCCGCGAGGCACAGGTCCACTACGAGCACGTGGACATGGGCTTCAACTACCGGATGAGCAACCTCCTGGCCGCGCTGGGGGTGGCACAGCTGCGGGGACTGGACCGGCGCCTCGCCCGTCGTCGCGCCATCAACGAGGCATACCGCGACGCGCTCGGCGATGTGCCGGGGATCCAGTTCATGCCCCGGGCCGAATACGGTGAGCCGAACAACTGGCTGACGTGCATCACGGTCGACGCCGAGGAGTTCGGTGCCACCCGCGAGGACATTCGCCTGGCGCTCGAGGAGCACGACATCGAGGCACGACCCACATGGAAGCCCCTGCACTGCCAACCGCTGTTCGCGCAAACCCCCGTGGTGGGTGGCACGGTGGCGGGACACATCTTCGAGCGCGGTCTGTGCCTGCCGAGCGGCTCGACCCTCGATGACCGCGACCTCGAGAGGGTCGTCGCAGTCATCCGACGGCTCTTTTCGGGCGCGTAGACTCCTCGGGTGCGCCAGCGGGGGGTAGCTCACCATGGGCTGGCTCACGGGCCCGGAGCCGGGGGCGCTCGTGGGCGCCGGGCAAGCTCCGCGTGGCTGTGCGACCTCGCCGGCTTGGCGTGGACCACGGGCGCGGCGGTGCTGGTGCTCCTTCCGGCCCTGCGACCGGGTGTCTCACTCGGACCTTTCGACCTGTTGTCGCGCATAGGCCTCACCCACCAAGCGGGGGTGACGGTCCACAACGCCGCACAAGCCGACCAGATACAGCAATTCGTCCCCTGGACGGATCTGGCATGGCACCAGGTGCACAACGGGCACCTTCCGTTGTGGAACCCGTACAGCGTCCTCGGGATGCCGTTGGCATTCAACTGGTCCTCCGGTGTCTTCAGCCTCCCCGCCGTCGTCGGCTACCTCCTCCCTGTGAGCTATGCCTTCACCGCCATCGTGCTCACGAGGATCGTGATCGCCGGGATCGGGGTGTACGCCCTGTGCCGTGCACTGGGACTCGGCCCATTGGCGGCCGCCTTCGGAGGGACAGCCTTCGAACTGTCAGGCCCGATGGTCGTCCACGCCGCGTGGCCCCACGCCGCGGTGATCTGCTGGGCGGGGTGGCTCCTCGTGGGCGTGGTGGGGTTGTTGCGCGGGACGCACCGGGTCCGCAACACGGTCTTGCTGGCCGTCGCGCTCGCGTTTGCAGTGTACGGAGGCCATCCCGAGAGCCTGGTCGTGATGGGTCTCGGCGTCGTGGTGTTCATCGTCGTGTACCTCGTGGTTCGCGCCCGGGTCAGTGGAGGTCCCATCGTCCGCCCGCTGCGCGACCTCATCCTGGGTGCACTGTGCGGCCTCGGCCTGGGTGCGCCGCTGCTGTTCCCGGGCACGCAGCTGGGTTTGACATCGGCCCGCCGCTTCGGCACGGGGGTGCCGGCATTTCCCTTGTCCCACGCTCCGAACCTCCTTCTCGTGGGACTTCAGGGCAAGGTCTTCACCACCACTGCCTACGTCGGTCTCATCGTTCTGGCGCTCGCCGTCGTGGGCGCGGCGATGGCGTGGCGGCGGCC
>Ga0209415_10020593_pt1 | contig 10238 bp, 7 predicted proteins | sample PeaSoiSIISIP2007_FD_187696 | JGI IMG/M metagenome (GOLD analysis project Ga0209415, IMG submission 187696) | Peat soil microbial communities from Weissenstadt, Germany - SII-SIP-2007 (SPAdes) (version 2) | ecosystem: Environmental > Terrestrial > Soil > Wetlands > Peat | place: Germany...
CGCCGCCAGCATGCCGGCCTGGCGGGCATGCCCCGGATAGGCCTGCTTGATGGCGATGACGTTGAACATGCGGGCGCCGCCGAATTCGTGGCACCACACCCCGCGCACGCCCGAGAGCCCGGCGCGCTCGACCTCGTCCCAGATCATGCCGGCCTTCATGACGCACTTGCTGAACGAGAAATCCGACGGCGGGCGCATCGGCGAGGCGATGCCGAGCACCGGGTCGTTGCGATAGTAGACGCGCCGCACCCGCACCACCGGCTGCTCGCTGGGGCTCGAGGCGTAATAGCCGGTGAACTCGCCGAACGGGCCCTCCCGCGCCGTCTCGTCCGCCACCATGTCGCCCTCAATGACGATCTCGGCATGGGCCGGCATCGGCAGGCCGTAGACCTCGCTCTCGATCACGTCATAGGGCACGCCGCGGTGGCCGCCGGCATAGTCGTATTCGGACAGGCCGAACTTCAGCTCGTTGCCGCCGGCGAGGAACAGCAGCGGATCGTGGCCGCAGCTGATCAGCACCGGGCACGGCTTGCCGGCGCGGAAATACTTCTCGCGGATCTGGCGGCCGTGCTTGCCGGGCGACATCCACAGGCTGACGCGATCCTTGCTCTGCACCATCGAGCGGTAGGTCGCGGCATTGATCCAGTTCTCCTCCGGATCGCGCATGATGACGAGATCGTCGGTGCCGATGTAGCGCCCGCCGTCGAGCTCATGCAGCCGCGGCACCGGAAATTTGTAGAGGTCGATCGTGTCACCGCTGTCGATGTTCTCCCCGACGGCGCCCTTGGTTACCACGCGCGGCGGCAGCGGCTGGTGCGTCTTCATGCGGTCGCGGTAGGAGCGCACCACGTCGAGCGGATTGTTCGGCACCGGCAGGCCCAGCGTGATGGCGAGCCGCTTCGAGGAATTGGTGGCGCCGGAGAGAAGTCGCATGCCGCGCGGATAGCCCGGCACGTCCTCGAACAGGATCGCGGGCGGCTCGGGCTTCGCGTGGTAGACGATCTCGGCCAGCGTCCCCATTTCGAGATCCCAATGGGCGCCCGGCACGCGCAGCAACTCGCCCGCCGCCTCGATGCGGGCGAGGAACTCGCGGATGTCCGCATGCGGAGCGTCGTAGGCGTTGTATTTTGATGGCTTGGTGACATCGAGCATGGCGCTCATACTCCCAACGGGGGACCCGCAGCATAGTCCGCCCGGATTGATTTTTCGAGGCATGTCGATATCACATGCTCGGACGCATCTCGAAAAGGGCGACCACATGGCCATTTGTGCTTGCGAGGCGAAACGCAGCCTGCGGCGCGCGGTCGTCGCGGCGCTCGCGCTCGCCGCCCTGCTCGCCGCTCCCGCCTCCGCGCAAACCTGGCCCAGCCGCCCCATTCGCCTGATCGTGCCGTTCGCGGCGGGCGGCGCGAACGACATCGTGGCGCGGCTCATCCAGCCCGACCTCGAGCGGGCGCTCGGCCAACCGATCATTATCGAGAACAAGCCGGCGGCGACCGGCACGGTCGGCACCGACCAGGTCGCGAAGGCGGCGCCCGACGGCTATTCGCTGCTGATGGCGTTCACCACCCACACGGTCAATCCGGCCGTCAACGCCAAGCTGCCCTACGACACCGAGCGCGACCTCGCCCCCATCGTGCTGATCGGCAAGAGCCCCTTGCTGTTCATCGTCAACCCCAAGGTGCCGGCAAAGACGCTCGGCGAATTCGTCGCGCTCGCGAAGCGCAATCCAGGCAAGTTCAACTACGGCACGCCGGGCGCCGCGAGCCAGGCGCATCTGCTGGTGGCGCTGTGGAGCAAGCTCGCCGGCATCGAGATGCAGCATATTCCGTATCGCGGCGGCGCGCCGGCGGTGCTCGGCACCGTGACGGGCGAGGTGCAGCTCACCTTGATGTCGCCGATAGCCTCGCTCGCTCAGATCAACGCCGGCACGCTGCGCCCGCTCGCCTCCGGCAGCGCCGAGCGCGATCCGCATTTCCCCGACCTGCCGAGCGTCTCGGAGAGCGGGTTTCCGGGCTTCGAGGCCGTCGCCTGGGTCGGGTTGTTCACCACCGCGGGCGTGCCTGCCGAGATCGTGACGAGGCTCAACGCTGAAGTGAACCGCATCATCCGCCAGCCCGGCATCGCGGCGAAGTTCGACGAGCAGGGCATGACGCCCGCGGGCGGCACGCCGACGGAGTTCGGTGCCTTCATCTCGCGCGAGCTTGCCCGCTGGAAGGATGCCGCGAAGGCCGCGAATGTGAATGCGGAGTAGCTTGAATCCCTCCCCGTCTTCGGGGAGGGTGGACGCCGCAGGCGGCCGGGTGGGGTTGTTTCCGCGCGGGCAATGCCGGTGGACTTGCCCCACCCCGACCCTCCCCGAAGACGGGGAGGGAGAAGAATTCGCGCCTCACTTCGGCACCAGGTTCGCCCTGCGGATGACCTCGTTCCACTTCGCGACGTCCGCCTTGATGACGGCGGTCGCGGCCTCGGGCGTGCTCCATTGCGGGTCGAGGCCCTGTCGCTTCAGCGCGTCACGCACCTTCGCCATCTCCAGGATGTCCCGCAGTTCGCGGTTCAGCCGGGCGATGATCTCGGATCTCGCGCCGGCCGGCAGCACGATGGCGGACCACAGCTCGACCTCGACGCCCGGATAGCCCGCCTCCGCGATGGTCGGCGTCTCGGGCAGCTGTTCGAGCCGGTGCGCGCTCATCACGGCGAGCGACCGCAGCTTGCCGGCGCGGATGTGAGGCTCGGTTCCCGACAGCGTCCCGACCTGGAGATCGATGCGTCCCTCCATCAGGTCGAACACTGATTGCGACGTGCCGCGATAGGGCACGTGCGTGAGCCTTATGTCGGCGGTCTTCTCCAACAATTCGGTGGCGAGATGCGCGATTGATCCGATGCCGGCGGACGCATAGGTCAAGGTCCCGGGCGCGCGCTTTGCGGCCGCGATCAGTTCCTTGACGGTCGTGGCCGGAACCTTGTTCGACGTCACCAGCACGAAGGGCGAAACCCCGATCATGCCGACGGGCGCGAAGTCCGCGACCGGATCGAACGGCAATTTCGCCATCACGGCCGCGACGGTCGCATGCGAGCTCGAATTGATGATCTCCATGGTGTAGCCGTCCGGCGCCGCGCGGGCGACCGCTTCCGAGGCCACCACGGTGCTGCCGCCGACCCGGTTCTCGACGATGACCTGCTGGCGCAGCCGTTCGCCGAGCTTGGCGGCGAGGATGCGGGCGACGTTGTCGGACAAGCTGCCCGGCTGCAGTGGCACGATGATGTGGATCGGCCGGTCGGGGTAGTCCGCCGCTGACGCGGGCTCGCCGCACAGCAGGGCCGCGACCAACAAGGCGCCGAATCGGCAGGGTGGGCAAAGTCGCGCGCTTCGCGCCGTGCCCACGCGGAGCCTTGAGGCAACCGACCGCGTGGGCACGCTTCGCATCTCATCCCCGGTTCTGGGTCGTCACGTTGAGCAGCGCCGGCGTGCCGTTGCGGATCGCCTCGAAGCTCCGCTTCAGCGCCGGCATCAATTGCTCCGGCGTCGTCACCTTCTCGCCGATCCCGCCGCAGGATTCCGCGACCTTTTCGAAATCAGGCGCCGGGTTGAGCTCCACCAGCGGCATGATGTTGGCCTTGGCGGCGTGGCCGTCCGGGTAGACGTCGCGAGTCGCCTGGCGCACCGCGTGCCAGGCGTGGTTGTTGGCGATGATGGTGAGCGTCGGCAGCTTTTCGGCGCGGCCGACGAAATGGTAGGCGAGCGGATTGCCGAAGTAGTACGAGCCGTCGCCGACCGCCGCGATCACCTCGCGCTCCGGCGCCGCGAGCTTCGCCCCGAGCCCGCCGCCGAGCCCGAAGCCGAGGCCGCCGGCGAGGCTCGAGCCGAGATAGCTGCGCGGCGTGGTGAGGTCGAGGCCGCTGACCGGCAGCCCGAGCTCGTTGACGATGATGGCGTCCTTGGCCTTGAGCTCGTTGAGGCAGTGGGCGAGGTAGAGCGGATGGACCGGGCTCTGGCCTTTGACCTGGTCGACGAGCTTGGCGCGCTTGGCCAGCATCTCCTGGCGCAGCACCGCGATCGCCTTGCGGCGCGCCTCGATTGCCGCTGCCTTGCCCTTCATGGCGTCGCCGAGCGCTTCGCGCAGCATGGTGAACGCCGCGCAGGACTCGCCGGTGACCAGGAGGTCGGCCTCGAATTCCCGGAACGGATAGCGCGTGAACAGCGGATCGGGGCCGAAGCAGATCACCTTGGCGTTCTTGTGGAGCGCATGCAGGCGCGGAATCCACGGCACCGCGCTGTCGAACACCGCGACCACGTCGGCCTTGCCGAGATGCGCGCCGGCATCGAAGCCGAGGCACATGGAATGGCCGGTCGACAGGCTGATGTCGCGCGCCTCCGACTGCACCACCGGCAGGGCGAATTCCTCGGCGAGCGCGGACAGCGCGGCCATCGCCTCGGGCGTGCGTCCGGCCGACGAGGTGAGGATGAGGGGGAACTCCGCCTTCGCCATCAGGCTTGCTGCTTCCTCGATCGCGCTGCGCGATGGGGCCGGCGCGCTGGCGCCGAGCGGCCGCACGGTGTCGCGGCGCGGCGCCACGGCCGGATCGGCCAGCACCTCGCGGGGCAGCGTGAGATAGACCGGCCCGCGCGGCTCCGACATGGCGATGTCGAGGGCGCGGTCAACCACCGAATCCGCCGGCTGGCCGGCGCGCAGTTCGTAGTCCCATTTCACGAACTCGCGGGCGAGGCTGCCCTGGTCGAACATCTCCTGGCCCCAATGGATCGAGCGGTTGCGCGACGCCACGTGCCCGGTTTCCGTGATGGGCGTGCGGCCGGCGCCGAGGATGATCGGGACGTTGTCGCGCGCCGCGTTCATCAGCGCACACACCGCGTTGGCGGTGCCGACCGTCACATGCACCATCACGACCGCCGGCTTGCCGCTGACCCGGTAGTAGCCGTGCGCCATCGACACCGCGACGTTCTCGTGCGGCACCGTGATGACGCGGGGATATTTGCGGTTGCTGCCGGGATTGCGCGACAGCGCCTCGATGATCGGGGCGAAATCGGTGCCCGCATTGGCGAGCACGTATTCGACGCCGCGATCGGCGAGGCGGGTGAGAAAGGACTCGGCAGTCATACGCGCGGCAGTATCGGTCACGGACTAGTTCCCTCGTTTTGGGGTGGATTGGTGGTCGGGCTTTCAGGCCACTCTATCACGCCGGAACCCGGCCGCGACTGTTTAGGCCGAGCGTCGGGGCGAGGCCGATCATCAACAGATCGATCATGGCCATGGGTACGAACGCTACCGCAGGCGTACCGGTCAAGTCCCAGGCGAGGCCGCTGATGACCGGGACGATCACGGCGCATGAATAACTGATGGTAAAAATCCCGGCCGCCATGCGCGGCACATCCTCCTGCCGGCTCAGCAGCGGCGGCAGCGCCAGGATCATGATCAGCACGGACGCCGCCGCAAATCCGACCAGCCCGGCGGAAGCGACGATCACCGGCCCGCTGCCGAAGATGATGCCGATCGCGCCCGCCAAGGTGAGGGTGCTGTACACCAGGTAGGTTGCGGCATGGCGCTCCAGGCGTCCGGCGAGCCATAGCAGCAGGAACGATCCCGGCAGCTGACCGACATTGAGGGCGACGAGCGCGGGGCCGACCAGGTCGCCGTGCCCGGTCTGGTTGAGATAGTCGGGCAGAAAATGGTTGCTGGTGAAATAGGAGGCGTTGACGCCGCCCAGCAGCAGGCCGAGCCGCCACATCAGGCCGTTGTTCCACGACGGCCACCACAGCGCCGGCTGCCGCACCCCCACGCCGTGTCCATTGTCCGCCGCCGCGGGCGCGCGCGGCGCCGCCACCACGATGATCGCCGCTATCGCGACGCAGGGGATCGCCCACGCCACGAAGCCGAGCCGCCAGCTGTCGTCGAGGAGCGGGAGCACCACGGGGAGCATCAGCGATACCGGCAGAATCTCGCCGATGAGCAGGCCGTTCGCATAGACCGCGGTGGCGAATCCGACGCGCCCCGGCATCCAGGCGCGCGCCAGCGGCGGCATCGCCGGATGCATGATGGCGACGCCGAACCCGGTGACGATGGTGGCGGCATAGAGTGCCAGCACGTCGGGCGCGGCGCCCCGCAGCGCCGAGCCGAGCGCGGTGATCACAAGCCCGGCGATCACGGTCGCGAGCGCGCCAAATCGCGCGATCAGCAGCGACCCCGGCACCGCCGCGCAGGCGAACAGCACCACCGGCAGGCCGGCCAGGATGCCGACCTCGGTCTCCGACATGTGCAGGTCGTTGTGGATGAGCGGGATCAATGGCGGCACCGCCAGGATCGTCATGCGCATGCCGTTGCCGGCGAGCCACAGCAGCGCCACGCAGGTCAGGAGATGCGGGATGGACTTGTCGCGAACCTGCGTCACGCGGCGTGCCGTATCGGATCGAGGCCCTTGCGGACGAGCAGCGGCGCAAGCGCAGGCTCGGCGAGGCATGCGATCAGCTCGCTGGCGCCGCCGGGATTCTTGGCGGCACGGAAAATGCCGGCGGCGAACACCGATATCTTCTGCAGTTCGCCCGGCAGGGGGCCGACGATGTCGATGCCGGCGACCGGCATCAACTCGCTGATCTGCTGCACCGCCAACTCGGTTTCGCCGCGCGCCGCCACCTCGCCCACATAGGAGTCGCTGATGTTGGCCTTGCGGCGCACTTCGTCGGCGATGCCGAGCCGCTCGATCACCTCCGCGAAGTGGACGCCGCTCGCACCGAGCCGCGAGAACGCGATCGACTTCGTCTCCAGAAGCGTGCGCCGGAACGCCGCGACCGTGCTGATGTCGGGCTTGGGCGCGCCGGCCCGCACCGCGAGCCCGACGCCCGACTGGGCGAGGTCCGCCGTGCTGTCCGCCACGATGATGCCGTCGCGCACCAGCCGGTCGATCGCCTCGCGGGTGATGATCGTCATGTCGGCGGTGGCGCCTTGCGCGATCAGGTTGAGCGCCATGTTGGTCGACTTGTAGGTCGCGGCGAACGAAAGCCCGGTGCGGGCGCGGAAGCCGTCCGCGATCTCCACCAGCACGCCGCGCAGCGCGAGGGTGCTGAGCACGTCGATCTGTCCTGCCGTTGCGTCAGTCGCCGCCACTATCTCGTCCTTGTTGAGTGCCAAGTATTCGCCGCTGCGGCGAATGATCACTCCTATTGCTATGTCGTGGCCCGCCGCCGAAGTCCAGGCTATCGACGTCTTTGACTTTCGGGGCGAATTGACGTTCGGTGTCGAAGCCCCCAAGGAAAGCAAAATCAGGGAGGAATGCCGTGACTATTTCGCGACGCAACATGTTGTCGGGGGTGCTGGCGGCACCGGCCCTCATCGCTTCGGCGCGCATGGGCTCACTCGCTGCGGCTCAAACACTCAAGATTTCGCACCAGTTCCCGGGCGGCACCATCGATGAAGGCGATTTCCGTGATCGTCTGTGCCGCAAGTTCGGGGCGGAACTCGAAAAACGCACCAATGGTGCAGTTGTTGCTCAGATCTACCCGAACTCCTCATTGATGAAGACCGTCGCGCAGTTTTCCGCAGTGCGGAAAGGCGCGCTCGATATGAGCCTTTATCCGATCTCCTATGCGGGGGGTGAATACGCGGAACTCAACATCGGCCTGATGCCCGGATTGGTGAGCTCGTACCCGCAGGGAGCGGCGTGGAAGAGTTCCCCGGTGGGACAGAAGTTCAGCGCGTTCCTCGCCGAGAAGGGCGTCGTCATCCTGGCCTGGGTCTGGCAGGCGGGCGGCGTTGCGAGCCGCATCACGCCGATCGTCAATCCGCAGGACGCCAAGGGCCTCAAGATACGGGGCGGCAGCCGTGAAATGGACATGATGCTGCAGGCCGCCGGCGCCACCACGTTGTCGACGCCGTCGAACGAGCTCTATGCCGCGATGCAGACCGGTGCCTGCGATGCCGCCATCACGTCCTCGACCAGCCTGATCTCGTTCCGCCTCGAGGAGGTCGCCAAGAGCCTGACTACGGGCCGCGGCAAGTCCTACTGGTTCATGCTGGAGCCGCTCATCATGTCTAAGCAGATCTTCGACGCCATGCCGAAGGCCCAGCGCGACATCGTCGTGGCGCTCGGCGAGGAGCTCGAGCAGTTCGGCATCAAGGAGGCGATGGCGGACGACCAGAAGGTCGCGGAGGTCTACGGCAAGAAGGGCGCCAAGGTGTCCGATCTCGACGAGGCGACCGTCGACAAGTGGCGGGCGATCGCGCGCGACACCGCCTGGAAGGACTACGCCCAGAAGACCGCGCTGTCGGCCGAGCTCATCAAGCTCGCCGAACAGGTTCACGTGTCGTAGGTTCTTGCGAAAGCGGAGTGCAATGAGGTGTCATCGTCCGTGCAAGCGGACGATCCAGTACCCACCGAGCATCGTTTGGGGCACCGCACCTTGTCCATCATAAGGTGGGCGGATACTGGATACCCGCTTTCGCGGGCATGACGAGCAGGGGCGATTGATGGTTCACACCCTCGACGCGGTCGAGACCCCGGCGCCGCCCGAGGCGGCCGCGGGCGGGCCGTTGGGGCGCGTTCTTCTCTTCGTCAACAACGCCATCGTGCTGTTGTCGTCGATCGCGCTCGTCATCGCGGGGTTCGTGCTCACCTACAGCGTCGCCAGCCGCTATTTCCTGCACTTCTCCACCGATTGGCAGGACGAGCTGTCGGTGTTCCTGATCGTCGGCGCGGTGTTCATGTCGTCCGCCTCCATCCAGGCGCGCCGCGGGCATGTGGCGATCGAGGCCATCGTCGGCCTGCTGCCCGAAGGGGTGAACCGCGTCCGGCAGATCGTGGTCGACGCGGCGAGCTTCGCGTTCTGCGCCTTTTTCGCCTGGAAATCCTGGGTGCTGCTCGACGAGGCGTGGACCGAGAACTTTCATTCGGAATCGACCTGGGGGCCGCCGCTGTGGATCCCCTATTCGCTGATGACCTTCGGCATGACCCTGTTGGGCGTGCAGCTCTTGATGCAGATCGTCACCGCGTTGAGGCCCGCAAGGCGGCCGCAATGACGACCGCCACCATCGGGCTCCTGTACGGCGCCGCCACCCTTCTCGCCATGTTCGCCGGCATGCCGATCGCCTTCGCGCTCGGGGCGGTCGCGACCGTGTTCATGATCGCGTTCATGCCGGCGGCCTCGGTCGATACCATCACGCAGAACGTCTATGAGGAGATGGCGTCCATCACCTTGCTGTCGATCCCGCTCTTTATCCTGAAGGGCTCGGCGATCGGCCGGTCGCGCGCCGGGCAGGATCTCTATGGCGCGCTCCATGCCTGGATGCACCGCATCCCGGGCGGGCTCGGCATCGCCAATGTGTTCGCCTGCGCGCTGTTCGCCGCCATGGCGGGGTCTTCGCCCGCGACCTGCTCGGCGATCGGTTCGGCCGGCATTCCGGAGATGCGCAAGCACGGTTACTCCCCCGGCTTTGCGGCCGGGATCATCGCGGCCGGCGGAACGCTGGGTATCCTGCTGCCGCCGTCCATCACCATGATCCTCTATGCGGTGGCGGCCGAGCAGTCGCTGGGCCGGTTGTTTCTTGCCGCGATCGGGCCGGCTCTGCTGCTGGTCGTCCTGTTCGCCGGCTATACGGGCTGGCGTTACCGGTTCGAGGTTCACGCCGCCACGGCGACGCAAAAGCGCACCGGCGCCATGTCCGAATTGCTGCGTCTCGACGAAATGAGCCTGCGCGACCGATTTGCGCTGTTGCCGCGCGTGCTGCCTTTCGTGGTTCTGCTCACCGGCGTCATGATCGCGCTGTATGGGGGCTTTGCGACCCCCTCGGAGACCGCCGGCCTTGGCGCGGTTCTTGCTCTCCTGCTGATTGCGTCCATTTACGGCGTATGGCGGGCCAGCGACCTTGCACCCATCCTCACCGCGACATTGCGCGAATCCACCATGCTCATGCTCATCATCGGCATGTCGCTGCTTTATTCCTACGTCATGAGCTACCTGCACATAAGTCAGTCAACCGCCGAGTGGATCGTGTCGCTCGACCTGTCACGTTGGGTGCTGCTCACCGCCATCCTGCTGATGGTCGTGGTGCTGGGCTTCTTCCTGCCGCCGGTCTCCATCATCCTGATGACCGCCCCGATCATTCTGCCTCCTCTTAAGGCAGCCCATTTCGATCTCATCTGGTTCGGCGTCATCATGACCATCGTGATGGAATTGGGCCTCATCCACCCGCCGGTCGGGCTGAACATCTTCGTGATCAAGAGCATCGCCC
>Ga0209415_10020595_pt1 | contig 10238 bp, 12 predicted proteins | sample PeaSoiSIISIP2007_FD_187696 | JGI IMG/M metagenome (GOLD analysis project Ga0209415, IMG submission 187696) | Peat soil microbial communities from Weissenstadt, Germany - SII-SIP-2007 (SPAdes) (version 2) | ecosystem: Environmental > Terrestrial > Soil > Wetlands > Peat | place: Germany...
AGGACGGCGTGCGGACCCTTCGGCCACGGATCGGCCCGAGACCCCGTGGTGACACAGGTGACGCTGACCGATTCCGAACGACAGGTTCAACCGTACGACTTCCAGCGCCGAGACGCGCTCGAGAGGGCGCGGCTGCGTCTGCTCCAACCGATCCTCGAGGTGTTGACCCATCGCATCGCCGGGTCGCTCACCAGCATGCTCCGGACACCGGTCAAGGTGGGGATCGGTGAGCTCGAGCAGCAACGGTGGGAGGAGTACGTGAACAGCCTCCCCGAGCCGACCTTTCTGACCGGTGCCACCGTCGTCCCCACCGGGGGGCGGATCATCCTGCACCTCCCCCTTCCCCTGGCCATGACCCTGATCGAGATCCGCCTCGGCGGCACCGGGGGCACGGCCATCCCCGAGCGGAGCCTCACCGAGATCGAGCAACGCCTGGTGACCGAGGTCGCCCACGGCGTCCTGGCGGAGCTCCCCCCCGCCTTCTCGCCCGCCATGGGCATCTCCATGGGAGCGATCTCGTCGGTGTCGAGCGGAATGTTCCTGCCGGGATCGACGCCGAGCGAGATGTGCCTCCTGGTCGGGCTCCACGTCGAGCTCAACGAGTCCGTCACCGAGGTGGCCAGCATCTGCATGCCGCTGGTGGTGCTGCTCCCCATCCTGGACGCCATCGAGAGGCTCGACAAGACCGAGATCGCCGAGGAGAGCGGTGTGGCACCGACGCGTCTGCGGGAGAAGCTCCACGAAACCGACGTGGAGATCCGTGTGCACTGGCCCGAGGTGCTCCTCTCGCCCGATGAGCTCCTGAGCCTCGTCCCCGGCGACGTCGTCCCCCTGCACCGCGCCCGGGACCTCCCGATCGTTCTCAGTGTCGGAGGCTCCCCCTATTGCGACGTGGTCCCGACGAGTCGGGGGAAGTCAATCGCCTGCATGGTCATCGAACAGTAGAGACGGAGGAGACGTGAACGACGAGAACATCAACGCCGGGGCTGTTGCCGAGGAGGCTCCCACCGATCCCGGTGACGCCGCCGCGGCCCCGGCCGTCGCCACCCCGGGTCAGCCCGATGCCGACCGGATCACCATGCGACCCCTCGAGACGCTCAGCAACGTCGAGCTGGCCGTCACCGTCGAGCTGGGCCGGACGCGCCTGCTCATGAAGGATCTCCTGAGCCTCCGACCTGGCAGCGTCGTGGAGCTGGACCGCAATGTCGGGTCACCGGTCGACGTCTTCGTCAACAGTACCCTCCTGGCCCACGGTGAGGTGGTGGTGGTCGATGACGAGCTCGGTGTCCGGATCACCGCCATCGATTCCGGTGCCGACGACGTCCGGGGAGCCTGAGACCGGTGCCCCACCTGTCGCCGGCGCTGGCGCTCGCCCACCACGCCGCCGCCCACGGCTCCACCGGAGCCCAGAGCGTCTCCGCCTCGTCGCTGCTGGTCCAGATGGTCGTCGGGCTCGTGGTCATCATCTTCCTGATCAAGGTGGTCTCGAAATTCGTCCAGGGTCGAGGCGGACGGTCGCTGGGTCACGGCCCCCGACCCCAGGGCGTGGCCCTCGTGGGGCGGCAGAGTCTCGGCAAGGGCGTCCAGGTGGCGATGGTGGCGGCCGGTAGACAGACCTACCTGCTGGGCGTGACCCAGCGTCAGGTGACCCTCCTCGGCGAGGTCGACACCGACGGTCCCGTCACGGGGGCCGACCACGAGGCGACGGCTCCCGGGGCCCTCCAGCTGCTGCGCGGTGGGAACAGGCCCGGCTCGGTCGACGACGGGTCGATGCCGGCGTGGAAGTCAGCCATCGAGCAGATGCGCGTCCGCACCGTGCGTCGAGCCTGAGTCAGATCCCACCCCTTGTCGCGCGCCAGGAGACCTCCGTGTACCCGTCACACGCCGTGAAGGCCGCCGCCACCGCCTCGGGCCCCGTCCGGAGGGCAGCGCCATGACCACGCTCCTGGCCGCCGGTTCCTCGATCAACATCAATCTGGGCAACAGCCTGTCCAAGCCGTCGACGAGCGTCCTCGTCGTCATCGCCCTCACCCTGCTGGCCATCGCCCCGTCCCTGCTGATCCTGCTCACCGGCTTCACCCGGATCGTGATCGTCTTCGGCCTGACCCGTCAGGCACTCGGCCTGCAGTCCACCCCGCCCAACCAGGTCATCGCCGGGTTGGCCCTCATCTTCAGCCTCTTCATCATGGCGCCCACCCTCAACCAGATGAACCATGACGCGCTGCAGCCGTATCTCCACGGCAAGGACACGATCAGCCAGGCCTACAACTCGGCCCAGCGCCCGCTCAAGACGTGGATGCTCAAGCAGACCGGGAACGAGGAGTTGGCCCTCACCACGGCGGTCGACAACGAACACCCGGTCTCTCCGCAGAAGGCATCGCTGGCCGCCATCATCCCGGCCTTCCTTCTCTCAGAGCTCAAGAGCGGCTTCATCATCGGCTTCGTCATCTTCATCCCCTTCCTGATCATCGACCTCGTCGTCTCCTCCACGCTCATGTCGATGGGTGTCGTGATGCTCCCGCCCACCTTGGTGTCGCTGCCGTTCAAGCTCCTTCTCTTCGTCATGGTGAACGGCTGGGTGCTCGTCACCCACTCCCTGGTGGTCAGCTTCCGATGAACGAGGGCCACCTCATGGACATCGCCACCGGGGCGATGACGATGACGGCCAAGCTGGCGCTGCCCATCCTGCTCACCAGCCTCGTCATCGGTCTGGTGGTCTCGTTGTTCCAGTCGGTGACCCAGATCCAGGAGGTGACACTGACGTTCGTCCCCAAGTTGATCGGGATCGCCCTGGTCTTCATGATCGCCGGACACTGGATGCTCGGACAGTTCACCGACTACGTCCAGCAGTTGTTCACCCAGGCGAGCTCACTGCTCGGTAGTTGAGCGGCGGGAGCGTCGCGTGAAGCTGAACGTCGATCCGATGTGGCTCCTGGCCTTCTTCCTGGCCTTCATCCGGGCCCTGGCATGGCTCGTCGTCGTTCCCCCCTTCTCCAACCGGACCGTCGTTCCCCGGATGGCCCTGGTGGGGATCGCCGGTGGACTCGGCATCCTCGCCGTCCCCCAGATCGCCCACACCCACATCCCCACCGACACCGCCGGGCTCGTCGGAGCCGTCGTTCTCCAGATCTTCACCGGTGCCGCTCTGGGGTTGTCCGTGATGATCCTCATCAGCGCCGTCACCGCCGCCGGGAGCATGGTCGACCTCTTCGGTGGCCTCAATCTCCCGCCCGCCGTGGACCCGCTGTCGGAGAACCAGACGCCGATGATCGGTCAGTTCTACGAGCAGGTGGGCATGGTCCTGCTGTTCGTCAGCAACGGCGAGCTCCTCCTCGTGCGCGGCTTCGAGACGTCGTTCGGGGCCGCCGGACTGACCCTGTCCTCGGCGGCCACCGCCTCCAACGTCCTCAGCTCCGATCTGGCCACTTTCTTCACGGCCACTCTCGAGATCGCCGCGCCGCTCATCGTCGTCCTCTTCACCACCCAGATCAGCCTGGCCATGCTCTCGAAGGCCGCTCCCCAGATCAACGTCTGGATCCTCGGCTTTCCCATCCAGGCGCTGATGTCCCTGCTCTTCGTGGCCATCGGCATCAAGGTCCTCCCCGGCTACGTCAACAACCTGGTCTCGCGCGCCCTGCAGGATGCGGGTGCCCTCCTCGGCGGCCACTGACCGATGGGGAAGAACGACGACAAAACCGAGAAGCCTTCTGCCAAGCGCAAGCAGAAGGCTCGCAAGAAGGGTCAGGTCGCCAAGTCGAAGGAGGTGTCGGGCTGGATCGTCGCCCTGGCCGGCACCATGCTCGTCCCCGTCCTCCTGCGGACCGGCGAGACCCGCCTCACCGACCTCTTCGGTCGGGTGGCCAACGTCATGACGGCCCCCAGCCCGGCGGGGGCCATGGGGGTCCTTCAGTCCGGTCTCGGCGACGTCCTGTCCCTCGTCCTGCCGGTGGCCGGCGCCGCCGCCGTCCTCAGCATCCTGGTCGACGTGACCCAGACGGGGGGGTTGATCTCGCTGGAGGCGGCCAAACCCAAGTTCGACCGTGTCAATCCGGTGGCCGGGCTGAAACGCCTGTTCTCGACCCAGTCGTTGTGGCAGCTGATCAAGCAGGCCCTCAAGATCTCGGTTCTCGTTCTGATCGCCTACAAGGTCCTGTTCGGCCTGGGGGAGAAGCTCGTCGGCACCCAGCCGGTCGACATGACGCCGGTGGTCTCCTACGCCGGCTCGACCATGCTGGGCCTGGTCCGCGACGTCGCCTTCGTCGGTCTGCTCCTCGCCCTCGTCGACTATGCCGTGCAGCGTCACCGGCACAACAAGAGCCTCAAGATGACCAAGCGAGAGGTCAAGGACGAGAGCCGGCAGTCCGACGGCGACCCGTTGATCAAGCGCGAGGTCCGGCGCAAGCAGATGCGCCTCAGCCGGGCCCGCATGATGGCCGCCATCGCCGGGGCCGACGTCGTCATCACCAACCCCACCCACTTCGCCGTGGCGCTGCGGTACCAGGCCGGCCGCGGGCACGCTCCCCAGGTCGTCGCCAAGGGTGCCGACGACGTGGCACTGCGGATCCGGGCCGAGGCGTCGCGCCACGGGGTGCCGATCATCGAGGACCGACCGCTGGCCCAGGCCATCTACGCCGCCTGCGAGATCGACTCGTTCGTCCCCCGGGAGCTCTATGTCGCCGTGGCCCGGGTCCTGGCCTTCGTCTTCACCCTGCCGGCCGTCGTGAAGTCCTCGGGCAAGGTCCACCAGCGCCCGACCAGCGCCCTGGTGGCCTGATGACTAGAGGATCCCGTCGCCGGCGTCGAGCTCCTGCAGGGTCGTCGGTGCCAGCTCGAGCTCCCTGACGGCGGCGGCCAGCCGTTCGGAGACGGCCGCCTTGCGGTCGGCGATGGACGGTGATTCGAGCTCGGCCAGCGTGGCCTCGGTGGCGTCGGCGAGCGCCGCCAGCTGCTCGTCGAAGGCGCCGAGGACATCGTGGTCGCCGGGCTGGCCCACGGCGTTGACGGCGTGCCACAGGGCGGAGTGGAGCGCCGCCCGCAAGGCCCGCGGCGAGGCGAACGGCTGCCCGATGCGGTCGGCGTTCCGAAGGATCCGGTCGATGGCGTCGAGCTGGGGCCGCCAGTCGGCGACGGCGATCGTGGTGGCACGACGACCCCTGACGGCCAACCACGCGCCGGCTCCGCCCACCGCTCCGATCCCCAGGCCGTAGAGCGGGGCCAGGAACGTCACGGTGTCGAAGGGTTGCGCCAGCATCATCCCGGCGACGGCTCCCACGCTCACCGAGACGAGCGCCTTCGTGCTGACGGGCCGCGGGTGGACCCCGAAGGCGACGGTTCGACTCGTCCCCATGCGGACCAGCAGTCTCTGCCGGCGCGACAGGCCCGGCTCGTAGACGACCAGGGCGAACGGGACGTCGTCGACGCCTGCTCCCCACGGCCCCGCCACCAGGGGCGGACGGTTCCCGGGGGACGCGCCGACGAGGGGCCGCACGGCATCGGGCGACAGCCCGAAGCGCCGCCGGTACGAGGTCGGCCGAGACGGCGTCGGCAACTCCGTCCCCTTCAGGCGGACCGGCGTCGTCGCACCGGGGAGCGCCGGTGGTCGAGGATCCCGGCGGCGAAGGCGGCGGCGCTGTGGGCCAGGGCCACGTAGGGCGAATCGTCGGGCTGGTTCCCGGTCACCGCCCCGAGTGCCGACGCGTAGGCCATGACGTCGTGGTCGTCGTGGACTGTCTCCAGGGTCCACGACTGCTCGAGGGCCCGGGCGATGGCGTCGTCCTCACCGCCCTCGTCCAGGGCACGGATCAGGATACGGGCCTGGTCCTCGGTGAGGACCCGTTGCGGCGACAGGAGCTCGTCGGGCACGGTGACGTTCACCAGCCACGTCAGGTGCCCTTCGAGGATGGAGGGCGCCGTGGACCGGAGAACCGACGAGACCGGCGCCCACGGGTCGTCCGCGCCCCGGGCGGACCCGGCGGCGGCCTGTCTCCCGATGACCGGTCCCCGGGACAGGAGCTGGTCGATGACGAGCCCGGTCCGGGTCCCGTGGTCGACGGGGGCCGTATCGTCGTCACGCCTCTTGCCTCCGCCGCTTGCCATGTCGGTGTCTCCAAAGTGGTCCGCCGGGTCCGTCCACCGCCCGGTGGCGTCGTATTCGTGTCCACGAGAAACGTCAACGGCGCTGACCGGTAACGCCTGCCCATACATCGGCGGTACGCCGGGCGATCTCGCCCCAACAGCGGCCCAACACGTCCCGACAGGGCACCCGGTGGCGTCGGAGCTGTGACAGCGTGGAAGGACGGGTCGACAGCGACGACGCAGGAGGCAGCTCCATGAGCCGGGAGATGGTCCAGACGGCGGCCAAGCTGTTGGCCAAGGCGCAGAGCACCACGTCCGACTACGAGGCCATCGCGCTGGTGGAGCGGTCGTACGGTCTGCTGGCACAGGTCATCAACGCCTACGACCTGGAGAACGACAACGCCGACGGCTGGCGCCGACGCGAGCGGCGTCGTCTGCGTGAGCGCCGCCGCCGTGCCCGCTCCGGTGCCGTCGACGGCGTCGCCGACCGGTCGGGGCCCGACGTGCGGACGGGGGAGTCCATCGCCCGCTACCGGCGCACCGCCGGGGACGGCGGCCCCTCCTGGCGCCGCGGCATCGACGTGAAGCTGTAAGGGCTGGTCCCGGCCGGTGCCGTCACCGGCCCGGCACCGGCGCTGTCGGGGTCAGATCCAGGTGTCGAGGTACGCGGCCGGCTCCCGGGGGACGACACGACCCTGGTGCAAGGCGTCGCCGATGCGGTCACGGGCCCGTTCAGCCTCGGCCTGCTTGATACGGGTCTGGCGAAGAGCTCGCCCCGCTCTCTCACGCAGCTCGTCCGGCAGGGGACCGAGGCCGGCGGGCAGCTCGAAGGCGGACACCGACGGCGTCCCCGTGCTCAACTCCCGGTCCACCTCGGCCAGGCGCCCTTCGATGTCGTCGAGCACCTCAGGCCATCCCACCGACGCGCTCCTCTCCGGAGACGACGGCGTCCACGGCCGCCTTGCGCCAGGCGTCACCGACGCGGCCGATGAGTTCCGATACCGAGGCGGCCCGCTGCCTGTCCTTGGTGAGGTTGGCGCCGAGCAGCTCGGCGAGGAAGAAATCGTAGAGGGCGATCAGGCGGGGGGCGCCGTCCCACAACTCGGGCTTGATGGTGTCGCGCAGGGTCAGGATGATGGCCTGGGCGTGGACGAGGTTGTCGTTGATGCCCTTCAGGTCGCCGGTCTCGAAGGCGGTATCGGCGCGGCTCAGGTCCTGCTCCAGTGCGTCGTAGAGCATCGTGAGCCGCACCGGCGGTGCGGCCGTCTCGATGGCGTCGGCCAGATAGCGCTCCCGCAGCTTCGCCGCCTGGGAGGCGGTCATGACATCTCCGATCGCACGGTTCTACAAGCCGTTGGAGGTGATCTGGGCCAACTCGGCGGTCAGGGCGGAACTCTGGTTCTTCAGGGTCCCGATGGTCTGCTCCAGGGTGGCGTACTGGTTCAGGAGCATCTTCTGCTCCTGACTGACGATGTTGGCGTAGAAGGCGATCTGGCTGTTCAGGCCGGTGGACTGGCTCTGCAGGCTCTTGACCGTCTGGGTGATCTCGCCCCGGGTGGGGTCCGACATGGTGCTGGCCAGGGACGTGAGCGACTGGGCGATGCCCGACTGGTAGGTGAGCGAACCGAGGTCGGTGAGGGTGGAGATGTTGGGCGTCGTCACCTGGACGGACAGGCCCGCCAGAGTGGGATCGGACAGCGGAGCATTGAGGAATTGCCCCTGCCCGGTGGCGGCCACACCGTTGATGGTGCCGGCCACGTCGGTGCCGGCGAAGGTGCCGGCGAGGCCCGTCGACCCCGCCGCCGAATTGGTGGAGGCGACCGTGAACGTGGACTGGCTCCCGTAGCCGTCCGAGGTGAGAACGAGCTGTTGGCCGCCGTTGACGACCTGGGCGGACAACGACATGCCGGCGGAGGCGAAGGCGGCGTTCAGGCCGGCGGCCACGTCGACGAGGGACTCTCCGTTGGTGGTGCTGTACTGGGCCGAATCGGTGCCCATCGACACCGTGAGCTGCTCGGGGGTCGAGACCGATCCCGCCGCCAGGACGGCTCCGTTGTCGGTGGCCTGCGCGGCCGACTGACTGATCTGGACGTCGTAGGCGCCGTTCTTGGTGGCGTTGCCGGCGAACGACAACGAGACCTCGCCGGTGTACGACGGTGAAGACGGCGCGAAGGTCCCGTCCTGGGTGAACATGGCGGCGACTTGGGCCGGGTTGGCGGCGTAGGCGGTCTCGAACGCCGATTTGTTGAACTGGACCTGACCACCGCTCAAGGTGATCCCGATGTTGAGGGCGTTACCGAGAGTCGACGAGCCGGACACCGAGGCGAAGATTGCCTGGATCTCGTTCGTCACTGTCTCCAGGACGGCTGAACCCATGAGGGGTCCGGCGGTCTTGGTCTGCGCGTTGTAGCCGGCATCGGTCTGGATGTCGGAGAGAACGGAGTTGGCGTCGTCGACGACGTTCTGCACGGCGGTGGTGGCGGCCGATGCATCGGGGGAGACCGTCACCGTGACGGGGTTCGCACTGGAGGCCAGGAGGTTGATGGAAAGACCGGGCAGGAGGCCGCTCACGGTGTTGGTCTGGGACTGGAGGGCGTAGCCGCCGACACCGCCCACGAGGACCTCGGCGTTCTTCCCCGCCGAGGCCACGTTCAGGGCACCGAGGGACGACGAGGCGAAAGCGTTCATGTCCACCGACAGCGCCGAGTCGGTGCCGGTGGTCGACGACGAGAGCTGCAGCAGGAACTGGTCGGGACCGGCCTGCACGGCGGAGGCTGTGACACCCAGATCGGCGGCGTTGATGTTGGAGACGATGTCGGCCAGCGACCCGTTCCCGGTGGAGACGTTGGTGGCCGTGATCGATCCGCTGGTGAGCAGGGAGCTGTTCATCTGGCTCTGCGATGAGCCCGACACGATGGTGCCCGTGACTTGCGCCCCCCCGGGCCCGTTCAGTGTGATGGGGCCACCGGGGGTGACGGTGGTCAATGTGTTGGAGGTCCCGTCGACGCTGACCACGCCGTCGACGCCCGTCGAGGCGCTACCCATGGCCGACAGCCCGAGGGTGCCGAGCGCGTCGCCGCCCGTCACCTGCAGGCTCTGGGTGGAGCCCTGATCGATGGTGGAGAGGATCAGGTTGCCGTTGGCGTCGTACCCGGCCTGGAGCACCCCGGATGCGCCCGCCGATGCGATGGCGCCCTGCACGGCGGTGAGAAGGGTGCTCCCGCTGTAACCACCGGCGGGGCTGGGCCCGATGGTGAGGTCGTAGACGGTGCCGTCGACGGTGACGTCCACGGAGTCGTTGGAGCCGGTCGTGATGGTGATCCCCGACGATCGTGAACCGAGGGCCACCGTGCCCGTCGTCGAGGCCGCCTCCGAGGACTGGGTCACCTCGATGGAGTGGGAGCCGAGGGTGAGCCCCGTCCCCGCGGCCAGGCTGGCGAATCCCAGCGCGCCGCCCTGGGCCACGAGCAGGGAAGGATTGGAGTCGACGATCTGCGACGTCGAGGCGACCGTCCCGGTGGAGACCAGTGAGCTGGCGGTGGCCAGTTGCTGGACGACGAACTGCAGCGAGCCGGCCGGGGTGCCGGGCGCGGCGGTGGCGGTGACGAGGCTGTTGTCGGACGAAGTCGCCTGTCGGACGTTCCAGCCGCTGGCGGTGGCGAGGTTCGAGGCGTCGGTCTTGAGCGTCATCAGATCGCTGTTGATCTGCTGGTAGTCGGCCACGTTGGAGTTGATCGTGGTCTGCTCGTTCTGCAGGTCGGTCTCGGGCTCCTGGTAGGGCTGGAGCTCGGCTTGGATGATCTGCTGCGTGTTCAGCCCCGACTCGAGGCCGTAGTCGACGACGGAGGGCGTGTTGATGGAAGAGGGCACCACCGACATGCTTCGCGTCGCCTCCCTTCGCGCTCGGCCGCCGGCGTTGCCGCTGGCGCGCTCGTGAGTCTTCGGCCGGTGGGCCGGTGGCCTTGAGCGTTGTAGGGCGTCCGTTGAGCCGGGCCCCGACCGGGATCAGGCCGGCGGGCGTGGGCGGGGATCGATGCCCGTCGGGTCCCCGGGAGGCCGACGGGTCACTCGTCGGGTCCGGCTTGGGGTGGGTGCGCGTCGCCCCCGGCCGTGGACCGCCGTGCCGACGCCAGCATCTTGAGGGCCTGCATGCGGCGGGACTC
>Ga0209415_10020596_pt1 | contig 10238 bp, 11 predicted proteins | sample PeaSoiSIISIP2007_FD_187696 | JGI IMG/M metagenome (GOLD analysis project Ga0209415, IMG submission 187696) | Peat soil microbial communities from Weissenstadt, Germany - SII-SIP-2007 (SPAdes) (version 2) | ecosystem: Environmental > Terrestrial > Soil > Wetlands > Peat | place: Germany...
AAGAGAGATCTGAAGTCTCACCGAGCGGACATCTATGACTGCTAATGACCCGGACTTGTGTAAGTGTCACGGACAGGTAGCGGTTGCAAGTCGCCGCGCCGGACGATAGACCTGCCCTCACCCCGACCCTCTCCCGGAGGGTGAGGGGGAAGACAGACAAACAGGAGGACTTCGATATGAGTCAGGGGAATCGGGTGTTCGTCGTCGGGGTCGGCATGACCAAGTTCGAGCGCTGCGAGCGCGACGCCCGCGAGCTGGGCCAGGAAGCAGCGACCGCCGCGTTGAAGGACGCTGCTATCGACTACGACAAGATCGAGCAGGGTTTCTGCGGGTACATCAACGGCATGAGCACGCTCGGCCAGCAGACGCTCTACGGCATCGGCATGACCGGCATTCCGGTCTACAACGTCAACAACAACTGCTCGACCGGCTCGACTGCGCTGTACATGGCGTACAACGCCATCCGCTTCGGCCAGAACGACGCCGTACTCGCACTCGGCTTCGAGAAGATGCAGAAGGGTCCGCTGGAAAATCAGCTGCCCGGCCTCGAGAAGCTGAAGGAAGAAACCGAGAAAGAGAAGAAACCGCCGATCGCGGCGCGCATGTTCGGCGACGCCGGGCGCGATCACATGGAGAAGTACGGTACCAAGCCGACGACCTTCGCCAAGATCGCGGTGAAGAACCACAAGCATTCGGTCAACAACCCGCGCTCGCAGTACCAGGAAGCCTGCACGCTCGAAGAGGTGCTGGCGTCACGCATGATCTACGATCCGCTGACCATCCTGCAGTGTTGCCCGACCAGCGACGGCGCCGCGGCGGCGGTCGTGGTGTCGGAGAAGTATCTGAAAGCGCATCCGCATCCCGGCGCCATCGAGATCCGCGGCATGGCGATGACCACCGACAAGGTCGAGGACTTTGCCCGCGGGCGCATCGGCATGATCGGCATGGGCATGACCGAGCGCGCGTCACGAGCGGTCTACGAGCAGTCAGGCCTCGGTCCAAAAGACGTGCAGGTCATCGAGCTGCACGACTGCTTCAGCAGCAACGAGCTGATCACGTACGAGGGGCTCGGCCTGTGCAAGGAAGGTGAAGGCGAGAAGCTCGTCGAAGATGACGCGACGACGTACGGCGGCTGCTGGGTGGTGAACCCGTCGGGCGGGTTGCTGTCGAAAGGCCATCCACTTGGGGCGACCGGCCTGGCGCAGTGCGCCGAGCTCATCTGGCAGCTGCGCGGCCAGGCCGAGAGGCGCCAGGTTGCCAACGTCAAGGCCGCGTTGCAGCACAACCTCGGTCTCGGCGGCGCCTGCGTCGTCGCCATGTATACCCGCGCATAGTATCTCTGTCCCGGTGGGGCGGCCGTCCGCGGCCGCCCCACCTCGTGCCTCCTGGTAGGGGCGAATCTTGTATTCGCCTTGTCCGTTAGCCGCTGGCGCTGAGTGAGGCGATCACAAGGATCGCCCCTACAATCGATCGGGCAGGCACGGAGGCTTGCCCCACCAAACTCATCAAACCTGCCTCATGCGATCACTCCGCCCTCCGGCCTGGATTTCCGGCGCATGCTTCGCACTGAGCGCGCTGTCATTCGTCGCCGGCTGGATCTTGCTGGCGCTCGCTGCGCCGGACATCGAGACGTTTTTCTATCAGCCGCGCGTGTTGGCGGTGACCCACACCTTCACGCTCGGCTGGATCAGCCTGACGATGATCGGCGTGCTCTATCAATTCGTGCCGGCACTGACGAAGCAGCCCATCCTGTGGCCACGCGGAGCCGCGTTACAGGTGGCGATGTTTGCGCTCGGCGCTTCAGGCATGGTGTCGCACTTCTGGATCGGCCATCTCTCCGGCATGGTGAGGAGCGCCGGGCTGGTGATCGTCAGCGTTCTGCTGCTGGCGGTGCAACTGATACCGTCGCTGCTGCGGGCGCCGCGCTTCGACGCCACTGTCATCGGCCTGCTCGCGGCGCTGGTCTATTTCGTGGCGACGGCAATACTCGGCATGCTGTATGCCATCGACAAGGTGCAACCATTTCTCGGCGGCAGAGTGCTGTCGAACATCGCCGGCCACGCAGATCTGGGCTTGTTGGGTTGGATCACGCTCACCATCTGTGCGGTATCGTATCGCATGGTGGCGGCGTTCGTACTGCCCGAGGTCCTGCTACCCGATGCGGCGCGACGGCAGGTCATCGCGCTGATCCTGTTGGTGCCCGCGCTGCTGCTGGCGCTCCTGCTACGCAGCAGAGTGGCGGGGTGGATCGCGATTTTCGTGGCGGCGGTGATGGGCTGGTACGCAGCCATCGTGTGGCAACTGCTACGCACGCGCCGCATGCCGCTCGACTGGAGCGTGGCGCACGTGGTGGCGGCATTGGTCAACCTCGGCGCAGCGATCGTTTGCGGGTTGGCGCTGATGTTCTTCGTCGATTCGGACAGCACGCTCGGTAATTGTGTCGTGGTTGCGTTCGGTGTTTTCGCGCTGGTCGGATGGATCTCCAACTACATCATCGGCATGGCCACGCGGATGGCGCCGGGACTTTTCGGCAAAGGCGGGCAACCGCTGCTCGGCAGCGCCGCGCGCGGCATCGTCTTCGTGTTGCTGAACGGCGGTATCCTCGCCGTGGTCGCCGCAGCCGTGGCAGGCCGTGCGACGGCAGTGCGCGGCGCGGCAATGCTACCGCTGAGCGCGGGCCTGCTGTTCGGCGGCGCGCTCCTCCGTCGCCTGACCGCGTCAGCGCCCACGAGCGCTTGTCGGCCGACGGTTTGACGGAGGAGTCCAGATGCGACGAGTTACCAAGTCTCGCAATATGCAATGACAAGATTGCAGACCGATCCCCCCGAGTAGCGCCCATTTTTTCCGGGCGCGTATCGAGGGGCGACTGCTGTGGACGTGCCTGACAAGCATCCCTCGATACGGCGGCCAGAGAAGGGGCGCCTCGGGACGAACGGAGATGTCACCGTATTATGCGGGTTCAGTAAAGGTGGGTTCCCTTGGAACCTGCTGCTGGTAAGGGCCCCGCCGCGACAAGTTTCTTCCTGCCAGGATCAATAGTGAGGTTGAGCCCTTCAAGGGTCCTTGCACCCAGCAGCAACAGATCGCCTCTCTCGGCAAAGACCATTTTATCGATGGTGAAGAATTTGTCGAGCCGAACAATCGCAAACCCAACGCTCCGGGTGACCTCCTGGCCGTTGGTGAGAACAAAGGCAATATCCTTCTTTTCCCGCGGAATGCCGATACGCTCGAGAGTGCGTTCGGATATCCAGGTGTATTCGCTTCCGGTATCGACCAACAGCTTTGGAATCACCACAGATCGGACCCGGTCAACCGGATTCTCGACCTCGCACTTGGCGTAGAACGCCCCCATGCGCACCCTCGGATTCGGCCTCAACATGTAGCGCGCCTGCGATATCGCTTTGGCACGCCGTCCCGCACAATATCAAGCCCGTCAAGTAGGCACTCGATACGCGTTGCAACCATCACGTTGGTAGGATGTTGATGATACTCCACCAGGATCCCGACAACTCGTAGGACCAAGAACTTCTCCTCGTTGTCCCGACTCTCAATCGTCTGCAGAAACAGCACCCCTCCGCTCATGCCCTTCGGTAGTGGACTAACCACCTGCTTGCCGCTGACGTCCCGACACGCCATGCGGTCATACGTCATGGCCAGATGCACCCGCTGGTCCAGCCCTAGCGCAGTGTATGCGTCCGCGGGAGCCGCGCTGCCAACGGCATACAGAAGCTCGTTCCTGAGCCTTGCCTGGGCATCCCTCAACTTGCTCAGTGATCCCGGGAATCCTGCCGCAAGGAGTGATGCGTCCGGTGCGAGGCTGCTGTCTGGCAGAACCTGCGCCAGTGGAATCGCAGTGGAGAGGTCCGGCTCGGCATCGGGGTCCATGCTAGCGATCGCATACGCTACATCCGCCACCGGCAGGTCGGCAGTAACGCGGTCGAGCACACAGTAATGCCTCGGCCACTGGATGCTCCCCGCCGACGAGAGTCCCATGTACTTGACCTGCGGGCCCTCAACCACGTGATGCGCAGTCACAATGATGCGCTGTTTTCCCCTCGACAGCACAAAGGCAGAGCCCCACGGACGCCTCTTACCAGAGCCATCCTCCACAATCGTAATGGGCTTGATCGCAGCAGCCCAGGCCCGAGCGGCCTCCGGGAGTGCTACCAAGACCGTGCTTGGGTCAACGTTCACGCGAGCCCTCGACGATATGCTACGGCGTGGCGATAGCCGCGCCCTTTCTTGGCGTCAGTCTCCATCGCCTTAGGTGACTCCGCTGTTCGGCGACGCGATGCGTGAGTTGTGGTAGTGGATAAAGACATCCGCGACCGTGTGGGCGTCGTGCCGCCGTAGGTTCTTGGAGGTAAGCCGGATGGCTCCGAAGTCACACAGCGCGTGGCAGTTTGGGCAAAGAATCACAATGTTCGAGGCCAGATCCGGCCCGTTGTGTGGCTTGCCTAGGGGGCGCAGGTGATGCCCTTCCGAATAGCCTGAGCCATCGGGAAGGCTCAGGCGAGTTCCGCAGAGTTGGCATAAGTGGTCGTGCAGTCTCTTCAGATACCGGATCAGGGCCGTCTCCCTCACGATCCGAGATTGCTGGGACGTAACCCTCTTTGGATCAGGATTGCCGCAATCGGCACCCTCCTGATCAGCGAGCACCTCCGTAAGCCGGATCCAACCTAGTCGGGGAAACTTGCCGGCCCACTGCTCGTGAATCTCGTTGACCAACTTCCACCGCAGGGCGATTCCGGTGCGCTCGCTGCGCCCGTCACCTACAACGTTCTTCCAATGAGGATCGCGGCGGTCAGGCTTCCGGCCTGTCTGGGCGTGTGAGCGTCTGATGAACTCGGCGCCGGTGCGGTATGTGAAGGCCCCACCCTTTGTGATCTCAAGAACCGCGACGAAACAACGAGATCTCTTGTCGAATCCGTACAAGCGGAGGCCTGGCCGAATGATGTCGGCGGGCCAGTGTCGTCGCTGCCAGCCTGACCACCACCAGAATTGGTCGATGTGGTCAAGATCAGCAACTTCGTTGGGCTGCAATGTCAGCGCGAAGTCGGCCTGTCGAGACATCTTCTCACGCGTTCCAAGTTGATTCAGAAGTCACCTAACGTCAGAGGGCTTTTCCGCCTGAAGTTCCGTCACAGCGCGTGTTTCGTCGTCGCCTGGAGCGGCTGCTTCGGCCAGCCGTTGTCACGACAACACCAGGAAGGAGGCATCGGGGTCCCGCTCGAATGTGCGCAGATCGGCCTCATGCTGCCGCAGCAACGATTCAATCTCGTTTGTGGAACAGTTGCCGCGGCGTATCCAGACCACTTTCGGCGGGTGGCCGCGCAGAAAGCTACGCTGGTGGAAGTCCGAATCCTTGGATACGATCGCGAAGCCTTCCGCCGCCGCGTACTGCCATACGGCATCGTCGTCAGCGCCGCCAAGCCCGACGTTGCGAACGTGGTTGCTGTTCGGGAACACATCGGACAAGGAGCGTACGAGCCGGTGCGACAGGTTCTGGTCGAAGAGCAGGTTCACGTTGGCGGAATCTCAACGAGTCGTCGCTCTCGATCCGCTGCAAACGCCAAGCACGCGCGGATGTCCTCGCGGGTGAGATCCGGAAAGTCGCTGAGAATTTCATCCTCGGACATGCCTGAGGCGAGATACTCGAGAACGTCGTACACCGTGATCCGCAGTCCACGAATACAAGGCTTCCCGCCACGTTTCCCCGGTTCGATCGTGATCAGAGCACGACAGTCCATGCCCGGACCGTACGCCTCTCGCCGCCCTGTCGTCAACCGTCGCTGTTCCGCCGCAGCTTATATTTCGACACGTCGGTCCAATTCGCTTCGCGGCGTTGACCTCCTTGCGCGATACGTCGTGGCGATTCTGTTGCGCATCAATCCGGAACGAACGTCACTTCGGGTCGGGAACACCAAGTTGGCGGCAGATTTTTCGCGCCAGCAGATCCGCGATCTCGGTATGACGAGGGATGGTGCTTCTCCGGGTGGGATCAGCAAGGTTGATGTAGCGGCTGTGCTTGGCGCCTTCGTCGAGGAATGCGCAACCGAAGCGTTCGAGGTGGCGGATCAACTCCCGCCGCTTCATTCACACCTCGATCTCCTGGACAATCACCCTGCTCTTTGGGACGCGCGCGAGGTCAACCGGCTTTTGAATGCAGTGAACAGCGTCGATGAGGTTCCCCCGCGCCTCTTCGAGGGTTGCCCCCTGCGTCAGCGCTCCAGGCACGTCGTCAGTCCACGCCACCCACCATTTCCCGTCTTGTACGAAGGTTGCCTTGATCTTCATCGGGTTCCGCTTGGTTGCCGAGCGTCGTGTCATATCCCAGTGCTTACCGCACCGCCGCGGAGAACGCTACTACTTCATCAATCCAGGACGAACCGGTTGATACCGTCTTGTGGTGACACGCTGCCGCTGCGACCGACGCCTTCGCGGGTCATCAGCTCTTCGAGCACGGCACGCTCTTCGGGCGTGTTCGCCAAGAAGCGCCGGCCGTCGTCGAGCCGTCCGATCACGATCCCCTTCGTCGGCGCGCCGTCGCGGTCGTGCAGGACCGTGTACGCTTCGATGCGGCCACGGCCGCTGGGCTCGGTCACCAGCGCGGGATGCGGTTCGCGGTCGAGGTCGGGTTGATAGCGTGACGGATCTTCGCGCGTCCACGGCCGCTCGTAGGGCGTCGCACTGTAGATGCCTATCGCGTGTTTGGTAACGTACCAGCCGAGGCCGCTCACCAGTCCCTTCGTCCCCGGCTTGGCGCGCACCTTGTCCATCATCGTGGCGATGGCGTGCGTCGTGTAGTTGTTGCCGGGGCCGCCATGGTAAGGCAACCCACCGGTGACGGTGAGCGGGCGCGGATCGTCGTGCGCGATGCCGAGCATGTCGCGCCCGATCTGCACCGCGCTCGGAAAGCAGCTGTAGAGATCGAAGTAATCGATCTGGTCGATGCCGATCCCGGCCATCGCCAACGCCTTCTGGCCGGCGAGCCGAATCGCGGGCGAGCTGTGGTAGTTCACGCGCTCGGAGACGAACCACAAATCGTGCGCGTCGCCGCAGCCCCAAAGATACACCCAGCGCGACGGATCGATGCCCAGCGCGCGCGCCTCGCCGACCGACGTCATCAGCACGGCGGCCGACTGATCGACGTCCATGATCGCGTTCATGTACTTCGGGTACGGGAACCCGATCATGCGGTTGTCGGGCGTGACGGTGCTGATCTCTTCGGCGCTGCGCCGCTTCCGGAACCAGGCGTAAGGATTCTCTGCGGCGACGGCGGAGAAGCCGCTGCACAATGCGCCCAACCGCTCGCGATGCGCGGCCACGCTGAGGCCGTAGTGTGCACGCAGGGCGTTCTCGAAGAGCGGGTACACTTGCGTCGGCATTTGAACGCCGTGGGCCATCTCGTGATCGTTGGTCCCCTGCCGCGTGTCGCCGACGACCGTCGGGCTGCCGCTGCCGCCGGTGGTCCACTGCAGCTTCACGTTCGCGCGCCGGGCAAGCACGAGTGAATGGACCGCCTCCACGCCGGCGATCAGCGCCAGTCGCACCCGTCCGGCAACGATCTGCGCGGCCGTCTCGTTGACCATCCACTGCGGCGTGTTGCCGCCGACGGTGCTGTAGACGGTCTGCGCCGGTTGGGCGCCGATGCGCCCGGCCAGCAGGCCGGGGGCATTCTGACAGTGCCACACCAAGACGCTGACGACGGCAACGCTGTCGAGGCGCGTGAGCAGCCGGGTGTCCGCACCCGCGTCTGCGGCCGCGCGCCGCGCCACTTCCACTAACATCTCCAGCGGCTCCTTGGCCTGCGCCAGCTCCACGTCGTGCTGGGTGAACTGCCCCGCACCGATGAGCACGGGTATACGATCGTCGATCATGCTGTGGTTCACCAGTTTCCTTTTCGAGCCGCGACCGTCCGAAACATTAACATGAAGACCGTCTCGAAATGAAACGCCCGCCGGACGGCTCGACTCACGACCGCGCGACGCGCTAATAGCACTCCGGGAAGGGAGTGTGCGATGGCGGAAGAGCCTGTTGACGTCTTGATCATCGGTGCGGGAGCGTCCGGTGCCGCCTTCGCGTGGAGCCTCGCAGAGACGCGCATGAACATCCTCTGTCTCGAGCAGGGCGATTGGATGAACCCCGAGTCATATCCGGGCATGCGGATGGACTGGGAGGCGAGCCAGCTCGGCGACTTCGCGCTCAGCCCCAATGCCCGCGGGCGGCGCGAGGACTATCCGGTCAACGACAGCGCCTCGCCGATCCAGGCCTCGATGTTCAACGCCGTCGGCGGCAGCACCATCATGTACGCCGCCCACTTTCCGCGCTTTCATCCGTCGGACTTCAGGGTCAAGACGCTCGACGGCGTCGCCGACGATTGGCCCATCGACTACCAACGCCTCGCGCCCTTTTACGACGTCAACGCGCACATGATGGGCGTGTCGGGACTGGCCGGCGACCCGATGTATCCGCCGAAGGCAGTGCCGCTGCCGCCGGTCGCGCTCGGCAAGTTGGGCGAGACGCTCGCAAAAGGGTTCAATCGACTCGGCTGGCACTGGTGGCCGTCCGACAGCGCGATTACCACACAAGAGCACGAGGGCCGCGCCCCGTGCATCAATGCCGGCACGTGTCTCTTGGGATGTGCGCAGGGCGCCAAGGCCAGCACGGACATCACCTACTGGCCACCCGCGCTGCGCCAGGGCGTGACCCTCAAAACGCGCTGCCGCGTGCGCGAGATCACCGTTGGTGACAACGGCATGGCCGACGGCGTCATCTACTACGATGCCGACGGCGTGGAACGCAGACAGCAGGCGCATGTCGTGGTGCTGGCATGCAACGGCATCGGCACACCGCGACTGTTGCTGAACTCGAAATCCAAGCACTTTCCTGGCGGTCTGGCAAACCGCAGTGGCTTGATCGGCAAGAACTTGATGTTCCATCCGTACGCCATGGTGACCGGTATCTTCGACGAGCCGCTCGAAGGTTACAAAGGGCCCACGGGGTGCTGCATCATGAGTCAGGAGTTCTACGAGACCGATCGCGCGCGCGGTTTCCTGCGCGGCTATTCGTTCGAGATCGTGAGAAGCTTCGGGCCGGTGTCCACCGCGATGCGCGGGATGCAATGGGGACGCGTTCCGTGGGGAGCGGCGCACCACCGCGCCTTCGCCGAGCTCTTCGACCACACCGCGGGCATGGTAGGGATCTGCGAGGACCTTCCGGAGCCCGGCAACTGCGTGACCCTCGATCCGGATCTGAAGGACTCCGATGGCATCCCCGCGCCGAAGGTGACCTATCGTCTGAGTGAGAACAGTAACAAGATGCTCGCGCACTGCGTGGCCAGAGCGACGGAAGTGTTGGAGGCGGCGGGCGCCAAGGAGACCGTGACGGAGGCGCCGCTGCCGTTTGCCGGCTGGCACCTGATGGGAACGGCGCGCATGGGGACGGACCCGCAGCGCTCGGTGGTCAACGAGTGGGGTCGCTGTCACGACGTCCGCAACCTCTTCATAATCGATGGCAGCATCTTCGTGACGGCAGCGGGCGTCAACCCGACGAACACCATCCAAGCGCTCGCCCTCTACATTGCCGACACGATCAAGAAGAACCTGGCGAATCTCTTCGACTAGGGGCGGCGCCCAGCGTCAGAAAGGATAGCTGGCATGAGCGATGCGACGCACAAACCCGGTCTCTCCCCAGACGAGATGCGCACGCTTGCAAGCGTGCTCGACGAGATCATCCCGCCGAGCGGCGACGGGCGGCTCCCTGGAGCGGGACAACTCGGCATCGCCGGCTACATCGACGCGGCTTTGCGGAAGACCGCCGAGCTCAAGTCGATGATCGCGCAAGGACTCGCCGATCTCGACAACCTGGCGCGCCAGCGGAATGCGCTGGGATTCGCGGCGCTCTCCAGAGAGGACAAACTGCGGTTGCTGAACGAGCAAGCCTTCGTCCTGCCTCTGACTTTCCATACCTACATCGGCTACTACCAGAACGCCCAGGTCGTTGCGGCGTTGGGGCTCCAACCGCGCCCGCCGCATCCGCAAGGTTACGAAATGAAACCGAACGACCTGACGCTGTTGAAGGAAGTACGGCGGCGCGCCAAGCGGTACCGCGAATATCGATGCATCTGCGAATGACGGCGTAGAGCTCGCGCCGACCGCAGACGTTGCGATCACCTCGACGCTGAAGGAGCAGCCAGTCGAGTAGAGGATGAGGCGACACCGCGATAGATCGAGGCA
>Ga0209415_10020598_pt1 | contig 10237 bp, 10 predicted proteins | sample PeaSoiSIISIP2007_FD_187696 | JGI IMG/M metagenome (GOLD analysis project Ga0209415, IMG submission 187696) | Peat soil microbial communities from Weissenstadt, Germany - SII-SIP-2007 (SPAdes) (version 2) | ecosystem: Environmental > Terrestrial > Soil > Wetlands > Peat | place: Germany...
AACCGCAGGCCTGAACTGGAAATTATCGTTACTTTATAGTGGTTTACGACTTTGGAAAGAGGGAAGCTCGGTCTAGTCCCGTCATTTGTTGGCGGAGTTCTGCCCTCTCACGCGCGTCGCGTTCCGCTAATGCCCCGCGCTCTTCCTCGCCACGCCGGTGGGCTTCATCCCACCGTTCTATATCTGCAATACTCTCGCGGAGTTGTGCCCTCTCACGCGCGTCGTCTTCCGCTAATGCCCAGTGCTCTTCCCCGCGACGCTTCTGGGCTTCATACTCCCGTTCTAGTTCCGCGATACGCTGGCGGAGTTCTGCCCTCTCACGCGCGTCGCGTTCCGCTAATGCCCCGCGCTCTTCCCCACGAAGCCGTCGGGCTTCATACTCCCGTTCTAGTTCTGCAATACTCTCGCGGAGTTGTGCCCTCTCACGCGCGTCGCGTTCCGCTAATGCCCAGTGCTCTTCGCCGCGACGCCGTCGGGCTTCATACTCCCGTTCTAGCTTTGCAATAGTCTGGTGGAGTTCTGCCCTCTCACGCGCGTCGTGTTCCTCTAATGCCCAGCGCATTTCCTCGCGACGCCGTTGGGCTTCATACTTCCGTTCTAGTTCTGCAATACTCTGGCGGAGTTCTTCTCTCTCACGCGCGTCGCGTCCTGCCTCCTCTAATAGCCTGCGGTCTTCCTCGGGACGTCGCTGAATTTCATACACCCGCCTTAGTTCTACCATTTTTTGGCGGCGTTCTTCCCTCTCACGCGCGTCGCGTTCCGCCTTTCGCCGAGTTCGTTGGATGACAAAGAAAACAGAGGCGCCAAGCAACAGCAGCAAGGGTAGGATGACGATGAGTTTGAGAAGGTTGTGGTTGCCCATAGCTGCTGCTTGTGTCCGCCAGAATACACACACCACCCAAAACCGCCGATACAGGAGGCCCCTCAACCGGTCCACCGTACGATACACGCAACATAAGGTCCCGATCAAATTCAGGTTTCCTATGTGTGATAATGCGCGGTTTTCGGATATGGGGCACCGTAACCATCTGATATCAAAAGATATTCCACCCATAAATCGGCATAGAGCAAATTTCTATAGGTGAAAGCCCGTCAAGCCGGTGTCTGCCGCCCTCCGCGGGAAATACCCGGTTCTGACCGCGGACGACCTCAGGCGATGTATGTCCGCAATGGGTCGAAAGCGGCGGTTCCCGGCCGGCGGCCCGGCACGGCGCCCTCAGGCATCCCGGATCAGATGCTCGATGGCGCTGGCGATGGCCTGCTCGCCGATCGGGCCGTGCCGAGCCTCGTAGGCTTTGAAGCGAACGCAGAGCTCGGTCGGCGGCTTCGAGCCCACGCGCCCGGCGTCCCCGCCCAGGGCTGGACCTCCGGTTCCGGCGGTGGCTTCGCCTCGCCCTCGTGGCTCAGCGGGCCATCGGCCAAACGCGGCGCGGCGCTCATGCCCCGCCCCCTGCACCAATCCGATGCGCGGCTCGTCGGGCATCGACAACAAGCAGGCTGGCCCGCACGGCCCGCCACAGCGCCGACAGCTCCGTCTCGTCAGCAGCCGCGGGCAGCCAGCCTGATACCGACGGTCACCCCGGCTGGTGCGCCGATTACCCAAACCGAGGGCAAACTGGCACCGGAACGCACGCTGTTCACCACGGCTCGCCCCGCATCCTGCGAGGGGAAGAACGGGGAAGCCTCGGCTACCGCGGTGCCGCGAGGCCGGTAAGCGCCAACGTCTTTTCGCGTTTCTCCAGCCACCAGCCGATCTCCTTCGGCCAGACCGTGAAACCGGGGTCGAAGCCCAGCGCCACCGCGGCGTGCAGCGCGAACGAGGGATCATACAGCGCCTGCCGGCCGATCGCGATCAGGTCGGCATCGCCCGCTTGCAACACCGCCTCTGCCTGCGGCCCGTCCAGGATCAGCCCGACCGCCATGCTCTTCACGTCTGCCCCGCGCCGCACCGCGGCGGCGAAAGGAACCTGAAAGCCGAGCGTGCGCGGCACCAGGGCCGCGGTGGACGAGCCAGTCAGACCACCTGAGGAACAATCGACCACATCCACCCCCACCGCGGCCAGCCCCCGCGCCAGCACTATGGTATCATCCAGGTCCCAGCCGCCATCGGCGCCGTCCACCGAGGAGACCCGGAAGAACAGCGGCTTCCTCGCCGGCCATGCCTCGCGCACTGCCACGGCAATTTCCAATGCCAGCCGCATGCGGCCGTCGCGGCCGCCGCCATAGGCGTCGCTGCGCGTATTGGAGACCGGCGAGAGGAAGGACGCGATCAGATAGCCGTGCGCGCCGTGGATCTCGACGATGTCGGCGCCCGCCGCGTCGGCCCGTCGCGCGGCGGCGACAAAGGAACGCACGATGCCATGGATCTCGCCCGCCGAAAGCGCATGCGGCGGCGGCCAGCCTGGACCCACCGGCTCCGTCGTCGGCCCCACCGCGGGCCAGGGCGCCATGCCGCGCGCGGCGTCCGCTGGCGTCAGCGGCGCGCCGCCGTCGATCGCGCGGGTGGCGGAGGCCTTGCGTCCGGCATGCGCCAGTTGCACCGCGAGCAACCCGTTTTCGGCGTGGACAAAGTTAGCGACGTGCCGCAATCCCGGGATCTGCGCGTCGTCCCACAGTCCCATGTCGTAATAACCGGTGCGGCCCCGCGCCTCCACCGCGGTGGCCTCGGTGAACACGATGCCGAAGCCGCCTTGCGCCATGCGGCCGAGATGCACCAGGTGGAAATCCCCGGCGATGCCGTCCTTGGCGTGGTACTGCACCATCGGCGAGAACACGAGCCGGTTCGTTGCGGTGACGCCGCGCAGGTCGATCGGTGTGAACAGCAGCGGGCGTTCGCCAGCGCCAGTCTTGGCCGACTCTTGCATCGTCATGGTTGGCTTCCGTTGGTTGCGAAGGAAACTAGTGTAACCCGACCGCGCGCGCTTGGCCATGCGTTGATGCTTGATCACAGGGAAGGGGCTGGTTACGCGATGCCAATCCGTCGCCCCGGCAGGGCGCGCAGATCACTCGCGGCGCGGCCCGAGGGCTCATTCGCACCAGTGCCTGCGATTCGTCGACCCCGCCGGCGCAAGAACCGGAAAAGTCATCTCGGTCCAAGGTCACCATTGGGGCCATTGCAGGCGATTCGGGCTTTTCGCCCTGTCACGCGTAAACGGTATATGACCGTAGCAAACATCCGATTCAGAGGGGTAACGCTGGTCCGAGCACCTGCTGGCAGACACTTCAAGGAAGGCCCGCTCTGGGTCGAGGCGGGCATCCGCTGGGTGCATAGCGCTACCTGCGCCCCGAGGGCGGGCTTTGTCCCGAAAATGATCCTTCTTCGCCACGCTGAAATGGGCCATCAGGGCTGCCAGCACCAGGCCGATGATGACGAGCATTGCCCAGAGCACGCCCAGATGCGCAATCAGCGGAGCGATCACGATCAGCCCGCCGCCGCCGAGATGGCCCGCCCCATCGACCAGCGCGAAGCCGGTGGTGCGCCCGTGTCGGGTCGTTCTCCACCGACCACGCATAGGCGATCGGCACCCACAGGTTGAAGCTGAAGAACGCCACGATCGACGGATGCAGCGCTTTCAACTCGTCCGGCAACCGGCGGGATGCCTCGGAGACAATCTCCAGACATCGCGTCACGGCATAAAGTCGCAGATTGTCATCGTTGAACGCCTCATAGCTCATGCCGGCGGCAAACTGCTTAGCCATTGGTATGTGATGCCGAATGTCATTGAGCCATCGGAGTGTCGCCGCAAAATCAGAAGGCATAGATGGCATCGGATGTCGCTACTGGCCGGACGTAGGGCTTCAGGCCCTCGCGATCCACAACATCGACGCGTCCCTCCAGCAAGCTGGCGATGTATTCCTTGATTCTGACGTACTCGTAGACGCCAACGGGTGCGCCGGGAACAATCTCGATCATGATGTCGGTGTCGCTGTCTGGGCGTTCGTCACCCCGCGCGCGCGAGCCAAACAGCGCGGCATGCGCCACGCCGCGCGCCCGCAGCGCTGCCTCGTTGTCCCGTAACCGGGCGATGATAGCCTCGCGATCCATACTCTCCTTATAGCACGACAATGCTGCTTTGGCGGCCCTCCGATGGACTTGGCTTCCCGCAGCATGACTTTCCCTGTCGTGATCGGAAGAATCGTGGGTGGCCGGTCTGCGCCGGCGACCACAAAAGGGGGCAACCGTCAGGTGTCGCCTTACGGCGAATTCTCGCCCAACAGACGATCCCTCGTCGCCCGGCCGACCCAAACCGGCAGCGTAAGCGGGCAAGAAACCCGGCCCCGCCATGGCCCGGAAGCAAATCCCCAAGCGCGACCGCACTGAGCGCTTGACTCCACTAACTGACTTGCGTTATATATTCTTACCATGGAACAGCAACCACCACTGCGGCAACCCACCGACGCCCAACGCCTTTGGGACCTCTACCACCAGGCCGCCCACACCCTGCGCGCCACCCTGCCCCCGCCGCTGGCCGACACCCCGGAAGAATTCGAGCGCCGTGACCAAGTCGCCCTCGGCTTCCTCGCGTCCGTCTCCCCCGCCAACGCCGACGAAGTCGCCCTCGCCAGCCAGTACGTCGCCGCCCACAGCTATGCCATGGACTGCATGCGCCTGATGCGGGAATGCCCCGGCACTCCTGATGCCAAGAAGCTGGGCGCCGAGGCCCGCAGCACGATGCGCGAGGCCCGCGGCGCGCGGACGCTGCTGCTGCGCGTGCAGAAGGAGCGGCACCAGCGTGAGAAGGACAACGCCGCCTGCAAGCAGGACGGCTGGAGCCGGCATATCGCGCTAGAGCTGATGAGCGAGGCCCTGGGCTATGCGCCGCCCGCGCCGGCCGCTGTGCTGCCGCCCGAGCCCGCGCCCGTCGCCGAGCCGTTGCCACCCATGCCGGCGCCCGTCGCCGGGCCGCTGGCGCCGATGCCAGCGCCAGAGGTTGTGCAGGCGTCAGCGCCCGCCGGTGCGCCGCCGCCAGCGCAACCATCCCCCGCGCCGCAGCCGGCGGAGGACGGAGCGCCACCCTTCGACGGGCCCGCCGACGCGGATCGCTACGCCATCGTCTACCCGCGCCGCGCCGCCTTGATCCGCCAACGCGGCGGGGTTCCGGACGACTGCGATTTCGGCCCTCCCAAGCCCGAGCTGGTGCCATTCATCGCCACCGGCACCAGTCCGGTGTTACGCGCACTGGACAGCCCAGCCACCGCCGCCACCTGACGCCTGTGCCTGGCCTGGCGTGCCGGGGCGGATCGGGCGGCGCAGCGTCAGCGCCTTGGCAACGGCCTGTTGGCGGCATCGCAAAGGAAAGCGTCTACGCAGATGCAGGCAGATGCACGCGGATGCAGGCGGATAGAAAAGGGCCGAATGACCGGTCCGGGACAATCATCGGCTGCAGCTTCAGCGCGCCGGACATCAAGCGCGTGGCACACCGCTGGCAACCGACCCGGCCCATCTGTGTGAATCGGCGTGCATCTGCTTGAATCTGCGTTAAAACTTTCTTCTTGCACGCTTGCGCGTGGCACCGCCAATCTGCGCCCGCCGCCGTCTCACGCTCAGCCGCCCCGTCTCTTCCGCAGCGAAACGAGACGACGGCGAGACGCCGCTGGCCGCCACGCGCGTTGCGCTTGCGCTGGAAACCCAGAAGCTGCGCTTCAGCAGCGTGCTCACGCCATGCGGTGCCGTCTCGTCTTCGGCGAAACGAGACGCCGGTGAGACACCGCTCTGCTTCAGCCGTCGTCTCACGGTGTGCCCCACCATCTCTTCTGCAGCGAAACGAGACGACGGCGAGACGCCGCTGGCCGCCGCACGCGCTGCGCTTGCGCCGGAGGCCCAGAAGCTGCGCCTCAGCAGCGTGCTCACGCGATGCGTTGCCATCTCGTCTTCAGCGAAACGAGACGCCAGTGAGACGCCACTCTGCCTCAGCCGTCGTCTCACGGTGTGCCCCACCATCCCTTCCGCAGCGAAACGAGACGCCAGCGAGACGCCGTTGGCTGCGGCGCGCGCTGCGCTGGCGTTGGAGACCCAGAAGCTGCGCTTCAGCGTCGTTCTCACGCCATGCGTTGCCGTCTCGTCTTCAGCGAAACGAGACGCCGGTGAGACACCGCTCCGCTTCAGCCGCGTTCTCACGCCATGCACCGCCGTCTCTGCCGCAGCGGAACGAGACGCCAGTGAGACGCCGCTGGCTACGCCCGGATGGCGGCGGGCACGGGCGGTGGGGTCTGGCGCAGCACGAACCGCTGGATCTTGCCGGTCGCGGTCTTCGGCAGATCCGGCACCAGATGCACCCAGCGCGGATATTTGTACGGCGCGAGCCGCGTCTTGCAGTGGCGGACCAGAGCCGCCGTGATCTTCTCGGGATCCACGAGCTCCGGCTGCTTCGGCACGACCCATGCCTCCGGCTTCACCAGCCCATCCGCGTCCGCGCGGCCGACCACCGCAGCCTCCAGCACGTCCGGATGCTCGATCAACGCCGCCTCGATCTCGATCGGCGAGCACCAGATGCCGCCCACTTTCAGCATGTCGTCGTTGCGGCCGCTGTAGGTGTAGGTGCCGTCCGCGTTGGCGCGGTAGGTGTCGCCGGTGTCGAACCAGCCATCGACGACCGTCGGCTTCGGATTGTGCCAGTACTGCTTGGCGATCGAGTCGCCATGGAGCAGCAGCCGCCCAGGCGTGCCGCACGGCACTTCGGCGCCGCTGTCATCCACCACCTTCACGTCGTAACCCGGCACCACCCGCCCGGTGCTGCCCGGCGTCACGTCGCCCGGCCGGTTGGAGATGTACATGTGCGTCGCCTCGGTCGAGCCGATGGCGTCGAGGATTTCGATCCCGGTGAGGCGGTGCCAGGTCTCGAAGATATGCGCCGGCAGTGCCTCGCCGGCCGAGACGCAATAGCGCACCGAGGACAGGTCCGGGCGCCGCTGCGGCAGCTCGGCGATCTGGCGGGCAAACAGCGTCGGCACGCCAAAGAACAACGTCGGGCGGAAGCGTTCGATGGCGGCGAACGTGCTCTCCGGCGTCGGCCGATCCGGCGTCAGCACCGACGTGCCGCCCACCCACAGCGGGAAGCTCATCGCGTTACCCAGGCCGTAGGAGAAGAACAACTTGGCTGCCGAAAAGAACACGTCGTCGTCCCGCGCCCCGAGCGTCTCCACGGCATAGTGCTGACTGCTCACCACCAGGTCGCGCTGCGCGTGCACCGCGCCCTTCGGCCGGCCGGTCGAGCCGGACGAATAGAGCCAGTAGCAATCGTCGCCGGCTTCCCGCGGCTCCGGGTCCAGGGTCGCCGGGGCCTCGCCCATCAGCGCCGCCAGGCTTGCTGCCGACGGGCTGGCCGCCGGCGGGCTGGCGCCCTCGCCCTCGGTGCGCAGCACGACCGGTGGACGATGTTGCGCCTGGGCGAGGGCCGGCTGGATCTCGGCCGCCAGTTGCGGCGAGAAGACCAGGCCGGCACAGGCGGAGTGGTCGATCATGTAGGCGTAGTCGGCGGCGCGCAGCAGGGTGTTGAGCGGCACCGGCACGATCCCGGCTTTGATGGCGCCCCAGAACAGGTAGAAGAACTCCGGCCCGTCGAGCACCACCATCAGCAGCCGTCCGTCGCGCGGAATGCCGAGCCGGCGCAGCGCGTTGCCGCAGCGTGCGACACGCTCAGCGAGGGTGGCGTAGCTCACCGCCTCCGTGGCGGTGCGGATGGCGATCTTTTCGCCGCGGCCCTCGGTGAGGTGACGATCGATGAAAGCCGCGGCGACGTTGAAGCGGGGTGCGAAGCGGAGGCGGCTGCCCGTGGAGCCCGGCTCGATGGCGACGGTGTTATCCTGCAACGTGTCCTCCTGTTGCTTCGGCTTGGCGCTGACGGCGTGGTGGTCTGGCTATCGCAGCAAAACGGTGCTCTAATGCCGGATAAGGGCGCGGACATGGTCCAATGCCGTGGCCCGATTCGCTCCGGCGCCGACGGACCAATCGATTGCCTGGCGGGGGCTGGCGCCAGCAGGCGGAGTGGTACAACGGATGGCGAACGCCCAAAGGTCGGAGCGCAACCACCCAGACCGCATCCGGCCGGCAACGGAAGCCGACCTGCCGGGTGTGATCGCGCTGGATGAGGAGGTGACCGGCTTGCTCAAGCCCAGCTATTGGCGCGACATGTTCGAGCGCTACGGCGCGCGGCCGGGCGAGTCGCGCTTCTTCCTGGTCGCCGGGGCGGGCCATCGTATCGACGGGTTCATCATCGGGGAGGTGCGCGCCTGGGAGTTCGGCTCGCCGCCATGCGGCTGGATCTTCGCCGTGCAGGTGCGTGCCCAGCAGCGCGTGCGGGGACTTGGCACAAGGCTGTTCGAGGCGGTCTGCGACGGCTTTCGTGCCGCCGGGGTCGATCGGGTCCGCACCATGCTGGCACGCGACAACACGGTGATCCACGCGTTCTTCCGTAGCCAGGGGATGATCGCCGGCCCCTTCATCCAACTGGAGATGCACCTTGACTGACGTTGCGGCGTGCCTCCCCGGTCGCGCGGGTGTGCCGGCATGAGGCTGCAGAAGGCCACCGTCTTCGCGCTGTATGCGGTGCTGGAACTCGCCGCCGATCCCGAGCGCCAGCTCACCGCCGTGGAGATCGCTGACAAATACGGGATTTCCGCCCACCATCTGGCCAAGGTGCTGCGCGATCTGGGCCGCGCCGGGATGGTCGATGCGGTGCGCGGCGTCGGCGGCGGCTATCGGTTCGCCGGCAACCCAAAGCGCCTGACCTTGATGGACGTGATCCGCATCTTCGAGGACATCGGCGCGGATGCCGCCGAACCACTGCCACGGGCAGCCGACCCGGACATCGCCGAAGGGCTGCGTTTCGTGCTGGATGAACTCAGGGGACAAGCGGTGGCGACGCTGCGCTCGATCAGCCTCTCGACCATGTTGAAGCTGGTCGGCCGCCGCCCCTGGGTTGCGGGGGAGCCGGCGACGCCGGCACGCCGGCCGGCGCGGCTTGCGGGGTAGACAGGGGTTCGCGGGGTTGGGCCCATGCGCATCAAGGCAAGCGGCATGCAGAGACGAATACTTCCTCTCCCCTTGAGGGCTTCGGCCGCGAAGCGGACCAAGGTTGGGGGGAGGGGTGCGTATGGTCGCTGGCCGTGGAGGTTCGCACCCCTCCCCCCACCCCCCTCCCACAGGCGGAGGGGGAGTATTCTGTCCAAAGGGCGCCTCAGGGCCGCGAGATTTGCCGCGCATGGCTCCCCCCGCTGCCGCGCGTTGGTATGGCCGGAATTGCCACCGCCCGGGTGAAGGCCGCACGGGTGACCAGTAGCGCCTTCATGCCCCAGCCGGAAAGCGCCGCGAGCGCGCCGCCTGCCACAGCCAGAACTTGGGTGACCGCCGCCACTGCGCCGACCGGCGTAAGCGCCAGCGCCAGCAGCGCCAGGCCAGCCAGTTGCATGCCGCGCACCCAGCGCGCCGGCGGCCCTCCGAGCACGGCAAGCGCCGGCCCGGCGGCCGGGGTGCGGGCGAGGCCGGTGCGATAGGCCAGCCACGCGGCTTCCCGCAGCAATCCAGCGACCAGGGCGACGGCGAGCCACCCAACGGCATGGCTGCCGACTACGACGTAAGCGCCGCTGCCCTCGGCGAGACCGGTGGCAAGCAGGAGCGGAACAATCCCCGCCTGCCGCCAGGCCGGAATCGCCCGCGCCGCGCGCAGCATCCGCGCCTGGCAGTAGAGGAACCCGGCCGCCAGCCCGGCCGCGACCGCCGCTGCCGCCACGCTGCCCGAAGCGACCGCGAGCAAACCGGACGGGACCAGCACACCGGCCATGATGCCCTCGCGTGTCATCCACGAGGTCTGCGGGTGGAAGAACACGTTCAGCGCGCGCCAGGGCTTGCCGATCTCCAGCCAGACCAGCGACAGGCCGGCCAGGACGCAGCCAAGGCCCAGCGCGAGCGCCAGGCGGAACGGTGCGCCAGCCGCTGCAGCCAGTGCCGCCATGACGATCAGCCCTGCGCCGGTGCCGCCGCCGATGAAGTTTCCCGCCGCGCGCAGGTCCCAGTGGCTCTGACGCCGGGAAGCCACGATCTGGCTCATAGCTTTCCCTTGTCCCAGATGTAGTAGAAGCCCGGGCCGGTGCCTTCATCCTCGTGCATGCGGAACCAGCGGTTTTCGCCGAGCAGGCTGGCGACCGAGCTTGCGGGGTCATCGAGGTCGCCGAAGCTGAGCGCGCCGGAGATGCAACTGTTGACGCAGAGCGGCGTCGCCTCGGGATCGCGTCCCGGCAC
>Ga0209415_10020603_pt1 | contig 10235 bp, 8 predicted proteins | sample PeaSoiSIISIP2007_FD_187696 | JGI IMG/M metagenome (GOLD analysis project Ga0209415, IMG submission 187696) | Peat soil microbial communities from Weissenstadt, Germany - SII-SIP-2007 (SPAdes) (version 2) | ecosystem: Environmental > Terrestrial > Soil > Wetlands > Peat | place: Germany...
GTGAAAGCCTGCGGCATCTGCGGCTCCGACCTGCACGCGGCGGGGCGCAATTTCCGCATGCCGCCGGGAACCATCCTGGGCCACGAATTCGCCGGCGTGGTCGAGGAGATCGGCGATGGCGTCGAAGGCTTCGAGCGCGGCGACCCCGTCGTCGCGATGTCGTACGTCGGATGCGGCCAGTGCGAGTCCTGCCGGATAGGCGAGGCGCAGCACTGCCGCGAGGTCAAGCTAGTCGGCTTCGGCGAGGTCCCGGGCGCCTACGCGGAGCTCACGAAAACCCGGCCGGCGAGCGTGTTCAAGATGCCACCCGGGATGAGCTTTCGTGAGGCCGCCACGGTCGAACCGCTGGTGGTCGGGCTGCATGGGCTGCATCGCGCGGGCTTCCAGGCGGGCGAGAGCTGCGTGGTGATGGGCGCGGGACCCATCGGGATTGCCACGATGCTGTGGGCGCGCTTCGCCGGCGCTCGCGCCATCGTGGTTTCCGAGCTCAGCGAGCATCGCCGCCGCCTTGCGCTAAAGATGGGCGCCGACGCCGCGGTCGATCCGCGAATGCACAATCCGGCCGGGAGGGTCGAGCAGCTCACGGGCGCGGGGCCACAGGTGATCTTCGAGTGCATCGGCGCTCCGGGCGCGATGGCCGAGGCAATCGCGTACGCGCAGCGCGCGAGCCGCGTGGTGATAATAGGCGTATGCACGGAAGACGACGGCTTTGCGCCGATCACGGCGATGAGCAAGGAACTGGACATGCGCTTTTCGCTCGGCATGGAGCGGGCGGAGGTCGAAATGGCGATCGCAACGCTCGCGGCGGGCCGCGTCGCCACCGCGCCGATGATCACGCACACCATGGGGATCGACGACCTGCCCAAGGCCTTTGCCTCGCTCGCGCTCCCGACCAACCAGAGCAAAGTGATGGTCGAGTTCTAACCGACGTTAACTCTTTTAGGATTCTGACATTTTTGCGATACTGCGGCAGATTTCGGCAGGCACTTTAACGCGCGGAGGAACATCATGAACAAGAAGCTGGCCCTGGTTGCCTCGTTTGCCATCGCGGCCGCGCTGAGTCTCCAGTTTGGCCTCTCCAACGTATACGCCGCCAACAAGGTCGATTGCTCGCAGGTGATGACCGAACTCCAGGGCGGCAAGAAGGTCTCCGAGGTCGCCAAGGACATGAAGATCTCCAAGAGCAGCGTCTACCGCTGCCGCAAGGCTGCGGCTAAGGAAGCGAAGGCGGCCGCAGGCATGGCGAGCCCCGCCGCGATGGCGAGCCCGGCTGCGGCGCCCGCGACGCATTGAGATTTTGCGCTCCCATGCGGACGCTCCGCGGAGCCGTCAAGCTCGCGGAGCGCATCCTGCCTGCGCGACACAATGCCTTCCGTTCCCCTCTCCTTGTCCAAGGAGAGGGTTGGGTTGAGGTCTCTTCTTCGCTTTCCATCGTTCTCTTGTCGCCCGGATCGCTAGCGGTTAGGTCTTGAGTCATGGCCAAGTGCGAACTCTGCGAGCTGCGTGAGTACACCCAGCATTACGCCCGCTTCGTCCATCCCGTGGCATTCACGATTCTCGATTGCGACTCGTGCGACACGCCGATGGCGGTGCTCGTAGAGCATCGCGCCACCGCCACCGAGGCCGAGCGCGCCCTCATGACCGACGCGCTCTCGGCGGTGGCGCGCGCCAAGTTCGGCGACGACCAGTTCGTGATCGATGGCGTGATGCGCCAGATTCCCGACCATTGCCACATCCATGCCCGTCCGCGTTTCTGGCGCGGCTAGGTGTTCCCTTCGCACCCGATAGTCTGTTCCAGGCATCTCTGCGAAAGCCCGTCATTCCGCTTGGTTTAGGGCGCGCCGGTATGGTATATGCGCGCCGGTATAGGTATGGGCAGGAGGCCCCTGCGGGCCAGTCACGAGGAGGAACGGATACGGGTTAGGAGGTCTCGGGGGAGATGTCTACTACTGGTGTAGTCAAGTGGTTTAGTTCCAAGAAAGGCTACGGCTTCATTACTATGGAAGATGGACAGGAGGTTTTCGTCCACTACACTTCCATCGACGGCAATGGCTTTCGCTCGCTCGAGCAAGGCGAGGAAGTCCAGTTCGAGGTCGCCCAGGGACCCAAGGGACTTCAGGCCGCCAAGGTGTTGCGCCGCTAGCGTCCGCAAACACACTTCTTAGCCATCCGGGGCGGGTCCTCGCTGGGCCCGCCCCGGGTCGCAGGCACGAACCGGGAACGCACCGGATCGTGAACGGCGATCGTGCACGGCCCGGCGGGCGTGCGATTGCCGCGGCGGTTCGCCCTTGCGTCCCGAACGAATAGGATCGGGGACGTGATGGGGCTTGTAGCTCGCGGCGCCTCGCTTGCGCAAAGTTATCCCGAAGGCTCGGCCGGCGCCGACCGCCTTACGCGATGGCTATCGCGATACTCCGAGCGCCGCGTAGTCGGCACGCTCGCGGCCGCGGCGGGCTTGATCCGTCTCTACCTGGTTCTCACCAGCTTCTGCATCTCGGCCGACGGCGTCGCGTATATCGCGATGGCGCGCGAGTTCCACGCCGGGCGCGCCCACAACGCGCTCGCGTGGGTCTTCTCGCCGCTCTACCCGTGGCTCATTTCGATGACCTACCACGCGATTCCAAACTGGGAGCTCGCCGGCGAGCTGCTGTCGATGACCTTCGGCACGGCCGGCGTCGTGCTCCTTTATTACCTGATGCGTGAGGTCTATGGCCGCCGCGGTGTGGCGGCCGGAGCGGCGGCGCTTGCCGCGATCCATCCGATGCTCGCTGGTTACTCGGCCTCGGTGCGCACCGAGGCCGGATACGTCGCGCTGGTGACGGCGGCGTTGTTGTTCCTGGTCCGCGGGGTGGAACGCAAACGTATCGCGAGCGTCGCCGCCGCCGCGATGCTCTGCGGACTCGCCTACCTCTATCGAACCGAGGGAATCGGGGTTCCCGCGCTTTCCGCCGTCATCCTGGCCGGAGGGCCATTCGTATGGCAGCGATGGGCGCCGCGATGGGGTCTCCGCGCAGCTGCCGTCCTCGTCGTGACATTTCTCCTGGTCGCCGCACCGTATCTGCTATGGATGCGCGCGTACACTGGCCACTGGACGGTAGGCCGCGAACTCGGCTCGGCAACGATGGAAGCGACCGGCTCGACGACGGACCAACTAGAGCAATGGCGCGAGATGGGCTTTCGGCCGGCGACCTCGTGGTTGACCGCGGTAAGACTCGACCCGGCGGCCTATCTGAAAAAAGTCGCGCGCGACTCCATCGGCTCGTGCTACTCGTTGGTGCAGGCGTTGGGACCGCTGCTTTGCGTGGGACTGATCATCGGACTGTGGGCCAATGGCAAGGCGACTGCGGCACGATGGGCCGAGGCGACGCTCGCGATGGTGGTCGTAATGTACTTCGTGGGATTCGTCCTGACCACCACGGGGCCGCGCCTTTTGCTTCACATAGTTCCCTTTATGCTCGGATGGGTCGTGATCGGGCTCGTCGAAGCCGCTGCATGGCTTGATGCGCGCCTCTCGCTGACTCATTCACCGCTGGGCCGGATGCTGGCGGGGCCGGCGATCGTGGCCGTGATCGCGATCGCGATGCTGCCGCGCACGTTATTCCCGCTCGGCTACGACCAGCGCGGGATGCGTTATGCCGGGGAGGAGATCGCCCGGCGAGGTGGCGCGCCAGCGATGGTGGCGGGGCCCGACACGCGCGTGGCCTTTTACGCCGGCGCGGGCTTCATCCGGCTGCCGGCCGCACCCGCCGCAGGCGAGGACTTTTGCGGATGGCTTGCGACGCATCGGCTGGCCGACTATCTCATGATTGATGACCGCGACGAGCGGCGATGGGGCGGCTCCGCGGGGAGGCCATGCCTGAATCTGATCAAGCGCTATCCGCGCGTCGGAACCTCTCACTATTATCTGTTCGCGGTGCGCCGTACGGATGCCGGCGCGCCCAGATGAGCATCTGAGGCGAGCAGCGTTGCGCGGGCGCTTTGCGGCGATGAAAGGGGCGTTCCCTGGGCGAGTACATGGGCCGGGTCTACAACGAGGTCAAAGGCCGTACCGTTGTACGTAGTGCGCGAGCTGCACGGATTCGACGGCGATTGACCGGCGCGCGACGCATCAACGTCAAAATTCTGCGTTCTAGAACACTCTGCGGAAGAGACCAGGGTAGGTCACGACCAGCCCGTGATCGTCGACTTCGATGTCGCGAGTGAAGTCACTGTCCAACGACTCGTAGCGATAGCGCCTGTCGGGCTCAAGACACGTATAGCGCTGCCGGTCGGTTGCAACGGTGAGCCCGGGCAATTGGACGTAGACGGTTAGGATATCCGCGGACTGGCCAACCTGCAGACCTAACCTGCGAATAGGCAGCGTATTGGTGAACGGGGTTACCGAGATGTCGATATCGATCGCGCTCGCGAGCTGTGGCAGCGGGCGCGCCGAACCGTCGATCCAGTTTCCGGCCCCATCGCTTTCGAGTTCAACCGCGTCGCCATCGCCGATCCGACCGATCTCGACCTTTCTTACCCGCCATGATTTGTCACAGACGATCCGGTACCGAGCCGCGAAAACCTCGTGGTCCGTCGCACCGAGGATAACGGCCTCCGCGACAATGTCCTCTGGGACCTCTCGCAGGACCAGGTGCTCGATTCCTTTGCCGGACCAGTCTCGCCAGCGCGCGATGGTTTTTTTGCTCATGTCGTGGACCTCTCAGCCCAATTGGCAAACTCCACGCGCTACTTCTCGTGTAGCATCGATTCAACTTTCGGCAGTGCAGGCTCGATCTCCTGCTGATCCGTAAGCGCCCCGAGGAACGGATCCTCGCCCAGCCGCGTCATCCGCCGCGGCATCGTTTTGATATTGAACTTGCGCGGGTCGAGATCGCTTCGTAGCTCGCTCCATTTGAGCGGCGCGGAGACCGGCGCGCCGGGCTGCGGGCGCACCGCGAACGGCGCCGCGATCGTCTTGCCCTGTCCCAGTTGCAGATAGTCGATATATACCTTGCCCTTGCGCGCGGCCGGAGTGCGCAGCACCGTCGCGACATCGGGTATCCGCGCCACCACCACTCGCGCCACCGCCTCGGAGAACATCCGCGCCTGATCATAGGTGTAGCCCGGTCTAAGCCCGACCACCACGTGAATTCCGGCCTGGCCCGAGGTTTTGACGTACGGGCGCATCCCCGCGCTCCGCAGCACCGTGGCGGTCTCCTGCGCGACTTGCACGGCCGCGATGGTGGTCGACCCCTTGGGATCGATATCGAACAATAGCCAGTCGGGGCTGCCGAGGTTGGGCGCGCGGGACGACCATATATGTATCGGAATCGCGCCCATGTTCGCGATATATTTGAGAGCCTCGACGCTCTCCAGAATAAAGTATGAAATCTCACGCTCGGATTCCTGCGAGTAGATGCGCACGCGGCGAATCCACTGCGGCACGTAACCCGGCGCGTCCTTCTGGAAAAAACTTTTGCCTTCGATTCCGTCGGGATAGCGCGTCAGCATCACGGGGCGATCTTTCAAGTAGGGCAACATCCAGGGCGCGATAGTCTCGTAGTACCCAATCAGGTCGCTCTTGGTATAGCCCTCGGCAGGCCAGAACACCTTGTCGGCGTGCGTGATCTCTACCTCGTGCGAATCGTGATTCTCGCGTTTCACAGATCGGATGACTCCTCGCGACCTGACCCCCGGCCCCTTCCCTGAAGAGAAGGGGAGTAAGATTTCTTTTTCGGACATAGAAGATATCTCCTGGGAGTTAGCGTCCGCATGAGGCTCGCCAATCTCGTCCGCCGGCTCGCCCGCTGATGCGCCCGGGCCGTGGTATGCACACGTGGCCGGATCGGCGTCAGCCACGAGACCGAGGAAGCTTGGATTGCGCAGCACCCCACCCTCGGTCCATTCGGTGAATCGCACCTCGCATACCAATTCCGGCGCGCAAAAATGCGCACCCGCTGGAATCGCCGGCTCACCCTCGCGACGGCGCCGAAATGGCGCTTCATCGATCGCGCGCTCGCGCAGCTTCGCGGCAATTGTGCGCAGTCGCTCGTCGTCGAAGCCGGTGCCCACGCGCCCCACGAAGCGCAGCACGCCCGGCGCCTCGTATTGCCCGGCCAGCAGCGCACCGAAATGGGTGCGCGAGCCGGCCGGCTCGGTCCATCCGCCAATCACGAACTGCTCGACATGCGGACACTTGATCTTGAGCCATCCGCCGCCGCGGCCGGCCTGGTAGGGCGAGCGCAGGCGCTTGGCGACCACGCCCTCGAGCCCGAGGTCGGCGACCGCGTCGTAAAACGCACGCCCGTCGCCCGTGTGATAGTCCGAATAACGCAGCAGGCCTTCGTCCCCGATCATCCGCCGCAACAGCTTCTTGCGCGTTTCGAGATCCAGGCCCCGGAGGTCGAAACGATCGAAGGCCAACAGGTCGAACACGAAGTACGGGGCCGGGCTGCCGAGGGCCATCGCGGCTATCTGGCCGCGATCATGCGCCTGGATGCGCCGCTGCAGAGCTTGAAAACTCGGCCGTCCGTCGGGACCAAACGCGATAATCTCGCCGTCGAGCACGAAGCGCACGAAGGGCAGCTTGCCGAGCGCCAACACCACCTCGGGATAGTTGGCGGTGGCCTCGATACCGCTGCGGCCGAAGATCCGCACCGAGCCGCCGTCGCGGATCGCGAGCGCGCGCACGCCGTCGTATTTGATCTCGTATAGCCACTCGGCGCCTTGGACCGGCTCGTTCACCAGCTTCGCGAGCGCGAAGGGGAATTGCCCGGGCGCAAGCTGCCCCTTGAGTTCGGGCACGTGCAGCTTCTGGATTTCGGCGATCATGTCTGAAGCGAGACCGGATGCGCCCGATAGCTCCTGGAGCGTGAGGCCGGACAGCACCGAGCGCGGCCGGCTCTCACTGATATCGGTGTCGGTCGATTCAAATCCGTCATGCCGTTTGATAAGCAGCCATTGCGGCTTCTCGTTGCGAGTCTCGCGAGCGTGCGGGTTGCGCCCGCTCGTCCGCACCATCGCGTACCCGCCCTTGAGCTTGAATCCGAACATCTCGATATCGAGCTTGCCCGCGCGCACCGCGCCGGCGACGTCGTCTGGCGGATCGGTCACGCGGTAGACGCCACGGTCCCACACGATTACCTCGCCGGCGCCGTAGTTGCCCTCGGGAATGATGCCCTCGAAATCGCCGTACTCAATCGGATGATCCTCGACCATCACAGCGAGCCGCTTGTCGGCGGGATTGAGCGACGGTCCCTTAGGCACCGCCCACGAGCGCAGCACGCCCTCCATCTCGAGACGGAAGTCGTAGTGGAGCCTAGTGGCCGCGTGTTTTTGCACGACAAACATTCCACCAGCCCGACTGCCTAGCCGCGGCGACTCGCCGAATGGCTCGGGCGTGCTGTCGGTGCTGCGCTTGCGCCGATATTCTTCGAGGGCCGTCGTTTTTCGCCCCATCTTCGCCATAAGATTTCCACGCGGATCGCTATGGCCTCCGGTGCGTCCGTGCCGCTAAGCTAGCAATCTCGGGAGGTCTTCAAATGGCATCACGTCCCGTCGGCAACGGCAATATCTCCTTCGGTCTGGTTTCGATCCCTGTGCGCCTGTTCCCGGCGACGCGATCCAAATCGGTGAGCTTCAACCTGCTGCACGCCAAAGATCTAAGCCGCATACAGCAGAAAATCTTCTGTCCAGTCGAAGGCGCGATCATCGACCGCAGCGAACTGGTGCGGGGCTACGAGGTCGCCAAGGACCGTTACGTCACTTTCACCGACGACGAGTTGAAAGCGCTGGAAACGCACGGCGGCGACCATTCGATCGAAATCACCGAGTTCGTTCCGCTGGAACAAATCGACCCGATCTATTTCGAGACCTCGTACTACCTCGGATGCGAGCAGGCGTCGGCGAAGGCCTATCGCCTGCTGACCGATGCGATGACCAAGACCTCGCGTGTCGCGCTCGGGCGTTACACGCTGCGCGGCAAGGAGCACGTGGTGGTACTGCGGCCCTACGAGAAAGGGCTGATGATGCATACCATCTATTACGCCGACGAAGTGCGCTCGATCGACGAGATCGACCGCGCGACCAATGAGGCCGCCAAGGAGAGCGAACTCGCTCTTGCCGAGCGGCTGATCGGCGAGCTGACCAGCAAAAAAATCGATCTCTCGAAGTACCACGACACCTTCCGCGTAAAGGTCGAAGAGGCGGCGCAGCAGAAGATCGCCGGCCAGCAGGTGACCGAGGCGCACGAGGAGCCGCGCCGCGGCCAAGTCATCGACCTGATGGCGGCGCTCAAGGCCTCGCTCGAAAAGCGCGGCGCCGCCGCGGCGCAAGCTCAGGAGCGCGACGCCGAACGCGGCGCCGCGCCCGCTGCCGAGGCCGAAACGGCCAAGGCGACCGGCACGGGCGGCGCCAAGGCGCCCGCCCGCGCGAGTCGCGCGGGCGGCGGCGAACGCCGCCGCGCCGGAGGCAAAAAGTAGGGTGGCCAGGATGCGCGGAGAGAACTCGCCGCGCATCCTGGCCACGCCTTCAAAACCGCCACGGCCCGGACGGGCCGCGGCGCGTCGCGGCGGATGCCGCGACGGACGGCTCCTTGTCGCGGCGAGCGCCGCGACCAATGATTGAAGCGGAGAGGGGCCGCGCGCCTCAAGGGCGCGCGGCCCCTCTCCGCTTCTCCGGTGAGCGCTTGTGGCCCTCGCGAGGAAAAATCAGTGAGTGCGGGCCGTGTCCTGCACCACCAGCGCGTGCAGCGCCTCGCGCTTGAAAATTCCCGCCACCGCCCGCGTCAGCGCCACCGACAGGACCTCGCCCGGCCGGTCGTAGATCGGAACGTCGTCGCCCATACCACTGCCATTGTCGGCCGGTGGATCGTTGTAGGTCGCCGCGCTCTCACCCTGCCAGAAAGCCACGTCGAACGGCGGCTTGTAGATGGTGACGTCAACGGCAACGTCGGCGGTGGTGAACCAGCCCGGGCCAGCGGAGGGCGAGGCGTTGGCATCCGTCCCGGTATGCTTGTTCACCCAGCATCGGGTGATATTGCTCGCCAGGATGTAGTCCTCGTTGGTCTCTTTGAGCGCAGCCTCCAGGCTATCATTGGAGGCCGTCGCGAGCATCCCGGCCTCATCGGCCGCGCGCACGATCGCGCTTTGCAGGATCGGTCCGAGCGGTGAGCTATAGACGTGCTGCACGACGGCGCCGTCGGGCCCCAGCATGACGCCGGTTGCGGAATTGCCGTCCACCGGCTCATGGCTCTGGCCGGCAGTGTCCTTGAAGTCGCGCGCGTCGACCGGCATCAGCACCAGGATTCGCCGCCGCGGATAGCTGTTCTGATAGCCCTTCACCTGGAAGGGAAAGTAGGAAATCGACTCGACCGAGGTCGGCGGCTCGGCGGCGATTTCCTGCTGGACGGTGGTCGCGCATGCGGAAACGAGCGCCACCGCCATCGCCGCCAGCGCGGCGGCGAGTAGTTGCGAACCAGCGGCGCGTAGCCCCACGACGTTCCTCGACTCCGCGCCTCAACTCTGCGCGGCCTGTGCACGTTCGCGAAAAATAAAAAGTGTCCCGCCGACTTCGACCCGATCGCCGCTGCGCAAGGCCTGGCGGCCCGCCACCGGGCGGCGGTTGATCAGCACCTGGCCGCCGCCGGCTGGGCTGACCACGAAATCGCGCCCCTCGCGCCGGATGATCGCATGATGGGCGAGCACGGCCTGATCGCCGAACAGCCCGATGTCGCTCTCCTCGGCGCGCCCGATGATCGTGACCGGCTTGGTCAGCGGGTATTCGCGGCCCTCGCGCGCGTTGCGGCTCTGGCTGCGGATGACCATCAGCCAGCCGCGCTTGAGCAACTCGCCCACCAGCCCGATGAAAAAGCCGATAAGCATCCCCAGCACGATTATCGCGATCGCGCGGCCGAAGAACTGCGGAAAGGTGGTGGTCAGGGTCTGATAGCAGAGTCCGCCAAGCGCGCCGCCCATCAGGCCGCCGAGCGCGCCGTTGCGCTTGCGCGCCGCCGACCCGGAGGCCCATCCAACGCCCAGCCCTACCACTACTCCGAGCAGCGCCCAGCCGAGTACGCGACCAACGAAGCCGTGCAGGATGTCGAACAGGATCTCTCCCCCAATCAGGCCGGCCGCGCCGCCGATTGCGCCGAAGATCGCGCCGCTCTTGACCCCGCGCATCGCCTGGCGCCATTGGCCAACGCTGAGCGCCTCGATCGAAGCGAGAAAGGCGCAGATGAACAGTCCGATGATTAAGCC
>Ga0209415_10020604_pt1 | contig 10235 bp, 8 predicted proteins | sample PeaSoiSIISIP2007_FD_187696 | JGI IMG/M metagenome (GOLD analysis project Ga0209415, IMG submission 187696) | Peat soil microbial communities from Weissenstadt, Germany - SII-SIP-2007 (SPAdes) (version 2) | ecosystem: Environmental > Terrestrial > Soil > Wetlands > Peat | place: Germany...
AATCATGGGTTGTCAGGTTCGAGCAAGTTTCCTTTTCTAGGATGCGCCCATGAGCAAATCGATTCCAAACGCCGCCTATAGAGGCTTCACCATGACCGAACTGGTGACGGTCATGGCGATCGTGGCGATTCTTGCCGCCATCGCCGTTCCCTCGTTTAAGTACGTGACCGCCTCCAACCGGATCGCGAGCGAGATCAACGGGCTGCTCGGCGACATGCAATTCGCGCGCAGCGAGGCGGTCAAGGAAGGCCAGTCGGTCACCGTCTGTGCGTCCGTGGCCCCTTACACGCAATGTACCGGCAGCCCCGCCGGCAGCGCCTGGCAAAACGGCTGGATCGTTTTCCTGGACGCGAACACCAATCAAAAGGTGGACGCGGGTGAAGCGGTATTGCGCATTCAGCCGGCTTTCAGCGGCACGGACGCCTTCGTCGCGAGCACCACCGCCTTCTCCGCGACCACCTTCAATCGCATGGGTTACGCACCGACCGGATTGGCGGCCAATATCACGATCAACCTGCACGATTCGACCAATAACTCGGCCTGGACGCGCTGCCTGCAGATTACCCCGATCGGCACGCCGGTGACCGAAAAATTTGGGGCCGGGACTCCACCATGTACCTAAACGTCGCTCAGCCATTCCGGGTATCCGCGCGTCGAGCCTGCGCGAGGCGTGCGCGCGGCTTCAGCTTGGTCGAAGTCATGGTGGCGCTGGTGGTAAGCGCGATCGGACTTTTGGGTCTCGCCAAGATGGAGTCGCTTGCCTTGTCGAGCACCAGCGTCGCCGGTTCGCGCTCGATCGCGGCCATCGAAGCGTCGAGTCTCGCGGCCGCCATGCACGCCAACCCCGGCTACTGGGCGGGTGGATTTGCGCCGGCCACCACCATCGTCAGCGCCGCGAATAATTTTGCCGCCGCGCCCGCGTGCTTGACCGCGGGTGCGGGCAGCTGCATTCCGAGCGCCATGGCCTTCTACGACCTGCAGCAATGGGCAATCTCGCTTGCCGCGGTGCTCCCCGGGTATCTCGCGACCATCACGTGCTCGACCGCCGGCTTTCCGGTCACCTGCACCATTCAGATCCAGTGGACCGAAAACTCCGTAGCCGCGAATGCCAAACAAACCAATATCGGCGCGCTGGCGCAGCCGACCTACGTGTTGTACGTGCAGCCATGAAAAATTCGCCCGCACCGTTGAAATCCAGGCCGTTCGCCGAGCGCGGATTGACGCTGATCGAGATGTTGATCGCGATTCTGATCGGCATGTTCTTGACCGGCGGCCTGCTGACGCTGGTCCAATCGATGAAGCGCGCTTCCTTGAATCAAAGCGGCCTGTCGCAGCTGCAGGACAACGCGCGCATGGCGATGACGCTGATCACCGACGTGATCAAGTCCACCGGCTACTACTCGAATCCCCTTGTCAATACGGCGGCCTCTTCGTTCCCTGTAGTGAACTATAACCCCAATGCGAAATTCACCACCGCCGGACAGGCACTGGTGGGGACCGGTACCTACGCCGCGGGCAACAACGTCGTTACCTCGCGCTACGCGACGACGGGCCTCGACAAAGTCATCAACTGCACCGGCAATACGTGGGGCGTGGCCGCCATCTTCGTCAATACGTTCAGTCTCGACGGCGCCGGCAATCTGCAATGCACGCTCATCGTCAATGGCGTCGCCAGCCCCCCGGTCCCGCTGATCGGCGGCATATCGAACCTGCAGATCTACTACGGCGTGCAAACCAACGGCGCCGCCGGCACCAATTCGGTCGACACCTACCTGGACGCCGCCTCGGTGACCGCCGGGGTCTACTGGAACAGCGTGAAATCGGTCAAGGTCACTCTGACGTTCGTCAATCCGATGTTCGGGCAACCCAACCAGCCGCAGAATGTTGCTTTCACCCGCGTCATTGCGGTCATGGACAAGACGGGGGTCACGACATGATCGCCCGGCGACGGCACTGGATTCACCGGCAGCGCGGCATGGTTCTGGTCACCGCGCTGCTGCTGTTGATCGTGGTCACGCTGTTGGCGGTCAGCATGTTCCGCAGTTTCGGGCTGGATGAGAAGATCGCCGGCAACGTACGGGAGAAGCAGCGCGCGCTGAACGCCGCCGAGACCGCGGAGCAATATGCGGAATATTGGCTGGCGAGCGGCAGCGCCACCGCAGCCATCGCCTGTACCCCCCCTCTGGTCGCTGCTGCGGTCGGCCAGGTGTGCGCCGCTCCGTTGGCGAGCTTCACCGCCAGCCTGCCGTGGACGGTTGGAGTGGCGTATACACCGGCCGCGCCCATCGCGATGAATGTCACGACGACGCCGGGTCAGGGAACCTATTACTTCACGCCCACGTTTTATATCACCTACCTCGGCCCGAACGCCGCCGGCAACGGGACGATCTATCAAATCGACGCAGCTGCGTATGGCGGCAGCCCGGACACGGCCGCCGTCGTCGAATCCACGTACCTCGTTCAATCCAATGTCTCATGCTTGGGATGTAACCAATGAATACCAAACTCATAGTTCTGGCCTTGGTCCTGGCGTTTGCTTGCTCGCTGCCTAAGGGCGCGCGCGCGCAATCCTGCACGAGCACCAACGTGACCGAAAACTTCACGGGCACCACCACCAATTGCTCGTGGAACTTTTTCGGCGGCGCCTGCCTCACGGCGAGCAAGACACCGGGATCGGGCAGTCCGGGACAGCTTCCGGGCTGCGTGGCCTCGCCCTACTACAACGGGGTGACCCTGGTGGGCGGCAACACCGGAACTCTTCCGGATGTGCCCCCCCCCGCCGTCGGCGGCGGCGGCGCCTTGCGCTTGACCAACGATACCGACCAAGAACGCGGCACCATCATTTCCAACGTGCCCTTTTCGCTGAGCGCCTCGGGGCTGCAGGTCACCTTCACCACCGAAACCTACGAAGGCGACAGCGGCGGTGCCAATAAAGACGGCGCCGACGGCATCAGCTTCTTCCTGCAGGACGCGAGCGCGCCGGTGAACTATGGCGATGCGGGCGGCAGCTTGGGCTACACCTGTTCCAACCAGAACGGCCCCCCCACTGGATACGCCTCTTATGACGGCATGGTCGGCGGCTATCTCGGGCTCGGCATCGACGAGTACGGCAATTTTCTCAACGGCACTACCAACTGGAGCACGTCGCCGTCGACCTTCAACGCCGGCGCGGACAATACGTCGACCGGCTATGGTTACGTGCCCAACCGCGTCGGGATGCGGGGGGCCGGCAGCACGGCCTGGTCGGCTCTGAGCACGAACGCGGCGACCACCATGTACTATCCGGGGACGCTGACCGCCGCTCAGCAGCAAGCCGCGGTCCGGCAGGCCTGCCAGACCGGATATGCGTGGAATTATTCGCTTATGTCATCGCCGGGAGGCGGCGGAGGCTCCACCAACGGCGTGCCGAACCCTTATGGCGCAACACCGGTGACCACGGTCACGTTGCCCAACTACGCCGCGATTCCGAACGCCTGGAAGCTTCTCAGCAAGAACATTGCGAACGAGGCGGCGCTGTATCGAGGCTATGCGACCCCTGCGACCAGCGGCGCCAACTACGGCGTGCCCATCAGCTACAATTTGACCATTACCAAGGACGGGCTGTTGAGCCTCGCGTACGCCTACAACGGCGGCAATTATCAGCCGGTCATTACCGGGCAGAGCATCCTGGCCTCCAACGGCCCGCTGCCGACCAGCGTCCGCTTCGGCTTCGCCGGTTCGACCGGCGGCTCGAGGAACATTCACGAGATCATGTGCTTTCAGGCGCAGCCGCAGAACACGGCATCGAGCTCGGCGGGCCTCAACCAAAAGCAGACCGCCAAAGTGCAAACCGGTACCCAGGTCTACTTCGCTTTCTACAACGCGAACAACTGGACCGGCTCGCTGACCTCGCAGTACCTGGATTCGCCCGACGGCAATGCGAATGACCTGCAGATCGATCCCGCCGTCAACTGGGATGCATCCTGCGTCCTCACCGGCCCGGCGGAGGGCGCCACCTGCCCGACGAGCGGCTTACCCAGCCCCGCCGCGGCCGAGGATCCGGATGCCGGACGGGTCATAATAACGGCCACAAACCCCGTACTCAGCGTCCCCCCGGCAAACCCGACCTCAACTCAAACCGCCACGGGCATCCCGTTCACCTGGACGACCACCGGCGCCACCAGCTTGACCGGACCCGTCACCGTCCCCGGCACCGAACAGGCGAACTTGAATTTCGGGGATCCGGCGGCGACGGCGGGCAATTGGCCATACAAGTCGAATTTACGGCTGGAGTATCTGCGCGGCCGGCGCAGCAATGAACAGAACTCATCCGGGGTCGATCCCAATACGCCGACGATCAATCCCAGCGGCTTTCGCGCGCGCACCAGCGTGCTCGGCGACATCGTCGATTCGAGCCCGACTTGGGTCGGAGGTCCTTCGGCCACCTTTCCCGCAACCTGGACGGATAATCTCAATACGGGCACGGCGCTGGCCGAAAACAGCGGCCCCAGCTACGCGAGTTTTCAATCCACCTATGTGTCCCGCATGAACGTCGTCTATTCGGGCGCCAACGACGGTTTCCTGCATGGCTTTCGAACGGGATACTTCGACAGCAACGGCAAGTACGACGGCTCCACCAATATGAGCGGCACCTTTGTCGGCACCGACAACGACGGCACGGAAGTCTTGGCATACATGCCCGCCTACGTCGTGAACTCCATCAACAGTTCCCAGACGCTCAATACCTCGACCGGCGCTTTGACTCCGAATGTCGCGAACGATTACACCAATCCGCAGTACGCGCATAAGTTCAACGTCGACGCCACCCCCGGCACCGGCGATCTTTTCTACGGTGGCGCGTGGCACACCTGGCTGGTCGGGGGACTCGGCGCGGGCGGCAGCGCGATCTACGCTCTGGATATCACAAATCCGGGCACGGCGCCGACGTTTTCGAACAGCACCTTCACGCAAGGCAATGCCTCGGCCCTGGTCATCGGCGAGTGGAGCAGTGCGCTCGTGAGAACCATGACCAGCACCGGATCGGCCCCGAACATCGTGTACTCGCAGTCGGTGACCGGCGGTTCGGCTACTTTTGTCTGCGCGGGCAATACGACCTGCGGCTACAGCCTGGGCAACACCTACGGCACGCCGCAGATCCGCCGATTTCACAACACCCCCGCCAAGACGCCCGGCGTCACCTCGTGGGGGGCGGTGTTCGGCAACGGCTCGGGCAGCTACAACGGCGATGCCGGCATCTTCGTCATGCTGGCGAGCAATACCGTCGGAGCACAGCCCACATTTTATTATCTCAGCACCGGCGTGGGCTCGCGAACCACCACTCCGAACGGGATCTACTACGTCACGGCGGCGGATTTGGACGGCGATCACCTCATCGACTATGTCTACGCCGGCGACCTTCTGGGCAATGTCTGGCGCTTCGACTTGACCAGCCAGGATCCGAGCAACTGGGCCGTGACGAAGTTGGCCGGCAACCCGGCGCCGATCTATACGACGCCGGGAGGCAAGTTGCAGCCGATTACCACCAAACTCGTGGTCGCATCGGTCGCCTCGACCACCTCGAATCCGAGGGTCCTCGTGGAATTCGGCACCGGGCAGCAAACGGCCTTCACGAATACCGCTCCGGCTACCTATTCCTCGTCGCAGCAATACCTCATCGGTATCTGGGACTGGAATATGAGTGCGTGGAACCTTACGACGTCGTCCGTCAAATACGACGCGCTATCCGCTACCACGACGCCGGTGGCGCCGGGTTCGGCCTTGTCGGGTCTCGGCGAGCTTGAGCAGCAGACCATTACCGGCACCTACGACCCCACCTCGGCGGCCAGCAGCGCCTCGAGCACGGCGGCCAACAACGCGTACTACCGCACCGTATCGAGCAATGCCATTTGCTGGGCGGACCAGAGCGGCTGTTCGGGCGCGTCGGGGCAGTATGGATGGTACCTGACGCTCGGCGGCGGATTCGCCAATCAATACGATCCCAATTACCCTACACCGAGCATCACCACGAGTTCGCAGCAGGTGTATGAGCAAGTCATATTCAGCCCGACCTTGGCGGATGGCTCTTTCCTCGTGAACACCACGATTCCGCCGACCCAGTCGCTGTCCGATTGCTTGGCCACCTCGGCGGGCGGCTGGACCATGGCGATCAACCCGGCCACCGGGGGCGCGTTCACGAATTCGTTCTTCGGCAATGCCAACCACAACTTTCTCAATATCAACAATGAGGCCGTGAGCGGCATCGCATTGAGCGGCACCGGCAGTCCCTCGGTGGTGGCCGCCGGTACCAACACGTTTATGGTCACCCAGACGGTCGGCGGCCAGGGCGCTCTCGCCCAGATCAACCCGCCGGGCGGGACGATGGGCAGTCGCCTCACCTGGATCGAGAAACGCTAACCGCAACGACGCGAGCCAATGAGAGGCACAGACGCATGAAGCTACAATTCCCGGCAAGCAATCGCCGTTCCGGCACGAACGCTCGGGGGTTCTCCCTCCTCGAGCTCGTGGTGGCAGTGTCGGTCGTGGCCATTCTGGCCGCCATCGCCATCCCGTCGTACCAGAGTTACACCTTGAGGTCGCACCGCACCGACGCCAAGACGGCCTTGCTCGACATGGCGAGCTTGGAGGAGCGCTTCTTCAGCACCAATAACAGCTACAGTCAGACGCCGAGCGACCTCGGCTACGCCGGTGCGGCGCCATGCCCGTGTGCCCCATTCCCCGTTGGGCTAAACGGCTACTACCAGATCACCAATCTCCAAGCGGTCGCGGCGACCCCGCCCGCCGGCGTTAACAACGGAACGCCGGCGACCTACACGATCACCGCCAGCGCCATCGGCAATCAAGTGAACGATACCTCGTGCCTGACGTTCACCGTCAATTCGGCGGGTCAGCAGACCGCCACTCCCAATCCGAACGGGGATTGCTGGCAGAAGTAGCTACCGCTTAGGGCGCCCGAGCTTACTGCACGCTGTATCCGCGCCCCTCGATACAAGCCATCATCGCCCGCTGGTAGTCCGAGCCGCCTGCCGCGCCTTGACCGGTCTGCTGGACGGCCCACTGCTGGCATTGCTGCTTGTCGATGGATTGTTGTTCCGCGCTCTGGCCGTTCATCGGGTACATGAATATCTGCCCCGCTTGACCGGACGGATCCGCCGCACCCGGAGCAGCCGTCCCTGACCCGCCGGATGCGGGTGCCGGCCCGGCCGCGGCGCCGCTCGGGTCCCCCACCGGCGGCGGATCGGTCGCCGTATACCCCTGGTAGTCCGGGCTCCAGGTGTAATACACGTCATTCGCGTAGTAATACGGAATGCCTGCGTACCAGTAGGTCGCGTAGCCGATCGGCAGCACCGGCAGAAACCAGCTAAAGCCATAACCGTAATAAGCCCGGGGCCAGTAGCCGCCATGCCAGTAGCCGCCGCCCCAATAGGCGCCGGTTGAATAGCCGTGATAACCGCCGTAACCCCCATGATAGCCGGCGTAGCCGCCATGATAGCCGGCGTACCCCGAATTTCCCGTGTAGGTCTGCGTGTGATAGCCGCCACCGGGAGCACTGTAGCCGTGCGCTGCGCCGCCCCACGTCCCGCCCGCATAAGCGTGAGCTGGGACGCCGCTGCGCGAGTACCCGCCGCCGGAATAGGCGGCATGCCCGCCGCCACTGCTGTGCCCGCCACTGCTGTGCCCGCCGCCGCTCGCGTGCCCGCCACCCGCATGTCCGCCTCCGCCCCCGTGCGATTGCGCCAACGCCGAGACGGCCATCAGCAGGGCGGAGCCCAGGACGGCGGCCGTGAAAAACTGTCGTTTACTCATGATTGCACCCTCCGGACCTCCGTCACTCGGGCGGCGAAACGAATCCTTAAGCTTTATAACGCGGATCAAGGCATTTGGTGCACATGACTCATGTACTCGTCGGGACCCCGGCGCCCGCGCTAAAGCCCCTCCCGCTCGTAGACCACTCGGCCGCCCACGACGGTTTGCAGAAGCTTCACTTCGGCGATCTCTTCGGCGGGAATCTTCAGGACATTGCGGTCGAGCACGATCAGATCCGCGAGCTTGCCGGGCTCGAGCGAGCCCGTCGCCTGATCCTGATGCAGTTCATAGGAGGAGTTCATGGTGGCGGCGCGCAGGACTTGCGCGCGGGTGAGACCGGCGTCCTCGCTCAAACGGCCGGCATACTTGGCATCGCTGTGCGGGGCATTGGTGCGTGTCACGCCGACCTTCAGCGCGAACCATTCATCGAGCGCATCCACCGGCCAATCGCTGCCGAAGGCGATGCGCGCACCGGCGGCCGCCAGGAACCCGGCCGGCTCGATGTACTTGAAGCGCGCCGCTCCCAAGTAGTCGCGTGTGCTGTCGATCGTATCGGGCGCCGGCTTCTCCCATTGAAACGAGAGCACCGGAATCGCGTTCAGCTGTTTGTAGCGCGGGAAGTCCTTCGGATCGACGATCTCGTCGTGGGCGATGGCCGCGCGAATGTCCTTATCCGGGAAGCGTTCGCGCAGCGTTTGGATGCCGTCGAGCCCCTCGTGTACCGCGCGATCGCCGTCCGCATGCATGTGCGGCTCGAAGCCGGCGGCGGCGGCCTCGATGAGCATCGTGCGCAGCACCGGCGCCGGGAAATACACGTCGGGTCCGCGGTTCGCGCCCGTTACCCAGCGCCGGTTCGCTCCCTCGCCCTGCGCCATAAAATACGGCTCGAGCATCGCGCCGGTGAACGCCGGCGCATTGATCACGCCGTCGAGGAATAACTTTATATTGCGAACCGTGAGTCGCGGCCGCGGCTTGATCGGCCCCTGATCGTAACGCCGTGCGAGCCCCCGCACCCGTGCCATGGCCTCTTTGGGATCGCGGCCTTCGACCGGCGTGATCCATACGGCAAAATGCGCGCGCGCGGTCAGCTTACCCTCGCGCTCGACGGCGGCGAACGCCGCGAGAAAGGGCGGCTTGGCCTGCGCGTCCAGGAACGTCGTGACGCCCTGTTGACGCATCGCCTCGAGCGCGGCTTTTGCCGCTTCGACGTCCTCGGAAGCCGTGGGCGCCGGAATCCGATCTTTCACCAAATCATAGGCGGCATCTTCGTCCAGGATGCCCGACGGATTGCCGGCGGTGTCGCGGCCGATTTTGCCGCCCACGGGGTCGGCGGTGGCGGCCGTGATGCCGGCGAGTTCAAGCGCGCGCGAGTTTGCCAATCCCGTATGGTAGAAAGAGGACATCACGAGAATCGGACGCTTGGTCTTCAGCGCATCCAGGATCGCCCGCGTCGCGGTGACGCCGGCCGGCAACATGCCTTCTTGGAACCAATGCACCACCTCGAGCCACCCGTCGGGCTCATGCACCCGCGTTTTGTCGAGGCAGCTCTGGATTTCCTTCTGCATCTCCTCGAGCTTGAGCTGCCGGTAATTCAAATCGCATTTGAGCAGGTCCCTGCCGCCGTCCATGGGATGCATGTGCCCGTCGACCAATCCCGGCATCATCATGCGCCCGTGCAGATCGATGACCGAGGTGTGTTCGCCCAGGTACGGCGCGAGACCCGCATCGCTGCCCACATAAACGATCCGGCCGGCGCGGATCGCGAGCGCCTGCTGCACGCTGTCTTCGGCGTCGACCGTGTAGATGAAGCCGTTGCGGTACGCGGTGTCCGCCGCTGCCGGCGCCGGCGCCGAGGCGGGTGCAGCGCCGGTGGCGGCGAAGCCGGCGGCTTGCGTCAAGAGCAACGCCGCCGCGGTCAAGGAAAGGCGTGCGACCAATGGCCTATACGGCACTGAGCGCCCGCTCGAGATCCGCAACCAGATCGTCCGCGTCTTCGATGCCCACCGAAATCCGGATCAGCGCATCGGTGATGCCGATGCGGTCGCGGGTTTCCTTGGGCAGGCCGGAATGCGTGGTGCTGGCGGGATGCGAAATCAAAGTCTCGGTTCCGCCGAGGCTCACCGCCAATTTGATGACCTGCAGAGCATCCAGCAGACGGAACGCTTCCGCCTCTCCGCCGTGGACCGTGAAACCGAAGGTCGAACCGGCGCTGCCGCACTGCCGGTCGAAAATCGCCCGCCGAGGATCGTTCGCACCGAGAAAGCCGAGGTAATTCACATCCGCGATCTTCGGGTGCGTACGCAGGTAATTCGCCACCAATGCGGCGTTTTGCGCCGCTTTGTTCATGCGCAAGGCCAGCGTCTCCATGGAGCGCATGATCATCCACGCGGTGTTCGGGTCCAATTGAGTGCCGAGAGCGCCTCGCAAGCGCT
>Ga0209415_10020605_pt1 | contig 10235 bp, 5 predicted proteins | sample PeaSoiSIISIP2007_FD_187696 | JGI IMG/M metagenome (GOLD analysis project Ga0209415, IMG submission 187696) | Peat soil microbial communities from Weissenstadt, Germany - SII-SIP-2007 (SPAdes) (version 2) | ecosystem: Environmental > Terrestrial > Soil > Wetlands > Peat | place: Germany...
CGCTATCGTCTAGGGGTTAGGACGGAAGATTCTCAATCTTCAAACCCGGGTTCGATTCCCGGTAGCGCTACCAATTCCATTTCAATTACTTACGCCATCTGACTGTGGACTAATTTTGCGGCCGCACGTTAGGCATCCATGACCGCCATCACGACGAAGGGTCTTATACATCCTGCAACTCACGACGGCAGTATGGGGGAGTCCGATGGGCGCAATAAGAAATATGAATTGGACTCGATTCACGCCTGCCTTTACTGTCTGGGGGTCGTTTAACCCGATTCCGCGACACGAGGGTGAATAGAGGATTGATGTGCGGCGCGCGCTATTCAAGGATCTGGCTCGCGAGAGCAAGAGTAAATAAAAAGCACGAGCAGCGTATGAGACAAATCTATAAAATCTGGCCCTCCCTCATTCGAACTGTACTTGGCTATCTTCTGATAGGGCTGATCACCTTCGTCTGCTATCGTCTTCGACTGAATCTCAGCGTTACCGGCTTCGTCTACCTGATGGTTGTTGTTTTGCAATCCCGGGTAGCGAACTTCGCGTCATCAGCGGCGGTTTCCCTGGTTGCAGTTTTGTGTCTGGGTTTTTTCTTCGTGCCTCCTTTGTTCTCTTTTGAGGTCACTAACCCACTGGACATCCTGGCGCTGATTTCGTTCCTGACTACGGGACTGGTCATTACTCGACTCACCACGCGAGTGCGCGAGGAGGCAGCGATCTCGGATCACCAGCGGCGTCTGGTGGATCGGCAGTACCAGTTGGCGCAAAGTTTGCTGGCCCTGGATCCCGAAACTACGGGGCTGGCACGGTCGATCGAACTGTTTCAGGACGTTCTTGGGGTTCGGGCGGTTTGTTTGTTCGATGCGGCTAAAGCAGAGATCCACTGCGCGGGCAATTCCGCAAAGAGCCTCGCGGATCAAACTCGGGCAGTATATTTCTCCGGCCGCGATCGCGAGGATGTCCATTCCGGGATTCTGATTCGATGTTTACGCGCTGCGGGAAAGACAATTGGCGCGATCGGCCTGGAAGGTCTGCGTGATCCGCAATTGACGGCGGGGCATCTGTGCGCGATGGCTGCCGCCATGCTGGAGAGAGCGCATGCCTTCAGCCAGGCGAGCCATGCCGCAGCCGCTGCCCAGACAGAGTTGTTTCGAGGAGCCATTCTGGACGCTCTTGCCCACGAGTTCAAGACTCCACTGGCGACCATTGTGACCGCGGCCGGTGGCCTTCGCGAGCTGGGTCCCTTGGGTCCCGAGCAACTCGAACTGACCGAGATAGTGGAGGCAGAGGCTTCCCGGCTGAGTTTGCTCACCTCCCGATTGCTTCGAACCGCGCAGTTAGATCGAGAAGAGGTCAAGCCGCAACTGGAACTCACGAACATGGCCGAGTTGGTGGCGGGCCTGGCGGACCAGTACTCGAGACAGTGGACCGACCGAAAGCTCTCCGTCAAGGCGGAGACAGAGGCCACAGGAGTGATGGCGGATCCGGAGTTGCTCCAGTTGGCTTTGCGGCAGGTACTGGACAATGCGTGCAAGTATTCCGTCCCTGGTTCTGGCGTCACGGTCAGTATCGACTCGCAGGATAAGTGGGTAGCGATTCGGACAGCCAACAGCGGCAGTTTCATCCGGCCCAGTGAGCGGTCCCGTATCTTCGAGCGGTTCTACCGCGGCGCCGATTCGGGGCGCAGGGCGCCGGGTTCCGGGCTGGGTCTGTATGTGGCGCGGAAAATAGTTGACGCGCACGGTGGGAGCCTGGATCTGGAGACAGAAACGGCCACTGATACGGATACAAATACGGCTTTCCTTCTGGCCCTGCCGCGTGCGGGAGGAGGGTCATGATGAGCACGGACCGGCTCAACACATTGGTTGTTGATGACGAGCCATCCTTTCGCCGGGTGCTGCGGACCTCGTTGGCCACCAGCGGATTCGCGATCCAGGAAGCGCGAAGTGGCGAAGAGGCGCTCACGATTCTTACACGATGTAATTTCGACTTAGTCCTGCTCGACGTCAATATGCCGGGGATGGGCGGAGTGGAGGCCTGCCGCGAGATTCGCGCGCACCTGCCGAAGGTCGGCATCGCCATGGTTACAGTGCAGGACGGCGAGAGCGAAATGGTGAGGGCCCTGGAAGCTGGCGCGGACGACTATGTGACTAAGCCCATCCGGTTTCGCGAGCTTGTGGCTCGGCTAAGAGCGGTGTTGCGGAGGCTTCACATCGAGGATGCCATCGATCAGACGTTGCTGCGGGCGGGCGACCTGGAACTCGATATCAATCGTCATGTGCTTTACCGGCAAGGTGAAACCGTTCACCTCACTCCTACTGAGTTCGAACTGCTTGCTCTGCTGATGCGGCACCAGGGGGCTCCGGTGACGCACGCAAAACTGTTGCGCTCTATCTGGGGACCGGAATATGGCACCGAACTGGACTACCTGCGCTCCTTCATCAAGACCTTACGAAAGAAGATGGAAGCGGACCCCGCCCGACCAAAATATATTGTGACAGAACCTTGGGTGGGATACCGGTTCTGCAATCCTCTCGATGCGTGAGGACGGCGCCACGAAAAAACTTACTCTGAGTTTCTTGCCGATCGAATCCACGCAGTTTCCAAACACGCTTTCCATCCTGCGAACCAAAGAGCTTATGCACGGTAGTTGAATTATTGATGTCCAATCTTCACGGTTTCTTCATGCCGCACCGTCTACTCTTCTCACCACATTCGGAGCGTTGAAGCGGGTGCCAGAAATTTGGAAAACTCCGCCATCCGTGCGAAGCATGAAGCGAGACTGGCTCGCCGCGAGTTCCGGGGAAAGGCTGTCATGTTCCAGAGTCTTTATGTGCTCTTTATAAACTTTTTACGCGACCCTTACGGGTTTTCGGATGTGATAGCGAGTTGACTACGACAAAAGCGGCGGGCCCCTGGAGTCAGGGTGGACGACTGCCATTCAATTATGAATTAACGAAGCCGGACTTCGGGCCGGGAAGGATGCGAACTTGAAAAAAACAAAAGCTCTAGTACGTAAAGCCATAGCGGTTTCAACTTTTCCTTCGATGCTTATTTTGAGTCTCGCGCTCGGTCAGGCTCCGCGGTGTTACGCGCAGACTGCGGCGCAGCCGGATGTTCCAACGAAGGTGGCGACGCTGAACGAGCCGGCACCGGTAACGGATGTGTCTCCGAGTCGTCCCGCAACGGCCGCACCAGATCCGACAAGCTCGGCGGATATCGCAAAAGAACTGGCCGCCATGAAGGCGCGCATCGAACTACTTGAAACGGAATTGAAGAGCCGCGCGGCTACGACCAACGCGTCCCTTGCGCCAGTAGTTCCAGCAAAAGCGGCGTCGTTGTCGGTGACCGCGCCGACTGAGGCAACTGCGCAGACGACGAGCGACTCCTCGGCGGCCAAGCCCGCGAAGCCGGCCAAGACCGAGCCTTTTGCCTTTGCCGATTGGACCTGGATGAACGCCGTTCCGCGCAACAAAGACGCGGTGTGGGATTCGAAGTTCTTCACACCTGAAATCAGGTTTGACACTGACTTTATAAGCAGCCTGAACCATCCGAAGGATGACTCGCTGGGTGGCTCGACCGAGATTTTCCGGTCAAACGAAGTCCAGATCGAGCAGATTAGCTTCGGTGGCGACTTCCACTGGCAAAATGTTCGCGGCCGAGTCTTGACCATGGGCGGGATGTTTGCAACTACCACTCCACGGAACGACGCCAGCGTTGGACGCGGCCAATGGGACCTCCGCGGCGCGTACAAATACTTTTCCGAAGCCTACGGCGGATACCATTTCGACGTTAACCATGGGCTCAACGTCGACGCTGGCATCTTCGTCTCTTACATCGGCTTATTTAGTTATTACAATTTTGATAACTGGGCCTACCAGCCGTCCTATGTGTCGTCTAACACGCCCTGGTTTTTCAATGGCGTCCGGGTGCAGTGGTTTCCCACGGACAAGCTGAAGATTGAGCCGTGGTTCATCAACGGATGGCAATCCTATGCCAGATTCGGCAACCGGCCCGGTTTGGGAGGACAGATTTTGTACCGTCCAAAGTCGTGGGTTTCGCTAGTCTTCAACAACTACGGCATGGGTGAAGATACGCTGGGCCTTAACGGCCAACGTTCACGCATCCACACGGATGACAGCATCGAGGTCAAGTACTACGACCATCCGGAAAAGACCATGGATAAGATGGCTTTCACCTTCACCGCCGATCTGGGATGCGAATACGGCGGAGGAGCGGCTTGCTTTGGGAATAAGAAGACCGACGGCCAAATCACCGCCTATAAGCAAGTCATGGGAGGGTGGATGTTGTACAACCGCTGGTGGTTCAAGAAGGACTTGTACGCAGTCACGCTAGGTGGCGGCGTATTGGATAATCCGGGGCGCTATCTGACGTTGCTTCCCCCGATCAATGGAGCGGACGCGGTCTCCGGGTCGCCGTATTTCCCAGAGAATCCCGGCCTGGTGTACAAGGCCTGGGACAATTCCGTCACCTTCGATTACATGCCCAGACAGTACATTACTTTCCTCTGGGAGTTCGGTTATCGCCACGCGAATGTGCCGTATTTCACGGGCCGAGGTGGGATTACTCCTCCGGGCGGCAACAACGGATCTCCGCAATTCTATGCTTGCAACGACAATAGTTCGACCGGGATTGGGTGGGCGGTAAACCCCGCTAACCCCGCCGACCCAAACGGCGGCAACCTCGGCAGCGCGCAAGCATACTGCAATGCGAATTCGCACGGGGGCCTCTGGACCCCCGACCTGCGGAAGGATGAACCCAGCATCAGGATGGCCATCATGGTCAAGTTCTAGCGCTGGGTTCAGGCTTGCTCGCGGGGAAGCCTGGGTGATCGGGTCATCGGGTGATCGGACCATCGAGTTATCGAAGATCAAGGGTCTTTGACTTCAGATGACCTGATCACCCGATCAACAGACGACCCGATCCTACGGAGTCCTCATGAAAAATAAAAATCTGAGAATCGGTCTTCTCCTCGCCTCCACGTTCTTGCCGCTGCTGTTGGGCGGTTGCAACGGGCATGTGGATGCGGCGGCGGAGGCTCCGCCTCCCGCTAACATCGTCCCCGATGTCGATCTCAATCTCTTCACTGTCGATCACCCGGAGCAATTTCCGCTGGTTGCAGCCAGCGCGCATCCCACGACCTCCGAGTTAATCGTTACCGGGACAGTTACTCCCGATGTCTCTCGCAATGTCCCAGTCGTCTCGCTCGCCTCGGGCCGCGTGGTGGCCATCCACGCACGACTCGGCGACACCGTGAAAAAAGGCCAGTTGTTACTGACTATTCGCAGTGACGATGTGGCTGGCGGCTTCGACGCTTATCGCAAGGCAGTCGCCGACGAGTTGCTCGCGCGCAAGCAGTTGAATCGAGCCGTGGACCTGTATGCACACGGCGCCATTGCAGAGCAAGACCTGGAGGTCGCGCAAGACACCGCATCCGACGCCAAGGTCACGCTCGAGACCGCGACCGAGCATCTGCGGTTGCTGGGTAACGATCCCGACAAGCCCATGGGCATCGTGGATATCGTTGCGCCCACTACTGGTGTGATCACCGACCAGGAAGTGACGAACGCAGCCACCGTGCAGGCCTACTCATCGCCCAGTCCGTTCACGATTTCAGATGTCTCGTCGGTGTGGATAGTCTGCGATGTCTACGAGAATGACATGGCCAATGTCCGGCTTGGGGACACAGCGGACATCACGCTGAATGCGTATCCCGATCGCCCCTTCAAAGGAAAGGTGAGCAACATTGGCATGATCCTCGACCCGAGTATTCGCACGGCCAAAGTTCGAATTGAAGTTCAGAATCCTGGAAACATGCGGTTGGGCATGTTCGCGAAGGCCACCTTCCGCGGTCAAACCGCAGAGATGCACACGGTTGTCCCGGCATCGGCAGTGCTGCACATGCACGATCGCGATTTTGTTTTCGTTCCCGCGCCCGACAAGAAATTTCGCCGCTTGGGGGTGGTAAGCGGCGATGTCTTGCCGGACAACTCGAATCTGCAAGAAATCAAATCCGGGCTCAAGCCGGGACAACAAGTAGTTTCGAACGCTCTGGTCTTGGACCATGTGCTGGCGCAGTGATAGCTGGAGAGCGTGGCGAAGCTGCCCTCAGCGCCTGAAGGCGCGTTGCAGCTAATGCTCTTGCGGCATGCCTGAAGGCATGCCCTGATACGAACCGAACTTGAGGCACGTTCTATTTCTATTTGAGGAGTGGGAAGGAAAACAGTAAACAGGAAATGATCCGCGCCCTCGTAGATTTTGCCCTGAACAACAAGTTTGTGGTGTTGGCCATCGGGTCCTTGTTGCTCGCTTGGGGCGTCATCTCGTTTCACAACCTGCCGGTGGAAGCCTATCCCGATATCGCCGACAACTATGTGACGGTTATTACGCAATGGCCGGGGCGTTCCGCGGAGGAGGTAGAGCAACAAGTCACCATTCCAATCGAGATACAAATGTCCGGGATGCCGCACATGACGTTTCTGCGCTCCGAGTCGATTTTCGGACTGTCGTTCGTGATCATGATCTTCGACGACAGTTCGGTGAACGACTGGAACCGCCAGAAGGTACTGGAAAGGCTTACCCAGGTGAATCTTCCGCCGGGGCAAAACCTTCAACCTCAGATCGGCACCGACTGGAGTACCACCGGCCAGATCTATTGGTACACGCTGAGAAGCACAAATCCACGGTACGACCTGATGGAATTGAGGTCCCTCGAAGACTGGGTTCTGCTCAAGCAATTCAAATCCGTTCCCAATGTGGTGGATGTTTCCGACTTCGGGGGCACGGTACGTGAATACCAGGTGCAGGTTGATCCGAACAAACTCGTCGCCTACGGATTGAGCATCGGTCAGGTCGAGCAGCAACTGGCCAACAACAACATCAATGCCGGCGGCAGCTTTGTGGAAGAAGGCCTGCAGCAGATGAATGTTCGCGCGCTCGGGCTCTTCAGCACAGTGCAAGACATTGAGCAGACCGTCTTGAAAACCCAGACCGGCACCGCGCTACGAGTGAAGGACATCGCGGACGTGGTCCAAGGTCCAAAAATCCGCCTGGGCCACATGGCCCGAGCCAACCACATGGAGGACGGCCGCATTGTCGATGAGGCCGATGTCATTGAGGGCGCGGTGCTGATGCGCAAGGGCGCGGAAGAGCAACCCACGCTCGACGCCATCCACCAGAAAGTGGAGCGACTCAACAACGGCATTCTGCCTCCAGGTGTGAAGGTCGTGCCCATGCTCGACCGCAGCGATCTGCTCCACTACACGACGCACACGGTGATGCACAACCTGCTGGAAGGGATGATTCTGGTGACGATTGTCCTCTTCTTGTTTTTGGGCAATGCTCGGGCGGCATTCATCGTGGCGCTCACCATTCCGTTTTCCTTGCTCTTTGCGTCCATATGGCTCGACTTGAGCAAGATTCCGGCTAACCTTCTCTCGCTCGGCGCGCTCGATTTCGGAATGGTCGTGGACGGCGCGGTGGTCATGGTCGAAAACATCGTTCGGCATTTGAGCCGCCGACAAAATGGTCACGGGCCTGGAGCCAACGCGACCGACTCCGGGTATATTGCCGCACCTAATAAAACAGTTGCCCAGTCGATCCGCGAAGCTTGCCATGAGGTACAGCGACCGGTCTTCTACGCCATTGCCATCATCATTACTGCCTACATGCCGATCTTCACGCTGCAACGAGTGGAGGGCCGGTTGTTTCGACCTATGGCCCTGACCGTCGCTTTCGCGCTGCTCGGCGCCCTGACTTTCTCGATATTGATCGCACCGGTCTTGGCCAGCGTGTTGTTTCGCGGCGGCGTTCGCGAGTGGCATAACCCGGTCATGACTTACGTCACCGAGCGCTACCGCAGGCGCGTGCGCTGGTGCATCGAGCATCGCGTACTCACGGTCGGCGTTGGTTTGGCGGCGCTGGGGGTAAGTCTGTTTCTGTGGTTTAGCGGAGTGATCGGGTCGGAGTTCTTGCCTCATCTGGACGAAGGCGCGATCTGGGCACGCGGCACCCTGGCGAACAGCACGAGTCTTACCGAAGGCGAGCGGTTCACCAACAGCGCCCGCTATGTTTTCGCAGCGTTCCCGGAAGTAAAAACGGTGGTATCGCAGGTTGGACGGCCGGACGACGGAACCGACACCGGTGGATTCGGCAACACGGAATATTTCGTCGACCTGAAGCCGCACGATCAATGGCGGCCGGTGTTTCGTGAGAACAAGGAAGAACTGATCGCCGCCATGAACCGCGAGCTGGAAAAAAGATGCCCGGGGGCGATCTGGAACTTCTCGCAGCCTATCGAAGACAACGTCGGAGAAACTCTCACCGGCACCAAGGGCTCGCTTGCCTTCAAGATTTTCGGGGACGACCTGAAAACTCTCGAGCAGAAGGGCGAAGAAGTCACGGAGGTCATGTCGCGCATTCCGGGCATGCATGACGTCAAGCTGTTGCGCGATTTCGGCCAGCCTAACCTAGACATCACCATCGACCGCCGGCAGGCGGCGCGTTTCGGAATCAATGTCACCGACATACAAGACGCCGTCCAGACGGCCGTGGGCGGGAACGCTGTTAGCCAGGTGCTTCAGGGCGAAGCGCGGTACGACGTGGTGGTGCGCTATCAGGAGCCCTACCGAAAAACTCAAGACGCTATCGCAAGGGTTCGGCTGCTTTCCCCCAGCGGGGAGCGGGTCTCCCTGGCGCAGTTGGCGAAAGTTGAGGTCAAGGACGGCGCGTATGACATCTATCGCGAAGGTAACGGCCGTTACCTGGCCATCACCTTTAACGTGAGAGGCCGTGATCTCGGTACCACGGTCGAGGAGGCGATCAAACAGATTGGTGAAAAAGTGAAGTTGCCGCCGGGTTATACCGTGGGTTCGTCGGGCGAATATGAGAGCGAAAAACGCGCGGAAGCACGTTTACTGCTGATCGTGCCGCTGACCATCCTGGTGATCTACATCATTCTTTACACCATGTTCAAGTCGGCGAAGTGGGCGTTTCTCATCCTTACCAACGTGGCCATGGCTCGGATCGGAGGGTTGGTGGCTCTGCTGGTAACGGGGACGCACTTCAGCGTGTCTTCGGGCGTGGGCTTTCTGGCGCTGTTCGGCGTATCGGTGCAAACCGGAGTCATCATGCTCGAATACATCAATCAACTCCGTACGCGCGGCTACACCATCCCGGATGCGGCAGTGGAAGGCGCTGTTCTCAGGCTTCGCCCCATCATGATGACCATGCTGGTGGCCACACTGGGATTGCTGCCCGCCGCCCTTTCCCACGCCATCGGGTCCGACTCGCAGCGGCCATTCGCGATTGTGATCGTGGGCGGGCTGATTTCCGACTTGGTGATGAGCATCGTCTTGATGCCGACTTTATATGTCTGGATTGCTCGCGATGGCGACAAGCTTCCGGAGCAGGAGGCGGCCCTTGAAGGCTAATCGAACGACTCAGAACTTTTGGAGAATCTACAGCGGCATGGCCGCTGGCACATTGCTTAGCTGCATTCTGGCCGTGCCCCTGGCATTTGGCCAGGCCACCCAGGGGCCCGTGAGGATCACTTTGGACGAAGCCGTTCAGATGGCGCTGCAGCACAACCACAACCTGCTGGCAATGACGACCACGATCCAGCAGAGCCAAGCAGAAGAGATCACGCAAAACTTGCGCCCCAATCCCACGCTCTTTGCGGACTGGGAGTATTTGCCTCTGGGCTCGCCTTCACATCAAAACCCGAACCTATATGGAGGTGAGTCCACAAGCCAATATCTGCACGACAATACGGAAGGCGATATCGGCGTCAGCTACCTGATTGAACGTGGCGGGAAACGCCATGACCGCTTTCAGGCACAGAAAGATATAACCGCCCAGACGCGCTCGCTGGTGGCGGATAACGGGCGCGGTCTGACATTTCAGGTTGCCACCTTGTTTTACAACACCCAGCTTGCCGAATCGACACTCGAACTGGCCGAGAAGGACTTCAAGAGCTTTCAACAGACCGTGGACATCAGTGAGCATCAATACAAGTCCGGCGGCCTCAGCGAGAACGACTACCTGATGATTAAGCTGCAGTTGTTGCAATTTGAAAGCGACGTCGAACAGGCGCAGTTGGCCAGGGTCCAGTCGCTGTCGGACCTGCGGCAGCTCCTGGGATACGAATCCGTGTCTGCGGATTACGACGTTGTCAGCTCCTTCGAATATCAGCCCGTGAAGGCCAATCTCGACGA
>Ga0209415_10020606_pt1 | contig 10234 bp, 6 predicted proteins | sample PeaSoiSIISIP2007_FD_187696 | JGI IMG/M metagenome (GOLD analysis project Ga0209415, IMG submission 187696) | Peat soil microbial communities from Weissenstadt, Germany - SII-SIP-2007 (SPAdes) (version 2) | ecosystem: Environmental > Terrestrial > Soil > Wetlands > Peat | place: Germany...
CTCTTCGAGGAGTCGAGGCTCGTCATCAACCTCGAGCCCGCGCTCGTCATCACCGGGCGCCTGCAGAACGAGAAGGGAGTCATCCACGTCATGGCGGAGGAGATCACGGGGATGCCCGACCTGGGCCTGCCCATTCAGGCGGCGCACGACTACCGCTAGCGATTGACCCTGAGCGGCTCATGCAAGTTCGCCCGCGGCCGCCCGGCCGCGGCACCGGGACACGGCCGGCGACGGCGCGGCCTTGCCCCGCATAATTGGCGGGCGCCCCGCCAAAAGTCCGTTAACATGCGGCAAGAACCACGGATTTACGGCGGGCCCGGCGATGATCAGACGAACAACGAAACCTGAAGGGGGAACCAGGCGCGGGGGGGGCGAAGCGACGCCTTCGCCCGTCCCGGCCGCGGGCCCGAGCCCGTTCGCGGAGGGCATACTCCGCCACGAGAAGGCGCTGCGGCGCTGCCGGAAGCGCTTCTCGGAGAAATCCGTCCACAAGCTGCGGATCGAGGCGCGCCGGCTGCTCGCCCAGCTCGAGCTCCTGCAGTCGCTGATCCCAGGCCGGGCTTACCGCAAGGCGCAGCGCGGGCTCAAGAGGCAGCTGCGCGCCTCCACCTTCCTGCGGGACGCGCAGGTGCAGCTGCAGCAGGTGCGCGCGCTGCTGCCGAAGCACCCGGAGCTTGGGCCCATCTACCGGCACCTGGAGAAGAACGAGAAGTGCCTGCGGCGATTCGCCAGGAGGAAGCTCAAGGGGGGCGGCAAGCTCCTGCGGCGCCTGGCGGCGGTCGAGCGGGACGCGGCGCCGGAGCTGTGCGCCCCGAGCTCCTCCCGCCGCCTCAGGGAGGCGCTGAGGCTGGCCCTGCGCCGCGCCTCCGGCCGGCTGGCGGAGTTCCGCGCGAGCCCTCCGCGCGACGCCGAAGGCATCCACCGCCTCAGGGTCGCCCTGAAGAAGTTCCGATACATGGCCGAGTCGCTTCCGGCGGGCCTTTCGGTCCTGACGCCGGCGGAGATTGAGGCCGTCCGCACGCAGCTGGGCGTCACCGGCGCGATGCACGACCTCGACCTTCTGATCGCCCGCCTCAAGAGGATCGCGACAAGGCAGTTGCGCGAGCACAGGCAGTTTGGCCCCCTATGGCGGTCGCTGCGGCGGGAGCAGTCCGTCCAGATGCGCGCCTGGCGGCGGCTCACCGGGGACCTGATCGCGAGCCTTGACGCCGTTGCCCAGTCCGATTCCCGACTGGCGCCGGCGACGGGGCCGGGCGAGCCGTTCGTGGACCGGCAAATGGCCGAACGGGTCGCGGCGCACTGGGCGTTCACCGCCGCCGGGCCAGGACGTCCGGCGAAGCCAGGGCGCCGGGCCGCGTCCCGGCGGGTCCGGGCGCGCGCGCCGGTCGGACAGCACCCATGACGCTGCATTTTCGCAACCGGGCCGAGGCGGGCGAGATGCTCGCGGCAAGGCTGGCGAGGTACGCCGGGAGCCCCGACGCACTGGTGCTCGGCCTGCCGCGCGGCGGGGTCCCGGTGGCGGACGCAGTGGCGCGCAGGCTCGGGCTTCCCCTGGACGTGTTCGTCGTTCGCAAGCTCGGGGTTCCGGGCCAGGAGGAGCTGGCCATGGGCGCAATCGCCTCCGGGGGCGTCTGCGTGATGAACGACCAGATCGTGGCGGCGCTGAGGCTTGCGGACTCGGAGGTCGCCGCAGTCCGGGCGAGGGAGCAGCTCGAGCTGGAGCGCCGCGAACGCCAGTACCGCTCCGGCAGGCCGGAGCTCCGCGTCAAGGGGCGGACCGTCATCCTCGTGGATGACGGCATCGCCACAGGCGCCACCATGCGCGCGGCCGCCATGGCCCTGCGCAAGGGCGGGGCGGGCCGCGTCGTCGTCGCCGCGCCGGTGACCGCCTACACGGCGCGCGGCGACCTCGGCGATGTTGCGGACGACTTCGCGGCGGTCCTGCAGCCGGCACTCTTCCAGAGCGTGGGCCAATGGTACTCGGACTTCACCCAGGTGACGGACGGCGAGGTGGCCGCGCTCTTGGCGGCCTCCCCGGCCGGGGCCGGGGGGCCCGCCGACATCCGCGGGGACCCCCGATTGCGACAGACGTGAAGGCCATGGTGCTCCAGTCCCCGGGCCGGCCGCTGCAGGCCGAGGAGCGCCCCGTGCCCGAGGCGGGGCCGGGCCAGCTGCTGGTGCGCGTGCGCGCCTGCGCCGTCTGCCGCACGGACCTGCACGTCGTCGATGGCGAGCTGGCGTCGCCGAAGCTGCCGCTCGTGCCGGGCCACGAGATCGCGGGCTGCGTCGCGGCGGTAGGCGAGGGAGCCTGCGCGTTCCGGGCCGGCGACCGCGTCGGCATTCCCTGGCTGGGCTGGGCCTGCGGCGAATGTTCGTTCTGCCGGTCCGGGCGCGAGAATCTCTGCGGGCGCGCCCTCTTCACCGGCTACACGATCGACGGGGGCTATGCGGACTACACGGTGGCCGACGCGCGGTTCTGCCTCCCGCTGCCCGAGGGCTACACGGACGCCTCGGCCGCGCCGCTCCTGTGCGCCGGCCTCATCGGGTACCGGTGCCTCCGGAGGGCCGGGGACGCCCGGCGCCTGGGCCTGTACGGCTTCGGCGCCGCCGCCCACCTGATCATCCAGGTCGCCCGGCATGAGGGAAGGACGGTCTTCGCCTTCACGCGCCCGGGCGACCGCGAGGCCCAGGAGTTCGCCCGGTCTCTGGGCGCGGCGTGGGCCGGAGACTCGGACGCGCTGCCGCCCGAGGAGCTCGACGGCGCCATAATCCTCGCCCCCGTCGGCGACCTGGTGCCGAAGGCGCTCCGCGCCTCGGCCCGCGGCGCCTGCGTGGTGTGCGGCGGCATCCACATGAGCGACATCCCGGCGTTTCCCTACGACCTGCTCTGGCAGGAGCGCACGGTCTGCTCGGTGGCCAATCTCACGCGCCGCGACGGCGCGGAATTCCTTGCCCTGGCCCCTCGCGTCCCGGTCCGCACAACGATACGAACGTTCCCTCTCGCCGACGCGAACGAGGCCCTCGCCGAGCTGCGCCGGGGCCGCCTCAGGGGCGCGGCGGTGCTGATCACCGGTTGAGCGCGCCCGCCACGAGGGGGGCCCGGGGGCCCGTCCGGACCCGCCCGGAGCCCGCTGGCTTGCAATGCGCATTTTTTTAGGGCGCTGTGTCTACGAATGGAATTCCGGCTCGCCTCCGCCGCCTTCATCGCCGTCTTCGCGGCCTACCTGTTCCTGGGCGGGATCGGCGTCACGGACCGCGCCAACCCGTACCCCAGGGACGCCGCGTACAACCTGCTCTCGCGCGGCCTCGTGTCCGGGCACCTGTACCTCGACAAGGAGGTGCCGCCGATCCTCGCGCGGCTCGCGGACCCGTACGACCCCGCCGCCAACTGGGCCGTGCGGGACGACCCCGCGTACCGGCTGCACGACTTCAGCTACTACCGCGGAAGGCTCTACCTCTATTTCGGGATCTCGCCGGCCCTCTTCCTCTTCATACCCTGGCACCTGCTTACGGGCGCCTGGCTCGCGCACTGGGCGGCCGTGGTCTTCCTCTGCGAGGTCGGCCTGCTGGTGAACCTGTCCCTCGCGTACGCGATAAGGCGCGCGGTTTTCCCCGGCGCCGGGCCGTGGCTCATGGCGGTCTGCACGCTGATCCTTGGCCTGGGCTCCTACGCGCCGCTGCTGCTCGCGAGGGCCGACATGTGGGAGATCCCGATCGCGTTCAGCTATCTCGGGGTGTCGGTGGCGCTCAGGTGCCTCTGGGAGGCGTTTGGCAATCCGGGGCGCTCGGCGAAATGGATCGCGATCGCGAGCGCCGCGATCGGCGCGGCGTTCGCGGCGCGCCCGACCGTCCTTCCCAACGCGGCCATCCTCCTGATTCCGTTCCTCTCGAGGGCGACACGGAGGAGCGTCTGGGCGTGGATCGCGGCGGCCGCCCCCATCGCCCTGTGCGGCGCGGGCGTGGGCCTGTACAACGCCCTCCGGTTCGGCGACCCACTTGAATTCGGTTTGCGCTACCAGCTGGCGGGGGTCTATGTCGCCAGGCTCCACGCGTTCAGCCCGAGCTATGTCTGGACGAACCTGCGCCTGTACCTCTTCCAGGGGGTCAGCCTGTCGTCGATCTTCCCGTACACCCACGAGGCCCCGCTGGGCCCCATCCACGCGCGGCTGCCCGTCAACCACGGGGGCGTCGAGCACATCTCCGGCCTGCTGCTCAACGCCCCGATCCTCTGGGCGGCGGCGGCCGTGCCGCTGCTCATCGGCACCACGCGACGGGACGGGAGGCACGTCCTCATCTGCGCGGCGGCGGCTTGGGTCGCCCTGAGCTCCCTGTTCACGCTGTCCTTCTTCTTCGGCGCCTGCTCGAGGTACCAGTTCGAGTTCGCGCCCGCGCTGGCCCTGCTGGCGTCGGTCGGCCTGATGGAGCTGGAAGGCGCCGCCGACGGGCGGACGCGGGTGGCTGCCCGCTGCGTCTGGATCCCGGCGCTGGCCATATCGTCGGCGTTCCCCGTCCTCTACGGCGTCGAGCGCTGCTCCGCCGACCACAACTACTCAGGCCTCGCCTACCTGGCGTACGGCGACGTCGTCAGCGCCGAGCGCGAGTTCGGCACCGCCCGGTTCCTCTCGCCCCGGAATCCGCTTTCGCGCCTGGGCTCCGGCGTTGCGCTCGTCACCGAGGGCCGGTTCTCGGAGGCGACGGCGGCCCTTGAGGCGCTGCTCCGGGACTTTCCGGATTACGCGGTGGGCCATTTCGCGCTGGGCAACGTCCTCGCCAAGGAGGGCCGCCGGGACGAGGCGATCGCCCAGTACCAGACGGCGCACCGGCTCGATCCGGACGATGCGACGATCAAGTCCGGGCTGGACTCCGCGCTCGCGGGCAGGCGGTGACCGGGCCCCCGCGCCGTTGCATCCGCAGGCCGAACCGGTTCGTAATCCCCGGAGATGGGCCGACTCCTCATTGCCGCCGTGATGCTTGCCGGCGCCGCGCGCGCGTGCGCCGCCGACGCGGTCGCCTGGCAGCCCTGGTCGGGCGAGGCCTTCGCCAGGGCGGCCCGCGAGCACAGGTTCGTCATCATGGACCTCGAGGCCGTGTGGTGCCACTGGTGCCACGTCATGGACGAGACGACCTACCGGGACCCCAGGGTTATCGCGCTCATCGGCGCGCGCTACGTCGCCGTGCGGGTCGACCAGGACTCCCGCCCGGACCTCGCGAACCGCTACGAGGACTACGGCTGGCCGGCGACCATCGTCTTCGCCGCCGACGGGGGCGAGATCGTGCGCCGGCGCGGGTACCTGACCCCCGCGGAGATGGCCTCCATGCTCCAGGCCATAATAGACGACCCGTCGCCCGGGACCTCCGTCACGTCCGAGAGGGGACCCCGGCCCGCGCCGGACGCCCCCGCGGGCGACGCCCTGGCCGCCGAGCTGAGGAAGAGGCTCTTCTCGGGCTACGACAGGGCGGCCGGGGGGTGGAGGGGCGAGCACAAGTTTCTGGACGCCGACAACGTGGAGTACTGCATGCGGGCCGCGGCCCGCGGCGACAGCGAGGCCGCGGCCATCGCGCGCGACGTGCTGCGGCTGCAGCGCCAGCTCTTCGATCCGGCGTGGGGCGGAGTCTACCAGTACTCGGCGGAGGGCGACTGGGTGCACCCGCACTTCGAGAAGATCATGTCGATCCAGGCCGACAACCTGCGCACCTACGCCCTGGCCTCCGAGCAGTGGCCCGACTGGGGCTACGGCGCGGCGGCGGCGGCGGTGCGGCGCTACCTGCGGGGCTTCCTGCAGGGGGCGGACGGGGAGTTCTACACCAGCCAGGATGCCGACCTCGTGCCGGGCCAGCATGCCGGCGGCTACTTTCTGCTCGACGACGGCGACAGGCGGGCCCGCGGCGTCCCGCGCGTCGACACGCACCGGTACGCGCGGGAGAACGGGTGGGCGATCGGCGCGCTCTGCGCGCTGTCCTGCGCGACCGGGGACCCGGCGCCCCTCGGCGAGGCGGCGCGCGCGGCCGGGTGGGTGGGCGCTCACCGCTCGCTTCCGGGGGGCGGGTTCCGGCACGGCGAGGACGACGCGGCCGGCCCGTTCCTCGGCGACACGCTCTCGATGGGCTCGGCGTTCCTCGCGCTGCACCAGGCGACGGGGGACCCGGCGTGGCTCGCGCGGGCCGAGGCTGCGGCCGACTTCATCCGGGGCCATTTCTCCCGCGGCGCCGAGCCGGGGTACGCGACGTCCGACACGACGGTCGCCTCGTTTCCGGCGCCGAGGCCGGAATTTGACGAGTCCGTAGCCCTTGCCCGCTTCGCGAACCTCCTCGGGCGGGCGACGGCCAGGCCGCAGGACCGCGCGCTGGCGGAGTCGTCGCTAAGGTGGGCGGTCTCCCCGGAGGCTGCCGGCAGGCGCGGCCCGTACGTCGGGGGGCTGCTGCTTGCGGATGAGGAGCTGCGCACCGAGCCGCTCCACGTGACCGTCGTCGGCGGAAGGGGGGACCCGGCTGCCCGCGCCCTCTTCGCCGCGGCGGTGCGCGCGCCGACCGCCTACAAGCTTGTCGAATGGTGGGACAGGCGCGAGGGGCCGCCTCCGCGTGGGGAATCGATCTTCCCGGACCTCGACCGCTCCGCGGCATACCTGTGCGCCAACGGCGCATGCTCCTCCCCGATCTCCGATGCCCAGAAGCTCGCGCTGCGCGTCGAAAAGGCGCTGACCAAGGGCCAGCAGTAGGGGCGCGCCCGGGCGCAATTCCCGGCACAGCCTGCGCGCGGGACCTGAGGAAGGGCGCGGGGCGGCCGGGTCGGCGCCGGCACGTGCGCAAGCCGCCTTCCCCCTGCTCTTGAGTTCCCGGGCCTTCCGGTCCATCAGTCGTTGGAACGCCGGCCGCCGCCAGCGCCCTCGCCTCCGAATGAAAACCTCCCGAATCCTCGCCGCCCTGTCTCTCGTCGCGCCGTTGGCCGCGCTCGCCGCCGCCGGCGACGACCCGTCCCTGAAGCTTCCGCGCAGCACGCCGGAGGAGCAGGGCGTCTCATCGGCGGCCCTGCTTGGGTTTGTCCAGGCGGCCGAGGAGAGGATCGACGCCCCGCACAGCTTCATGCTGGTGCGCCACGGCCACGTCGTGGCCGAGGGCTGGTGGGCGCCTTACGCGGCGGACGAGCCGCACGAGCTCTATTCGCTCAGCAAGAGCTTCACTTCGACGGCGGTCGGCCTCGCCGTGTCCGACGCCAAGCTCAGCCTCGACGACCCCGTGCTGAAGTTCTTCCCGGACAAGGCGCCCGCGCAGCCGTCCAAGAACCTAAGGTCGATGAGGGTGCGCGACCTGCTGAGGATGTGCACCGGCCAGCGCGAGGAGGACTTGAAGGCGTTCCCCTTCCGGTCCCAGCTCGACCTCGCCAGGGTCTTCCTGGAGCTCCCTGTGCCGGACAAGCCCGGCTCGCATTTCGTCTACAACACGGCGGCGACATACATGCTGTCGGCGATCGTCCAGAAGGTGACGGGCGAGACCGTGCTCGATTTCCTGCGGCCCCGGCTCTTCGAGCCGCTCGGCATCTCGAACCCGACGTGGGAGGCGAGCGCGCAGGGGATCTCGCTCGGCGGGTTCGGGCTGAGCGTCCGGACCGAGGACATCGCGCGCTTCGGCCAGCTGTACCTCCAGAAGGGCCAGTGGCGCGGCCGCCAGCTCGTTCCGGCCGGCTGGGTGGACGCGGCGACGTCGCTGCAGACGTCGAACGGCAGCGATCCCGACAGCGACTGGGACCAGGGCTACGGCTACCAGTTCTGGCGCTGCAGGCACGGTTTCTACCGCGGTGACGGCGCGTACGGCCAGTTCTGCGTCGTCATGCCCGAGTATGACGCCGTCATCGCCATCACGAGCGCGACCAAGAGCCTTCAGGCTGTGCTGAATGTCGTCTGGGAGCGGGTCGTCCCGGCCTTCGGGGAGGCCCCCCTCCCGGCCGACCCGGCGTCCGACCGCCTGCTGACGGAGCGGCTCGCGGGCCTCAGTCTTCCGACACAGGCCGGGCAGCCCACGTCGCCGACGGCCGCGAGGATAGCGGGGCGCCGCTTCGTGTTCCCCGCCAACCCGCAGGGAATCGAGTCCATAAGGTTCGAACCCGCCGCGGAGGGGGCCGACGTGGTGATAGAGGCCAGGGTCGCGGGGAAGGACCAACGGATCGTGTGCGGGCGGGGCTCGTGGGTGAAGGGGTCGGTCGCCGTGGGCGAGCGCGGACAGGTCCCGATAGCCGTCAGCGGGGCCTGGACCAGCGAAGACACCTACAGCGCCATCCTGTGCCGCTACCAGACCCCCTTCTCCACGACCTACGACGTCCGTTTTGCCGGCGACGAGGCCATACTCGAGGTGGAAGCGAACGTCGGCTCAGAGCCGGAGGGAAGGGTCCGCATGGTCGGCAAGGCGCAGCCGTGAGAGGGCGGGCTGCCGGACCCTGAATTGAGCCGCGTGCGGGTTTGCCGGTGGCCGCGGCGCGGCCGGCAATCACCTCGTCACGCGTGGGCGACGGGTCTGCCCAGGAACCAATGGTGCATGCGGATCAGCAGGTAATAGGCGACCGGCGTCGCTATGAGCGACAGCAGCACGGAAATGACAAGGGCGCCTATGACCGCGATCCCAAGGGGCTGCAGCATCTGGGCGCCGGTGCCGACGCCCCAGGCGAGCGGGAGCATGCCGAGCGCGGCGGCGAGCGAAGTCATGAGGACCGGACGCAGCCGGCGCAGTCCCGCCCGCACCAGCGCCTCGACAAGCTCGGTGCCGTGGGCGCGCAGCTGCTGGTAGTAGTCAAGCACCAGTATGCCGTTCTTGGCCACAATCCCGACGCCTATGATTGCTCCCAGGAAGGAGACGATGTTCAGCGTGATCCCGGTGACCCATAGCGCGGCCACGGTACCGACGAGGGCCAGCACGGCCCCGTAGACGATGGCGATGGATTCGTAGAACGACCGGAATTCGACGAGCAATACCGTGAACACGAGCAGAAAGGCGGCCAGGAGCACCTCCAGGAGGTTGCGGAAGGATTCCTGCTGCAGACGATACAGGCCGCCGTATTCAACCGCACCTGGCGGCAGCCAGTCATCTTGGCTCAGTTTTGCCTGTATCGCCCTCATGCTGGTGCCGAGGTCGACGCCCTCCAGGCGTGCCGACACGATGTTGTTCTGGCGCAGATCCTCTCGGTTCAACTCCACCTCATTGGGCACCATTTCCACCTGCGCCACCTGATCCAGCCGGGCCACGGTTCCGCTGGGGGTTCGAATCGGCAGATTGCGCAGGTCCGACACGCGGGCTACGCTCTGGGGGTCGGCCAGCACGCGGATATTCACCAGTTGGTCGCCTTGAAGTACGTAGGACGCGACCTTGCCGAGCATAGCCGTGTTCAACGCGTCAGCGATGCTCTGGACCGTCAGGCCGTACCGCTCAGCCTCCGCGGGACGCACGCGCATATTGATGGACGGGCCGGTGGCCGTCAGGCCGTCAAAGGTGTCGACGACGCCCGGAATCGTCTTGATTTCCTCCTCCACGCGCGGCGCGGTCCGTTCCAGCCATTGTAGGTCGGGGGAGAACAACTTGATCTCGATCGGGTTGGGCGCGAGCTGCAGGTCGCCGATCAGGTCATCCAGGTAGCCGTGGAAGTCCCAGCGAACCATCGGGAACCGCTGGTTGAAGTCGCGCCGCATGGCATCGAGGACCTCGTCCGTCGAGTGCTTCCGGCCGGCCTTTAGCTTGATCAGGTAGTCGCCGACGTAAGGCTCGGTTATGAAAGGGCCCAGTTGCGTGCCCAGCCGGCGGGAATAGCCCTCGACGTCCGGATTCGCGCGTATGCTCTTCTCAGCCTCGTCAAGCACGCGCGAGGTCTCGGTCAGGCTCGTGCCGGCCGCAGCCGTGTAATCCATGACAAAGCCGCCCTCGTCAAAATCCGGCATGAAGTTGGTCTCCAACTGCCGGTAGATGTGGACGCCGCCGCCCAATACGGCTCCGCACGCCAAGAACGTCAGCCAGCTGTGGCGCAACGCCCAGCGCACGGCGTGCTCATAGACGCGCAGGACGAGCCGGAAAAGCGGGCCCGCGTCCGCTTCCGGGGATCCGGCGCCGTGCGCCGGGGCCGGCCGGACGCGAATTAGCCAGCCGGCCAGCGACGGCGTCAGCGTCACCGCGAGCAACAGCGATACGAGCAAAGCCACGGTCATTGTCAGCCCAAGTGCGCGAAAAAAGACGCCGGCCATTCCGCTAAGGTAGGCAA
>Ga0209415_10020607_pt1 | contig 10234 bp, 11 predicted proteins | sample PeaSoiSIISIP2007_FD_187696 | JGI IMG/M metagenome (GOLD analysis project Ga0209415, IMG submission 187696) | Peat soil microbial communities from Weissenstadt, Germany - SII-SIP-2007 (SPAdes) (version 2) | ecosystem: Environmental > Terrestrial > Soil > Wetlands > Peat | place: Germany...
CGCCCCCGGGTCCACCATCACCGCCGAGAGGACGGCTCCCTCGGCGTCGAGATCGTGCGGCGGCACGCGCCCCTCGACGGCCGAGATGCCCTCCCCTTGCCCCCCGATCGCCCTCAGGTTGCTCACAGCCTGACCTCCGAAATGCCAAGCGCCTCGATCGCGAATGCGACCGAGGCGCCCAAGTGGTCCCTACTTCTACGCTTACTTCGCGAAGACTTCTACCTTCAGCGTGGCGGTCACGTCGCTCACCAGCTTCACCGGGATGGCGTACGAGCCGGTGCTCTTGATCGCCTCGGGCAGATGCATCTTCTTCCGGTCGATGGTCACGACCCCGCCGGTCTGCGCCTTGACGGCGTTCTCGATGTCCTTCGCGGTGACCGAGCCGAAGAGGCGCCCGTCGTCGCCCGCCTTGAGGGTCAGCTTGATCGTCAGCGCGTCGATCTGCGCCCCGACGGCCTGCGCCTCTTTCTTCGCCTTCTCGGCCTTCGCCGTGGCGACGATCTTCTCGTGCTCGATGTGGCGGACGGCGGCGCTGGTCGCCGTGACCGCGAGCTGACGCGGCAGGAGGTAGTTCCGCGCGAAGCCCGGACGGACCCGCACGAGCTCACCGCTCTTGCCGAGCTTGTTGACGTCCTGCTGGAGGATGACCTGGATGTTGGCAGGCATGGGCTGACCTTCTCTGCGTCCTCAGTGGGTGACCGTGAAGGGAAGGAGCGCGATGTTGCGCGCCCGCTTGACCGCCAGCTGCACCTTGCGCTGGTGACGCGCGCAGTTGCCGCTGATGCGGCGCGGGACGATCTTGCCCCGCTCGGTGATGAAGTACTTGAGCGCTTGCGCGTCCTTGTAGTCGATGACCAGCGTCTTGTCCGTGCAGTACTTGCAGACGCGCTTCTTGCCGCGGCGGCGGCCGATCTCGGCGTTTAGGTCCGGACCTCGGTTGATGTCCTTGTCGTCGTCCATCATCGCCATGACTCAGCTCTCCTCGCCAGCGTCGGTCTTGGGCTTCTCGCTCAGCGCCTCGACGGCCTCGGGACGATCCCCGCGGTCCCTGTCGCCGCGCTCGCCGCCCTCGTCGTCCGCGAACTCCTCGTCACTGGGACCACGGTGGCGCCGCTCGTCCGGTCCGGGATCGATGAGGCCCAGCTGCTTCTCGCGGGACTCCTCGGGCTCCGGCTCGGTCGGAAGCTCGAGCTTGCCGAGCTTCGTCTCCTCCGGGTCGATCTGCAGGGCGGCGAGGTCGACCTCGTCGTTCGTCTGCACGGTCATGTACTTCATGACCGTCTCCTGGAGCTTCAGGTTGCGTTCGACCTCGGCGACGAGGCCCCCGCCGCCCACGTACTTCACGTAGACGTAGACGCCCTTGCGCTGCTTGCCGACCGGGTACGCCAGCTTGCGGCGCCCCCAGGCCTCGACCTTGACGAGCTTGCCGTGCTCGCGCTCGACGGCCTCGGCGACGCGCGCCTGGACCTTCTCGGCGCTGTCCCCGTCCACGTCGGACCGGAGGATGTAGATGGTTTCGTACTCTCGGGTGTGGACGAGCGGCGCGGGCCGCGCGGCCGATGCCGGCGTGGGAACGTTCACTTGTCGAATCCTCCAGGGCTCGTCCCGTGGGACGCGGGCCCGTGGGACGTGCTGCCCACGAGCAAGGGACGGCGTTCGTAGCACAAGTCGGGGCCGCGGCTAGCCTTTCGTCGTTGGGACCCCCGTATTGACGTGCTTCATGGCCGGGGCCAGCCCGTCCTTCGCGAGGCGGCGGACGGCGTCGACGGCCCGCCCGACGACGTCCCCGAGCTCCGCCTGCTCCACCGGGTCGAACCGCGAGAGCACCCAGTCCGCCCCCGTCCCCGTGAAGCCCGGCGGCGGTCGGCCGATGCCCACGCGGAGGCGCACGAAGTCCGGCGTCCCGAGGTGCTGCAGGATGCTGCGGAGCCCGTTGTGGCCCGCGTGACCGCCGCCCACCTTGATGCGGAGCTCCTTCCATGGGAGATCCAGCTCGTCGTGGACGACCACGATGTCCACCGGCAGAGCCTTCAGGAACGCGGCGGCCGGCTGCACGCTCTCGCCCGACAGGTTCATGTAGGTCTGTGGCTCGAGGAGCACGACGGACTGGCCGCCGAGCTCGCCGCGCGTCGACAGCCCCCCGTGCTTCTCCCGGTACTCGGGCCAGCCCTCCGCGCTCCGCAGCGCGTCCAGCACCATGAACCCGACGTTGTGACGCTGCCCCTCGTGCTCCCGCCCGGGGTTGCCCAGGCCGACGACGAGGAGCATGCCCCCCTACTTCTTCTTCTTCTCTTTCTCTTCCTTGGCCGGCGCGGCCTCGGCGGCCGGAGCCGCTCCACCCGGAGCCGCAGCCCCCGGCGCACCCGCCACCGGAGCGCCCGCGACCGGCACCGCGCCCACGGCGCCCGGCAGGACCTCCACGACCTCTTCCTTCTCCGGCGCCACGACCGCGATGAGCGTCTGCTCCGGCGGCAGGCGCACGCTGACGCCCTCCGGAAGCTTCAGCTCCTGCGTGGACACGTGCATCCCCAGCTCCAGGTGCGTGACCTCCGCTTCCAGCTTGACCGGGATGCGGTCCGGAAGGCAGCGCACGGGCACGGTGCGGTACACGATGCGGAGCACGCCGCCCGCGGTGACGCCCACGGCCTTGCCCGTGGCGAAGAGCGGCACGTTCACGTCGACCGGCTTGTCGAGGCTCACCTGGATGAAGTCGATGTGCTCGAGGTGACGCTTGACCGGGTGAAGGACGAAGTCGCGGATCATCGCCAGGATCTTCCTGTCCTCGAGCTCGAGCTCGACCACCGTGTTCTGCCCGCGCTCGCTCTTGAGGATCACCGCGACCTCCTTCGGGGTCACGGAGATGCTCGTCGTGGGGAGCCCCTTGCCGTAGGCGACGGCGGGCACGAAGCCGGTGCGGCGCAGGCGGCGGGCCTCGGCCTTGCCGGAGGCGACGCGGTTCTGGGCCTTCAACGTGGGCATCTGGACGGCGGTCATGGTGTTCTCCCATCCCCTGTCCGCGCGATCGCCAGGAAGCGCAACCGGGCATGCGGGGTTCGATGTGGACGGCCCTCTTAGCAGAGGCCGGCGGTCAGGCAAACAGCGAGCTGACGCTGTCCGAGCTGTGGATCCGCTTGATGGCCTCCCCGAGGAGGCGCGCGATCGAGAGCTGCTTGATCTTGGGGCAGGCCTTCGCGGTGTCCGACAGGGCGATGGAGTCGCTGACGACCACCTCCGTCAGCGGCGACGCGGCGATGCGCTGCACCGCGGGCCCCGACAGGACGCCGTGGCTCGCGCACGCGACGATGCGCTTCGCTCCCTTGTCGGCCAGGGCCTGCGCCGCGCCCGTCAGCGTCCCCCCCGTGTCGATGATGTCGTCGATGATGATGCAGTCCTTGCCCTTGACGTCGCCGATGAGGTTCACCACCTCGCTCACGTTGGCCCGCTCGCGGCGCTTGTCGATGATGGCGAGCGACGCCCCGAGGCGCTTCGAGTACGCGCGCGTCCGCTCTACGCCCCCCGCGTCCGGCGACACGAACACCGAGGACGAGTCGAACTGCTTCCGGAGGTAGTCCTCGAGGAAGACCGGCATCGCGTAGAGGTGATCGAAGGGGATGTTGAAGAACCCCTGGATCTGCCCCGCGTGCAGGTCCACCGAGACGACCCGGTTGACGCCCGAGGTCTGGATGAGGTCCGCCACGAGCTTCGCCGTGATGGGCGTGCGCGGCGCCACCTTGCGGTCCTGCCGCCCGTAGCCGTAGTACGGCATCACCGCCGTGATCGAGCCGGCCGAGGCGCGCCGGAGCGCGTCGGCCATGATGAGGAGCTCCATCACGTTGTCGTTCGTCGGCGTGCTCGTGGACTGGATGACGAAGGCGTCCACCCCGCGCACGTTCTCGCCGATCTCGACGAAGCTCTCCCCGTCACTGAAGCGCGTGATCTTGCACTTCCCGAGGGGCGTCTCCAGGTACTGGCCGATCGCCGCGGCGAGCACGGGGTTGGCGTTGCCGGCAAACAGGCACACCTTCTTGAACACGCGCACACCTCGTCGACGTCGGGGGTGCGCGACACGTAGCCGGCGCGACACACAGTGTCAACGCACGCTCTTCCGCGTGACGTCCTCGTGTCAATGCGGCATCGCCGCGCACTCGTACTTCGGCCCGCGCTTGCCCTGCTCCAGGCAGGCCTTGTAGGAGCGGCGCGCGTTCTTCATGTCGCCCTTCTCTTGGTACGCGGCGCCGAGGATGAGCCACGCCTCGCCGTCCGTCGGATCCAGCGCCACGGACTTCTCGCCCGCCTCGATGGCGTCGGCCATCTTTCCGCGCTCCAGCAGCGACCGCGCGGTGTTCTTCTCCTTCGCGGCGGCCTTCGGGTCCAGCTCCGGCGTCTCCGTCGGCACCGGAGCCGCGGTCGCGGTCTCCGCCGGGGCGGCGATCGCGGCGGCCACGGTCTCCGCGGGGGGCGGGGTGGCCGGGACCGGCGCCGCCTGCGTCTCGGCGGGAGGCGCGACGGTCTGGACCGGAGCCTGCGCCGGCGGCGCGGCCGCCGCGGCGATGCTCGCGGGACGGGCGGCCCCGGATTCCGTCGAATTGTGAGCCACCGCGACCTTCACCAGCGCCGCGAGACAGAGCGCCGACGCGGCCGCGACGGCGAACTTCACGTACCGCGACAGGTCCGCGCGGCGCCGGGCGACCTCGGGGGTCAGCTTGAGGGCCATGCGAGGATCCCGCTCCTCCGCGTCCGGGGGCGGGTACGACGAGCGCGAGTGCAGCTGCCCCTCGAAGAAGTGGTTGTCGAGGTCCACCGGTGGGTAGCTGCTGTCGTCCCGCGGGACGGTCTGCGGTACCTCCGGCGCCGGCGCACCCTCTTCGGGCTGCGCGAAGGCCACGGGCGTCTCGGCTCGCGGCCGGACGGGCGGCTCCTGGAACAGCGGCTCCTGCTCCGGCGGGGCCGCGATCACCTGCTCCGCAAGCTCCGGCTCCGACGCCGGAACGACCAGCTCCTCGCCCGCCGCCTGCCGCGGCGCGACCGAGCTCCCCTTGCCAGCCCTACCTCGACGCCCCTTCCTGGTCATCGTCTCTTGCTTCTCCGTCCCAGCGTTTGGGTCTCTTGTCCGTTGCAGTCCCCCCCGGAGTGATGCCCGACTCGTGCCTTTTCCGTCATTTCAGAGTGCCGGGCTGCCCCGAGGGATCCGCGTCGGGTCGCCATGGACGTGATGCAGAGCAAATCGCGTGCGCGCGTGGCCAAGGCGGAAGGATCGGGGTCGTCAGAGCACGCCGTCAACGATTGCACGACACGGCTGTCCGGAACCGAGCCGTGCATCCCCTTCCAGTGGGCCAACGGTGGCACAACGGATCAAGGCTTCGATCGATCGTCGGAAGGCGAGACGTTCTTGAGGCAATGGGCGCGGACGCGTACACCCTCATCGCACATGCGCGCCGTCCTCGAGATCGCCCTCAAGCCCGGCGGGGCCGCCGACCGGCTCGCCCATGGGCACCCGTGGGTCTGGCGGGAGGCCATCGCGCGCGGCCTGGAAAAGGCGGCGGCGGGGCTGGAAGTGCAGGTGCTCGCGGCGGACGGGACGGCGGTCGGCCGGGGGCTGGCCGATCCCGCGTCGCCCATCGCGGTGCGCCTCTGGACACGCGGGAAGGCGCCCATCGACGAGGCCCTGTTCCGGGACCGGGTCGGGCGGGCGTGCGCGCTCCGGCAGCGGCTCTTCCAGGACGGAGCCACGACCGCGTACCGGGTGCTGCATGGCGAGGGGGACCGGACGCCGGGCTTCGTGGTGGACCGCTACGGACCCGTGGCCGTCCTGCGAACGGACGGCGACGGCGCGGCGGCGCGCGCGAACGACCTCGTCGACGTGCTGGGACCGACTCTGGAGTCGTGGGGGGTGTCCACGCTCGTTCACCGGGTGGGGGGCAAGGGCGAGAAGCCGCGCTTCGAGGTGCTCCGCGGCGAGCCGCCGCCGGACACCGTGGAGGTGAAGGAGCACGGGCTCACGTTCGTCGTGGACCTGCGGCACGGGCAGAAGACGGGGGCCTTCCTGGATCAGCGGGAGAACCGGCTTCACGTCGGGACGCTGGCGCCGGGGCGGCGGGTCCTGAATCTCTTCTCGTACGCGGGCGGCTTCTCCCTCTTCGCGGCGAGCGCCGGCGCGAAGCACGTGACGAGCGTCGACGTGGCGGCGGGCGCGCACGCGACGGCGCAGGCGAGCTTCCGCGCGTCCGGCCTCGAGCCCGCGAAGCACACCTTCGTGACCGCCGACGTGTACGCGTTCCTCGACCAGGCGAAGAAGCGCGGCGAGCAGTGGGACCTCGTCATCAGCGATCCCCCGAGCTTCGCCCCCAGCGAGAAGGCGGTACCCCGCGCCCTCTCCGCCTATCGCGCCCTCCACCGCGCGTGCACCGACGTCCTCGACCGCCGGGGCATCTTCTGCGCGGCGTCGTGCTCCAGCCACGTCGACATGGCGTCCTTCCTCACGACGCTGGACGACGCGGCCCTCGGCCGGGACGACCTCCGCGTCCTCGAGCTCCGCGGCGCGGGCCAGGATCACCCCACGCTCGCCGCCTTCCCCGAGGGCCGCTACCTCAAATTCGTCGTGATGGGATGAGAGGGCCGCCAAGGCGCCAAGACGCCAGGAAGGAATGCAAACCAACTTGGCGTCGTGGCGCCTTGGCGGCCTTCTCCCTCTCCCTCACTCCTGGAGGATCGCCTCGTCCGTCAGCGACTCCATCGACTCGCGCGGGCCCGAGGCGATGAGGCCCAGCGGATCGAACACGCCCCGCTCCTTCGGCGTCACCGACGACAGCGACGAGACCAGCTGCGCCTTGCGCAGGTAGATCTCCTCGCGGCGCCCCGAGTCGTTCTCCACCTTCAGCGACAGCTCGTGCGCGTTCGGGCTCCGGCGCGCGACCTCCCCGACCGTCGGCGCGATGGCCGCCACGATGAGCGCGACCACCTTCGTGCCGAGGTCCTGCTCGGTCACGTCGGCCCCGCCGAGAGACAGGCTCACCAGGCGCTTCTTCCGCGCCAGCAGCGTGCCGCACGCCGAGCGGAGCTGCTGCCACAGGCGCTCCACCTCCAGCGCCGACGCATGATCGAGCACCGCGGGCAGGCCCGACTCGGCCTCCACGTCGTCCGGGTGGTGGACCTCGGCCGACAGCTTGTCGTCGACGCGGTGCATGATGAAGACCAGCGAGTCCAGCGACTCCGCCTTCTTTCGCAGGCGCAGCTCGGCCCGGTCGTCGCGGAGATCGAAGCCGCCCAGCACGAAGTCGTCGAGGGTGATCGTCTCCGACGTCACGCTGCGCTTGAACAGGCTCCGCTTCACGCCCACCGGCATCGTCACGTCCTGCGCGAAGTCCTTCACGTGACGCGGCACCCGCCAGTCGTCGACGTCGTCGCCTGCCAGCGTGAACGACGCGACCAGGCCCCCCTCGTGCGTGAAGACCCCCGAAAGCGCGTTCGCCCCCTGGTCGAGCGCCATCGTGATGTGCGTCTCCTGCACCGGCAGGCGAACCGCGATGAGCAGCTTCTCCAGCGCCTCGCGCGACTCGAGCCGGCGGCGCCCGCACTCGCTCCGCGTCGCCTGCTGGTCGCGGTCGCTCGTCTGGATGGCCACGCGGCGCGCCTCGTCGACGATCCGCTGCGCCAGCTCGGAGAGCTGCTGCACGTACTCGCGCACCGCCACCTGCAGGGAGTCGCGCGCGCCGTCCTTCAGCGCCCCCACGGCCTCCCGGTGGAACGCGTCGAGCTCCTCGACGCCGCGGTTGCGCGTGATCGCCCCCTCCTCGGCCGCCGTCCGCAGCGCCCGGGTCTCCGCGTCGAGGCGCACGACGCGCGCCGCCTGCGCGCAGAACACCTCGAGCGCGGCGAGGAAGTCGTACTGCGGTGGGAACGGGACCGAGTCGCCGTAGAGGTACCGCATCCTCCGAGGGTACCTCACAGGCCGACCTTCAGGGAGGACGTGGCGTGTGATTCACACGCCCTAGCGCTCGAGGTCGTAAAAGACCTTGTCCCCGCCCTTCACGTGGTGAAGCCCGCACCCGAGGCGCTCGAAGTACCGCCCGAGGATGCGCCGGTAGAACGTCGCCGGACGCCCGCGCACGCTCACGTCGGTCCGGCCCCGGTCGACCACCTCGCGGAGGTCGCGCGCCGTGACCGCCTCCACGTACAGGAACCCCCGGCACATCCCGGCCATGTGGGCGATCGCGCGCTCGCACGCCTCGTCCTCGAGGTACGGCAGGACCCCCTGGCAGACCACGAGGTCGAACTTCTCCCGCCCGCGCCAGCGCGCGATGTCCCGCCGCTCGTGCCCGTACGTCTCGCAGGCGTACGCGCTGACGTCGACGGAGCGATAGCGCACCTCGGGCAGGTTCTCGTGAAACCAGTCCCGCCACAGCCCCGTCCCCGCCCCCACGTCGAGCACCTTCTCGATGTCCCCGCCGAACCAGCGCACGAACCCCGTGACCCCCCGGGCCAGCTCGCCGATCTGCTCCTGCCCGTACACGCGCGACCGCCGCGACTCGTAGTACCGGCGGAAGTAAGACGCGTCGAACGAGCTTGCCATGGGGGGCTATTTATCACGGCGGGGAGATCCTTTCGGGGCGTCGCGCGTCGGGAGGGACAGCTCGAAAGGAGCCTGTCCATGAGAAGCGCGTCGGCCTTGGGTCTGGTGGGGATGCTGGCGATGGCGGGGTGTGCGAGCGCGCAGGCGACCCCGAGGGCCGCGGCACCGGTGGCGGAGCGGGGCCCGGAGACGGCGCCCCTCGCGCCGGAGGGCCCGGTGACCTCGCCGCTCGCCCAGAAGACGCCGGCGGCGCCGCAGGGACCCTGGGTGGGCGCGGCGGCGGACAGCGATGTGCTCCTCGCGCGAGGCGGGGACGCCTTCGTGGGCGTGTGGGTGGACATCCCCGAAGGGACGCGCGCGCGGGTGCGGGCCCCGGTGGACCTGGCGCTGGTGGTGGACACCTCGGGCTCGATGGAGGGGGCGAAGATCCAGGCGGCGCGCGCGTCGGCTCGCACGATCGTGCAGCGCCTCGCCGAGGGGGACGTCATCTCGGTGGACACGTTCAGCGACCACGCGCGCACGCTCGTCCCGCCCGTCATGATCACGCCCGAGACCCGGGCCCGGGTGCTCTCGGCCATCTCCGAGCTCGGCACGGGGGGGTCGACGAACATGGCGGAAGGCCTGGAGCTCGCCGAGATGCACGTGGCGCAGGCCCCGCACGACCACCCGGTGCGCCGCATCGTGATGATCTCCGACGGCCAGGCCAACGTGGGCCTGTCGTCACCGCAGGCGCTGGGGGAGCTGGCGCAGCGGAGCCTGTCCCTGGGCGCGCAGGTGACGTCGCTGGGCGTGGGGCTCGACTACGACGAGCGGACGCTCGACGCGATCGCGGAGCGGACGAGCGGGCGCCTGTTCCACGTCGGCGACCCGCGCGAGATGACGGCGACGCTGGAGCACGAGATCGATCTGCTCGCCGCGACGGTCGCCGACCAGGCCTCGATCGAGATCGTCCCCGCCCCCGGAGTCGTCCTCGTGAGCGTCGAGGGCGCCCGCATCGAGAGCGGGCCGAACGGCGCCGTACGCATTCCCCTCGGCACCCTCTACGCGGGCCAGCACCGCGAGGCCCTGGTCCGCATGCGCCTGACCGAGTCCGCATCGGGAGCCCAGCGGGCGCTCGCGAGCGTGCGCCTCCAGTTCCACGATCCCGCCGAGAACGACGTGGAGCGGGTGCAGGAGGTGCTCGCGCGAGCCTCGACGAGCGACGACCCCGTGGCCGTCGCGTCGCACGCCAACGCGAAGACCCACGCCATGATGGCGATGGTCGAGGCCGCGAAGACGGAGATCCAGGCGGCGCAGGACGTCGGCTCGGGCAACTTCGGTCAGGCCGAGACCCAGCTCGCGACGGCCGAGAAGCACCTGCGCGACGAGGCGTCGAGGACCAAGGACGACGGGGCCCGCAAGAAGCTCACGGTGGCCGCTCAATCGGTCGCTACGGCGCGGGCGCACGCCGCGGCGGCGCCGACCGCGCGGCCGCAGAAGGTTCGCGAGGACGTGCTCGAGATGAACAGCGCCGGCATGGGGGCGATGGGGTATTGAATTGGAGATCAGCTCCGCCACAGCCGGCTCTGCTCCAGCAGCTTCGCCACCAGCGCCGTCCAGCCCGTCTGCGCGCGCGCGCCGAGGCCCTCGCCCGTGTCGCCGTGGAAGTACTCGAAGAACGCGACG
>Ga0209415_10020608_pt1 | contig 10234 bp, 12 predicted proteins | sample PeaSoiSIISIP2007_FD_187696 | JGI IMG/M metagenome (GOLD analysis project Ga0209415, IMG submission 187696) | Peat soil microbial communities from Weissenstadt, Germany - SII-SIP-2007 (SPAdes) (version 2) | ecosystem: Environmental > Terrestrial > Soil > Wetlands > Peat | place: Germany...
GTGCCACTGGTCAGTTCCAGCTTGGCGGAACCCTTGGATGTCTCAACGTCCCGACCACCTTCACCGGTCCGCCACCCCTGCCCTGCCCTACCATGCCGTCGTGGTCAAGCTGCCCGGCGATGAGGGTTCGTTCACCGTGACGCGCTTGCCACCGTGCGGTTTCAGTAGCGAGAGCCAGCTTGGTGTTGAGCCACCAGAGCCCGCCGTGTTCGTGCCGGCACCCGGCACTCGCCTCCCTGCAATCAAGCGTCAAGGTTCCCGCCGTATCGAAGGGGACCATCGCCTTCACTATGTCGTTGTCCTTTCGAACCCGTCCTCCCGAGCCGTGTCGCTGGTGCCGTGCCCTGGCTACACCGAGATACTCGGCTTGCTCATCGGCGCGAACGTTCAGGTCCACACATGGTCCTACGAACTGAACTGCCAGCCTGTTCGGCTGCTTGCCGCCGGTAAGTCAGCAAGCTTCGCCATGGAGATGGCGGTACCAGCGGTGTCGCAGATAGTGAGGCGAAGTTCAGCTGGTTCCTCGATACTGGGAACGGTCCATTTGCCGGGACAGGAGTCAAGGTCTACCCGTGAACGCCTCGCCGCCCCTGTCCAAGTCCCGGAGTTGGCCGGAACGCGGTACCGACTCTGACCGTAGCCGCGTAGCCTGAGGTTGTGGTAGCCCAGTCCCTGTGCCGAGTCCGTCTCCGAGCGCAGGAACGCCTTGACCGCGCTGTCGTCCAGGAGTTGCGTATGCGGCTGGCAGCCGACAGGCGGTTCGAGCATCAAGCCGAGCAATGCCGTGTATTGCCATCCAGGTCCTGTCCGTAGTTTTCTGGCTTCGTTCCGACCCATTGGGCAACTGACGACATGCGACCGGTCCGCCATCCCATCGTGATGTTCGTTGTGGCCGTGCTCGCAGTCATCGGCATCGGCGTTGGGGTACTTGCTGCCACAACGAATCAGAGGGTCTATGGTCCGTCCTGGGGTCGGTTCACGGTGGCGCTCCCTGGACGTCTGTACCAGTCTCGGGAAGCTCAGCCTGCGGGCCGTTCGTCCAGCGCACAGATCGTGCAGTACCTCAGGACACCCTTCGGACTGCCCGCCTTCATCTATTCGAACTCACCGAGTCCGTGGTTCGATGTTGCATCGGCTGGCGTTTGGGTCGGCACGGGCGAGGTTGACGCGGTGACAGTCCAAGAAGCAATCCGTGGGAACCTCGGCAACACCGCAATCGAGCAAGATGTAGGTGTTCTGAAGAAGTACTTCTTCGTCGCTGGGGCGACTGAATCCATAAACCACGCGAACGGTTTCTCGGTCATGACCATCGGACCACAATGCTCCAACGTCCACTGCGAGGTTGCTCGGCTCGTCTCAAACGGTCGGGTACTTTGGGAGTTGTTCGCCTTCTCCCCAGCGCCAGCGAGCACCGTGGAGCTCTTCCTCGCCTCGTTTGAGCCCATCGGTTAAACGATGCGACAGGTCCACCATCCCATCACCATGTTCGTCATCGGAATCGGGGTCGGCACCCTCACCCCGACACCTGAGAAGGTCTCCGGACCGTCCTGGGGTCGGTTCACGGCGGTGAGCACCCGGAACCTTCCGACCGCCGTAGGTCTCTAATCTCCCGTGAGGAAAGCCTTGCTGCCGCTCCTCGTGCTCCTTGGCTCGGTGCTCGCTGGTTGCGGGCAGCCATCAACCGGCCCTCCACCGATCATGTCGACCGTGGTGTGCGGGGTCACCCTGAGCCGACAGATTGGAGAACCGTTCATCTACGACATCACCGCCAGGGGCTTCAATCCACGCTCGGTTGTCACCGGCCCGACAGACGTGTATGTGCGGGTGGCGGCAGGCTGCAAGCAGGGCAGCCACGTCACGATCACGCCCGCCGACGCGTTTCGGGTCATCAAGACCGCCCGGGCTGCAGACCACCTGCGCGTCGCCCTTCTGCTTGAAGCCGTGCGGGCTGTGCCTTCCACGCTGGTCGCCTACCAACAGGGGCGGGTGGTGGGAGTGCTCAGACTGGATATTCCAAAGGACGAAGTCTGTAGTGCGACCGACTCTTGCGCCGCGGCTGTCACGGGAAGCACTCCCATTCCCGCTGCATGAGGCGATGACCACGGTGCGCGAGCTTGGCGCGGTCGCGATGGTGGTCCTGGCGATCACCGTGGCCAGCTGCAAGACGAGCAGCTCAACCCCACCGGTGTCGTGGCTAGCACTGCCCAGGCCTGCATCGGCCTCAGGTTTGGAACGATTACACGCGTGAGGGTACTGCTCTTCTCCGGGCCGACCCTCGTAGAGTCGAAGACACTCCCAGGTGCCAAAGTTCCAGTACCGATTCGCTATCAGCCCACGGGTGTACAAGGTGAAGGTTCAGCAGGCCTAGTCGGGCCGTCTGTCTGAGAGTTACGCCCCAAAGCGCGTCGCCTTTAGGACTGGTCGAACCGTCACCGCCAACTTCTTCAACGACTGAGGCCAGTTGTACTCGTCAGCGCCTTGTACGCGAAGTACTCCAGTCCCTGCTTCGTGAGACGATGACCATGGTGCGCAAGCTCGGTGTCATCGTGCTGTTGGTCCTGACGCTCGCCGCGTGTACGAGTTCGACGACGGCTCCGACATCCCGAGGCTCTTTGCCCGTGAAGGTGACATCGGTCACCGCGACCTTGACGCCCTACAACCCTCAGTATGGTTCTTCGGGCATACCAGCGGAACAAATTGACTTCATGGTCGGTGGCTCCCCTTCTGGTCTCTTCGTGTGCAAGATCAAGGTGTGGCGCTGGAACAAGTTGGTCGCTAGTGCCACCATCTCAGCTAGGCCGCCAGGCGGACATCCTTCCTCGTTCCAAGAATCCTGGCCGGTGTCGATTGCGGGAAACACCTTTGCTGGCAAACCTTCGGATGCTCGCGTGGATTGCCACATGTCGTCGTGACATGACCGGCACCGCCAGACGGGTTGAGCCTTACGGTGCGCAAGCTCGGCGTGGTCGCCATGGTGGTTCTGGCGCGGATGTTGGCTGCGTGTACCAGCTCCGCTTCGCAGCCACCAGCATCATCTACGTCGTCAACGCGGCCTGCGCCCACCGCGGTTCCAACGACGAGCACATCGGACCCACTCTGAGGGTCGTGACCGGGATCGCCGATTACTGCGGCGGTCCCGCGACCCTTCAGTCCAGTCATGTGCGGGTGCGAGCATCGCCTATGGGGTGTGGGGTGTGGGGTGTGGGTCGCGCTCCTTGGTGTCGTGATCACCATCATCGGCGGGTTCGCGGGTCGGGTACTATCCCGGCCCGCGTCGCTGCCAGGCGCTCGTCGCGCGCGAGCGCGGCCAGGAGAGCCGTGAACCCGCATCTCACGCCGCTGATTGCACATCCGACTGCCGTGTGACAAGTTGCGTTGTTGGCACCGAGGGGTCCGGACCCTATGGGGAAAGGGGTAATCCTATGAGATTCATCGATCCTATGAGATTTATCCGGTCGCACAAGAAAGGCAGTGCCGGGGTTGGCTTGGCCTGTGTAGGCCTGCTCGTGGCGGGCCTAGTCGGTCCGATCACGGCATCGTTCGCCGCTACCCCGCGGCGTGCTACTGCGTGGATGACAGCCAATCCGGACTATCTGGCGCTCGGCGACTCGGTCTCGTTCGGTTACCGGGAGCCGGCCACGTTGCCTCCACCAAACTACTTGGATGCATCCACCTTCACCGGGTACCCAGAAGACGTCGGCGCGGCCTTGGGCCTGCAGGTCGCTAATGCCGCCTGTCCGGGAGAGACCTCGACCAGCCTCGTCGAGGCGAACGTGCCGAGTAACGGATGCGAGAACTCTCCCGGTGGTGGTCCTGGCTACCGGACGGCGTTCCCACTGCACGTGAGCTATAGCGGGACGCAACTCCAGTACGCCGTCCAGTACCTCAGGAGCCATCCACATACGCGCCTGGTCACGTTGATGATCGGCGCCAACGACGCTTTCCTTTGCCAGGAGACTACGACGGACGATTGCGCCAGTGAGCTGCCGGCCGTGCTCAAGCGAATCTCGGCGAATGTCACCGACATTTTGACGGTTATCCGCCAAGAGGCCCACTACCGCAGGCAAGTGGTTATTGTCAACTATTACTCGCTCGACTACGCGAATCCCGTCGACAATGCCGAGAGTCAGGCACTCAACCAGGCCGTGGACAGTGCGGCCATGCCCTTCAGGGTGCAGATCGCCGATAGCTACGGAGCGTTCCAGACAGCAGCGCTTCAATCCGGAGGCAATACCTGCACCGCCGGATTGTTGACCCAGCTCACCACCGGGGGTTGCGGAGTGCACCCGAGCGCGGCTGGCCAGGCCGTACTCGCTTTGGCGGTCGAGGAGGCCATCAGGAGCTAACCCAGGTGCGATTTCCTCCGTCTGTTGCCCCGTCGCAGTTCAGGCATTCGAGGTGGGTGGCACACCGCGGCATCGCGCTGTCGCGGCTGCCTACGCCTCCTTCGTGAACCGCAGCGCCGCGGGCGCGTGACTTGGAACGGTGGGTCTGCAAGGTGCCACGGACCTGACTCGTCGATAGGGTTCGCCGAGCGTGGGGCGCAGGTCCTCCTCACCCTTGTTCGGCCACATGGCCATCGCGCGCTCGGCCTGGGCGGTGATGGTCAGGGCAGGGTTGACGCCGAGGTTGGCCGAGACAGCTGAACCGTCGACCACATGGAGGCCTGCGTGTCCGTACATGCGGTGGTACGGGTCGATGACTCCGGTCTCAGGGGAGTTGCCGATGGTGCAGCCTCCGAGGAGATGGGCGGTCATCGGGATGTCGAGGACCTCGCCGAGGCTGCTGTAGGGCTTGCCGCCGATGTGCTCGGCAAGGCGTCGCATGGCCTCGTTGGCGACTGGGATCCACGTCGGGTTGGGCAAGCCATGACCTTGTTGTGAAGTGAGCCTGATCCGTCCCGACCTCGTTCGCCTCGCGGAGACGGTGATGGAGTTGTCCCTGCTCTGCATGACCAACCCGATCACGGTACGGCGCGACCAGCTGCCGAGTCCCGCATACACGGAGACGACCTGACCCGGATGCCGCACCACCTGGCCGATCCAACGCAGCCAGCGAGGCACCGCTCCTCCGCCGTCGGTCATCACAGTGCTCAAGAGAGCCATCGACTGCGCGCCCTTGCCATAGCGGACAGGCTCGATGTGGGTCTCGTCGTCGGGATATATCGACGACGTGATCGCGACACCGCTCGTGAAGTCGTAACGCTCACGGTTCCCGAGCGTTCCTGACGCTGCGCACAGCGCCTCGGAATTGGTACGCGTGAGGACGCCGAGGCGGTCAGAGATCATCGGCAGCGTGCCGTCGGCTTTCATCTGGTGCAGCAACCGTTGCGTACCGTAGGTGCCAGCAGCGAAGATCACGTGCTCAGCCCTGAAGGTCCTACTCGTGGGGCGGCTCAGCCAGGATCCCGTGCGCTCGGTGTCGACGGCGTACTCGCCGTGCCCGAGCTGCCGGACACGAACCACCGTGGTTTCCGGGTGCACGACGGCGCCTGCTAGCTCGGCAAGATAGAGGTAGTTCTTCGGCAGGGAGTTCTTGGCGTTGTCCCGGCAGCCGGTCATGCACGCACCGACCTCCTTGCACCCTGCCCGGCGCGGCCCGATGCCGCCGAAATAGGGATCGTCGACCTCGACTCCCGGCTCCTTGCGACCCTCACGGCCGAAGAACACGCCGACCCTCGCCATGGCGAACGTGTCGCCCACGCCCATCTCCTCGGCCACCTTCTTCAGTGCCTCGTCGGCCGGGGTCATCGTCGGGTTGGTTACTACCCCGAGCATCCTTTCCGCTTGGTCGTAGAAGGGAGTGAGCTCTTCGTTCCAGTCGGTGATGTGCGCCCATTGAAGGTCGTTGTAGAAGGCGACTGACCTCGGCCGATAGAGGGTATTGGCGTAGTTGAGAGAACCTCCCCCAACGCCGGCACCGGCGAGGACCACAACGTCTTTCAGCAGGTGGATGCGCTGGATGCCCTTGCAACCCAGCTTGGGAGCCCACAAGAAGTTGCGCACGTCGCCGGAGTTCTTCGGGAAATCCGAGTCTGCGAAGCGACGTCCGGCTTCGAGCACGCCGACCCGATAACCTTTTTCGGTGAGCCGCAGGGCGGCGACCGCGCCGCCGAAACCCGATCCGATCACGATGACCTCGTAGTCGTCGATCACGAGGTCCAGCCCATCGCGGTCGCCGTCGCGAGCAGTAGCCACTTGGCGGCGCCCTCTACCTGCGGCCGGGCAGGCGCTGCCGGCTACGCATCACCGCGGTCATGGCCTTTGCAAACGCCATCGGCGGGATGAGCTTGGGACGAGCGATCGGAAGGATGCGCTGGATTGACACGGTCTGCACGTTCGTGTACTTGAGGATCCCGTGCTCGCCATGCCTGCTTCCCACCCCGGAGTCCTTCCAACCGCCCATCGCCGCGTCGACCGATCCCCAACTCGCCGCATACGCTTCGTTGACGTTGACGCTGCCAGCCTGCAACCGGCTGGCGACGTGGCACCCCTTGGAGACATCGCGGGTCCAGACCGAGAAATTGAGCCCGTAGCTGCTGTCGTTGGCTCGTTCGATCGCCTCCTCTGCTCCGTTCACGCGGTAGAGAGAAATCACGGGCCCAAAGGTCTCCTCGGAGTAAAGGGTCATGTCGGGCGAGGTGTCCGTAAGAACGGTGGGTTCGAAGAAGTAGGGACCGATATCCGGTCGCGCCCTGCCGCCGGCCAGCAGCGTCGCCCCCTTGTCAATCGCGTCGTTCACATGGAGGACAACTCGGTCAAGCTGCGCGGCTGAGGTCAGCGAGCCCATGTCGGACTTGTAATCGAGGGAATGGCCCAGCCGAAGCGATCTCGTGGCCGTGACAAATCGTGGAACGAACTCGTCCCAGGCGGCAGTGTCGACATACATCCGCTCCATCGAGATGCACAGCTGGCCGCTGCTCGAGAACGCGGCGCGCACGGCCCCCGGTACGGCCTTGCCGAGATCGGCATCGCCAAGAATGAGGATCGCGTTCTTGCCCCCGAGCTCCATCGAGTAGTCGATCAGCCGTTCGGCCACTTGGGTGGCCACGACGCGCCCGACCCGGGTGCTCCCGGTGAACATGACGAAATCGCTGAGCTCGATGAGGGACGTCCCGAGGTCGGTGCCCGGCCCGGTCACAATCTGCAGCACGCCCGGGGGCAGCCCGGCCTCTTCGATGAGCTCCGCTGCCCAGAGCGCCGAGTACGGCGTCTGCTTGTCCGGTTTGGCGATGACGGCGTTGCCTGCCACGAGCGCGGGAAGAGCGTCGGTGATGCCGAGCGTCAGCGGGTAGTTCCACGGCGATATGACGCCGACCAGACCCTTGGGGTGATGGTACTCCCAGGTCCGTGTCAGACCAGGGAAGGCACCAGCGCGGCGATGTGGCCGTAGGTATCCCGGGGCGGTGCGTGCGTAATATCGGCTGACCTGCGCGACGTCGATGATCTCCTCGAAGGCGTGCTGGCGTGCCTTGCCATTCTCGAGCTGGATCAAGTCGAGCGCTTCGTCCTGCCTGTCGAGCACAAGCTCGGCAAAGCGGAACAGCACCTTCGTTCGATCGGTGGCTGACACATGCTGCCAGTCGCGCTGTGCCCTGCGTGCCGCCTCGGCCGCCGCCGCGACGTCCTCCGCCGTGCTGTGAGGTACGTGGCCGAGGATGCCGCCCGTCGCCGGCATCTCGATCGGCAGCGGCTCTCTGCGCACTGTGGTCAGGACGCGGCCCGCCAACCGGTCCAGCAGGCCACGGGTGATTCTCGGACCGAGAAGTCCCGGGCCAGCGATCCCGGAGCTGCTGCCCATCGATGTCGTCATGCCAGGCCTTCGTCGTGGAACCGCGCGGGCTCCGCTCGACGATACTCCAACCCCTCGGGTCCAGGCTCGGGCCAGGACGCGAGGAATCCTCCGTTCGCACGACGCCGACTTCGACGACCTCGTGGATCGGCTTCGTTAGTTAAGCAACTGAGGGGGTCGGTCGGCGTTACCGGCGACCGACCCCCTCAAGCTCAGGGTGGCTCCTCATCGATGATCTCGTGGAGGGCCGGCTCCTGTGGCAATGCTCCAAAGAACTTGCCGAAGGCACCGATGAATACCGCTCGACCGCTCCGTCCAAACATCGATGGCAGACGCCGTGCTCGAGTTGGGATTGGTAACATCAAGTGCTGTGGCCGTGCACGAGGCCTCCTTGGCCCAACTCGACCTGGAGCCCTTTCGCCGGGAGCTGACCGGCTATTGCTATCGAATGCTCGGCTCAGGCTTCGAGGCCGAGGACGCCGTCCAGGAGACGATGCTTCGAGCCTGGCGGAACGCGGACGGGTTCGAGGGACGCTCAAGCGTGCGCTCGTGGCTTTACCGCATCGCCACCAACGTGTGCATCGACATGCACCGTCACGTCCAGCGCCGGGCCCGGCCCATGGACATGGGACCAGCCTCGCCTCCTGAGGAATCTCTACTCGGGCCGATGCTCCCGGAGGCGACCTGGATCACCCCGGTCCCCGACGCCCGCGTCGCGCCTGAAGGCGCGGATCCCGCCGAGATCGCCGCCTACCGCGAGTCGATCCGTCTCGCCTTTGTCACCGCCCTTCAGCACCTTCCGGCCCGCCAGCGTGCCGCACTGATCCTCTGCGAGGTGCTGCGCTGGCAGGTAGCTGAGGTGGCCGAGCTCCTCAACACGAGCGTGCCCGCGGTCAACAGCGCTCTCCAGCGGGCGCGGACCACACTCGGTGCTCTTCCGTCCGAAGCTCGACTCGAGGCCCTGGATAACGTCGATACCGAGCTACTTAAGCGCTACGTGGATGCCTTCGAGCGATACGACATCGATCGCCTCGTGACGCTGCTGCACGACGACGCGGTGCAATCGATGCCGCCATTTGCCATGTGGATCCGTGGGGCAACCGACATAGGTCGCTGGATGGTCGAGCCCGGGCCGAGCGGCTGTCAAGGCTCGCGCCTCGTGCCCACTGTCGCCAATGGCTGTCCGGCCTTCGGGCAGTACCGGCCGGACCCGGTCGGCGGCCACGCGCCCTGGGCGCTGCAAGTGCTCGAGTTCTCAGCAGGGAAGATCACCGGGATGACCTTCTTCTTGGCCTTCTTGGACCCCGAGCGACTGTTCCCCGAGTTCGGCCTGCCCCTCCACCTCGACGCGTAGGCCGACCAGCTCGAGTAGCGCTCGAAACATTGGTGAGACGTCGGCGAGGACGATGTGACCCCCGACGCGCCCAGCCAGCAGAGCCAGGCGGGCGACGCAATCTACTGCCCTGAAGTCTGGGTCGCCCGGTCCTTCCAGCACGCGGCGCGCCAGCTCGGCACTGTTAGGTCCGACGACCAATACCCGGCACCACAACTGGAGCCCAGCCACTACATGGTGGACGGGCGAAAGCCAGCGATCTCATCGACCCCCTCCGGAGCACGTTGCCCGTGAGGACCAAAGGGGCGGGCTAGTTGGTGGCGGCGTTCCCCTCGGTGACAGCGAATCATCTTCGGAGGACCGATGACTTCCCCGCCGGGCCCGTCGGAGCAGTTGCTGACAAACCGGATCGAAACGAGAGCGCGTTCTCATGCCAGCGCCGGAGTTAGTTTCGCTGACGATGATCTCGATTCGAAGCCTAGTTCGGCCCCATCTGATGGCGGGCGGGTCAGCGAGAAGCGAGCAGAAGACACACAGAGCAAGGAGGCCATGATGCCGGCAACAGGGAGTGCGAAATAGAAAGGCGATCTTCGGACCGGCACCGGCACGTTCACTGCTGGTGAGACCATCAGCGGGGGATACACGTATAGATCTCGCTTCGAGGACGGTCCGGGTTCCAACCCCGAGCAGCTGATTGCGGCAGCTCACGCTGCGTGCTTTTCGATGGCCCTCGCCAACGCCCTTGCCGAAACTGGCAACCCACCCGAATCGGTGCAGACCGATGCCACGGTCACTCTCAGAGCTGTTGATGGAGCCCCTACCATCACCAAGATCGCCCTGGTTACTGTCGCGCGGGTCCCTGGTCTCGATGAGGCGGCTTTCGCGGATCACGCGATGGCCGCCAAAGCAGGATGCCCTGTGAGCAAGGCATTGGCCAGCGTTCCCGGGATCACGCTCGACGCCTCCCTGGTCCAATGAGTGACAGTCAGGCGTTGCTCACGAGGCAACCGCCTACGGCATACGGGAAGTTTGCAGGCGGTGGTGGTCCGTTATTCGGGGGCAGTTCCTCTCGCGCCATCGGTCAAGCTGGTCTCAGCGACGAATGCCTGG
>Ga0209415_10020609_pt1 | contig 10234 bp, 9 predicted proteins | sample PeaSoiSIISIP2007_FD_187696 | JGI IMG/M metagenome (GOLD analysis project Ga0209415, IMG submission 187696) | Peat soil microbial communities from Weissenstadt, Germany - SII-SIP-2007 (SPAdes) (version 2) | ecosystem: Environmental > Terrestrial > Soil > Wetlands > Peat | place: Germany...
AAAACGTCTCGCGCATGAAAAGTGCTGCTCACCGGCTGCCGGTAGTAATGTTCCGCGTCGATGTGGCGCACCTCGATGCGCTCCGCATGACTGTAGATCAGGGAAAGCACGCCGTTGTCCGGCGCCACAAAGTAGTGTCGTCCAGTGGACAAAAGAATCGGCCGCCGCGCTGTGCCTACGCACGGATCGACGACTACGAGGTGGATCGTCCCATTTGGGAAATACGAGTATGCCTGGGCGATAGCCAGGGCTCCGTCGAGAACATCGAACGCCTGTACCGCATGGCAGATGTCCACGATTTCAGCTTCCGGAGCAATATCCAGGATGACGCCCTTGATAGTCCCGACAAAATGATCGTTGAGCCCGAAGTCGGTGGTCAGAGTGATAAGAGGACGGTTCGCCAATGTTCTTCCTTGTCCGAAGCAGAACTCTGCCCGGAAAACTCGAAAGTAACCTGCCGCAGAGAGCGGCGTCAAGACACGGAGGTAATTGGCCAACCGCCGCGGAACCGCTTACTCATACCGCAGCGCTTCTACCGGGTCGAGGCGAGACGCTTTCAGCGCTGGGAAAAACCCTGAAACTACGCCCACCAGCGACAGGATGGTAAAGGAAACGGCAATCACAACCAGCGAGGCATGTAGAAAGATGTCACCCTCATGATTGGCGGTCTTATAGAGGTCGCTGTAAAGGGGCATCGGCGGAATCGCCCAGGTAAGAAGAACGGCTACGCCAATGCCGATCAAACCGCCGCAGAAGGTCAGTACGAGGGCCTCCAGCAGAAATTGCATCAGCACCTGCCACTTTCGCGCTCCCAACGCCTTGCGCAACCCAATCTCACGCGTGCGTTCGGTTACTGAAACCAGCATGATGTTCATTACGCCTACGCCGCCGACTCCCAACGTGACCGCGCCAATCAGACCGAGCACCGCTTGCAAGCCGAAGGAGAACCCGTCCAGCATGGTCCGATCTTCGATGGTGTCCCACACCGGCGTCGCCTTCTCGTCTTTCGGATCGAAGTGATGCCGTCGCGCTATGACTTCGCGAGCGGCCGCCAGAGCCTTTTTGTTCAGCTCTGGAGCAGTAGGTTGGATAACGATGAGATCGGGATCGCGAATATTCTTGAGGTCGCGGTAGACATCGAAGGGAACAAATCCATCGTTATTATCCGGACCGTTGTAAGAGGAATCCTGGATCTTGTTGCGCAGAACTCCGATTACTTCAAAATCCAAGCCCCCAATGCTCACCGATTGGCCCACGGAAGGCGCGCCCTGAAAGACCCTCTGGTTCGCAACGTTGCCGAGGATCACGACCCGGTCGTGATCGACGAAATCGCGGTCGCTGAAGTAGCGTCCATCTTCAATGTCGAGTTTGCGCATCGGCCCGTAAGGCAGATCCACCCCTCGCACTTTAAGCGATACCACGCGCGTGCCGTACTTGAACGCAAGATTCCGGTTCACCTCGCCGCTGACCGCGCGCACGATCGGCACTTCTTCGCGGACGGCCTGAACGTCCTCTTCTTCAAACTTGATTTTCTTACCCGCCCGCTCCCCGCCTGCCTGCATGCTGGTCTGTCCCGGCCAGATTACGATCACGTTGTCGCCCATGTTCAAAAAGGCATGCAGAACACTGCCGCCCAATCCTTGCCCGTAGGCCAGCAGGATGACCACCGACACCAATCCCCAGACGATGCCCAGCATCGTGAGGACCGACCGAAGCCGGTTGCGCATCAGCGCCTGCCAGCTTTGTGAGATCAGTTCTTTGAGGAACACGCAGCCAGTTGAATTGCCGGATATCTATTTGTCAATTGGAAATTACATCGAGGAAACTCGGATCAGGCACAGGTTCCAACCGGGCGCCTTTGTGTTCTTTGTGGTTATGGCATTTGAACTTCATGAACCACAAAGGACACGAAGGTACACAAAGGATGTCAACGCGCGTGCTTTGTTAGCTTATTCTGGGGAAACTTAAACCAAGCTTCTACTGAATCTCGATGTTTCCCGATCCCGTTTCCACCTGCACCGGAACCCCGCCGCCATGAACCTTCCCACGCAATTCCTTGCGTCCCATGGTTCCTTGCACGGTAACCGGTTGGCTCACCGAGATGGATCCGGAGCTGGTGTGAGCGTCGAGGTCAAACCTGGCGTCCGACGCCAACTTGAGATGTATGTTGCCGGAGCCGGAATCCACGGTCCACGAACCCGTCGGGTTGCCCTCGGCGGTGATGGTGCCGCTTCCTGCCCGAGCATCGAGCGAACCATGCACACCTCGCAGTTCCATACCACCGGACCCAGTATTGGCGAGCACAGAGCCCGATGCCGTCTGCTCCAGGGTAATGTGTCCACTGCCAGTACGGCCCTCGAATCCGCCCGCGATATCCGTGGCTCGAATCGATCCGCTCCCCGCCTTCGTACGCACATTCCCTTTGACCCGATCGATCTCAATTTCCCCCGAGCCGGTTTCAGCGCGAACCGTATCGCCAATGTCGGAAATTTTCAAACTACCTGATCCTGACTCGATCTCGATCTGTTTTTGCAGGCCTTCCACGCTCTGACTACCCGAGCCGGTGTGGGAGTGCAACTGAGTCTCCGGGGGAACCACCAGGTCATAGCTGATGGAAATGTTGTGCAGCAGTTCCGAGTCATCGATGTGGCCAATCCGAATGTCATTGCCACTCTGCTGGATGGGAGGGTTGGCCTCAATCCGCTTGACTCGCTCGTCGGCATTGCCTCCGAGCCAGTTCGTAGTCTTAATGTGCCCAGTTACCTGAACCTCCGACGAACTTCCCGTGCGTACATTCACGCTGCCTGATCCGGTGTTGAGGTCGAGGTTGACCGGGCCAGTGACCTGAAGCGTGCGCTGGAACGAGCCTTCCGACGATGCCGCAACGGACACGGGCAGCAGACAAGCCAGGCTTACGACAAAGACGCCGGCCAAGATCGCCGAATAATTCCTTCGGGATTTCATTATTTCCTCCTTCAGAAGTCACCAACAAACAATTAACGCAAGCGTGACCCTGATCCATACCTACTTCATCTATACGAATTTGCTCGAGAAAAGTTTGGTTTATTGGGGGAGTTCCTCCCCGACCGTCGTCACTCGTAGCGCAGTGACTCAACCGGTGTCATTTCGGCTGCGCGTTGCGCCGGATACATGCCGGCCGTCAGCGTAATCACGGAGAGCGTCAGAACCGACGCTACGATAGACGCGCCAGAAACGATTGGGTGAGGAACAAAATCCGGCAGAGGAATCGCGGACATCGCCGCGCACAGAGCTAAACCAGCCGTTAGCCCCAAAATACCACTGACCACGGTCAGAATCGCAGATTCGGCAAAAAACTGGCGCAGAATGTCGCGCCGCGTGGCCCCCAGCGCTTTGCGGACGCCAATCTCGCGGGTGCGCTCCGTCACCGAGACCAGCATGATGTTCATCACCCCAATTCCCCCCAGGCATAGGGTGATAATGGCGACGCAGCCGAAAAAGATCGTAATGACGGTAAAAATGTTCTCGACCAGCTTGGCCCCGTCCATCGTGTCCCAGACAAAAAGGGCGTCTTTGTCTTTCTCGTCGAAATGGTGGACGCGGCCCAGCGACCGCCGTACCTGCTGGACTGTTTCTTCGTGTTCGTCAGGATTGCCCACCTCGAACACGATGTCATCCACAAAGCCGCGTACCACCCCCTTCTTTTCCGGCCGAGGAAAATCCCGAGCCACGGCTGAGTAGGGTGCGAATAGAAAATCGTTATCTGGTCCGCTGTAGTTCGAGTTTTGCGTCTTCTTTTCGAGCACGCCAATCACGGTGTAGGGAACACCCTTAATCTCGAAATTGGCGCCCACGGCAGGTTTACCGCTGAACAGTTGCTTACGGGCGGCGTCTCCCAGTATCACGACCCGGCGACCCTCGGACTCGTCCTCCTCCGTAATCAGCCGGCCTTCGCTGAGTTGCAGGGAACGAAACGTCTGGAAAGCGGGCCAAACGCCGACAACTTCGCGGTTCGCCGAGTTGAACTGGCTTACCTCTGGAACCGCGCGCCTCAACTCCGGGCTCACATTCTTTACCATGTAGCATTCGTCTCGGATCAGGCGGGCGTCGTCAACCGTCAAAGTGATTTCGCGCCCCGCCGCCAGCCCGCCGATTTGAGAACTAGTCCGCCCGCCCCAGATGATGACCAGGTCCTTCCCCAGCGTCTCCATGCGCTTCTTCTGATCCACGCTGAATCCGCGGCCTAGCCCCACCAGCAAGATGACCGACGCGATTCCCCAAATAATGCCAAACATGGTCAGGAAGATCCGCATCTTGTGGGCTTTGAACGTGGCGAGCGTCTGCCGCGCGATTTCCAGGAGATTCATGGATCGGGGGAGCTCCATTGAATGCTGGGAGGAGGATACAACGTCAGGATTCGGATTGGTATAGGCGTTTACAAGAACTCAAACAGCACGCACCGTTAATGGATTCGTAGAAGTGACTGGTCTCCGCGTCCTCTGCGTTTTAAGATTTAGCGGCACTTGCCAAACCCAGATCTTAAATCGCAGAGGACGCCGAGAAGAGCCGCAGAGGGCGCGGAGACCGGTTCATCCGCATTTCGGACACCGCATTATTGCAGGACGACCTGATCGCCTTCCTTCAGCCCGCTGAGAACTTCTGTCTTGGCGCCGTTCGAAATGCCAATGTTGACCGCGAGCTTCTTCTTTCCATCCTTGGCTTTCGGGTCGGGGATCTCGACCGAGGCTTTCTTGTCCTTGTCGTAGATAATCGCGCCTTCTGGAATCTGCAGCACGTTCTTGTGCTCTTCCAGAATGATTTCCGCGTTAGCGGTCATCTCCGCCTTCAATTCGCCGCCGGGGTTATTAATGGACACCCGCACTTCGAAGGTCGTCACGTTGTCCTTCTCCACGCCCATCGGGGAGATTTTCGTCACCTTGCCATTGAAGGTCTTGTCTTTGAAGGATTCCACTTTGATCCGTGCCGGCTGTCCCAGATAGACCTTGCCGATATCGCTCTCGTCCACTTTGCCCTTTACGTAAACCTCGCTGGTGTCGCCCAAAGTCATGACCAGAGTGGCCGAAGAACCCAGCACTAGGATGGAACTGACCGCGTCGCCCATTTCGACGTCGCGCGAGAGAACGATGCCATCGATCGGCGACACAATATCGGTGTAACTAAGCTGCTCGTCCAGTTGTTTCAGGTTTGCCTGGTCCCTCGCCATTTCTGCCTGGGACTGCGCGATCTTCGCCTTCAAAACTGTGACTTGCGCTTTGGAGACGTTCTGTTTGTTCTGCGCCATCTGGTAGTTCTTCTGAGCATCGTCCAGCGCGGAATCGGAGACAACGCCATCCTTTTCCATTTCAACAGCCCGGTCATAAGCCCGTTTCAGCAACGGCACATCGGGACCCTCGGCATCCACTTTGGCGCGTTCGTAGTCGGCCTGCGAGCTGGCCAAATTGGCCTGGGCGGCCTGCAAAGCTGCACGAGACTGGTCTACCTGCGCCTCGATCTCAACCTTGTCCAACTGCGCCAGGAGTTGCCCCTTCTTTACCGTATCGCCGTACTCAACCAGGAGTTTCTTCACAATCCCGCTGGCTTTGGACTTGACCTCTACCTTGGTGATGGGAGTCACTTTGCCCGTGGCCACTACGCTCTTGGCCAAATCGCCTTTGTCGACTTTCGCCAGTTTCGTGGGGTCAATCTTGGTGCCGCCGCGGGTGAAGGCGAAAAGTGCGCCTGCAAACACCAACAGCACCGCTGCAACAATGCCAATAATTATGATTCGCTTGCGTCGCTTCTTTTTACCATTGCTGTTGCCGTTCACATCCGCCTCCTGGGCTGAATCAAGGTTCTCCAGCCTTCTATATGGTTACTACGATAATCTTTCGGGTTTTGTTCCTCGGATAAAACTTACTCGGACCTATCCGTCTCTACCCGTGCGTTAGACCGCCAAAGCTCAGAAATGGAAGCAGAGAATCTTCTCCGTGCAAGTAAGGTGGAGTTTCAGACGTAAACCACGAGTACAACTTTTCTGCCGTACGGCCAATTCTACAACGTCCCTCGCCCCTTGGGAATGCGGTACAGCCTTTGAAATGTTAGAATTACCCATCCATGATCGCATTTGTGCTGATCCGGGTGTTCTTGATCCTGCTCCTGGTCGCAGCCAACGCTTTCTTTGCCGCGGCCGAGTTCGCCCTGGTGAGCATTCGCGAAACCCGCATTCAGCAGCTCATCGAAGCCCGCCGTATCGGCGCCCGCATTGTTCAGAAGCTGCACCGCAACCTTGACGAAGTCGTCAACGGCGTCCAGCTGGGAATCACCATAGTAAGCCTGACTCTGGGCTGGGTCGGCGAACCGCTTCTGGCTCACATCGTCGAGGAACTTCTCGGCCAGATCCCTCATGCCAACGTCTACGCCCACGGCATTGCCATCGGGATTGCCTTCGTCCTGATCACCTGCTTGCACGTAATTTTGGGCGAGCTGGTCCCGAAGTCTCTCGCGTTGCAGCGCGGAGAGCAAGTAGCACTGGCCGTCGCCGCCCCCATGGAAGTTTTCCTCACCCTGACCCGGCCCTTCATTTTTGCCATGAGCGCCGCCGCTGGCTCGGTATTGCGGGTGTTCGGATCGCGCAAGGTCCGCCAAGGCCCCATACATTCCCCCGACGAACTCAAGCTCATCGTTACCGCCAGCCGCCAGTTCGGACAAATCCCCCCGTTCCAGGAAGAGATGATTCACCACGCCCTTGAACTCGAAAGCATCACGGTGCGCGAGGTCATGGTGCCGCGGCCGGACATTTTCTCACTGCCTAGCGACCACTCGCTCGACGAAGCCCTGGCCCGCGTCGTCGAAGAGCAGCATTCCCGCATTCCGATCTATGACCCCCTGCGTGGTCCCGAGCACATCGTCGGAGTCCTCTATTCCAAGGATCTGATGCGCTGGGCTCGCCTCCGCCTCACTCAGCCCCTGGCAGCCCGAGCCTCGGCCCATCGAATCAGCCAGATCATGCACGACGTTCTTGTCGTTCCCGAAACCAAGGTGCTCACCGAAATGCTGGAAGAATTCAAAGATCGCAAACGGCACCTGGCTGTGGTCGTAGACGAGTTCGGCTCAACCGCCGGCGTGATCACCGTCGAGGACATTCTGGAGCAATTGGTCGGCGAGATTGAGGATGAGTTCGACGTTCCCCCACCCGAGCAGCCCGTGCTCCCCGGGAAGCTGGCACTCGTGCTCGAAGGCTCGTTTGGCATTCGCGATCTCGAGTCGCAATATCAGCTTTCACTGCCACGCGACGGCGGCTTCGAGACCCTGGCCGGATTTGTGCTGGCCCGCCTGCAAAAGATTCCCCGCGTCGGCGACGCTTTCGACTTCGAAGGCCACCGTTTCACCGTCGAGCAAATGGAAGGCCACCGCATCGCCAAAGTACAAATCGAAAAGCTGCAAGCCACCGCGGTCGGTAAAGCTGGAGACTGAGAACAGAGAACCGGGAACTGACAACTGGCTTTACGAGAAAATGCAAAGACTAAAACAACTGCGCGCCCTGATCGATGAAATTCCATCTCGGCTAAAGGAACTTCAGATCACCCGAGTGGAACTCAAACCATCACCATCCAAGTGGTCGCCGAAGGAAGAGCTGGGACACCTGTTGGACTCCGCCGCGAACAACCACCAAAGAATTGTACGCACCCAACTCGAAGATAAGCCCAAAATGCCAGGCTACGACGGCGACGCCTGGGTCAAACTCCACAAGTATCAGCAGCGCAACTGGCAAGAAATGATCGAACTTTGGCGAGCCCTCAACCAGCAACTGCTCGCTGCCGCCGTGCCCGACTCTGCATGGTCGCGAACCTGCACCATCGCCGACTCCGCGCCGCTCACGCTAAAATTCGTCTTCGAAGATTACATCGACCACATGCTGCACCACCTAAACCACATTGGCGTCGAAACGGAGGACCTGTAGCGAAGCGTGGCAAAACCGAATTGAGATACGCGGCAGGGTATTTACCTTGCGCGAGCCCAACGACCAACGACGAACGACCAACGACTAAATGCTCCGCTACCTAACCCACCGCGTGCTGTACACGTTACCGGTAGTCTGGCTAGTGGTCTCGCTAGTATTCCTCCTCATCCACTTGGTCCCGGGCGATCCCGTTCTGCAGATGCTCGGAGAAGGAGCTCCGGCCACCGACATTCAAGCCACTCGACACGCCTACGGCCTTGATGTCCCTCTGGGCCGGCAGTACCTCAATTATTGGAAAGGTGTGCTGCACGGCGATCTCGGCCCGTCGCTGCGCTTCAATCAAAACGTCGGAACTCTCATCGCCCAGCGCTACCCATACACCCTGCAGCTAACCTTGGCAGCGTTGCTGGTAGCCATTCTGCTCTCAATTCCGGCCGGCGTGCGCTCAGCCCAAAGACGCAATCGCTGGGACGACCGCCTCATCAGCGTAGTCAGCCTCTTCGGACTGTCCTTCCCAAACTTCGCCCTAGGCCCAATCCTGATCCTGCTTTTCGCCATCAAGCTGGGGCTGCTACCAGTCTCCGGCTCAGGCACGCTCGCCCACCTGGTGCTACCAGCCATTACCATGGGCGGAGCCCTCGCCGCCATCCTGACCCGCATGGTTCGCACCTCCATGCTCGAAGAACTAGGCCAGGACTACATCCGCACCGCCCGCGCCAAAGGCCTGCCCGAGCGCACGGTAGTCTATCGCCACGCCCTGCGCAACGCCATGATCCCAGTAATCACGGTTCTGGGATTACAATTCGGCGCGCTGCTAGCCGGCGCGATTGTCACCGAGACCATCTTCTCCTGGCCCGGCATCGGCCGCCTGACCATCCAGGCCATCGGCAACCGTGATTACTACCTGGTCCAGGGATGCATCCTGGCGATCGGCCTAACCTACATCGCAGTAAATTTCCTGACGGACTTGCTGTACTCGGTGGCAAACCCGAGGATCCGGCAATAAAAACGAAAGACCTCTAAAATAATCTGTCATCCCGACCGGAGCATTGCGATTGGCTTTATCAATCGCAATGCGGAGCGGAGGGACCTGCTTTTTGGAGCCGCAATGAAAACTCATAGCTACTGCGTCTACATCGTGGCCAGCAAGTCTCGAGCGATCTACATTGGAATGACCAGCAACTTGGAACGTCGCGTCTACGAACACAAGAATGAAATGGTAGAAGGTTTCAGCAAGAAATACCGCTGCCACCGTCTCGTCTATTTCGAGTCGTTCGACGAGGTGCTCAAAGCCATTGACCGCGAGAAACAGCTCAAGCGTTGGAGCAGAACGAAGAAGATTCGGCTGATCGAGCGCCAAAATCCCACTTGGGAGGACTTAGCGGCCGAGTTGTTCACCATGCACCCTATCAACCCGACAAGCAGGTCCCTCCACTCGCCAGTTGATCCGCTGTCGCGGCTCAAGTGACTCGGTCGGGATGACAAAGCGTTTTAAGTTCGCCTTCCCGAACGCAGCGCAGCAACAGGCCATGAAACAATCTGTCATCCCGACCGGAGCATTGCGATTGGCTGTATCAATCGCAATGCGGAGTGGAGGGACCTGCTGGCGGGATCGGCTTGCTGATTACTTCAAGTACCTCGCAATGAAGTTTCTGACCTACTCGTTGAGTCGATGGAGAAATGTTCACCTAATCCATCGCTACTGCGTTAACAAGCTGGAAGTGAGCAGTCGAAATTTCAAAGGCGGGGCAGGGCGCCCCGCCTCTTGTGAATCAAGCTACGCCGCCGGCATCATTTTCTTCATCCGTTCTTTCATCTCTTGTGGCGAGACATCTTCCACATGCGTGGCGATGCCCCACAAATGTCCAAACGGATCTTGAATGAAGCCATTGCGGTCTCCATAAAACTGGTCCTGCACCGGCTTCAGGATTTTCGCCCCCTCCGCCTCCGCGCGCTTAACCACGCTATCGACGTCGGGAAGGTATACATACAGGCTCACCGGGCTTCCGCCGACGGTGGCGGCGCTGGTGTGTCCCGGTCCCATGCTGGGATTTTCGTCGGCCAGCATGATGTGTGAGTTGCCAATCTTCAACTCGGCGTGACCGACCTTGCCGTCCGGGCCATTCATGCGAACGGTTTCAGTCGCTCCGAAGACTTTCTTGTAATAGTCAATCGCTTTAGCTGCATCCTTGACGATCAGGTATGGTGTGACGGAGTTGTAATCTTTGGGAATATACGAAACTTTGCTCATGATTTTTCTCCTCAGAATGTAAGCTAGAGGTGCTGGTTTATGGA
>Ga0209415_10020610_pt1 | contig 10233 bp, 9 predicted proteins | sample PeaSoiSIISIP2007_FD_187696 | JGI IMG/M metagenome (GOLD analysis project Ga0209415, IMG submission 187696) | Peat soil microbial communities from Weissenstadt, Germany - SII-SIP-2007 (SPAdes) (version 2) | ecosystem: Environmental > Terrestrial > Soil > Wetlands > Peat | place: Germany...
GCCGGATAACGAACCGGCGAAAGGCCAGCGCCGCAATCGAGACAGCCACGGCCACGGCGAACACGCCGGCAAACAAAAAATAAAAATGCGAGAACCCGCCATCCGACAGAAATCCCAGCCCGAATCCTGCTGCGAAGTGGTTAACCGTCACCAGCGCGAAAACGCAAAAGCCCCAGAACACAAACGCATGCGCCAGCCCCGGCAACGGCCTCTGGGCAATCACCAGTCCTTGCGCGGCCACCTCCCAGAGCACTTTGCGGATGCGCGGGCCAATCGGCCGCAATTGGAAATCGGCGTCCGGTTTCGACGCGAGGATGATACGCAGTGCCGCGCCAAACTTCCGCCAAAATAGAAACAAAGAAATGCAGATGGCAATGAGCAGGACGACTCGTCCCGGCCAGTTCATACAGGCATGCCTCCAGACGACCCAACAGTCTAACGTAGCCGGACTTTCCCATGCACGAAAGCAACCGGCGAGTGCTGGTTCCGCGTTTCTTTTGTGTACCTTAGTGCCTTCCTAATTAACGGTTTCGTCCACCTGCCTGATCCACCATCTCAGGTGTATACTTCTGAGGTATTTTTGCTGTCATCCGGCTACGACCGGGCACGGCGCACATCTTCATTACTTATATTGCTCCGTGAATAGAACGCTGGCGCAGGGCCCTTCATATCATTCGCCCTAAACGATCGGCGGGGGGCGGGAATCGCTTGCGATGCCTTCCCCGAGAGAGGTCTTACTCGTGGACGTTGTCTTCATTCGTTTTCTCTTTGTCCTCATCGTCGGTGTTATCTGCTTTCTCATTCGGCCCTTTGGCCTGCTCCCCAACATTGCTGCTGTCGTCGGTCTGGTAATCGGCGCCGCCATCGTTGTATTCGAGTGGCGGCTGCGCGAGATGAGCCTCAAGCGCCTGATTGGCGCCGCCATCGGCAGCGTGCTTGGCATTGTTGGCGCCTATCTTTTCGCCCTCGTCCTCGGCAACAGCATCCCCTCCAGCCCCACCCGCGGTTTCCTGCAGATCATGGTCATGCTGATCATGGCCTATGTCGGATTAACCGTCGGCGCCAATAAGGGCGATCTGCTCAATCTGGCCGCCCTCGGCGGCATCTTCGGTGGCGAAAAGTCGGGCAAAAAGGTTTACAAGATCCTCGACACCAGCGTCATCATCGATGGCCGTATCGCTGATATCGCCGAGACCGGCTTCCTCGATGGCCTCATCGTCATCCCCCAGTTCGTCCTCCGTGAATTGCAACTGGTAGCCGATTCCGCCGACTCCCTCAAACGCAATCGCGGACGCCGCGGCCTCGACATCCTGCAGCGTCTCCAGAAAACTGCCTCCGTGCAGATCCAGATCGTGGAAGACGACTTCCCCACCGTCCGCGAGGTCGACATGAAACTCATCGAACTGGCCAAATTGTACGAAGGCAAAATCCTCACCAACGATTTCAACCTCAACAAAGTCGCCCAGTTGCAGGGTGTAGCCGTGCTCAACATCAACGAGCTGGCCAACTCGCTCAAGCCCATCGTTCTGCCCGGCGAAATCATGCGCGTATTTATCCTGAAAGAAGGGAAGGAATACAACCAGGGCGTCGCCTATCTCGATGACGGCACCATGGTAGTCGTGGACAACGCGCGTAAGATGATCGGCAAGACCATCGATATCTCAGTAACATCGGTTTTGCAGACCACCGCCGGCAAGATGATCTTCGGCAAGTGGGATGAACGTGGCACCGGCCACCGCGATTCAAAATCGCCGCCACCAATCTCCGCGCCCGCAGCCACAGGAACCCCTGCCGTCCCCTCCGATCCGGCAAGAAAGACCACCTCCGCCTTGGTCGATCGGCCCGTCGATTAGTTTCCGGGATCAAGGTAGGAACCCGCTTAGCGGCGAACGTGCTTGCATTCACAGGCAAAAGAAGCGTAACATCCACCGCCAGAGACCCTTATAGGGAATCCGGATAAAACTCAAACTTTGGAGGCAAGTAATGAAACGTCTTTTCGCAGGGCTATGTGTATTGGCCTTGCTGTCCTTGGTCGCACCCCTTTCAGCCGGGGCAGCCGAGATAAGGACTGCAGGTCCCTATTACGACATCAGCAAGGAAGTCACTCTCCATGGCACGGTGTCGAGCGTGCTCACGAAACCCTCAAAGGGAATGATCGGGGGTTCCCACCTCTTGATCCAAACCGGCGTCGGTCCGTTGGATGCAAGCCTGGGGAGATTCGGTCTCCAAGGCCGGGGCGCTCTCTCCGTCGAACCCGGCAAGCAAGTTGAAGTCACCGGCGTCATGAAGACGCTCAGAGGCAAGCAGGTGTTCATCACCCGTACCGTAACGCTAGACGGCCACGCCTATACGATGCGCAACCAGCATGGCGTTTCGATGTCGCCGCAGGCACGCGAGCGTGCCAGCGAAAAGACTGCCCGGAAAGGGGTGTCCCTATGAACCGTAAAGCTTACATGAGCATCCTTCTTGCCGTAGTATTCCTGGCCTTCGCTTTCCTCACGGGCTGTAGTTCGGGCACCTCCAAGAGTGCGACGGGCACAACCTACGTGTTCTATCTGAGCGGGCTGGAGGCTAGCAATGGCGGCCCGAATATTTACACCGTCGCAGGGGCGGTGACCGTCGACTCGAGTGGCAACGTTACTGCCGGCGAAGAAGACTACAACGACGGTTTCGGGCTCACGGACGCCCCCACGCTAATCTCAACTGGCACGCTCACGGCAGATCCTGTAAGCGGTCAGGGGACACTCACGCTGACGGTGGGTGACGCGAATCTCGGCGCCAGCGGCGTCGAGACCCTCGGCATCCAACTTGTGAACGCCAACCACGCGCTCATCACTCAATTTGATGGCTCGGCAACATCCAGCGGAAGCCTCGACTTGCAGTCCGCAACCACGGCCTCCGGCAATTTTGCCTTCACCATTTCGGGCGTTAACACCGCCTACGACCCAACCGCATCCGGGGGCGTAGTTACCGTCGCCGGCGGCGCCATGAATGGTGTGTTCGATATTAATGACTTCGACCTCGGTATATTCACCGACGTAGCCCTTACGGCGGGAACCGTGTCCGACACCGACGCTTTCGGGCGAGGCACGATCACCGGTACCCAACTATCAGGCTCACTCGCCTACTACGTTGTCGGTCCGGAAGCGGTCAGGCTGATCAGTGACGATACAGACGCAGCCTTGATCGGCTCCGCCTATGGCCAGGGCACGGGCACTTTCAGCGCAGCATCCATCGGAAGCTCCGTGTTTGGCATTCTAGGCGACACCTGGGGCGAACTCTATGGTGCGGCCGGCAGTTTCACCACGGATGGCGTCAGCGCCGTTACGGGAATTGGGGATGACGATGAAAACAGCGGTTCGATCTTTAGCGGTGTCGCTATCGACGGCTCCTATACCATGGGGAGTACGGGATACGGCAGCGTAACGATCACTGCTGGAGAACTGCAAGATGTCAGCGCCTTGGGAGTATATGCCACGGATCCAACTCTCAATCTGCTGGATCCGAATAACACAACCGGTGGAGGAGGCGCTCTGATTCTCGACCTGGATGGCTTCCTTACCGGCGGCACCGGAGTTCTGCTTCCGCAAACCGACACCAACCCTGCTGACTTCACGGGCAGTTCAAGCAGCTATGCCTTTGGAGCACAGGCGTTTGGCGGCAGCGATAGTTCAACCGCTTGGGAATGGGATGCTGTCGGCCAGGGAGCGTTTACGGCCGGTGCCTTTGCTGGAACCGGACTCGTCAACGATGTCTTCGACATCTTCGGTACCGCTACGCCGGATACCGGGGTTACCTTCACGGGAACTCCGGCTCCTGACGCAGCCGAGGCCACCACTGGGCGCTACACAATGTTGACGGGAAGTGAGAATCCATTTGTCATTACCGTCATCGCTGACTCGCCGTTGGACTACAGCGTGGTCGTCTATCAGGCTAGTGGCACACAGGCGTTCTTGCTGGATGAGGATACCTTCGGAACATTCCTCGGTCCTATGGAGCAGCAAGGGACCCTAGGCGCAATACCCGCCGTGAAAAAAGCCATGGCGAAATCGCCCACCGCGCATAAACGATAACCCTAACCGGGAAAGGGGCACAGCCGAGACGTTCCGGCTGTGCCCCTCTCTCATTTCAAGCAGTGCCGCCAGCCCATCGCCAAGCCAATCCCCGCTGCACATCACCCCCACCTCAAATCCTGTATACTGATCGCCCCTATGAAGGTGTTTGTCATCGTTCCGGCGGCCGGACTGGGCACGCGCATGGCCCCGCCCTCGGCCGCCAAATCCAAAAAAAAGGCGCCCACCAAGCAATTCAAAGAACTGGGTGGCGTGCCCATTCTCGTCCACACCCTGCGTAAATTCGCGGCCACGCCGGCCGTCTATGAAATCATCGTCGCTTTGCGCCCGGACGAAATCGCTGGCTTTCGCGCCCAACTCGAAAAGCAATACCCGGAAATCCTAAGCAAGCGTCTGCAACTGGTCGAAGGCGGCGAGCATCGTCAGGACTCCGTAGCCAGCGCCCTGACCCATCTGGCAGCCGATCCCGAAGACATCGTCCTCGTGCACGATGCCGTTCGCCCCTTCGTGACGCCAGAAATCATCAGCCATGTGATCGAAGCCGCCCACCACCACGGAGCCGCCATCGCCGGCTGGCCCGCCGTCGACACCGTGAAGCAGGTGGAAAGAACCGCGGAAGGCGCGCTCATCAAAACCACCATCCCGCGCGCCAGCATAGTAATGGCGCAAACCCCCCAGGGTTTCCGCTACAGCATCTTGAAACAAGCCTTTGCCGACGCCGTAGCCGACGGCTTCCTCGGCACCGACGAAGCATCTCTGATCGAGCGCGCCGGCCTCCCAGTCGCGGTAGTAATGGGTTCGCCGCGCAACCTGAAAATTACCACCCCCGCCGACATGCAACTGGCGGAGTTTTACCTGAAACAAGAAGGAATCTTGTAATTTTGTAATCGGGTAATTTTGTAATTTGCAGCTGGTCCCGTGGTCTGGTGCTTAAATTACCAAGTTACCCGATTACAAAATTACGAATTCTTCTCTGGAAACACACTTTGAAACCTGAGACGCTGAAACCTGCAATGCGCATCGGCTACGGCTGGGACTCGCACGAATTCAAGCCCGGCATCCCCCTAAAAATCGGAGGCATAACTCTGCCGCACCACCAGGGCTTGGGCGGCCATTCCGATGGGGACGTCCTGCTCCACGCCATCACCGACGCCCTGCTCGGCGCCATCGCCGGCCCCGACATCGGATCTCTTTTCCCGCCCTCCGACCCGCAGTGGAAAAATGCCGATTCCGCCGTCTTTCTGCGCGAGGCCTTGCAGCGCGTCAAGACCGCCGGCTACGAACTCGTAAACCTGGATTCCACCTTGATCCTGTCCGCTCCAAAAATCGCCCCTCATGCGGAAACGATTCGCAAACAAGTCGCCAAATTGTGCGGAATTCCCCCAGACTGTGTAGGCATCAAAGCCAAAACGCCAGAAGGCATAGGCACGGACAACGCCGCGATAGCCAATGCGGTGGTTTTGCTGAGACGCGCAGACTCTGAGGGAGCCGAAGATCTGGAGGACGTTCTGACGGTGATCGAACCTCGGCGGATCTGACGCCCTCGCAATATTTTTGTGAATTGTCATCCCGAGCGAAGCGAGGGATCTGTAGTTCGCAGCAAAATGCAGATCCCTCGCTTCGCTCGGGATGACAATTCAGGTAAGGCGTTTCTCCAACGCTCCCGCCAGCTCCGCCCGCTTCGCGCGCGCCGCCGCAATGAACGCGCGGAAAATCGCCTGCGCCGACTCCGCCACTTCCGGCCCATCGTTCACGCTTCGCTCCGGATGCCACTGCACCGCCAGCACAAAATGTCCGGGAGCCGTTCCCTCCAGCGCTTCGACGACTCCGTCTTCCGGCGACCGCGCCACCACCCGCAGCCCCTCGCCCGGAGCGTCCGCCGACTGATGATGCGAAGAATTCACCGCCAAAGTATTCCCGCTTCTAACTGCCGCCCCCACAATCTCAGCCAGCCGCGATTCCGGCTCAATTGTCACCGTATGCGCGTTCGCCACTGTCCGCCCAGGACTGTGATTGATCGCCGACTCTATATGCTGCACCAGCGTTCCCGACCGATGCACATTGAGCGATTGCAATCCGTAACAAATGCACAGCACAGGCTTGTGCAATTTGTAGGCATCCTCCAGCAGCAATCCATCCACTAAGTCTCGCTTGCCATCCGCAGGCGCCGTCTTCTCGTGGCGAGCCGCCCCGTACTTTTGCGGATCGACATCCGCCCGGCTGCCCGGCAGCAAGGCCGCGTCGCAGCCCTCGATCTGCTTCCTCACCTGAGCCGGCGTAAGCTCCAGCCCAATCCGCACCGCTTCTCCACCCGCCCGGCGCACTGCGTCTTCATACTTAGGCAGCGCGCGCTCAACATACTCGGGGTCGCCAGAATGCGGCACGGGAATAGCAATCCGAGGAGTAGTAGTAATCATCTCAATCTCCAAGCGCAGTCAGTGGAGCGCCGGGCGTCCCCGCCCAGCCACCGCGACTCGCAGCCCAAGCTCAGCTAACCCGCTCGATCCCCGCCAGTGTTTTCCGCTGCCGGTAGTTGCGAATTTCCATCCCCAGCGAAAGCGCCAGCACGATGGCCCCCGCCGTAATCGCGAACGGAAACGCGATGTGCCGGTAAGCAAACGTCAGATTAGGCGCAACGTGCTTCACCTGCGAATACACCACCGTCCCCAGAATACTCAGCAGCAGCGCGACCGCGAACGACAGCAGCGTAAACAAAAATGTCATCGCAAACACGCGCGCCGGAATTCCGATCCACCGCGGCCCCTCGGAACCCTTTTTCCCCATGCTTCTAAATTACACCATCAATCGAGACCATCGCGAGTGGCGACTGGCGACTCGCGAGATGCCGCTTCCGCCGCGCATGGGGTATCATTCTCTACTGTAGTTTTCCAATCAAAGGGGTGCCTGTTCAATGTCACCACGGCTAGTGGTTCTGTTGTTGCTGGCGATCTTCGTGTCTCCCGCGATCGCTCAGACTGCGGTTGCTCACGCTCCGATCGCGCAGAATGCAAGCCCAGCGCTCAGCATTCCCAATACAACGATAGCGGTCAACTCGCCCACGCCACTTTCCCAGCGCGTCGTGCACTACGAAATCGACGCCAAGTACGACCCCAAAACCCATAGTCTCGACGCCGAAGAAACTCTCACCTACCACAACCTCACCGGCCAAGCCCTGGATACTTTCCCCTTCCATCTTTATCTCAACGCCTTTCAGCCGACTTCCACCTGGATCCGCGAGACCAAACGAGACGGCACGCGCGACACTTCGTTCGAGAAGTGGGACAGCAAGAACTACGGCTCCGATGAAATCAAGCGTTTCGAAGTGGTCGGACAAGGCGATTTAACGGCGCAGCTAAAATTCATTCAACCGGAGGACGGCAACAAAGACGATAAGACCGTCGTCCAGGTCCATCTGCCCCAGCCCATTCCGCCCGATGGCTACGTCCAGTTCAAAATTACTTTTCACGATCAGTTCCCGCAAACTTTGGAGCGTACCGGCTGGAAGCGCGACTTCCTGCTCGCCGGTCAGTGGTTTCCCAAAGTTGGCGTGTGGTGGCATGGAGCCTGGAACTGTCATCAGTTTCACGGCGCCACCGAATTTTTCGCCGACTTCGGCGTCTATGACGTGAAGATCACCGTCCCTCAGTTTGAGACCGTCGGCGCGTCCGGCATTGAAGTGAGCAACGTCACCAATTCAGACGGCACCAAAAGCGTCAGCTACCACGCCGATGACATACACGAATTCGCTTGGACGGCCAGTCCCCACTACAAAGTTTATACCGACAATTTTCAAGGAAGCATGGGACCGGTGAAGCTGAACATCATGATGCAGCACGCGCACCTCGACCAGGAAGAACGCCACGCGCGCATCCTCAAGCAGACCCTCGACCACTTCGAGCGTTGGTACGGCCCCTATCCCTACAAAACGCTAACCCTGGTCGATCCCGAGGCTGGCTCGGCCGCGGAAGGCATGGAGTATCCCACCTTCATCACCGGCGGCACGACTTGGTGGATGCCGAAGGGGCTCTACGGTCCTGAATTGGTGGTCGAACATGAATTCGGTCACCAGTACTGGTACGGAATGGTCGCCACCAACGAGTTCGAAGACGCCTGGATGGATGAGGGCATCAACAGCTACACCGAAGCCAAAGTCCTCGACGACATTCTCGGCCCGCGCACTTCGATCCTCAATCAGTGGGGAATAACCACGGGTGAGCGAGAGCTGCAAAGAACCAGTTACACCGGATCGGCCGATCTCGACCCGATCGCGCAAAACGGATGGGACTATGCGAACTACGGTTCCTACGGCGGAATCACCTATGGCAAAACCGCCAGCGTTCTGCTCACGCTCGAAGGCATAATCGGCGAGGATACGATGCAGCGGGCAATGCATACCTACTTCATGCGTTACCGTTTCACCCATCCCACCAAGGAAGATTTCTTGAAAACGATCGAGGAAGTTTCCGGCAAAGACCTGCGCTGGTATTTCAACCCTGCGATCTACGGCACGCAGGTGCTCGACTATGCCGTGCAGAAAGTAGAATCCACGCCGGTCGACTGGTACAAGGAAAAACTCAAAGAGAAGAAGGGCGAGACGGAGTACCAGTCCGAAGTTATCATCCAGCGCAAGGGTGACTTCATTTTTCCCGTCGAGATCGCCATCGCCTTCGACAATGGCGAAAAAGTCCGCGAACATTGGGACGGCGGCGACATCCAGCACCGCTGGATTCGCTACACCTATCAAAAAAAGGCCAAGGTCGAGACCGTGGAAATCGATCCCGACCACAAAATCCAAATCGACCGCAACAATTTCAATAACAGCCACCGCGCCGAACCCGATGGCAAGGCGACGCGCAAACTGACCAACTATTGGACTTTTGTATCCCAGTTCTTTGCCCAACTTCTAGCGTGGTGGATGGTATAGGAGCCGAAATCGATGAGTAATCAACCAAGCCTTCTTTCGAGCGGAGCCGCCATTGCCCGCCGCAACAAGCGCTATGTGATCTGGTTTTTTATCCTGAACTTCATCTTGGCTTCCGTCGGAGCCGCGGCCTTCCGCCTGCACGCCGCCAGCCTTCTCGATCGCAGCCTCTATGCCGACGGCGTGCTCCACGGATTCGACATAAGCGTCTACCTGGAAATGCTGGCTCGCCCCGAGTTTGGTCCGTTTCAGGCGTCCGCGGCTCCAGCCACGGCATTGGCGGTTTTATTCTTTGTGCTGACCCTGATATTTCTGCCCGGCGTGTTCCTCGGCTATGCGTCCAATTACCGCATCTCGCGCGAAGATTTCTTCCGCGCCTGCGGAAAAAATCTGTGGCGCTTCGTCCGTCTGATGATTCTTTTCGCCATCGTGGCAGGCATCGTGGCCGGAATTTTGGGCGGAATTGAGACCGCCCTGGCCAAGGTTGCCGACCAGAAATCCTCTTACGAGAAGCTCCCCTTCTACATTCAATTGATTGGCTCGACGATAATTTTCCTCGCCCTCACCAAGATCCGCATCTGGTTCGACCTGGCCGAGGTGGATGTAGTAATCGCCGACCAACGAGCCGTCCGCAAGTCGCTAGGCAAAGCGATGCGCCAATTCCGCGCTCATCCCTTCCATCTGATAGGCGCTTATGTGGCGATCTCGATTGTGGCATTGCTGGTGCTGGTGATCGGAGTGTGGATCTGGAATGTCGTAATTCCGTCGGCCAGCCTGGTGGGAGCATTTCTAACCAGCGAACTGATCCTCTTGCTCCTGCTAGCCACGCGCTTCTGGCAGCGCGCCGTAGCGGTATCCTTTTACACAACAGCAATGGCTGAAGTTCCAGTAGAAACTCAGCCCGCACCGGTCACCCTGATAACGGCGGCAGAAGCGCCACCAACTGGCGGCATCTGAACAAGTAGGGCGCGAAATACCACGGAACTCTGGTCTGAGGCTTCTCCTTCGTGTACCTTCGTGCCCTTTGTGGTTAACGCTTTTTCCGAGGTGGCCTAGCATGCTCTTGGACGATATCCGTCCGCTAACGCCGCACTCTCATACGCTACAATACCGTCATGTCACAAACCGCCTCCGCGATCGTCCGCACCCCCGCGGAGATCGTGCAAAGCAACCCGGTTTCCCAAGCGCCCAACGGCATCTGCTATGCCCGCTCGGGTGAAATCACCATTGCCGACAACG
>Ga0209415_10020611_pt1 | contig 10233 bp, 11 predicted proteins | sample PeaSoiSIISIP2007_FD_187696 | JGI IMG/M metagenome (GOLD analysis project Ga0209415, IMG submission 187696) | Peat soil microbial communities from Weissenstadt, Germany - SII-SIP-2007 (SPAdes) (version 2) | ecosystem: Environmental > Terrestrial > Soil > Wetlands > Peat | place: Germany...
CGCTTTATTTGCCGTGGGTTTCCAACCCACGGGTTTCCGGATTCGCGGATTGCAAATCGGCGACGCTTTATTTGCCGCGGGTTTCCAACCCACGGGTTTCCGGATTCGCGGATTGGAAATCCGCGACACCTAGGACTCGGGATCTCGGCCGTCACCCAGTTTGCCGACGCCGGTCCAAGGCCAATCTCGCAGGCCGGCGTTCACGGGATTGTCGAGGATGTATCGTGTTGTTCCCTGAAACTTCTCCTCTGATCGAATGAGATGATCGAAGGACTCAGAAAGCCAAAGCGTGCCGCTTCTTCCGAGGTGTCTGTTGATCTCGAGCGCGGAATGTCGCTTCCACGAATGCAGGATTTGGTCGAGGCGGTGAGTCGTCGGCTGAACGATAACGTGAACGTGGTTCGGCATCACCGCCCACGCTCCCAGCAGGTATCGATCACCATCGAAGAACAAGAGGGTTTCTCTCATGATCTCTGGGCATCCGGTCCGAGCCAGATAACAAGCTCCGTATCCAGCGTCCAAGTACTTTTCCAGCTTTCTCCTCAGGTCGTTCTTTTGCCGCCGAATCTCGTCGGTGTCGAGCTTGTGTTGCGCGAGGTTCTTTTCTATCTCAGTCAGCCGTTGGTATTCCGCGCAAATGCCCTCGACGACCTCCCGCGGCAGCGAATCCTCTAGGCGAAACGTAACGAAGTAGCTTGCTCCCTTTCGAGTCCAGTGGGGCAAGTAACGTCCACGCCGTCTTTCGATATCGTCCATCTTGCTCTCGTGCCGTGGATTTCCAATCCACGGTTCCCCAGACTCGCCGATTGGAAATCGGCGACACTTTATGTGCCGTGGATTTCCAATCCACGGATCCCGGATTCGCCGATTGAAAATCGGCGACACGTTACCTCCGGATCGCGGCCACCGTCGCCTCCAAGGAGTCGAGGTCGTTGACGCGTAGAGTCTTCGCATCGCGGTCGATCCGCTTGATGAGGCCGCTGAGGACGTCGCCGACGCCGCACTCGATGAAGGTGTCGATGCCCTCGTTGAGCATGTTCTGGATCGTCTCCGTCCAGCGAACGGGGCTCTTGAGCTGCCGTTCCAGCAGCTCTGGCCATCGGCCCTCCCGGATTACCGGCTGGGCGGTGACGTTGGAAAAGATCCTGGGAGGGTTGAGGGTTGAGGGTTGAGGGTTGAAGGCAGCCGCATCAAGAGCTTTGCGCATTTCGAGGGCCGATTCGTCCATGAGCGGGGAGTGGAAAGCGCCGCTTACGTTTAGGGGAAGAACCCGCTTTGCCCCGGCCGCGACCGCAGCCTCGCCGGCAGCGTTGACTGCTTCGATCTCGCCGCTGATCACGAGTTGGCCGGGGCAGTTGTCGTTCGCGATGACCACGACTCCGTTAGTTGTGGCGCAGATTTTGGCAAGTGCATCGCTTTCGAGGCCGAGGACGGCGGCCATCGTGCCCGGGCGGTTCTGGCCCGCCCGGGCCATGATTTCGCCGCGTTTTTGTACAAGTTTCGCGCCTTCTTCCGTGGACACCGTCCCGCTCGCGGCGAGGGCAGCATATTCGCCAACGCTGTGGCCGGCGAAGGCGTCGATGGTCACAATTCCCGTTAAATGGGCATCGAGGCATGCGTACGCGGCGACTCCGCATATGTAAAGGGCGAGCTGGGCGTTATGGGTCTCACGCAGGATGTCCTCATCGGCCTCGAAGCAAAGCTTCGCGACATCGACTCCTGTGGCCGTTTCGACGGCTTGGAATGTTTCGCGCGACTCGGCGCGGACATCGAAGAGGCCCTTTCCCATCCCGGGCTTCTGCGAACCTTGACCGGGGAATACGACTGCGGTCATAAGGGAGAGACTCTCGGCGTAAAGTCGGTGTCCGGCTTCACCCGCCGGCAATAGGCGGCCATCAGCTTGGCGCAATTCTCAACGTCGTCGATCGCGAGCAGTTCGCAGGGGGTGTGCATGTAGCGCAAGGCGACGCCGAGGATGCCGACCGCCATGCCTCCGCGGTTGACCTGCATCGCGTTGCCATCCGTTCCCGTTCCTCCGGCCGCGACGTCGACCTGATAGGGGATCTTGTCTTCCTCCGCGGCCTGGCGCACCATCTTGACGACGACCGGATTCGAATTCGCGCCCCGCATTACGCTCGGTCCTTTGCCGATGTCGAGAGCGCCGTGGCGCGTTTTAGCGACGGTCGGGTAGTCGATGGCGTGGTTCACATCGACGGCGAGGCCGCTCTGGGAGTCGATCCAGAAGGCCGACGTTCGGGCGCCGCGCAGGCCGATCTCCTCCTGCACCGTCGAAACTGCATAGACGCCGACGCCGGTATCGAGTCCGCCGTCGTGCGCCAAGAGCCGGAGGGCCTCCGCGACGATGAACGAGCCCATCTTGTTGTCGAATCCTCTCGCGGTGGCGCGGCCGTTTAGGAGCATCTCGAATTCGACTTGATAGGTGGCGACGTCGCCGATCTCGATCCCGGCCTCATCGACGTCCTTCTTCGAGGTCGCGCCGATATCGATCCAGAGGTCCTTCAGCTCGGGCTTCTTCTTTCTCTCTTCCTCTTCGAGGAGGTGCACCGCTTTGCGCCCGATGATCCCGGCAACCCGGCTCTTGCCGTGAATCCAGACCCGCTGGCCGACCGGGATGACGCTGTCGTGGCCGCCGATCCCGCTGAAGTAGAGCAGGCCCTCGTCGCTGATGTAATGGATGATGAAGCCGATCTCATCCATGTGGCCGGCCAACATGACTTTCATCTCGGCCTTGGGATTCAGGATCGCGGCGACGTTGCCGTGGACGTCGGTCTTCACCTTATGAGAGAAGGGCTTGGTGTACTGCCGATAGATCTCGGCCGCGCGTTCTTCGTAGCCGGACGGGGAGGGGACGTTGACGATGGCTTTGAAGAAGTCGAGAGACTCGGATCGCATAACGGTAGTTTGCCTCACCACCCCCTCCTCTTGCCGGATGTTCGTGCCGGGAGGAGGAGGGGGCAGGGGGTGGAGGTTCCGGGTCCTCCCACCGGCTCTGGATGCTGAGTTTAGCAACCAATCTTCCATCCTCCTCCTGTCGTCCGAGACTAGCGAAGGGGCAACCGACTTCATGTGGGCTCCGGGATACATACTACAGCGTAGAACCCCGCGCTCCAATGCCTAGAACCGTCGAAAACCTCGAAGCTCCGGTGGAGAAAGCCGTGCTCGTCCTTGTGAACGAGGACGAGTCGGAGGACTACGCCATCGAGGAGGAGTTGGAGGGTCTGTGCGAGGCGGCCCATGTCGTGCCGTTGGCATCGATCCGTCAACGCCTCGACCGGCCCTACAAGACGAGCTACGTCGGCTCTGGCAAGGTCGGTGAGATCGCCGCGCTCGTGGCCGACGTCGAGGCCAACGTGCTGATCGTAGACGCCGAGCTGAGCGGCATCCAGAGCCGGAACCTCGCCGAGGCCTGCAAGGTGAAGGTTATCGACCGAACCCAGCTCATCCTCGACATCTTCGCCCGTCGTGCGCGGACTCGCGAAGGAATGCTGCAGGTCGAGTTGGCCCAGCTCACCTATATGCTGCCGAAGCTGATGAGCGTCTACACCCAATTCGAGCGGCAGCGCGGCGGTATCGGGATGAGGGGCCCCGGCGAGACCAAGCTGGAGTCGGACCGCCGAATGGTGCGCGACCGGATCTCGAAGCTATCGGATGAAATCGAGGATGTCAAGCGGATTCGCGACCAGCAACGGGCCGGCCGGCGCAAGCATCCTTTTCCGTTCGCGTCGATCGTCGGCTACACGAGCGCGGGGAAGTCGACGCTTATGAATCGCTTGACCGGGACCGAATTGCTCGCCGACGCGATGCCGTTCGCGACCCTCGATCCCACGACCCGCAAGATCGACCTTCCCGATGGCTATTCGCTCTTCCTGACCGACACCGTCGGCTTCATCCGGAACTTGCCAACCCAGCTCGTCGCCGCGTTCCATTCAACCTTGGAAGAAGTGACTTTCTCGGATCTCCTGGTGCATGTCGTGGACGTGTCGAATCCGGCCTGGGAGATGCAGCGCGACGCCGTGATCGAGACTCTGGAGGAGCTTGGGGCGGGGGGCAAGCCGATCCTGACCGTATTCAACAAGATCGACGCGATCGTGGACCACGAAGCGGCCATCCATCTCGTCGCGGAATGGCCGAACTCGGTGGCGATCTCGGCAACGAAAGGAACCGGGATCGATGACCTGATGGCGGGGATGCGACGGATGGTGCAAAGCCTGCTCGGGCTAGTCCGCGCGGTTATTCCCTACAGCGAATCGGCGCTGGTTCAGGATTGCTATGACTACGGGCGTGTTCTGAAGGCCGATTATCTGGAAGATGGTATCCACCTCGAAGCGGAGCTCGTCGCGGAGATGCGCGCGAAGTTGGCTCGTTACCTGTTGTAACTCTGAACCGTCACATCGGTGAGATGAGAACCGCATTTTGCCTGGCGTTGTGTTTGCTTTCAGCGTTCGCTCTTCCACAGGACGTCTCCACGGAACGGACGCTGCCGGCTTGCAGCTACCGGAGCGCCGACATTCACCTTGTCTTGGCCGATCTCTTCCGGAAATCGCATACGCACTTCGTCATCGACACGCGAGTGCAAGGACGTGTCTCGCTGCGCCTCCCCGCGATGCCCTTGGAGAAATCTGTCCAGACGATACTGCTTTCGAGCCATTGCACCTACCGGGTCGAAGATGGATGCTACGATGTGATCCCTCGCGAAGAGGCCCAGAAGCCCGACGGAGCCGCTGAACTTGGGGAGCAGCCACCGGCGGATGTCTCGGCAAGAATAGTCGCTCCAGTCGTGGGCGTGCAGATGGATCTTAGGCTGTGCCTGGCCTCGATCTTCGAGCAAACGCGGACCTACTATGTGATCGGGACCGGAGTGGCCGGCTCGATCTCTGCCGATCTGCCCGCCCTTGGCCTCCGCTCGTGTTTAAACCGCATCGGCGGCGGTGGAGCTTCTGAATTTCGATATGTAAACGGGGCGTTCGTCGTTAGCCGGGCGCCGACAGGACCGGGAATGCTCGATGGCTGAGATTTGTATCATCATTCTGGGGGTGCCTAGGGTGATGATGAATGGGATCGATAACCCAATCCTCATCGGGCTCGGCCCATGTAGCCAGACCGAGCCGCGCCGGCGTCAGGTCATCTCGTCTCGCGCACCCAACCATGCGGCCCGAGATCGAACTCGACGTCGCCGTCGAGGTCGGTGCGAGCGATCTTGATCCCGAGCCGCTGGACGCGATCGAGGATCTCCCTTTTCGGGAATCCGTACTCGTTGTCGCGGCCGCAGCTCACGACCGCCCATTGCGGGTGAACCGCCTCGAGGAATGCCTCGCTCGAAGCGGTGCGGGAGCCGTGGTGGCCGAGCTTGAGGACTTGAGCAGACCAGTCGTGCCCAGGCATCATCTCGGCTTCTTCGAAGCTGCTCCCGTCGCCCGTGAACATCGCCGAAGCCCCGTCGCCACTGATACGCACAAACTCACAGCCGTCGTTGTCCGGCTCGGGATCCTGCCAGGGCGGGCAGGCGATCTCGACCGTAAAATCCCCAACCTTCGCCTTCTGATCCGGGCCTAGCCAGACCGTTTTATTTGGCCCGCAGCCGGCCTCGGCCAAGCGATCGAGCATGGGCTGAAAGTGCTCGAAGCCGGCCGAGACGAGGACGCGACCCACGGGAACGCCTTTCAGGATCGCGCCGAGACCGCCGATGTGGTCCATGTCCGGGTGCGAGATCAAAATGAGGTCGACCGAATCGATCCCCATCTTCCGCAGATCGGGAAGGACGATCTTCTGTCCGGCGTCGAAGCCCGTTCCGCCGTCGGGAGTTCGCCGTTTCGGCCCCGCGTCGATCAGGATCGTGTGGCCGTCGGTCTGAAATACGATGCAGTCGCCTTGGCCGACAGAGAGGAAGGTAAGTCGCGTCGGCTCGTCCCAATCGGGCCATGCTGCGATTGCGCCAAGCGCGCCGCAGGATATGAGAAGAACCGCAATTCGGGGCCAAACTACGACCGGGCGGCTAGCTGGCATTGTTCCCGGAGATCATGCGGCGTTCGCGGGGATGAAAAGGACGGTCAGGTCCAGATCGTCTTCAAGCTCAGTTTCGATGTTGGCGTAGATCTGTACGGTGACCTCCCTGGGAACATCGTGTCCATTGCGTCGAGCGATCAAAGGGACGTACCACCAGGATTCATCGGGGCGAACCCCATCCTCGATGATCTCGAATTCGATGCCGCCGTTGACCTTTGCCAAACGGTCTCGCACGATCTTGATGACCTCTGGTTTCTCCACGCTATGCCCTCCGATAGAATAGACGAAACGCCTGAGTCGCGTCTCAACTGGGTTGGGCCAATCCTTCAAGACTCAGATCGAAGCCCTTTGCAGCTCCTGAGTCTTGGCGTGGGATTCCCCCTTTGCGGACTCTGCGAGACCTTTGCGGACCTTGCGTGAAAGAAGCTGCCGAAATCAGCCAGCGAGTCTTGAAATCGCCTCACTTAGTCGGAATGTCGCCCGGATTCTCCTCCGAAAGCGGGTCGTTGGACCAGTGTCCCGTATCGGGCGGGGGAGCCTGATCCGGCGGAGCCGCGGAGGAATCGCCGTACTCGTCGGCCAGTTGGCGAGAGTTCAGCTTGATGTAGAGCGCAAGCAGAATGCCGCCGATGAACGCGAGGATGGAGCCGTAGAGGGTCCAACCGCTCGACTCCGAGTTGAGGTTATCGCCGAGCATTGCATTGGCCGGGTCTGAAGGGTCGTAAAGAACGGTCACGGCCGAGCCTTGCGGGTGGGTATCCAAAGCCATGAGCGTGCACTCGAACCAGCGCTCCGTTGGTTGCCCATTTACCTTATAGGCGACATCCAGAAAGAAACTTTGCTGCTGGCTTTGGTTCTGGCTCGTCGACCCGGAAGACGAGGAGCGCCCATACCGAACCACTCCGGGAACGCGAACGCCATGCGCGTTGAGCGCCGATTCCGTCTGGTGCTGAGTTAGGCCGACGATGAATCCGACGATTCCGCCCAGACACAAGACGAAAGCGGCCAGGTATCCCCATTTAAGGCTCATGAACTTCTCAAAGGGGATAGTAACACGGGTTGAGGCCGGCCGTGCCGTGGATCGTCAATACGGGGCGCGGGCGCACCGGATCGAGGATTACCAATTCTCGACACAATGGGGGCTGAATCAAGGCTGGCGAACGAACGGTCGCCACAGGACGAGGAGCGCTCCGTAAAACGGCAACAGCCAATATGGGCTGAAAGGCGGCGTCTGGGCGACGATCCCCGGACCGCCGAAGACGTGGAGGATCCGGTAGATCTGGTCGGCGAGAGGAACCGTCGCTTTGAGGATCGTCTCGCCGGCGCTGGGGACCAATAGGCTGACCGGCAAAGCCGCCATCGACAGGATTACCACGGGGACGACGAGCACGATCAGGAGTAGGCTCGTGGGCACCGTGACGAGGGAAAAGAACCCAAAATAGTAGGCGAGGAGGGGCGTCGTCACCACATAGGCGACGATCGCCGTCCAAACGGATCGCCGCGCCATCCGGTAGAACCACGCCTCCAAGCCGGGCTTCCATTTCACGTGCTGAGCGAAGATGGCGATGAAGAAAACCGCGACGAACGAGAACTGGAATCCCATCTTGTAAACCCCGTTCGGATCCCAGAGCAGGTAGAGCACGGAGCTGGCGGCCAGAGCGGAGGGCCAGTCCGGCTCGCGCCGGACCAGATAGGCGGACTGGGCGATTATCGTCATAACCGCGACCCGGATGATCGTCGGCGAAGAACCGGTGGCGATCGCGTAAAGGGCCAAGATCGCCGCGACGAGGGCCAACTGGGCCCAACGCGGGATCGGCAGCCGCATCAAGATCCACATGAGCGTGTAGCCGATCAGGATGGTCTGCAGGCCAGAAGTGAGGAGCAGGTGCAGGGTCCCGCTCTCCGAAATCTCAGTTTGGGTATTGGGATCGACGAACCCGTCGACCCTGAAGCACATGGAATCTTCGAGCGAGGCGACGTCGGGCGGGACGCTGCGGGAAGTGAGACCGAGGAATCGCTGTCGCCAGTCGCATGCCAGACGCTGAATCCACGGGCCGTCTTTGATAACCTGAAGCTGGCTGGACTTGACGTCGATGGAACCCGTGACGGATTCGAGGCGATAGTAGTTCTCGAAGCCCTCCTTTGGAGGCTTGGCCAGTCCCTCGATCCGGATGAGAGAGCCCGGGCATAGGCTGATCGGTCCGTCATAGAACATGATGAGGCGCACCCCGTCATGAGAGATGGTTGCCATCTGGGCGCGGGGCAAGATCCTCGGCATCGCCTCGACCCGCCAGTCGCCGGTCACGTATTGGTCGGGTATGAGCGGGGGATCCTGTCCTGGACCGCAAAAGACCCCGGCAACCAAGGCGAACACGAGAACCGCCCGAGACTTGAGGTTCCGAAGGAGAAACGGCGCGGGCAGAAGAAAGAGAAAATGGATCGGGTGAAGGACGAGGGTGATGCCGAGGATCAAGCCGAGGGCGGCGACGAAGAGCGGACGTCGTTCCAGTTCGGCGTGCATTCTCCTCGTCTCGCGATTGTTCTTCCTCCCAAGAGCAGGTGCCTATAAGAGGGGAAGAATAATGGGTTCAATCCTTGCGCCAATTCCGCAGTCTTCTCGCCGCGATCTCCGCGATCGACAACTCGGCGCGGTCGTCCTGAACGACGGCGTAAACCGGCGCTTCCTCCTCTGCATTCTCATTCGCCGGAAGAGGACGGACGCCGAAGCGGACGTCGAGGAACAGGCCCGATTCGCCGGCTCTTTCCTCTAGGCGGCTCAGGATCACGTCCTTGATCATGCGCAGCTCCTGGGCCCAAGCCGAGCCCTCGACGGCTACCCAGACGGTGCCGCGGTCCCACCTTTCGGGGTGCGAGCGCTCTGCCATCGCCGGTCCCACGATCGCCGGCCAATGCTTCAGCACTGCCTGAGCGCGGGCCATCCGGAGCACTTCCTCTCTCCCGATAGCCTGGCTCAGCATGCTGTTCAGGCGCCTCACGAGACTATTGTAGCGAGTTTCATCCCGAAACCTGCCGCATACGTCCCGCGTGAACCTCGAATACCCGAGCCTGGTCCAGAATGCCATGGCCGGCCGCGGCGGCTTCCGTGCAGGTCAAAATAGTCTGGCCACCCTGACTGAGGACCAATTCAACCAAGAGGGCCCGGCGCTGCTCATCGAGATCGCTGAGGATGTCGTCGAGGAGAAGCAAGGGAGGATGTCCAAGCTTCATCTTTCCAAGCTCCAGCGTGGCTAGCTTGAGGGCGATCATCGAGGTGCGTTGCTGCCCCTGCGATCCGAACAGCCGTCCATCGCGGCCGTCGATCTGAATGGAAAGGTCGTCGCGATGGGGGCCGACGCTCGTGCCGCCGCGGGCGACATCCTGATGCCGCGAGGTCCCCAGTCCCGTCCGAAGCTCATCCGCTGTGCGAGCCTCGTCTTTGGCCAAGTACCCGACCGACAGCGATTCGCCATCGCCCATGAGGGCATGGCGTTCGGCCGCGATCGGGGCCAGTTCCTCAAGGTAGGCGATGCGGGCTTCTCGGAGGGAAGCTCCTGACGAAGCGATCTGCTCCTCCCAGGACTCGAACAGAACCGGCGGCGGCATAAACTCCCGCGACTCGCGCAGCAAAGCGTTGCGTTGCTCAAGAGCCCGTTTGTAGGTCGCGAGTTGACGAAGATAGGAGGGGTACAGGGCGCTTAACTCGAGGTCGAGAAAGAGCCGGCGATCGCTCGGTTCGTCCCGCACGATCGCTAGATCGAGCGAGCTGATGCAGACGCAAGGAAGCCTCCCGATGAGATCCGAAGCTCGTGGAAGCTTGATCCCGTTAAGACTGGCCCGCTTCTTAGTTCCCGCCTCCAACACGATCGAAAGTTGGGTCCGTCCTCCGATCAGCTCCGCGCTTACCCTGGCTTGACTGGAACCGTCGAGCACCGCCTCCGCATCGCGCTGCCCCCGTAGTAGGCGCGTCGTGGACAGTAAGTACAAAGATTCGAGGAAATTCGTTTTGCCCTGCGCATTTGGGCCGGCCACAACGTTGAAAGCTGGATCTAGATCGACGCTCAGATCGCAATAATTCCGGAACGACGTCAACTCGACGCAAGCAACGCCTGCGGGGTTTTCCCGAGCCTTCTTTAAGGAATCCAGGGCAATCATTAAGATCTATTGTTATTCTTAACGGAAGTGATTTTGGGGAAAACCCAAGCAGCGTGT
>Ga0209415_10020612_pt1 | contig 10233 bp, 8 predicted proteins | sample PeaSoiSIISIP2007_FD_187696 | JGI IMG/M metagenome (GOLD analysis project Ga0209415, IMG submission 187696) | Peat soil microbial communities from Weissenstadt, Germany - SII-SIP-2007 (SPAdes) (version 2) | ecosystem: Environmental > Terrestrial > Soil > Wetlands > Peat | place: Germany...
GTGACCAGCCCGGCGGGCAAGGGCACCGTCGACATCACCGTGACCACCCCGTCGGGAACCTCGGCCGTCACCGCCGCCGACCGGTTCACCTACCTCGTTCTTATTCAATAAGGGCGTCCGGGCAGGTGGCCGCTGGCTGCCTGCCGGGGACGGTAGATGGGTAACCCCGCGAGTCCACCCGCGCTGAGTGCGGGTGAGTTCGCGGAAGCCCACCGCCGGGAGGAAGGCCCGGTAGTCCTCGTAGCTGACCCCGCCGGGATCCGTCCCCTCGAGCCAGGCGTAATCGAGCAGCCGGTCGACGTGGCCCAGCTCGAGCCAGTCGGCCGCCTGCCCGAGCAGCCACGACCCGACGCCCTGGCGCCGGTACCGCTCGGTGACACGCAGGTTGCCGACGTCGGCCCATCCTGCGGTCCGGGCGAGCCGCTCTCCCTCGTCGAACGTCTCCACCTCGATGTACCCGATCACGTCCGGCCCGAGCACGGCGGACAGGCGGCAGCCGTTGATCCCGACCGAACGGCGCACCGACAGCCCCGCCAGCGGGGCGCTGGCCGGACGCGGCAGATCTTCCACCCGGGCCAGGTAGACGATCTCGGTGTGCCCGGTGTGGGTGAACCCGGCCTCCTGGTAGAGCGCGCGGACGTGCGGCCACTGCTCGGGCACCCCGTAGACGCCGTGGACGGGCAGTTCCCCGCCCGCGTACTCCCGGCTGACGCCCCAGTCCCCGAGCTGGGCCAGGCACGCGGTGACCAGCGAACTGGCCGCCGGTGCCGAGCCGGGCCAGTAGGGATGGCCCGCCGGGGTCTCGGCCCAGTAGAGCAGCCAGCGGATCTCGCCGGCGTCCCGGCCATCCTGGCCGGCCCGCTCGTCCGGGAAGTACCGCAGCAGGTGCGCGGCGGCGGCGACCCGGTTCTGCTGTTCGGCGACCAGCGTGACCCGCTCGGCCACCCACGGATCCTCGATGAACTCGCCGGGCTGGCGTTCCAGCGAGGCCAGCACGGTGTTGACCGACACGCTCAGGCCCGGGACGACGGCCTCGGCGTGGGCGTTGACGAGCTGGGTAAGCTGGTCGCGGTCGCTGCGGCGGAACGGCCGCACCTGGATCGATGACATTGGGGCAGGCCTCCCGGGCATGCGTCACGCGGATGACGGAGGCCGCTACCGGTGCGGTACCACCCGAACATTACCCCTTGTCCGGGCGGCGCCAGATGTCGCGCTCGTGCATCAGCTCGATCTGCCTGTCGATGACCTCACGCCGGTACTCCGCGTGGTTATACGGAGCGCGGTCCAGGTAGAGGTTCTTCGGGTAGACCGGGTCTACGTAGATGAGCTGGTACTGCTCGGTGGTCAGGTCCTTGATCCAGTTGTCCCACTGCGCGCCGGCCCGGAACTTGCGCAGTGCCTCGACGTCGACGGTCCCGGCCACCCACGATGAGCCGCCGCTGTAGTCATGCCGGCCGACGATCTGGCCCCGGTAATCGATCACGGCCGACCCGCCGCCGAACGTGTCGATCGGCACATCGGAATCGGTGTGCAGGTAATACGTGCCGACGTTGCAGGCGATCAGGTAGAAGTTGTTGTCCAGTGCCCGCGCGCGGTTCTGGATCTCGAACAGGCCGTTGCCGACGTGCGGGTGCGGGTACGGACCCCGGTACACCACCTCGGCGCCGTTCATGGCCAGGCCGCGGGCGTTCTCCGGGTACGAGCCCTCGTTGGCCATCAGGAACCCGAGCCGGCCGATCTCGGTGTCGGCCACGGGGTAGAAGGCGTCCAGGTTCCGGCCGTACAGCTCGATCCACCGGTCCCAGACGTTGTGCGGGGTCACCGAATGCTCGACCGGCAGCAGCGGGACGACCTTGTGGTGCCGGAGGATCACCTCGCCGTCGGGACTGAGGATGAAGCCCACGTTGAAGAACCGGCCAGGGAACTCCGGGTGACGGGCCTTGGCCTGGGCCATCAGGTACGCGTTCCACTGGCGGGCGAGCGCGCCGAGCGCGTCGGTCTCGGGCCCGGGCACATCGATCGCGCACTCGCGGGCGAACGTCTCGTGATCGAGGTCGAGGACCTCGTCGTTGAAACCCTGCAGGGCGCCTTCCGGAACGGCGATGAGGCGCACCGGCAGATCCAGGCTGGACAGCCACGACGCGGCCTTGATCAGGTGCGACAGGTGCTCGATGTTCACCTGGATCTCGTCGCGGTGGCGGATGCCCCGCATGGTGGGCACCAGGCCCAGCGCTTGATAAGGCTCGACCATTACCTCTTCCCTTCGGGTCGGCATATGGCTGAAGTCTGGCAGATGGCAGACTGCGACTGACCACCCAGCGGCCGAGCCCTACGGGAGTTGCGATGCCGGTCACCATGACCCGCGAAGAACGGGAGCAGTTCCTCGGCGGGGTGCACGTCGGGGTGCTCAGCGTGGCCTCGGTGGACGGCGGCGGCCCGCTGGCCGTCCCGGTCTGGTACTCCTATCAGCCCGGCGGCACGGTGAACGTGATCACCGGGGAGAGCACCCGCAAGGCGGCGGCCATCCGGGCGGCGGGCCGGTTCAGCCTGTGCGCCCAGGACGAACGCCCGCCCTACAAGTACGTCACCGTCGAGGGACCGGTGATGGTCGAGGAAGCCAGCCACGACGAGCGGCTGGCCCTGGCGCGCCGGTATCTCGGGCCCGAGGGCGGCGACGCCTACGTCTCGGCCAACCCCACCGGCGGCCAGGTCGTGTTCAGGATGACCCCCGAACACTGGCTGACCGTGGACTACAGCAAGGTCTACGGCTGAAGCTCCAAGGCGGCTCCCGATTGTGACGAAATGCTTACGTGGGGCCGTACTTTTCGATCCATATCCGTATTCGCGTCGTTCCCCTGGGTAGGAACAGGTCGATCGCATCATCGGCCCCGGTGCCCGGCGGAACCCTGCGCCGCCGGGCACCATCTTGTGCGCGGGCCATGACCCGGACCGGCGTACTGCCTGCTCGAGGGGCCGGACGAGGACGCCATCCGCCAGCACCACGCCGCGCTCGGCGTGCCCTGCGGTGACGTGCACCAGGTGAGCAGCCTGACCTGACCGCCACAGCCAGCGGCCGCGCCGTCTCCGACTGTCCCCTCGAGGCGTCATGTTCTCACCCTGGACAGAGGATGACTGCGCGGTCCTGGTGCGTCACGCTGAGGGGATGAGCGACCACGACCTGAGCGCGGCGCAGTTCCGGGCACTCTACGACCGGGTGAAGCACCTGTCCCGGCGGGAACCAGCCGACCGGCGGGGAGCCCTGAACAACATCGCGCCGGCGCAGGTGACAGCGGCGGCCGGTAGCGTCCGGCGTGGTCGCGCCGTGTCGCTGGCGGCGCCGATCGACAGCGAGGTGGCTGCCGACAACCCCGATCCCGCGGTGCACCAGATGGTTCAGCCGGGGACCGATCCGGTTCCGGCGTCCGGACTCTCGTTCGCCATGGACCGGGTGGCCATGAACATCCACGGCAATGCCGACAGCCACATCGACGCCCTGTGTCACGTGATCTTCGACGGGACCCTCTACAACGGCGTAGACGCTCACGCCGTCACCGCGGCGGGGGCAACCGAACTGTCCATCGAGGTGGCCAGCGACGGGATCGTCGGCCGCGGCCTGCTGCTCGACATCCCGCGACTGCGGCAGGTGCCCTGGCTGGAGCCGGGTGATCACGTGACCGCCGATGACCTGATCAACGCGGAGGCGGCGCAGGAGGTCCGCATCCAGCAGGGCGATCTGCTGTTCGTCAGGGTCGGTCACCGCAGCCGCCGCAGAGCGGTCGGGCCCTGGGATTCGGCCGCTGCGCGCGCCGGGTTGCATCCAGCAGCCCTGGAACTCCTCGCGGAGCGGCGGATCGCGGTACTCGGCAGCGACGGCAACAACGACACGGCCCCGAGCGCGGCTGAGGGCGTCGGCTTTCCCGTGCACGTGCTCGCCATCAACGCGATGGGGCTGCATCTCCTGGACTGGCTGCAGTTCGATGACCTCGTCGCTGTATGCGAGGAACTGAACCGCTGGTCATTTCTCTGCGTCATCGCGCCCCTCCGCCTTCGGGCGGGGACAGGCTCGCCAGTCAACCCCATCGCCATCTTCTGAACGCTGCGGCCTGGGCTCGGATCATCCGGGAGGGGTGATCCGCGGTTCACGTCGCCGCCGTCGGATAGCAGTATCCCGCCGCCGCCCGGGCCCGGGAAACCATGACGAGGCGTAGAGAAAGGGCTGCTATGGCTGATCTGATCGCCATCGGGTACCCAGACGAGACGACCGCGCATGCCGCTGCCGATGAGGCACGGCGGCTGGCCGCCGACCTGATCATCCAGCCGGACGCGATCGCGGTGATCTCACGGGACAAGGACGGCAGCTACCACGTCACGACCAGCCATCACCCGATGACCAAGGGCGCGAGCTGGGGCCTGTTCTGGGGGTTCTTGTTCGGCCTGCTGTTCTTCATCCCGGTCTTCGGGATGGCCATCGGCGCCGGGCTGGGCGCTCTGATGGGCAAGTTCGCCAAGACCAGCATCGACCAGCAGTTCCAGAACCAGGTCCGCGACATGGTCCAGCCGGGCACCTCGGCGCTGTTCCTGATGCTGGAGAAGGCGACACCGGACAAGGCCGTCGCGGCGATGAGCAAATACGGCGGCACGGTCTTGAAGACCTCTCTGTCCAAGGACGACGAGAAAGAACTCCAGGACGCCCTGCACGGCGGCCAGGCGACGGCCCAGTAGCCCGCATCGGCCCGCCCGGCGATTGCTACCGGGCGTCCAGGCCGAGTTCACGCGTGCGGTCGACCGCTCCGCTGCGCGTTGAGACGCCAAGCTTCCGGTACGCGGAGTACGCCTGTGTCTTGATCGTGTTCTTGGAGACGTGCAGCTGTTCGCCGATTTCCTGGTACGACAGGTGCGTGGACAGCAGCGGCAGGAGCCGCAGCTCAGCTGAGGTAAGCGACGAGGCGCCGTGGGTGTGGGCGTCGGCCGTGGCCAGGCTCGCCTGCAGCCGGTCGGCTGTCTCGGGGAGGATGCCGAGGTCCGGCCGTTGGCGGAGGATGTCGTGGACTTGGGCCAGAGCCGCCGCGGCGCCCCCGGGGTCGGCGAGCGTGATGTAGGAGCGGGTCATCTCGAGGAGGGCCTGGACTGACACCACGGGCAGGGCGTAGGTGAGCAGGGGCCGGAGCCGCGCCGCCCGCCCGAGGTAGAGCCGGGCCCGGGCGTCGTCGCCGTCGTGAGCCGCGGCGCGGCTCGCCCACGCGTAGACCAGGGCGCTGGTCCAGTAGTCGCCGAGGTGCCCGTCATCGACGATGGCGGCTGCTCGCTGCGCGAGCGTCGCGACCTCGGACCAGTCGTTGCGTTCGGCCGCCACGCCGCACTGCTGGGCGAGGATCAGGCCGGCCAGGGGCAAGCTGCTGGATCGGGTCGCGAGATCGAGCGCGCGGGCCAGGATGGGCCCGGCCCGGGCCAGGTCACCCTCCAGCAGGTAGGAGATGCCCTCGGTGTACAGCATGGTCGCACGGTACGGACTGGCCGGGCTCAGCCCCTCCCAGGCGGCCCGCGCGTCCCGCCGCATTTCGCCGGGGCCATGACGGCACAAGTTCGCGCGCAGGTAGGCGAGGGTGGCCTCCATGGTGCTGCCATCTGGAAGGATCCCCGCGGGGATCGCGCGCTCCGCGGCTGCGGCCCAGCGGTCGGCCTCGGCCGGCTGGCCGAGGAGTGCGAAGATCAGCGAGCCGTGCGCGGCGATCGCCCCGTAGTACTCGGCTGAGGTGACATCCCAGATCCATTCGATCCAGCGCACCACCGTCTCGACCCGTCCGCTGCCCCAGACCGGTTGCTGCAGCTCCAGGATCAGCCGGGCGACCCGGTCGTAGTCTCCTGCCGCTCGGGCGTGGTCGATCGCGGCCTCCGGCATGGCGTTCGCCTCGAACCAGGCAGCCGCCCGGAAATGGAGATCCTGGATCAGATCGGGTTCCCGGCGCTGGAGTTCTGACCGCAGCAGATCCTGGAGCAGGTGGTGGTACCGGTACCACTCGCGGCGCCGGTCGAGCGGGACCACCAGCAGGTTCCTGGCCTCCATCTGTTCCAGGACAGCCCCGGAACCCTGCTCGCCCAAGATCGCGTCGCACAGTGGCCCGCACATCCGGTTCAGGACCGATGTGCGAGTCAGGAACGACGCTTCCGCGCCCGAGATCCGGTCCAGGAGTTCCGAACGCAGGTAGTCGCCCATGTAGACGTCGTCGCCGGTGAACGTGAAGCCGGCCTCGCTCGGCTGGGAGCCGGATTTGATGGCCAGTGCGGCGATGTACAGCCCGGCCGGCCATCCCTCCGTCCGTTGCAGGAGATCCCGGAGGACCGCCTCACTGGCCTCGACCCCCGCCCCTTTCAGCAAGGAGCGGGCTTCCGCCGGTCCCATGGCCAGGTCGTCCGCGGTGACCTCGAGGAGCCCGCCCTGAGCGCGCAGCCGCGCCGTCGGCAGCGGCACAACGGCCCGCGAGGCCAGCGCGAGCCGCCAGCCAGGCGGCAGGCGCAGGGCGAACTCGGCGATCGTGGTCAGGCACTGCCTGTTCGTCACCGCCTCGGCGTGGTCGAGCACCACAGTCACCGGCGGCTGTATCGAGGCGACGGCCGACATGAACCGGGGCACCATGGTGATATCGGCGCCCGAGGAGGCCAGGGCCGAGAACACGGCGGGATCGACAGGCCCGATCCGGTCCAGCGTCAGCGCCAGCGCACTCAGCAGCACGACGGGATCGTTGTCCCCGTCGTCGCAAGACAGCCACGCCACCCGCGACCCGGTCCGCCCGGCCCATTGCGCCATCAGCGTCGTCTTGCCGTAGCCGGGCGGGGCAGCCACGGTGATGACCGGCACCGCAGTTGCGGTCAGCCGCTCGACCAGGGCGGCCCGCAGGACAATGCCCGGCCGGACCTCGGGCGGCTGGAATTTCGACTCAGGCAGTGTGAACGCGAGGCTGGGAGCCGCCCGTTGATCCTTCCCCGATATCAGCTGAAGCGCGCCGACCTCCGCCTTCATCTTCAGAACGTACCCTTCGGATCAGCGCGGCAGCAACGACAGGTTTCTCTGCGCAACCATACTTTCACCCTCGCGCGGGGACCAGCTTGCCGCCTCCTCGGCCGCCTAGGCCACGTTGAGCAGCACGATGCCCGCCACGACCAGGATGGTTGCGATGATACGGCTCCGGCCGAACGGCTCGCGGAAGACCAGCGTGCCGATGATCGCGCCGAAGATCACGCTGGTCTCCCGCAGCGCGGCGATCGGCGCCAGGGCTCCCCGGGTCTGCGCCCACAGCACCAGGCCGTAGGCGAGCACGCTCAGCGCTCCGGCGGCCAGGCCGGACAGCAAGATGCGCCGCGGCTGCTTCATCAGCACGTCGCGCCGCCGGACCGCCGCGAACAGCGGCACGCAGAGGCTCTCCAGCACCATCAGCCAGCCGATGTAACCGACCGGGCTGGCGGACAGCCGCACGCCGACGCCGTCCACCGTGGTGTAGGCCGCGATGGTCAGCCCGGTGCCCACGGCGGCCAGGAAGGCCCCCCGGCCGGGACGCCGGCCGGCGAAGACCAGGAAGGCGAGCCCGGCCGAGACGATGGCCACGCCGCCGATCTGGGGGAGCGCCAGGTGCTCGTGCACGAACATCGCGGCCAGGATCGTCACCACCAGCGGGGAGATGCCGCGGGCCAGCGGGTAGACCTGGCTGAACTCGCCCAGCCGGTAGCACTGCATCAGCAGCAGGTTGTAGAAGACGTGAATCGCCACCGACGCCAGCAGGTACGGCCAGGCGGATGACCGCGGGAAGGCGGCCACGATGATGAGCGGGATCGACACCGCGACGCCGCCCACGCCGATCAGCGCGAAGGCCAGCGTCTGGTCCTTGATGCCGTGCGCGATCGCGTTCCAGGTGGCATGCGTGACCGCGGCGGCCAGCACCGCGAGGGTGACGGTGAGCGAGAGGGTGGTCGACGAGTCCAACGGGGCTCCTCAGGCAGGCTGAACAGGAGCCCTCAGGGCTTCTATCCCGTCAGGTGTTCCCCGGGGCCCGCAGGTCCCGGGTCGCGGCGCCGCTCGGTCCAGCCCCGGCCGCCCTGATTGTGGTCGCAGCGGGAACGGACGGCCAGCGGAACCCTAGGCGCAACCACGTGCTAACCCCAGCTTAACGCTCCGGCCGCCCGGATTTCCTGCTGGGTCCGCAGCAGCAGGGTGACCCAGGTCCGGTACGGCCGCCAGTTCTCGCTGATCTCGGTCAGCTGCCCGGTGGTGGCCGGCCCGGGCAGCCCGTAAGCGTCCGCGACCGCCAGGGCCAGCCGCGGCTCGTGGTAGGCAGGACGGTAACCCGCCCGGCGCGCCCCCGTGACACCCACGGGCTGCCGGTCGTAGCGGAACTCGCCGTCATAGTCGTCTTCGATGATCAGGGCCTGGTGGCGGCGGGCCCATTCCACCAGGGCAATGCGCCGGGCAGGGGACATGGTCACACCCAGTGGGTACTGGTGGGCCGGGGTCACCAGAATCGCCGAGACGCCCGAATGGGGGAGGCGGTCCACCCGCAAGCCGTCCTGATCACACGCCACAGCCACCACATGCAGGCCTGCGGCTTCGGCGAGCTGCCGGTAGCGGCGGGCGCCCGGGTCTTCGACCGCCAGGGTAGTGGCGCCGGTGGTGCGCAGCGTGCAGCAGATCAAGGTGAGGGCCTGGGTGAATCCGTTGCAGACCAGCAGACGTGCCGGGTCGGTATCGACGCCGCGGGCACGGCCCAGGTAGTCCGCCAGGGCATCGCGTAGCTCGGTGCTTCCGCGCGCGTCACCGTATCCGAAGACCTCATCAGGCGCGTGCGACATGACCTGGCGGTACGCCCGCGCCCATGCATGGCGAGGGAAACTAGCGCTCTCGGGTCGGCCGGGCCGGAAATCCCATCGAGGATGCGCTGCCGATTCCGGGGAATCGGCCACTGACGGCCGCTGCCGCGGCAGCCAGCGCACGCGGGCAGGTGTCCCTTGCCGGACGTCGAGATACCCCTCGGCGGCAAGCTGACCGTAGGCGGCGCTGATCGTGCCGCGGGCCACGCCCAGGTCGCGGGCCAGAGAACGGGAGGACGGCAGAATCGCGCCGCGAGTCAGGCGGCCACAGCAGATCGCCTCCCGCAATGCGTGCTCGATGCCACTGCACAGGCCGCCGGACCGGTCCAGGTCTAGAAAGAGGTCGGCACCACTGGACCAGTCAGAACCCACGAAACTGGATCATACAGCCGTGCCAGTAGCCGCCTAGCCTGATGACATGACCACCGACCCCTCCACTGTCGACTGCACGCCCTCCCCGCTGGTGCGAGTGCGCCGCAAGTCCGACCGGGCCTGCTACGACATGGCGGCTGTGCATGCCGTGCTGGACGCGGCGCCCTTCAGCCACGTCGCGACTGTGCGTCACGGGCGCCCGGTCGTGCTGCCGATGGCACATGGCCGTCTCGGCGGTTCGCTCGTCCTGCACGGGTCACATGCGGCTGGGCTGTTCCGCGACACAGCAGCGGGCAGTCCGGTCTGCGTCACCGCGACACTGCTCGACGGGCTGGTGCTCGGCCGGTCAGCCCGTAATCACTCCATGAATTACCGGTCCGTCACCATTCACGGGCACGCCACCGCAATCACTGAGCCTGACGAGATCATCGTCGGGCTCCGGGCAGTGATGGAGCATCTCATCTGCGGCCGCTGGGAACAGGTCCGCAAGCCCAGCGGCGCAGAAATCCGCGAGACCGCCCTATGGCAAGTCCCCATCGAGCAGGCCTCGGCTAAGACACGCAGCGGATCGACGCTCGACCCCGACGATGACCGCCGCCTGCCGGTATGGGCCGGCCACATACCGGCAGGACTGGTATTCGGGCAGCCCATAGCAGCCGACGGGCTTCCACCCGGCATTGAGCTACCCGACTACCTCCGCGTACTCCTCACCACGCCAGACCCAGCCGCCCCGCCGACGGTGCCCTGCTCTCGCCGCTGACCATCCCGGTGCAACACCGCGGAAGCTAGCCTCGTTGAGGAATACGACCTTGTCCAGCGGCACGCAATGCCGCAGTGGACATGCTGACAGGTTCCGCCGTTCAAGCGATAACGACACGGATCGTCCTGCCTCTGGCGCTGGGCGCCTGAGCAGTCGCGGGCGCGCTAGGCGGCGGCTGCCCAGCCGACGTTGTACAAGTTTTAGTACACTATTGCTATGACCGGTCCGGCGGTGATCCAGGTGCA
>Ga0209415_10020613_pt1 | contig 10232 bp, 8 predicted proteins | sample PeaSoiSIISIP2007_FD_187696 | JGI IMG/M metagenome (GOLD analysis project Ga0209415, IMG submission 187696) | Peat soil microbial communities from Weissenstadt, Germany - SII-SIP-2007 (SPAdes) (version 2) | ecosystem: Environmental > Terrestrial > Soil > Wetlands > Peat | place: Germany...
GGGCTCGAGGACCACAGCGGGCCTCCGGCGACGACGAGATACGCCGTGGCGCAGGCCAGGAACGCCGCCCCCAACCACGGTGCCTCCGTGTGCCGCGTCCGGCGGTCGTGCCGGGCGTTGCGGCGGGGGGCGGCGGCGAGGGCCCCGACGCCCGCCAGTCCGACCGCCGTCCCGATGGCCGACCAGATGAGGCCGTGTGCCCGGTGGCCCGCAGCGGCCTGGGAGAGGTGGCCGCCGCCGGCCACCGTCACGACCAGGAGCACGCCGGCGTCGACGAGGAACACGACGCCCGTCCACCTGAGGACCGATCGACGCATCGGCGACCGGACGAGCAGGTCCATGCCCAACCCCGAGAGGACGGCGAGGGGCAGGGCCACGAGCACCACCGCCCGGTTCCACCGCACGGGGTGGAGGCCGGGGACGGAGACGAGCAGCGTGATGACGGGCTGGACGAAGGCGATGGCCGCCATGGCCAGGGCCAGGGCCCCGAGGGCGATCACCTCCGGTTGGCGCAGGCGCAGCCCCACGGCCGTGACCGCCAGCGTGAGGGCGATCACGCCGTAGACGGCGGGGTCGCCGGTGATGCCGAGACCGTTGACCCCGGCGAACAGGAAATGGCCGAGGAACGAGAACGGGAGGGCGTCGTGGCCGCCGAGGGCCGTGCCCCCGGCGCTGCGGACCGACTGTCGTGCCACCTGGTAGCCGGGGAGCAGCAGGGGTGCACCCAGTGCGGCACCGGCTATCGCACCGACGGCCAGGTCGACCAGCGGTCGCAGGACCGGAGCCGACGTCCCGAGGGTGATGGCCCGCGCCGCCAGGTAGACGACGGTGAAGCCGGCGAGCCCCAGGGCGAGGATGATCAGCGCATCGGGCTGCCCGGCGTAGATGGCGAACGCCAGGGCCAGGGCGAAGAGCGCGATATGGCGCGCCCGGTGCCCGCCGCGCACGGTGAGGATCGTGGCGGCGAGCAGCCACGGGGCCCACGCGAACACCGCGGCGATGGGCCACCGGCTGTAGAACAGGAAGGCGCCGCTCAGCTCGAAGACGGTGGCGGCGAAAGCCGACGCCAGCGCCCCGCAGCGCAGGACCCGCCCGAGCACGTAGACCCCGGTGCCGGCGATCACGAACGTCGCCAGGATCTGCACCGTGTAGTCGAGGTGCACGGGGACGAGGTACCCGACCAGGGCCGGGAGGCTGAACGTGGCGGACTGCCAGTTGAACGCCAGCGGGGTGCCGAGCGCGCTGTAGGGATTCCACAGGGGCAGGTGGCCCTGGTGGACCTGCGTCCAGGCCAGGGTGGTCCACGGGATCATCTGGGTGATCTGGTCGCTCGCCACGGGGGAGTGGACCCGCACGCCCGATTGGTGCGACAGGCCGTACTGCGACAGCCAGTCGAAGGGCCCCAGGTAGACGCCGTGGAGGAGCGCCGGCGCCATGACCACCCCGGCGGCGGCGATCACCCAGGCGATGCCGAGCACGTCGACGAGGCGCCGGGGCGTGGTGCCGGGGTGGTCGCCCACGGGATCCGCCCCTGCCGGCGCCGTCTCGATCTCAGGGGCCTGCACCATGAACCCGTCCACCCTCGGATGCCGTTTCGAATTCGCCTGGCTCTGTCGCCGGTGCCCGACGGCAACGACGCTCATCACGGTGGGGCAGACCTCTCCCTTTCCCGCCCGTCGGTCCTGGGCCCCCGCCGGGATTGCGCCCACTGTACGCCCGACGACCTCGGGGGCATGGCCTCGGTCCGGCGTCGCGGGGTCCGGGCTGGCGGCCGACGTCGGCGGGTCGCCGGGGCCACGAATCCGAGGCCCGTCGCCCGGGCCGCCCTCTGTCGCGACCACCGCGGTGGGCGGCGCGGGCGCTCCCGCCCCGCCGGTCGTCCCTGCCCGTCGAGGAGATTCCTCGCCCCGCGCGGCCCACGAAGGTTCGTGCCTAGACTCCGAGCGTGGTCCGAGTCCTGGCGGTAGCCAACCAGAAGGGGGGCGTCGCCAAGACGACGACCGTGCACGCCCTCGGGTTCGCGTTCGCCGAGATGGGCCGTCGCACGCTCCTCGTGGACCTCGACCCCCAGGCCTGCCTGACGTACTCGATGGGCATCGACCCCGACTCCTTGGAGTGGTCCCTGCACGACGTGTTCGTGCGCAAGACCAAGGCGGCCGACGTGCGGCGCACGGTCCCCGGCGTGGAGGGCCTCGATCTCCTGCCGTCCACCATCGACCTCGCCGGCTCCGAGGTCCACCTCCTCACGCGCACCGGACGCGAGCACGTGCTCGCCAGCGCGCTGGCCATGATGCACGACGACTACGACGTGATCATCGTCGACTGTCCGCCGTCGCTCGGCGTGCTCACCATCAACGGCCTGACCGCGGCGCACGAGGTCCTCATCCCGCTGCAGTGCGAGGCGCTCAGCCACCGGGGGGTGGGGCAGCTGCTCGAGACCATCGACGACGTCCGCATGTTCGCCAACTCCGAGCTCGAGGTGCGCGGCGTCATCGCCACCATGTACGACGAGCGCACGCGCCACGGCCGCGCCGTGCTCGAGGACGTGAAGACCCGCTACGGGCTCCCCGTCCTCGATCCGCCGGTGCGCAAGTCCATCCGCTTCGCCGAGGCCCCGGCGCGCGGCATGTGCATCTTGCAGCATGCGTCGTCGTCCCAGGGGGCGCTGGCCTATCGTGAGATCGCCCACGTGCTCGACGGCGACCGCCGGCCGGTGAGCTGAGCCCCCCGGGCCGACCCCAGCGCCCCAGCCCCACCCCCACCCACGACACCCGGACCCGGTCCCCACCGGGCCCGAAGGCCCCGAGAGGAAGAGAGCCCCGATGGGCGACGCCCCGGACCCGCTCGGACGGCGGGCACTGTTCTGGGCTCCCGCCGAGCGCGACGACGACGGTCCGCGCGGGCCCATTCGGCCCACCGAGCGCCAGACGCGCGGGAAGTACGCCCTGTTCACCGACGCCGGGCGCCCTCATGCGGCGAAGGCGCCCTCGGCTCGGCGGCGGTCGCCCGCGTCGCCGGCGAACGGCGTCGGCGCGCCGCGCCCGGCGGGTGCCGGTGGCGTCGCGCAGGGACCGGGGGGTGCCCTCTCCCATCGCCGCGGCGCGCTCAGCTCCATCGCCATCGAGTGCTCGTCGTGCGGTGATCGGTCGGAGGTGGACGTCCTCGAGTACCTGATCCTCCATCTGCCCCTGTGGCTGTGGAGACCGGGGCGCGGCTACACCCGGTTCATGACCTGCCCGATGTGCCGGCGGCGGACCTGGGTGAGCGCCTCGTGGGACCCCCGGGCGCACTGACGCCCCTGTCGGTGGGCCCGATCGGCCCGGCGGTGCTCGCAAGCGTCAGTTCGTGGCTGCAGCACTTTCGCGGCCCCGTGGCCTACGTGGTGTGCGGGCTCCTCGTCTTCGCCGAGGCCGCCGTGCTCCTGGGCTTCGTCATCCCCGGTGAGACGGCCGCCCTCATCGGCGGGGCGCTGGCCGCCCTGCACCACGTCAACCTCATTGTGATGCTGGTCGTGGTGGTGGCGAGCGCCATCGTCGGCGACTCGGTGGGCTACGAGGTGGGCAAGCTGCTGGGCCCGTGGCTGCTGCGCCGGCGGCCGCTGCGCGGCCACCCGGGCGTGCAGCGGGGACAGGACCTGCTCGCCCGCTTCGGGGGCCCGGCGGTCTTCCTCGGGCGGTGGGTGGCCCTGGCCCGGGCGCTCGTGCCGGGGCTCTCGGGGATGAGCGCGATGCGCTACCGAACGTTCCTGGCCTACAACGCGGCCGGCGGCATCGCCTGGGGCGTGACCTTCGTCATGATCGGCTACGCCGCCGGCGCCTCGTACGCCGCGGTGGCCAAGACCGTGGGCACGTACTCGCTCGTGGTCGTGGGCATCGTGATCGCCGCCGTCGTCGTCACCGTCGTCGTGCGCCGACGACGCCAGGCCCAGCGTCGCCGCCCGCTCGCCGCCGGCACCGACGACGAGGCGTAGACGCCGCCCTACGCCGCCGCCCGGGCCGCGGTGGCGGACAGGGTCTGCACGCGCGACACCGGCGCGCCGTCGGACTGGCCGCCGACGACCCAGGCGTCGGAGCCGAGCACGGCGACGCCCGCGTGCGACACCGGCGTGTTGAGCCGGCCGGCGCTCGTGACCGACGCGTGGCGGGGGTCGAACCGCCAGATGGCCGGGGAGGTCACGGTGGCGCCCGCCCCCGACGTCGAGCCCGAGGGGATGGCGGTGTCGCCGCCGAAGACGAACACCTCCCCGTCGAACAGCACGGCGGACGCGCCCACCACCGCGTCGGGGAGGTGCCCGACCACCACGACCTTGTGCGTCGTGGGGTTCACCCGCTGGATGACGCTCGAGGGCCGCCCGGCCCCGGCACCGCTCAGGGCCTCGCCGCCGAACACGTAGAGGTCGCCGCCCAGCGCCGCCAGCGCCGGGTAGAGGACCGGGTCGGGCAGCGTGGCCACCACGGAGAATTGTTGCCCGTCGGCGGTGGCGAGCACGTGGGGGTCCGGGGTGGGGCCGTTCGCCCCTCCGCAGAGGTAGGTCGTGGCTCCGATGCGGGCGCTGGCCGCGCCCCGGCGAGGCTCCGGCAGGGATCCGACCAGCGAGGCCGTGGGCACCGACGCCGTGGGCACCGACGTAGGCGCCCCGGCCGGCGCGGCGCCGAGGGTGAACGACTCCACGGATGCGACGGCCGAGGGCGTGGCCCCCCCGAAGACCAGGTCCTGGCCGCCCACCACGGTGCCGGCGGCGTCGAACAGGACCGTGCGGAGGTTCTCGACGTGGGTGAGCGCCCCGGTGGCGACGTCCAGCGTGAAGATGCCGCTCGCCGCCTGTCCGCCGGTGGTCGACCCGCCGACGATCACGAGCTCGCCCCGAGCACCGGGCAGCACGACCTCGTCGGCCACCGGTGCCCGGAGGGCCCAGGGGGCCGCCGCCGCCCGGAGCACCGGGGTGGCCGCCGGGGGCTTCTTCGCCACCTTCGTCGGCGGGTGGCCGGAACTCCAAAACACGAGCACCCCCACGGCGCCACCGGCGCCCAGCACCACGACCACCACGACGGCGATGGCCCACAGCGACCCCTTGCGCATGTGCTGGGCACGCCGTGTCGCACGGCGGGCCTCGAACCCGGGAAGGCGGCGGGCGATGGGGGTGTTCTTCGGCACCAGGGCGGCTCCTGGTCGTTGTCTACACGACTGTCGCCCGGAGCCGGTGGGATGGGGCCGGCGCCAGGCGCGCCACCGCGCCGTGGTCGGGGGCCTCCCCGCCACCGCCCACGGGGTGGGGGCCTCGCCCTCGGGCGGAGCTCAGCCGGCTTCGGCCGGGTAGAAGCGCGAGGGGACCGACCCCTCGCGCCGGAGGCGCTGGTGGTTCTCCAGGAGCACGATGTGGGCGAGGGTCTCCCCGACGGCCGCCCGCTGCATGAAGTCGGCAATCTCGTGCCACGGCCGCGACCAGGTGAGGCTGACCGAGATGTCCCACGCCGTGGCGCCCGGATGCTCGGCGATCAACCGCTCGATCTCGACGAGCCGGTCGGCGTGGTGGGCGATGATCTCGTCGAGGCGGCCCTGCAGGTTGGCGAAGCGGTACTCGTGCGCCGGGAGGACCTCCTCGACGTCGAGGGTGTGCACCTTCAAGAGGGACTCGAGGTACTCGCCGAGGGGGTTCGGGAACTGCTGGGTGTGGACGCCGATGTTCGGCGTGATGCGCGGCAGCACGTGGTCCCCGGACAACAAGAGCCGGTGGCGGTCGCTGTAGAAGCACACGTGCCCCGGCGAGTGCCCCGGGGTCCACACCGTCTGCAGGTCCCAGCCGGGGACGTCCACCTTGCGCCCGTCCTCGAACAGGACGTCGGGCTCGGCCATCATCACCTGCCCGCGGATCATCATGGAGGCGAAGTTGAGGTCCGGCAGCTTCGTCGCCGGCACGCCGGCGTCTTGGAGGAACTCGCGCATCCGGGCGAGCAGGTTGTCGGTGTCGATGTAGCGCGCCTGGAGCATCTCGGCGTCGTCGGGGTGCAGCCCGATCCACGCCCCCGACTCCTCGCGCACGCGCCCGGCCAGGCCGTAGTGGTCGGGGTGGATGTGGGTGACGAGCACGGCGCGCACATCGCTCATGGAGCCCCCCGCCTCCTCGAGCCCGTTGTTCAGCGCCGCCCAGGCGTCGTCGGTGTTCCATCCGGCGTCGACGATGGCCACCCCGTCGTCGAGCTCGAAGGCGTAGACGAGGACGTAGCGCAGCGGGTTGTCGGGGATGGGCACGGGGATCGACCACAAGCCGGGACGCACCCGCTCCACCGGGGGCATGACGTCACGGTCCCACGCTTCTTTTTGCAGCACGCCGGTGACCTCGACCATGGGCGCACCGTAGGCGGGGAACGGGAACGGGACCAGCCGGCGCGCGCCGGGCGCGGGCCCCGGCGCCGCCGCCCCGAGGGCCGACCCCACGTCCGCCGGGGTCGGCGGTCCGGCCCCCGGCGCGACGCACAGTGACCCTCGCGCCTGGATGCGTGTCCGGCGGCGCATCGTTCACACCCACCACAGCAGTGTCGTTGACCACAGGGAGCGCACCTCCTACCATGAGACCCCCCAGTACGGATCTCCCGTTGTCGCCCGGGTCGCGTCGCCGCCATGACGCCCTCCTGGGCCGACCCGGAGCGACGCCGACCGACGCTCGAACCCCGCCGACGCACGGCACATCCCGCCCTCGCCACCATCGGCCGCAGGGCAGGGGAAGACGCCAGGACAGGAGCGACAGTGGCGACAGGAGTGCCAGTGGCACAGCGCGTGGTGAGCATCTCGAGCATCCACCCGTCGCGTCGCGACGACCGGGAGCGCGACCTCGCCGTGGGCGGCCTGCGCACCCGCCTGCAGCACGTGCTCGACCTGGCCCACGACGCCTTCGTCGAGACCGACGGCCACGGGGTGGTCACCGAGTGGAACCGCCAGGCCGAGCTGCTCTTCGGGTGGTCGCGCGACGAGGCCCTCGGGCGCGCCGTGACCGAATTCCTCGTGCCCCCCCGCCACCACGGCGGGTTCCTCCGCGACCTCGAGTCCGTCCGCGCCTCGGCCAGCGCCACCGAGCGCACGCGCCCCCAGGAGCTGCGCCTGCTGCACCGCGAGGGGTCCGAGGTCCAGGTGCTGGGCACGGCGTACATCGTGGGGTCGGGCGACGAGCTGCGCATCGGCGGCTTCCTCGTCGACCGGGGCGAGGAGAAGGCCGCCGAGGAGGCGCTCGCCCACGCCTATCTGCACGACGCGCTGACCGGGCTGCCCAACCGCACGCTGTTCACCTACCGGCTCGTCTACGCGCTGGCCACCCGCAAGAGCGCTCCGGGCACGGTGGCCGTGCTCGTGCTGGACCTGGACCGCTTCAAGGCCATCAACGACGCGCTCGGCCACGAGGTGGGGGACGAGGTGCTCGTGGCCGTCGCCGGCCGCCTCGACGCCCAGGACGGCCCGGCCCAGGTCATCGCCCGCCTCGGCGGCGACGAGTTCCTCGTCCTGTTCGACGGGGACGACGCCGAGAAGGAGGCGGTGGCCTTCTCCCAATGCGTCCTGCACGCCCTGTCCACGCCCATCGCCGCCGGGGGAGCCGAGGTGTTCATCACGGCGAGCATCGGCATTGCCTGCACCACGCCCCGGGTCACCGAGTCCACGCCGCTGTTGTCGAACGCCGACGCCGCCATGTACCAGGCGAAGAAGCGCGGGGGCGCCGGCGTCGAGGTCTTCGGCGAGGCCATGCGGGTGCGCGTGCTCGACCGCATGAACACCGAGCACTCCTTGCACCGGGCCCTCGAGCGCAGCGAGCTGCGGCTGTTCTACCAGCCCGTCGTCGAGGTGGCCGGGGGCGCCACCATGGGGGCCGAGGCGCTGTTGCGCTGGGAGCACCCCGAGCACGGCCTCGTGGGGCCGAACCGGTTCATCCCGGTGGCCGAGGAGAGCGGGCTGATCATCCCCATCGGCGCGTGGGTCCTGCAAGAGGCGTGCTACCAGTTGCGCTCGTGGCAGTCGGGCCACGGTGGCGGCCCCCGGGGCACGGTCGAGGTCAACCTGTCGGCCCGCCAGATCGACCATCCCGACATCGTGGCCACGATCGAGCGCATCCTGAGCGAGACCGGCCTCGACCCCGCCGGGCTGACCCTGGAGATCACCGAGAGCGCGCTCATGGGCGACGCCCCTTCGGCGTTGCGGGTGCTGCGGGCCCTCAAGAACCTCGGGGTGACCCTGGCCATCGACGACTTCGGGACGGGGTACTCCTCCCTCAGCTATCTCCAGCGGTTCCCCCTCGACATCTTGAAGATCGACAAGAGCTTCGTGGACGAGCTCGACCAGGACGCCGGTGGGGCGGAGATCGTGGCCGCGGTGGTGAAGCTCAGCCACGCCCTGGGCCTCGAGGTCGTGGCCGAGGGCGTCGAGTCCGAGCGCCAGCTGGAGTGCCTGCGCCGCCTGGAGTGCGACTTCGCCCAGGGTTACCTGTTCTCGCGTCCCGTTCCCGGCCACGAGCTGGCCGACGCCTTCCCGGTCCGCATCGGCGCCTGAACCCGCGCCGCCCGGCGCCGGCGGCCCGGCGTCCCGCCGCCCCTCAGTCCCTCGCCCCCTCCTCGCCCTCGCCCCCCCGTGGCGCACAGGCGGTCGCGCGGCGGCCTCCCCTTCCCACGTCGGCCCAGGTCGGCGGCCCGCCGGGCGCGGGAATCTTCTCGTCCCCCTAAATCGTTGACTCCGCAAGGATTGCGTGTACAATGTTGCGTACGCAACGGTATATCAGGGCAAAGATCTCAGGAGGGACACCATGACCACCACCACCACCACCAACGAGCAGGTCACCGAGCTGACCAGGCAGTACCGGGGCACAGCGGTGCCCGCGGTGGGCACCTACGACCTCGACGTGGCCCACACCACCGTCGAGTTCATCGCCCGGCACCTCATGATCACCAAGGTCCGGGGCCGCTTCGGCGAGTTCTCGGGCACGATCCAGGTGGCCGAGGTACCCGAGGAGTCCTCGGTGGACGTGACCATCAACGCCGGGAGCATCCACACGAGCCAGGAGCAGCGTGACGAGCACCTGCGCAGTGCCGACTTCTTCGATGCGGAGCACTTCCCGACCCTGACGTTCAAGAGCACCAAGGTGGAGCTGAAGGGCGACGACCGCTGGACGGTGACCGGCGACCTGACCATCCGGGGCACGACCAAGCCCGTGCAGCTCGACGTGGAGTTCGACGGCGCCAACGTGACCCCGTGGGGGACTGCCGCCATCGCCTTCTCGGCCTCGACCGAGATCGACCGGGAGACCTGGGGCCTGACCTACAACCAGGCGCTCGAGTCCGGCGGCGTGGTCGTGGGCAAGAAGGTGCGCATCGAGCTGAACGTCGAGGCCAACCCGCAGGCCAAGTAAGCGTCCCAGCGGGCCGGGCGCCTGCCGGTGTCGTGGGCCGGTGACGTCCGGTCCGGGCATGGGGCAAGGCAGGCGGGACTCCGAGCACCGGGCCGAGCACGAGCTTCGCCGGACAGGCCCCGCGCCGCACATGCGGCGCGGGGCCTGTCCGCGTCGCGGCACCCATCGGGCTCCTCGACGCCCTTGTCGTCGATGCTCGAGCGCTCCCGTGCCTCACCGGACGTCGAACGGCGGGCCCTCGGTCAACACGTCGATGCTCGACCACCGGGGTTCGTCGAACGGGCCGAGCCGTGCGGCTGGGCCCCGGCGCGCCCACGCCCGCACCGGGGCGGTGGTCCGGATCGCTCGTTCCTGCGTGACGGGCGTTGCGTCGGACGACGCCCTGGTCGAGTTCGCCGGCCGCTACGCCGGCCAGAGCGAGCGGGACCACGCCGTGCTCGAGCAGGCGGCGCGCTCGGGCACGATCGGAGCCCTCACGGACGTCTGATTCCGACGGGCGGGGGAGGGGCGCAGCACGGACGGGGGACGACACCCGACCGGTCTGGCACTCGGTCCGTGACACCACGATCCCCGGGCGGCCGAAGCCGCCCGGGGATCGTGGCCAACGAGGAGGACAGCGTGCGTTCGTCTGCCCTCGTCTTCGACGGTGGGGCCGAAGCCCCGCCTTCGAACCGTGCTGATCTTGACGCACGGTCCGGTGTCAGCCACCCGTCATCGTTCGCTCAACGACGGTGGGCGGCCGAGCACCGGATCCCGTGGTGTCCTGCGCCTGCCTTACGACAGGGTGAGGTTGCCCTTGACGATCTTGATCGTCTTCAGGCCACCGCTGGTCGAGCACGGAGCCAGGAGC
>Ga0209415_10020615_pt1 | contig 10231 bp, 9 predicted proteins | sample PeaSoiSIISIP2007_FD_187696 | JGI IMG/M metagenome (GOLD analysis project Ga0209415, IMG submission 187696) | Peat soil microbial communities from Weissenstadt, Germany - SII-SIP-2007 (SPAdes) (version 2) | ecosystem: Environmental > Terrestrial > Soil > Wetlands > Peat | place: Germany...
GGGCGCCTCGAAGGCGCCGGCGGCGGCCCGAGCCTGATGTTCAACGGCCACATGGACACCTCCTATTCCGGCCGCGAGCCGCATCTGCGGGCGAAGCCCGGGTTCCAGCCGCACGCCGTCGTGCGCGACGCGCATATCTGGGGTCTGGGGATCTCGAACATGAAGGGCGCGCTCGCCTGCTATGTCGAGGCGGTTCGGGCGATCCAGGATGCCGGGCTGCGGCTGCGCGGCGACATCGTGATCGCGGCGGTCGTCGGGGAGATCGAGAAGGCGCAGTGGGGCGAGGAGTTTCGCGGCAGCGAATACCGCGGCTACGCCGCCGGCAGCCGCTACCTGCCGACCCACGGCGGAATCGCGGACATGTGCATCCTCGGCGAGCCGACCGAGCAGCGCGTCGTGCTCGGCCACTACGGGACGATGTGGGCGCGGATCTCCACCCACGGGCCGTTCATCCACACCGCGTTCTCGAACGGTCGCCTCGGTGAGAACGCGATCGTCCGGATGCAGCGCGTGCTCGCCGATGTGCTGGCCTGGATCCCGGAATGGGAGCGTCGCTCCGCCTACGGCGGGATCGACGGTGTCGTCAACGTCGGCGCGATTCGCGCCGGCCAGCCCTGGCGGGTCAGCCGCACGCCCGATCACGCCGACTTGTTTCTCGACATTCGCGTGCCGCCGACGATGGCGATGACGGCCGCGCGCGCGGAGTTCGCGACGCTGGTGCGCGAGCTGCGCGAGCGCCACCCGGAGCTCGGCATCACCTCCGAGGTCTACGTCAGCGCCCCCGGGGCGCAGATCGCCGAGTCCCATCCGCTGATCGCCGCGATCGACGCGGGCCACCAGCAGATCTTCGGCGCGCCGCCGGCACGCGACACGGTGCGCTGGTTCTCCGACGCCTCGGCGCTGACCCGCTACGGCATCGAGACGGTCAACTACGGCACCTCCAGCGGGCTGCCCGACCCCGATGGGGAGAACCTCGAGATCGCCGGCCTGCGCGACATCGCCGCGGTCTACGCGCTCGTCGCCAGCGATATCTGCGGGGTGGCAGCGTGAAGCTCGTGACCTTCGAGACCGCCGACGGCGCCCGGCGCGCCGGGGCGCTCGACGGTCGCGAGATCAGCGTGTTCGACGTGCCCGACATGCGCACGCTGTTCGAGCGCGGGCTCGATCCGGCGGCCGCCGCGGCTTCCGGCGAGCGCGTCGCGCTCGCCGACGTGCGCCTGTGTGCGCCGATCGTGCCGAAGAAGTTCTTCCACACCGCGGGCAACTTCCGCGAGCACGAGGAGGAGTCGAAGGTCGTCGGCTGGTCGCACGAGATCGCGCCCTGGATCATGTTCTTCCAGAACGTCGACGCGATCATCGGACCCGACGATCCGATCATCTACCCCGAGCATCTGACCGACGAACTCGACTACGAACTCGAGCTCGCCGTGATCATCGGCAAGCCGGGACGTCACTTCGACGCGCAGGAGGCCGCGTCCTACATCGCCGGCTACACGATCTTCAACGACATCACCGCGCGCGACATCCAGCGTCGCGAGATGCGCTCCGGCGTGTTCTCCTTCTGCAAGGCGATCGACACGTTCTGCCCGCTCGGCCCGTGGATCGTCACCCCCGACGAGCTCGGCGATCCGCACGACCTCCAGATGCGGTTGCGTGTCAACGGCGAGCTGCGCCAGGAGTCCCACTCGGGCAACATGTCGGTGACGATCGCGGAGATCATCGCGCACTACTCGGCGCTCGGCTACAGCGCCGGTGACGTCGTCTCGACCGGCACGGTCTCCGGCGTCGCCGGCTTCAGCGAGAACGCCGCCGAGCTGTACCTGCGTCCCGGCGACGTGGTCGAGTGCGAGATCGAGAAGATCGGCACGCTGTCCAACCCGGTCATCTCCTGGGAGCAGGCCTACGGGGTTCCGGCGCCGCTGCTGCGCCGCTGGTGAGCAGATGGGCTGGCCGATCGATACCGCCAAGCTCGACCGGGTCCGCTCGCTGATGGCAGCCGAGGGTGTCGACACGCTCGTCGCGCGATCCCCGGACAACGTCTGCTACCTGACCAACTACTGGCCGATGAAGGGCTACGACGTGGCGATCGTCCCACTCGACGGCGAGCCGACGCTGCTGGTGATGGAGCCACAGTACGAGGAGGCCCAGCGCACCGCCTGGACGGCCGACGTCCGGCCGTTCCCGTTCTATGACCCCGATGACCCCCGGCCGCCGGCGGTCCGCGCGCAGGACCGCTGCCTCGAGCTGCTGGCCGAGCGCGACCGCGGACGCGTCGGGCTCGAGCGTTCGCAGGGCACGCAGGCGGCCGACCGAATGGTCGGCGAGCCGACGGTCTTCTGGAGCGGCTGGTTCGACGGCTTCGGCGCGGTCGCCACCGAGGTCCTCGACGCGGCACCGCTGCTCGCGCGCGCGCGAATGATCAAGACCGCGCAGGAGATCGAGCGGATGCGCCTGGCGAACGAGCTCGCCACGCTCGCGATGGAGCACGTGCGCGACAACATCCGTCCCGGGATGCGCGAGAGCGAGGTGGGCGCGATGTTCGAGGCGCACGTGCACGCGGTCGGAACGGGCTATCAGGGCAAGGTCGAGCTGGCGCGGGCATTCACGCTCGTCTGGGCGGGCCCGGGGATTCGCACCTTCAGCGCGACCGGCAGCCGCCCGGTGCTTGCCGATGAGCCGACGCTGCTCGAGATCTGGGTCTGCGCCGACGGCTACTGGTCGGATCTGACCAAGAACGCCTGCCCGGGCACGCTGCGCCGCGAATACGACGAGCTGCTCGACGGCCTGCTCGGCGTTTACGGCGCCGCCGTCGAGCACGTTCGGCCGGGAGCGAGTCTCGGCGAGCTCGACGTCCTGATCCGCGACGGGCTGGCGGAGATCGGCTACCCCGGCCAGCCCAGCCACCCGATCGCTCACGGCATCGGTGCCCGCGCCCACGAGCCGCCGTTCGCGCACCGGGCGGTCCCGACGGCGATCGAGGAGGGCATGGTGCTGGCGATCGAGCCGGGGGTCTACTGGCCGGGCGGCGGCGGCCTGCGCCTGGAGGACAACTATCTGGTGACCGCGAGCGGCAGCGAAAAGCTCTCGCGCTACCCCGACGACTTCCGCGCGCCATGATCGAGCGCGTCTGCATCATCGGCGCCGGAACGATCGGCAGCCTGCTCGCCGGACACCTCGGGGGAGTCTGCGAGGTCAGTGTCCTGACGCGCCGGCCCGAGCACGCGGCGATGCTCCGCGAGCGGGGTCTGCGCGTCAGCGGCAAGCATGAGCTGCGCGCGCCCGTGTTCGCCACCGCCGACGCCGCCGAGCTGCCCGAGTTCGACGTCGGGATCTTCGCCTGCAAGGCGCTCGATCTCGAGCAGAGCGCCGCGCGGCTGGCCGGCCGCGCGCCCGGGGCGGCGATGATGACGGTCCAGAACGGGCTCGGCGCCGAGGCGGTCGTGGCTCGTCACGGGGCGTGGCCGATCATCTCGGCGGTCACCTTCATGAGCGGGATTCGCCACGACGACACGCACGTCGAGTACGAGCTCGACACCGCGACCTGGCTGGGCCCCTGGGCGCAGACCGCCACCCCCTACGCACTGGTCGAGGAGCTCGCGTCGCTGATGATCTCGGCCGGGCTCGAGGCCGAGCCGATGCCCGACCTGCTGCCCGCCCAGTGGTCGAAGCTGATCTTCAACTCGGCGATCAACACCGTCGCGGCGATGACCGGGCTGCCGCACGTCGCGCTGTTCGCGCAGGAGGAGGAGTTCGGCGACCTCGGGCGGCTCGTCCACGGTTTGATCGACGAGGGCGTCGCGGTGGCCGGCGCGGCCGGCGTCCGGCTGCATGACGATCCGTGGGAGATGAACGTCCTCGCGGTGGCGCGCGGTGAGACCGGGCACAGCGATTACGCGCACCGCCCGTCGATGCTCGAAGACGTGCTGGCGGAGCGCGCGACCGAGGTCGAGTTCATCACCGGCGCGCTGGTGCGCGAGGCGGAGCGTCTCGGCGTGGCGGTTCCACTGAGCACCGCGATGTACCGGCTGGTCCGGGCGAGAGAGGCCTCGTGGGGTCTGCGTGACGGCGCCGAGGCCGCGGCGGTGGTCTCCTGATGCGCGTGTGCGTCGTCGGCTGCGGTGCGGTCGGAAGCCTCTTCGCGGCGCACCTCGCGACGCTCGAGGACGTCGAGGTGTGGGCCTACGACGTCGTCGAGGAGCACGTCGCCGCGATCAACGCCGGCGGGCTGCGACTGACCGGGCAGGCGGACGTGCTCGCCCCGGTCAGGGCGCGCACCGATCCGCGCGAGATTCCGCCCTGCCAGTTCGGGATCGTCGCGACCAAGTCGATGTTCACCGCCGCGGCGATCGAGGCGACCGCGCAGATCTTCGTCGACGGCGCGGTATGTAGTGTCCAGAACGGCGTGGGTAACGAGGAGCTGATCGCCGAGCACGTGCCGCGCGTGATCCGCGGCACGACCTTCCCGGCCGGGCGGGTCGTGGCGCCCGGGGTCGTGCAGATGGACACCGCCGGCGATACCTGGATCGGGCCATTCGAGGATCGCCCGGCCACGCGCGCGGAGATCGAGCGCCTCGCCGATGCGATGACGCGCGGCGGGATGCCGACCAAGGCGCTCGCCGACGCCCGCGGCGCGCAGTGGACGAAGCTGATCTTCAACGCCGCCAGCAATCCGCTGGGCGCGCTGACCGGCCTCACGCAGGGGCGATTGTGTGAGCTGCCGGCGACCCGCGCACTGATCTCCGGCCTGGTGCGCGAGGGCGTCGCGGTCGCCGCTGCGCTCGGCATCACGCTCGACTCCGACCCCGACGCGCTCGTCGACCACTCCGCGCGGGTGGCCTACGATCATCGCGCGTCGATGCTCCAGGACGCGCTCGCGCACCGGCCCACGGAGATCGACGCGCTCAACGGCGGGATCGTGCGGTTCGGCGCCGAGCAGGGCGTGCCGACGCCGCTCAACGAGGCGATCGTCGCCCTGATCGTCGGTATGGAGCGCGCCTGGACCTCGCAGCCGCCGGCGATGAGCGAATGACCGACCCGGCACGCACGCCGAGCAGCGAGGAGGTGGCTCGCCGCTACGCGAACGCGCGGGCGGCGATGGCCGAGCACGGGGTCGACGCGCTGCTGGTCAGCGGCAGCGAGTACAGCGGCTTCGAGGGCGCGGTGCGCTACCTCTCGGGTTTTCGGATCGTGCACCGCTACGCCTACGTGCTGCTCCCGTTGAGCGGCGATCCGATCACGGTCTTTCCGAGCGAGGCGCGCTGGGTCGGCGATCACGCCGACGGGTGGGTTCGCGAGCCGGTCTTTGCCGAGCATCCGGGCGCCTGGATCCGCGACCATCTGCGCGAGCGCCGCGTCGAGCGCCTCGGCGTCTACGGGCTCGACTACATCATGCCCGTGCGCGACTTCCGCGCGCTCGAGCGGGGCCCGTTCGAGCTCGTCGACTTCGACGTCCGCTTCGATCTGTCGCGGGCGGTCAAGAGCGAGGAGGAGCTGGCGCTGGTGCGCGAGAGCATGGCGATCAACGAGGCCGGGTTCTGGGCGGTGCACGAGGCCTACGAGCCGGGGCGCACGCAGGCCGAGCTGATGGCCGCGGCTGAGCGGATCTTCACGCGGCTGGGCACCGGTCGCCAGACGATGGACATGGTCCTGTGGGGACGCGCCGGGTCGGCGACCCCCGAGTTCCGGATCCCCGACCCCCAGACCCCGATCGCGCCCGACGACCTGCTGCTGTACTCGCTCGAGGTCGCCGGCCCGGGCGGTCACTGGGTCGAGTTCTCGCGGCCGCTGACGCGCGGCGCGGTCGGCGCCGACACCGAGCGCATGCTCGAGGCCTACGCGGAGTACGCCGCCGCCGCCCGCACGACGATGCGCCCCGGCGCGACGGCGCACGACGTCCACCGCGCAGTCTCGGCGCCGTTCCACGATCGCGGCTACCCGCTCGGCCACGTCACCGGGCACTCGATCGGGATGACGATGATCGAGCATCCCAAGATCGGTGAGGGCGTCGACGTCGAGCTGCGCGAGGGCATGATCTTCTCGATGCACCCCCACGCGATCGCCGATGGCGGCAGCGCATGCCTGTACATGCAGGACACCTGGTGCATCGGGCCCGGCGGCGGCGCGCCGCTGTCGAGCGTTCCCCTGCAGATCTTCGACGGGCGCGAGCCTCGCCCGGCAGCCGACCACGTCAGCGAAGGGAGCGAGAGCGATGTTGCCAGCAGCCACTGAGTACGTGCGCACATCGTGGAGCGCCGACTCCGGCGAGCGCTAGGCAATGTCCACAGGACTGAGCAAGCTCGCCCGCGCGGGGGTCGTCGACGCTCACCGGACGCTTGCCGACCGGGCGTTCACAGCGCTGCACGATTCGATCGTCGCCGGGCATCTCGCGCCCGGCGAGCGACTGCCGATCGAGGAGCTGGGTGTCGCCCTGGGGATGAGCGCGATGCCGATCCGCGAGGCCCTGCGGCGCCTTGACGCGGCAGGCCTGGTCGAGAACATTCCCCATCGCGGGGGCCGCGTGACCGAGCTCTCGATCGCCGATCTCGCCGAGGTCTACGAGGCGCGTCTCGCGCTCGAGCCGCTCGCTGTCAGGCGCGCGGCCGAGCGCTTCGGCGAGCACGAAGCGGCCGTCGCGACGGCCCGGCTCGCGGCCCTCAACGAGCTGCCCGACGACAACTCGCCGGAGACCTGGGCGGCGCACACCGCGTTTCATTTCGCGCTCTACGACGCCGGCGCGTCGACCTGGCTGCTGCGGTTGATCCAGCCGTTGTGGGAGACGAGCCAGCGCTACCGCCTCGCCGTCCGCGTCGCGCGCAAGCTCGATGCCCGCCGGGCCGAGCACGAGATGATCCTGCAGGCGTGCATCGACCACGACGCCGATCTTGCCGCCCGCTCGCTGCACAACCACCTGACCACGACCGCGAACGTCGTCTCGCAGGCGATGGGCGGCGAGGTCCTGTTCGAGCCGCTGCGCCCCTGATCGCGACAGCCTGATCGGCGGCGCTCGCACCGCCCGCGGGAGCTGCGACGGGCCGCCCCGGCCCCGCCGCCCCGGACACGCCGGGCCACTCCGCGGCGCCGACGAATCGCGCATGCTGCCGGCCGGCAGCGAGCGGATCGCGCGCGGCCGCGGCGGGTCGGAGGTGCGCGATGATGTGGCCGCGCAAGCCCGATGCCTCACCCGACCGAACGGAGAACCCGACATGGAACCGCTGTACACGACAACCGGCATCTCGACCGGCGACGGGCGCAACGGCACGGCCGCGCTCGCCGACGGGACGCTCGAATTCGCGCTCGCGACCCCGCGTGAGACCGGCGGCAAGGGCGGCGGGGCAAACCCCGAGCAGCTCTTCGCGCTGGGCTATGCGGCCTGCTTCCACAGTGCGCTGAAGGTCGTCGGCGGGCGGCTCAAGAAGCCGGTCGCGGGTTCGACCGTCACCGCCGAGGTGTCGCTGGGACGCGATGACGGGGGCTTTGGCCTGGCGGTCACGCTGACCGCGTCGATACCGGAGCTGACCGCTGCCGAGGCACGCGAGCTGATCGAGGCGGCGCATGAGATCTGCCCGTACTCCAAGGCGACCCGCGGCAATATCCCGGTCACGCTGGCGGTCAGCTGAGCCGCCGGTGCGGACCGAGGCCACCTACGTCAGGCGACGGCGCACCGCCGCAGCGTCGGTCCTCTGCCTGACCCTGGCGATCGTCGCGGCGATCGTCCTGAGTGATGGTGGTGGCGGCGGCACGCGCCACACTCCGGTCGCGCCGCGCCGCACCACGACCCGCCGAGCGGTCGTCCACAACGGCCCGCGCGGGACCGAGCCGGTGCCGATCCTGATCTACCACGTGATCCTCGCCGCGCCCGCCGGCGCGCCGTTCCCAGGGCTGTACGTCGCACCCGCCCTGTTCGCGGCGCAGATGCACGCCCTCGCCGCGGCCGGCTACCACGCGGTGACGATGGACGAGATGTGGGACAACTGGCATTACGGCACGCCGCTGCCGCCAGGCAAGCCGATCGTGATCAGTTTCGACAACGGCTACGCGACCCAGTACACCGCGGCACTCCCGGTGCTGCGCTCGCTGGGCTGGGTCGGCGTCGAGAACCTGCAGCTGAGCGGCCTGCCTCCGTCGCAGGGGGGACTCTCGCGACGCCAGGTGCGCGCGCTCGTGCGCGACGGCTGGGAACTCGACACGCAGGGCTTCAGCCATGCCGATCTGATCACCCTCTCCCCGAGCGCGCTGCACTTTCAGGTCGCGGTCGCCAGGACGACGATCCGCGATCGCTACCACGTGGCGGCGCGGTGGTTCTGCTACCCGTCGGGGCACTACAACGCGACGGTGATCGCGGCGGTCAAGGCCGCCGGCTTCCGTGGTTCGACGACGGTCGTGCGCGCGTGGGCGAACCCGCGCGAGGATCCCTATCGGCTCCCCCGTCTCGAGGTCCTCGCCGGGACTGCGCCGGCGTCGCTGCTCGGCGAGATCGACGGCTTCCGTGACGCTCCGGCGCCCGGCCCGTCCTACCCCCCGGCATGACGCGCCGCAGCGTGCTGGCGCTTGCGCTGGCGGCGGCGATCGCGCTCGGACTGGCTGCGCTGATCGTGCCCGGGCATCTCGGAGAGGCGCCGCGCGAGCGCGCCGCCGCGGCACCGGCGGCCACGCTCGTGCTCGGCGCGCCCGCCGGACCGGCCGTCACCGTCGGGCCTCACCCGATCGGCCTGAGCATCGAGTACCCGCTGCTCGCGCACGATCTCGGCAGCGGCCGCTGCCCCTCGAGCGCACTCGTGCACGCGCTGCAGTCGCTCGGATCGCCGCCGATCCGGATCGGCGGGGACTCCCAGGATGCGGTTGCGCCGGCCGGCACCCCGCCGTACCCGGGCGTCAGCGACCTGCCGCCGGGCTTCTGGTCGCGTGTGGCCTGCCTCGAACGCGAGACGCGGGCTCCGATCATCGTCGGGCTCAACCTCGCATCCGGCGAGCCCGGCTGGGCCGCCGAGCTGGCGGCGAGCGCACGCGCGGCGGTCCCGAGCCGGCTGCTGAGCTTTGAGCTCGGCAACGAGCCGGACATCTACGGCGCCCCGGTGCGCTGGTGGAACGGACACGCGCTGACGAGCACCGCGATGCCGTGGGCGACCTACCTCGCGCGCGCGAGGGCGGTCGCGGCGGTGCTCGGCGCGGGCAGCGTGTTCGAGGGGCCCGACTTAGCCTCGGGGCGCTGGGTGCGGATGGTGCCGGCGCTCACAAGAACGCTGCACCTGCGCACGATCGACGCGCATTTCTATCCGCTGGACGCCTGCCGCAGCCCGGCCGGGGCGACGACCGCGGCGCTGCTGAGCAGGCAGATCCAGACCAAGATCGACGAGCGCGTGCGGCTCGCCCGCGACGCACGCGCCGAGCGGCTGCCGGCGGTGATCTCGGAGACCAACTCGGTCAGCTGCGGTGGCGTGGCCGGAATCTCCGACGAGCCGGCCGCGGCGGTCTGGGCGGTGCGGATGATCCTGCGCGCGCTGCGCGCCGGCTTTTCCTCGGTGCGCTTTCACGCCAGCGGGAGCGCCTATGACCCGTTCGTCGTCAACGCCGGAGTCCTCACCGTGCGTCCGCTCGAGCTCGGGCTGCTGTTCGCCGCCCACCTGCTGGGCGCCGGCGGCGTGCTGCGCGCGATACCGAACGGCGGCTCACTTGATGCCGTCGCGATCACCAGCCCGGGCGGTGCGCGGACGGTCGTGCTCAGCAACTACGCGGCCGCAGCCAGGTGGGTCTCGCTCGCCGCGCCGGGGCCCGTCAGCGTGGTGGGAGTGCTTGCTGCCGCGCCGTCGCTGCAGCGCGCCGCCGTCGCGACGGTCGCAGGACGTGCGCGCGTCGAGCTCGCTCCGAACTCGGTGGAGGCGATCAGCGTCCGCGGGTCCTGAGCCCGCGCGCGAGCGGCGCTGCGGCGGATCGTCAGCCGGGCCCGAGCACGTAGATCCGCACGCGCCCGCTCGGGAACTGAACCGCGGGGAACGAGGCCACCTCGTAGCGGACACCGAGGTAGCTGACCGGACCGCTCGACGGGAGCGTCGCGGGCCCGGCGAAGGTGCCGGCAAGCTGACGGGCGCCCGCCCGCACGAGTACCGGCACGCGTGCCAGCGCGTGCACCAGGTCGGCGTAGCCGTGCGCGTTCTGGACGGCGAACACGGCCTGGCCGACGAGGTGACCGCCGGCGTCGACCAGCGGCCGGGTGAGCGGCGCGAGCAGCGGGATC
>Ga0209415_10020616_pt1 | contig 10230 bp, 9 predicted proteins | sample PeaSoiSIISIP2007_FD_187696 | JGI IMG/M metagenome (GOLD analysis project Ga0209415, IMG submission 187696) | Peat soil microbial communities from Weissenstadt, Germany - SII-SIP-2007 (SPAdes) (version 2) | ecosystem: Environmental > Terrestrial > Soil > Wetlands > Peat | place: Germany...
GGCCCGTGCACTGCTGGCCAGGACGGCCAGCCAGATCTGAGCACGTGGCAGCGGCACGGGCGCCGGTCACCACCCACGGTGAACCGCACTCCGCCAATATCATTCGCGCAGGCTCCGGCAGGTTGCTGATCGACTGGGACACGGTGGGCCTCGCCCCGCCCGAACGTGCGTCGCGGCGCCCGGCCCCTGGCACCAGCCGCACCAGCCGCTGCACCAGACCACGCGATGGCGACCGGGATAGTCCCGACCGTGATCGCCCGGAACCCGGGCCGGCGGTCAGCCGGCTACCGGGACACGATCTGGCCGGCTAACGGGGCGATCACGGTCAGGATCTGGGCGACGGTGTGGTCCGGGACGCCCGCCTCGCTGAGCGCAGCCACCAGATGGCCGGCGACGAGGTCGAAATGCTCCTGGCCGATCCCCTTGCCCCGGTGCACGTCCCTGATCGAGGTGCCCCGGTACGGCTGCGGCCCGCCGAGCGCGGCCGCGAGGAACTCGACCTGCCGCCCTTTCAGCCTGGCCATGTTCGCGCCTGCGAAGAACCCGCTCAGTTCCGGGTCACGCAGGATCCTGACGTACAGGTCATCGACGACCGCCGCTAAGCCGGGGTCTCCGCCGACGGCCTGGTAGATCGTGGGCTCGGCCGCAATGCTCATCACGCGCTCCTGTTCTCGGTTGCCGGCGCGGACAGGCACCGGACCTGATCCGGGCTCTGCGCGCCCGCCGCCGGGACCTGGTGTCCCGGCAGTCTCCTGCGTCGTCGGTCCCGGCGCTGGCCGGCGCATCGGCGCGACCACCCAGGCTCGCGTGCGGTGGCTACCCACCTGGCACGGCCAGGTACTACCGGGCGACATCACCAATCGTGCCTGCCCGGGCACCGGTCCGCTGGCGGTTGCCGGCAGGTCCCGTACTGTGTGGGCAGCATGCGCTGTCGGGCGCGGCGCCGCCGCTGACCGCGGACGGCGGGCGGAGAGCCGGCGTTTGCCTGGGAGGGTCTTGTGCGCGAGACCGGACAGCCATCGGATCCGATCTGGTCAGACTGGGCTGGCAGCGAGCCCGGGTCCTCGATCTGCGGGGTGCAGGTAACCGGCCCGGTCCGGCAGGTCGTCCTGACCTACGACGATGGCCCGGAACCTGGCGGCACGGACCGGATCGCCGGGGTGCTGGCGGACCGGGCCTGTACCGCCACGTTCTTCGTTCTGCTCTCGCGGGTCCGCCGGTACCCGGCGCTGTTCGCCGATCTGGTGGCCGCCGGACATGAGATCGGCCTGCATGGCGTCGATCATCAGCGGCTCACGAACCTCGATCCTGGCGCGGTGCAGCGAAGGACGGCCGAGGCGAAAGAGGAACTTCAGGACGCCCTAGGCCGCCCGGTCAGCTGGTTCCGGCCGCCGTACGGGGGGCAGTCCCCGGCCACCTGGCGCGCCGTCGTGGCGGCCGGGCTGGTGCCGGTCCTGTGGACGGTGACCCTCAGGGACTGGCTTGACGTTCCGATGGCAGAGCGCCTGGACGCCGCGTCCGGCTTCACCGAGCCCGGCGCTATCGTGCTTGGCCACGACGGCTACGCCAGCCTCGGCGACGGCGTCGATGACGGGCCCGCGCCACGGCTCGACCGCGGCGAGCTCGCCCGCCGGCTGCTGGACCGTTACAGCGGAATGGATCTGACCGGCTGCTCGCTAGGCCAGGCCCTGACATCGGGAACGCCGATCAGGAGAATCTGGCTGACCGACCAGTAGGGCAAGCTCACCACGCTGCGGCGCCCGCGGGCTGCGGCGCGGCCGGCAGCGCGGTCGGCCCGGCGCCTTGCGCCCCGCCCCGTCCCGGGATGGACTAGCCCGGTGAGCAACGGCGAGCTGGTCGCGCCGGGCGCGGCCAGGGCCCGGTTCCGGACCGGGCTGCGGGCGCCGACCGCGGGCTGGGCGCCAGGCTTCGCCCAGGCCAACCTGATCGTGGTCCCGCAGGACGCGGCCGCCGAGTTCGAGATCTTCGCCCGCGGCAATCCCCGGCCCTGCCCGCTGCTGGACGTCACCGAACCCGGCGCCCCGGTCACCCGGCTCGCGCCCGGCGCGGACCTGCGCACCGACCTGCCCGCCTACCGCGTCTGGGAGCACGGCCAGTGCGCCGCCGAACCGGGCGACATCACCAGGTACTGGCGGGACGACCTGGTCGCCTTCCTGACCGGCTGTAGTTTCACCTTTGAACGCGCGCTCCTGGCGGCAGGCGTCCCGGTACGCCACGTCGAGCAGCGCGCCAACGTCCCGATGTACATCACCGGCCGGCCCTGCCGGCCCGCTGGCCGGTTCGCCGGCCCGCTGGTCGTTTCGATGCGCCCGGTGCCGGCCGGCCTGGTCGGCACCGCCGCCGAGGTGACCGCCCGCTACCCGGCCGCCCACGGCGCGCCCGTGCACACCGGCGACCCGGCCGCCCTGGGCATCACCGACCTGTCACGGCCCGACTTCGGCGACCCGGTCACGCTCCGGCCAGGTGACATACCCGTCTTCTGGGCCTGCGGCGTAACCCAGCAAGCCGCGCTCTGCGCCGCCCGGATCCCCTTCGCCATCACCCACGCACCCGGCCACATGCTGATCACCGACGTCCCCGACACCGACCTGCGGCTCAGCGCGTGCCCCGGGTGACGGCAACTGGCACTCCAGACGGCCGGCCATCTGACTGGGCCGCCGCAACCTGGCCGGCGGCCGTGCCGAAATAGTCGCTCCCCTTGTGCCGCGGGTTATCTGTTCCCCAGTGCCGTACCCGGGACTGGGGAATCATCTTGGGGATGTGCTTGGAACAATGAATGTAGGCCTCGGTGACACGCACAAGGACCCACTGCACTGGCCGGCAGCCCGGATGCCCGGATTCCGGAATGTCCAGATCAAGCTCCTGCATGCGCGCGGGAGTGATAATGCTGGCGTCGCCATTTACGTGCAGGCCGATGAGATCGTGCGTGAAATCCGCGAGGAAGATGCCGATGTGCGGGTTCTGCAGCATGTTGCCGAGACTGGCCATCACGCCGTTGCCCCGGTACTCGGGGTAGGCGATGGTGCGGTCGTCCAGGATCCTGATGAAGCCGGCAGGTCCAGCGCGGAAGCTACAGTCGCACTCCCCCGAACCGTCGCTCGTGGCGATGAACGCCATTTCCATGCGCTGGATGAACTGCCGCATGACCGGGGTGAGCTGATCCGTGACCTGGCTGCCGTAGAACTGCTTGGCCCGCTGCGCCGTGCCGTATCTCTCCTGGAGATCACGTTCGCCTGCGGAGCCCAGGCGGCGACGGCGATCGCCGCGCTTCCTAGCCGGCCTGAAAGCTCGAGCCGCCGCGTCTAGCACTGTCATCTGCCCGCCCTCCCCCGATCATGATCGTTTCCTCGCCGCAGCGCTCCGTGCGCGCTACGACGTGCGCCGCTCCCGCATGACATAGCGCCCTCCGATCGCTGGCTCCGGCGGCTTCCCTGGCAGGAGCCGCAGCACCAGCGTGCGCCGCCGACCCGGACGTCCGTGTTGCACTCGCCTTGACGCCTGTCTTGCACCCCACGTCACAGGGGAGAATGCGCCAGGTGGGAGGGAGAATCGATGGGTGCTTGGCTCATTTCGGTCTGGCTCGGTCAGGAAGTCTTGTCACGTCCGGGCGGCGCCGGGTGTCAGTGTGGCGTTACCCGGCGACGAGGGAACGTGACGATGGCCGATAGTGAGTGGCTGGCAGCCGCCTTCGAGGAGCACCGCGATCACCTGCGGGCGGTCGCCTACCGGCTGCTCGGCTCGTCGACCGACGCCGACGACGCGGTCCAGGACACCTGGCTGCGGCTGACCGGCGCGGATGCCAGCGAGGTCGAGAACCTCGGCGGCTGGCTGACGACAGTCGTCGCGCGGGTGTCACTCAACATGCTCCGGTCGCGCCGGCACCGGCACGAGGAACCGGTCGGCGATTCCTGGCCCGATGCCGCGGAGGCGGCCGCCAGGACCGGCGCGGCGGCCGGGCCCGGCGGCGCTGGCACGGCGGGGCGGGCCACCGATCCCGAGGACGAGGCTGTGCTCGCGGACTCGGTTGGCCTCGCCCTGCTGGTCGTGCTCGACACGCTCACGCCGGCCGAGCGGCTCGCGTTCGTGCTGCACGACATGTTCGCCATGCCGTTCACCGAGCTGGCGGCCGTGCTCGGGCGCTCGGCCGCCGCGACCCGGCAGCTCGCCAGCCGGGCGCGGCGCCGGGTACGCGGCGCGCCGAGCCCGGATCGCGCCGCCGACCTCGCCCGCCAGCGGGAAGTGGCCGCCGCGTTCCTCGCCGCCTCCCGCGGCGGCGACCTCGGCGCACTCGTCGCGCTGCTGGACTCCGATGTCACGCTGACCGCCGATGCGGTCGCTTCGCCCTCTGGCAGGCCGGTGCTGCTCCATGGCGCGGAGCTGGTCGCCAGGGGCGCGATCGTGTACTCCGGCCGGGCCGGGCAGTCCCGGCTGGCCCTGGTGGACGGCGCGGTGGGCATCTTGTTCGCGCCCGCGGGACGGCTACAGGTCGCGCTGGTCCTGACGGTCAGCGCTGCGCGCCGGATCACCGCCATCGAGGTGATAGCCGATCCCGACCGGCTCCGGCTGCTGCGGCTGGCAGTGCTGCCTGACTAGGCGGCCCGCTCCAGGAGCTCAGCGGCCAGCGGTCGTGACCGCAAGGGTCAGCTGAATGCCCGACACCCCGAAGCGGTAGCCGACGGCGGTGCAGGCGTCAGGCGAGACGCACGACACGCCGAACAGGACGCTGCTGACGGTGCCGGCCGGGGCCGGGGTGGTCTGAAGACTCCAGCTGGTGCCGTTCCAGCTCTCGGCGAAGCCGACCGGCGGGGTGAAGTCGCTGGTCGCGTGGTCGCCGACGGCGGTGCAGGCGCTGGCCGATGTGCACGACACGCCGCTGAGCTCGCTGCGCTCGGCGCCGACCGGGTTGGGGGTGACCTGCATGCGCCAGTGCACGCCGTTCCAGGTTTCGGCCAGCGTCAGCGGACCAGCCGTGCTGGAGAAGTAGGAGCCGACGGCGGTGCAGGTCAGCGCCGAGGTGCAGGAGACTCCGGAGAGCTGGACGCCCTGGCTGCCGGCCGGGACGAAGATGGCGTGGAAGCTCCAGGCACTGCCGTTCCAGGTCTCCGAGCCGAAGTCGCCGACGGCCACGCAGGCGCTCTTCGAGGTGCACGACACGCCGAACAGGTGACCACGGGCAGCAGGGCTGGGGGCCGGCTCGAGGCGCCAGCGGGTTCCGTCCCATATCTCGGTGAAAGCCTTTGAGCTGCCGCCCTTGCCGGAGTAGAAGCCGACGGCGGCGCAGGCGCTCGGCGAGGTGCACGACACCCCGGACATGTCGCTTTCCGCGGCGCCGGGCGGGTTCGGCGTCCGCTGGATGCTCCAGCTCGTGCCGTTCCAGTGCTCGGCCAGATTCCGATCACGGCCGCCGCTGAAGTAGTCGCCGACGGCAGTGCAGGAACGCGGCGACGTGCAGGAAACGCCGACCAGGGCGGCGGAGAGAGAACCCGCCGGATCGGGGGTCTTCTGGATGCCCCAGCGGATGCCGTTCCAGCGCTCGGCCAGGGTCACGCCGAGGCCGGCGCTGTTGGTGGAGGTACCGACGGCGGTGCAGTCGCCCGCCGACGGGCATGACAGCGCGGACAGGTCGCTGAAGACGGCTGCCCCGCGCGGGCTGCGGGTCGGCTGAATGCGCCAGTTCCTGCCGTTCCAGGTCCCGGCCAGCGTCAGCGGGCCCGCGACCGCGGTGAAATAGGAGCCGGCGGTGACGCACGAGGCCGCCGAGCCGCAGGACACCGCGGAGAACCCGCTGCCCGCCGACCCGGCCGGGCCGGGCGTGTGCTGAACCCTCCAGCGGCTGCCGTTCCAGCGCTCGGCCAGCGTCAGGCCCTTTCGTGCCCGGCCGACATAGCTCCCGGCGGCGGTGCAGGCCCTCGGCGAGCTGCACGAAACGGCGAGGAGCTCGCTGCCCAGGCTCCCGGCCGGGCTTGGCGTGGCCTGGAGGCGCCAGGTCTTGCCGTTCCACGCCCCGGCCAGCAGCACGCTGATGCCGGACCTGGTGCCGTAGCTTCCGGCAGCGGTGCACGCGCCCGCCGAGCCGCACGACACCGCGGAGAACCCGCTGCCCGCCGACCCGGCCGGATTGGGGGTGACCTGGACCCTCCACCGGCTGCCGTTCCAGCGCTCAGCCAGCGTCCTGGTGACACCGGCGCCGTTATCGTAGGCGCCCGCGGCGGTGCAGGCGCTCGCCGAGACGCACGAAACGCCGAACAGGCCGCTGGCGGTCGCGCCTGCGGGGCCGCGGATGGCCTGGAGGCGCCAGTTCCTGCCGTTCCAGCGCTCGGCCAGCAGTACCGGGGCGCCGGTGCTGCTTGTGTAGTCACCGACCGCCGTGCAGGCCCGCGCCGAGGTGCAGGAGATCGCGAAGAACCCGCTGCCGCGGTTGGCGGCCGGGTTGGGAGTGGCACGGATCCGCCATCGGGTGCCGTTCCAGAACTCGGCCAGGGTTCTGGCCTGGCCGGCCCTGCTGAGGTAATAGCCGGCGGCGGTGCACGCGTCCGCTGAGGTACACGACACACCGAAGAGCCTGCTCCAGATGGCGCCGGCCGGATTCGGGGTGACCCGCAAGCGCCAGCTCGCACCGCTCCTGATCTCGGCCAGGGTGACCTCGGTGCCAGCGCCGTTCTCATAGCCGCCGACGGCGGTGCAGGCCCGTGGGCCAGCGCAGGAACTGGCGGTCAGCAGGCCGTTTCGCCAGACGACCGGGTCGGGGGTCGGCTGAACCCTCCAGCCACTTCCCGTGGCCGCAGGCTGAACGGCCGGAACCCGTGCGGGCTTCAGCCACCCGCCGTCCGTCAGGACTCCCGGCCGCCAGAGCCGCGCGGCGAAGACCGTCGGCGGCAGGGGTGTCCCTGCCGTGCGCACGGCTCGGTCAGGCAGCGGCGCCAGACGGTGCTGGGTCGCCTTGGCACCCGGAGCCAGAACGCCGATGGCGCCCAGGAGCAGGGCAAAGACGGCGAGGAACCTCGTCCCGTGCGCCCCGGGCGGTCCCGCCAGCCTCCCGCGGTCCCGTCCGCTGTGCTGATCCTTCGCGATGATTCCGGCCATGTGCGCCACCGTCGTCCGCTAGATGGAAGATTGTCCGCCGCGACGTCAGTTCACGAACACCTTAGGGCTGCCCTTGACGCTGGAGTCCGCCACCGGGCCGAAGCTGCCGGAGAAGTTCGCGGCCGCCACGCAGAGCCCGCTGCTGCCGGGGGCCTTCGTGAGCTTCTGCTTCACGAAGGTGATGACGTTGCCCTTGTTCGAGGCGCTGCCCGTGATGCTCGCCGCCTGATAGGAGCAGGTGACCGTCAGCGCGCCGAGCGCGACCGTGACGGTGGCCAGCACCGGCTTGGACTTGCTCCGCCCGCTGACCTTCACCGGGTCGCCCTTGGCGTCGCTGACGGTGACGTTGTACGGCAGGTTGCTCACCTTGACGCTCTTCACGGTCACGTTATGCACGTTGACGGTGCACTTGCCGATGGTCTGAGCCGTCAGCGTTTCCTTGGCGCTGCCCGGACTGGCCGGGTTGCTGGTGACCTTGGCGCTGAGACTTGCCTTCTTGCAGGTCAGCTTCTCCGAGCCGAGCGCGAACACCACGGCCGACCCCTTCGCCAGGCCGGCCTTCAGCACGGCGCCGGCCTTGACCGCGGTGCCGCCGACCTTCCCGGTCGTCAGGACGTGGCCGGTCGCGGCGTCCGCGGCGGCCGCCGGCGCCGCCACCAGCAGGGCCGAGACGACGATGATTCCGGCTTGCAGGTACTTGCGCATGAGTTCAGATGCCTTTCTCGACCCGACAGGTATCTCCCAGCGTGCCATGACATCTGCCTGCCGAACCGGCCAATGCCGCAATGAGTGACGCAGTGCCCGGCCCGGCCGCCGGTCTCCGGCGCGTCAGGGTCCGGCCCGGCGGACCACGTTCCGCAGCGGGCGGCCCGCGAGATGGCGTGCGGCCTGCTCGGCGACGAACCCGGGGGCGCGCCGGGCGAACTGCGCGGTATCCCCGCCGATATGCGGGGTGATCAGCACGTTGGGAAGCGCCCATTCCGGGCGATCGGCCGGCAGGGGCTCGATATCGGTGACATCGAGAGCCGCCCGCAGCCGCCCGGTCCGCAGCTCGCCGATCAGCGCGTTGGCGACGACGATGGCGCCGCGAGCGACATTGACCACCAGGGCGCCATCGGGCAGCGCGGCCAGAACCTGGCCGCCCACCAGCCCACGGGTGGCCGGGTGCAGCCCGATGCAGATCACAAGCACATCGGCCCCCGTCGCCAGAGACGGCAGGTCAGCCAGGGCCGCGACACCATCGCGCGGGGTCCTGGACACCCGGCTGACGGAAGCGCCGAACGGCGTCAGCCGCCGCTCTATGGCGGCGCCGATGGCGCCGTAGCCGACCAGCAGGACCCGCTGGCCGTCCAGCGATTCCGTTCGCACATGCGACCAGGTCCGCCTGGCCTGCTGCCCGGCCAGCCACGGGATCCGGCGCAGGCTGCCAAGGATCAGAGTGATGGCGAGCTCCGCCGTTCCTTCCTCGTGTCCCAGGCCGTGCCCGTTGCACAGCGAGACGCCGCCGGGCAGCGCGCCTGTTACGTCGTCGACTCCGCTGCTCAGGCTCTGGACGACCGCCAGCCGGGGCAGCTCGCCGATCAGCGCGATGCTCGCGGCGTCTCCCATGTACGGCAGGCAGTAGAAGGTGACCTCGGCCAGCCGATCGCGAGCGGCCTGACCGTAACGGATCACCTCAGCCTGCGGCAGCCGCCGTGCGACGTGGTCCGCGAGCCCGTCGGCCTCCGGCAGCAGGAGCGCCATGTTCTCCCCTCCCCGCAGCGCGCCGGACGCTGGATCTGATTTCGGGACGCCTGCTGCGCGTTCCGGCCTGACGGGCTCATCAGGTACCGGTTCATCCCGGTGAATGATGCGCTCCCTTGATCTAGTGTTTACCAGGTCCGCGTCAACGTCCCCGCGGTGCCAGCCGAGGAGAGCCATGGTGATGCCACTGACCGGCCGCGTCATCGCGGCCGCCGGCGGTGGTCTTCTCGTGATCACCGTCGCGCTGAGCGTGATCGGCACCATCATCGTGCCGAGGCCGATCGCGAGCTGGCTGAGCCGGTGGGTGGACCGGCTGGTGACCGGCGCCTACCGACTGGCCGTCGCGCCGATCGCCAGCTACAAGCGGCGCGACCGGGTGCTCGCCGGGCAGGCCGCCGCCATCCTGCTCGCCCAGCTGATCGCCTGGCTCGGGTTCTTCTTCATCGGCTACTCGCTGCTGCTGTGGCCGTTCCTGCCCGATGGGATAACCACCGCGTTCACCACGGCCGGGCCCGCGCTCTGGGAGATCGGGTCCGCATCGGCCCGGGGCGCCGCGGAGCACGCGATCCTGGATACCGCGTCGCTGACCGGCATCGTGACGATCACCCTCCAGATTGCCTACCTGCCGACCCTGTACTCGGCCTTCAACCGGCGCGAGACCGAGGTGGCGCTGCTGAACGCCCGGGCCGGCGTCCCCTCCTGGGGCCCGGAACTGCTGGCCCGCACTCACTACGCGCTCGGAACCGGGGTGTCGACCGCTGACACCCTGCCCGACCTGTACGCGCAGTGGGAGCGCTTCGCGGCGGATCTCGCCGAGAGCCATACCACCTACCTGCCGCTGGTCCGGTTCCGCTCGCCGAAGCCGCTGTCGTCGTGGGTGATCGCGATCCTCGCCGTGCTCGACTCCGCCGCCCTGTACATCACGCTGTCACCGCAGGCCGCGCCCGTCGTGCCGGCCAGGCTCTGCCTGCGCGGAGGATTCCTCTGCTTCGCCGAGATCGCCCGCGCGATGCGCCTGAAGGTCCCCGAGGCGCCCGACCCGGCGGCCGGGATCAGCCTCACCTACGAGGAGTTCCTCGACGCCGTCGCGAGGATGCGGAAGGTGAACTTCCTGATCGAGCGCGATCCGGCGCAGGCGTGGCCGGAGTTCGTGGGCTGGCGGGCCAACTACGAGCAGGCCGCGTACGCGATCGCCGCTGCCGTCGACGCGGTGCCGGCCCTCTGGTCCGGGCCGCGGCACCACCCGCAGAGCCCGATCGCCCCGATTCGCCCATCCCCCGGCCAGCCGCCGAAGTAACGACGGGCCCGCGCGGGGCACCATCGGGCGAAGGCCGGCCGGTGATACGGTGCCGTCAGTAACTTAAGGTGCCGTCAGTAACTTAA
>Ga0209415_10020617_pt1 | contig 10230 bp, 10 predicted proteins | sample PeaSoiSIISIP2007_FD_187696 | JGI IMG/M metagenome (GOLD analysis project Ga0209415, IMG submission 187696) | Peat soil microbial communities from Weissenstadt, Germany - SII-SIP-2007 (SPAdes) (version 2) | ecosystem: Environmental > Terrestrial > Soil > Wetlands > Peat | place: Germany...
CGTGGTGATAACAAAGAGGGTTGGGACAACATCGACATCTTCGGCTGGCTCGGCTATCCCATGCAGATCAAGGTCGACTTCCTGTGCCGCGATTCGATTCTGGCGGCGCCCATCGTCCTCGATCTGGTGCTCTTCGTTGATCTGGCAAAGCGCTGCTCGGCGTTGAAGGGAATTGGGATTCAGGAATGGTTAAGCTTTTACTTTAAGTCTCCGATGACGGCGCCGGGGCTTTATCCCGAGCATGATCTGTTTATTCAGTTGATGAAACTGAAGAACACGCTGCGGCATTTGAAGGGCGAGGAACTGATTACGCACTTGGGATTGGAGTATTACGACTAACTGGTGTGGCGCGGTGCTCTCTTGGGAATCGGAGTCTTCGCGATCACGTCCGACAAACAGAAATGCGTCAACATATTCGACCACAGTGTGCCTATCTCCATAGCCCTTGCGTTTGACGTCAATCGCACGCCGAATTCCCCAGATGAGGTTCATCAAGAGCGAAGAAAGCCACTCATAAACCAGCATGGGCCGACTCCTTGGAACTGGTACCGCTCCAAAGGCTACGGCAAGTCCAACGCCATCTTCAAGGCGGTATTGAGTTCCGCAATCTTCGTTCTCGGCAGCGAACCAACGTATTGCGTGAGATCGGTCTTTCTCAGACTGACCAAATTGTCGCACATGATCAAGCTGGGATGCTTGAGTCCTTCGGCTTGCTCCACGAGGACCTGGGTCGAGAGGCCCTCCCCAGTCGTGAAGACTGGGGCGCAGATTACGGTAGAGAAGCGGGATTCGATGAGCACCTGGCGGCTCACAACGACGAAAACCCTGTGAGACTTGGGGTCGCCGTGCGGCTTGTACACCCGGTACAGATCTCCGCGTTTCACATGCTCCCCCGCGTTAGTCTTCCGCCGCCTGATAATCGAGCACGTCAGCCGCCTCGGAGTTCAGTCGGTCGGCTGCCTGATTAATCCGCTCCAAGTCACGCGCATGGGCCTGAGCGCGAGCTCGCTCTCGCAAGTAACTTCGCAAGACCCGCTCAATGAACGCGGATCGCGACCCTTGGGGCCCGGCCAGTTGGTCGATCCCGGCAAGGAGGTCACGCGATAGTGTGATGGAAGTCTTCTCCTTCATACTACTATCATACCACTCGTAACTGTTGTGTCAAGGTGGTCGGGCAGCGCGCTTCACCGGATTAAGCCAGCTTCTTCTCCCGCTTGTACTCGTCGAACTTCTCCAGAAACCGGTCGATGTCTTTCTTCTGCAGATAGTACGGCGTCGACAGCCGCAGCTTGTTGGGGTCGCCGCCTCGGATGCGAATCTTGTGCGTCTTCCACATCCAGTTTTCCAAATCCATACGCGGGACCGGCGGCACGTTCACCGTTACGATGGCGCAGCGCAGGGCGGGATCAGGCGAGGTCCAGGATTCAGCGCCGCGCTTTTTCATCTCATCAAGCACGTAATCGGCAAGCTTGCGATGACGGCGCTCAATGCGGTCTAAGCCGATGTCATTGGCCAGCTTGACGGAGGCGCGGAGCCCCCAGAGAGCAGGCACGTTGGAGCTGCCAATGCGTTGGAAGCGTTCGGCGCGGAGTTTGGGGTCGTCCCAGCCTTCGGTGACGATGGTGTTCCAGAGGCGGTCGATGACTTCGTCACGCACGTACAGAAAGCCAGAACCTTTGGGCGCTTGCAGCCACTTGTGCGGACTCGAAGAGTACATGTCGCAGCCGAGATCTTGCACGTTAAGTCGCATCATGCCGGGCACGTGGGCCCCGTCGACGGCAGAGAGGACGCCCTTCGACCGAGCGAGCGCGCAGAGTTCTTTCGCGGGCAGGACGACCCCGGAGAACGTCGTGATGTGGCTGAAGAACATGATGCGCGTCCGGGGAGTGATGGCGTCGTTGAAGAGATTGAGAACCCGGGCCGCGTCCTCCACAGGGAGGGGCAGTGTGACTTTCTTCACCACAATGCCGTAACGCTTGGCCTTGAGGTTCCAGGGGTGCACTCCGCCGGGATGTTCCTGGTCGGTCATCAGCACTTCGTCGCCCGGTTTCAGGTCGATTCCATTGGCGATGTAGCTATTAGCTTCAGTGGCATTACGAAGCAGGGCGATCTCATCGCGATGGCAGCCGACGAAGGCTGCCAGGGGATCGCGGAACTCGTTCCAGGAGGCGTATCCCCAGATGGGGTAGTCTTCGGGATCCTGCTGGTCCATTCGTTCGGTAGTGGCGTAGCCGTCGAAAACGGCGCGCAGCACAGGCGCGGGGCTGGAGCCGACGGTGCCGTTGTTCAGGTAGATCTCGTCCTCGGGGATGAGGAACTGGCGGCGCATCTCGGCCCAGTAAGAATCTTCGTTCTTATCAAACAGAGCTGGGTCCGGCAGGGTGGAGGGAGCCTTCTCGAGTTGGGCCATAAGATTTTCACGGAAAGCCAAGACCGCGGCCATTCCAGTGGTGGCGGTTGTAAGGAAGCGGCGTCGATCGAGCAAGGGTACCTCCCAGTGAACGCAGTACGGAAGGCGCCATGTTACGACTGGGCGAAGGAATCCTCAAGGGGAATGAAGCTTACCCCCGCCTGATTGTCAGGTCAGTACTCCGGGAGGCCGCATTTCCGGATAACCCGACTGGGGAGCGGGCGCGTCTAATTGGAGGGAAAGTTTGGGATTGGTGTGTTTGAGACCGGGCGTATAATGACGGTAAGAGTACGGTTCGCACAAGGAGTTCCCAATGAAATTGCGTTGGTTGGCAATCTCGGTGGCATTGGCGGCGTTCGGCGCAGGACCTTGGACGATGGCGCAGGTTTCAGATCAGGACAAAGACCAGCCCAAGGCGGGTGATGTGCAGAATGCACCGGCGCAGCCGCCGGCCAATCTGCCGACCCAGGATGACAGCCAGATCAAGCATGATGGAGGAAAAGCCGACGTCGACGCGGTGGGGAACCGCAACGTGGGCTGCGGGCGGGGCGTAGGCAACTGGTACACGGTAGAGCACCAGGTGGCCGACGGCCGCAGATATGCCCAGATGATTGAATCCCAGGTGAAGCTAATCAACGATCCCGTGATCACCGAGTACGTGAACCGGATCGGGCAGAACATTGTGCGAAACTCCGATGCGCAGGTCCCGTTCACCATCAAGGTGATCGACTCCGACGTGGTCAATGCCATGGCGCTTCCCGGCGGGTTTTTTTATGTAAACTCAGGATTGATTCTTGCCGCCGACGAAGAAGCCGAGCTGGCAGCCGTGATGGCGCACGAGACCGCCCACGTGGCCGCGTGCCACTACGGGCGCGAAATGACGCGGGCGCAGTTGCTGCAGCTCGCTTCGATCCCGGCAATCTTTATGGGTGGTGCGCTAGGGTACGGGATATATGAGGGCATGGGCCTGGCGATCCCCATGACCTTCTTGAAGTTCTCCCGCACGTTCGAGGCGCAGGCAGACTACCTCGGGCTGCAGTACATGTACCGCGCGGGGTATGACCCCTCGGCGTTCGTTTCCTTCTTCGAGAAGATTCAGGCGATGGAGAAGAAGAAGCCGGGGACGATCTCCAAGGCATTTGAAACGCACCCGCCGACTGCGGATCGCATTGAGAAATCGCAGGAAGAGATTCGCAAGATATTGCCGTCGAGGCCGCAGTACGTTGTGACCACATCGGAATTCGACGAGGTCAAAGGGCGGCTCGCGTCGATTGAGAATCGCCATAAAGTGCTCGATCAAAAAGACGCCAACAAACCCAGCTTGCGGCGTACGTCCAGCAGCACCGACCCCAACGCCGGTGACACCAAGAGCGATGATGATCGTCCAACCCTGAAGCGGCGGGATGATTCGTCGAACTAGCAGTGAAACGAGTTAAGAAGCAGCGAACCGGCGGCCGCGGCCGCCGGTTTTTTATGGGCGCGAGGGAGCAATTTGGGTCGTAATGGCGGGAATCTGTGACCTTCGTCACAGCAAGCTGTTGCCGAAGCGAAATAGGCTAAACTACGCTAGTCTAGCGCAAAGGAGTAGGTCCTTCATGCCAGAGAACACGCTCACCATCACGGACAATCGCACCGGTCAAACCTATACGGTTCCCATTGAGGATGGCACGATCCGGGCGATGAGCCTGCGGCAGATCAAGACGGATCCGGAAGATTTTGGATTGATGACATACGATCCGGCATTCATGAACACGGCCTCGTGCCGAAGCAGCATCACTTTCATAGATGGCGACCGGGGAATCTTGCGCTATCGCGGATATCCCATCGAAGTGCTGGCCGAGCGCTGCACCTTCCTGGAAGTTGCTTACCTGCTTTTGTTTGGAGAATTGCCCGCTGAGGGCGAACTGAAGGCTTGGGTACACGACATCACCCACCACACGATGCTGCACGAGAGCATCAAGAAGTTCATGGAGGGATTCCGCTACGATTCCCATCCCATGGGGATGTTTGTGAGCACGGTGGCCGCGTTGTCGAGCGTCTATCCGGAAGCCCGCGAAATCCACGACCCGAAGAACCGCATGCACCAGATTGTTCGTCTGATCGGAAAGGTTCCTTCGATTGCGGCCCTGTCCTACCGGCACAACGTCGGCTTCCCCTACGTGTACCCGGACAATGATTTGAGCTACACCGAGAATTTCATGAACATGTTGTGGAAGATGGTTGAGCCGAAATATGTGGCGAACCCGGTCCTGTCTCGCGCGCTCGACATCCTGTTCATTCTGCACGCAGATCACGAGCAGAACTGTGGCACCAACGCCATGCGCTCGGTAGGAAGCGCCCAGACCGATCCCTATCTATCCCTTGCTTCGGCGGCCTCGGCCCTGTCGGGACCGTTGCACGGCGGCGCCAACGAGGAAGTTCTGAAGATGCTCGAGGAGATTGGTTCGAAAGACAACGTGCCGGCCTTTATCAAGAAGGTGAAGGATGGACACGGCAAGCTGATGGGATTCGGACATCGCATCTACAAGAACTATGATCCGCGGGCGAAGATCATCAAATGGTCGTCGGAGCAGGTTTTTGAAGTTACGGGACGCAACCCGAAGCTGGACATCGCCCTGGAATTGGAGCGCATCGCGCTCGAAGATGACTATTTCGTGAAGCGCAAGCTGTATCCCAATGTCGACTTCTATTCCGGGATCATGTATCAGGCGATGGGCTTCCCGCCAGAGATGTTCACGGTGTTGTTTGCCATTGCGCGCACCGCTGGCTGGTTGGCCCAGTGGCAGGAACTGGTCAACGATCCAGAGCAGAAGATTGCCCGGCCGAGGCAGATCTACACGGGGCACGAAGAGCGCGAGTTTCTGCCGATGGAAAAGCGGATCGCGGCCACCGTCCCCGCGCGCTAGCTCTTACGCGGCTTGTTTCGTGGCCAGCGAGGCCACGTACTCGCGCTTCTCCGACGATGAGGTGATCACCTTCATCTCCTGCCAGTCATAGGGAAATTCTCTTCCGCAATCCAGGCAAGCTACGTAGGTGCCAGTCAATGCGCCGGCCTGAGGCCGTCGTGCCGTTCCGCGAATGGTTACCGGGAAGCTGTACCGAGAATGCCGGCAACCGAAAAACACATCAATCAGTTTTGCCACCATGGAGCACCTTCCACACCTTAGGGTCGTTTTGTCCTGGGTTGTTCTGAGTGTGCCGCTCCCCCTGTGTCATCGCTAGTCTCAACACGCAACCACTCAAAAAGATTAGATTCATCCCGGCAGGGAATGGTTTCGCGTTATCGGTGTGACATGTAACCATTGTGGGCTAGCCTGCCCCAAGTGCCTTGCTGGGAGCCAGTTACAGCCGAATCAGTAAAACTTTGCACAGCCGCCTGAGATGAAAAGTCGCGAAATACACAGCGGAAGCTAAGAGGAGGAAAGCTTGAGGGGCAGCCGTGCGGGGAACGCTAGGTCAGATTCAGAGCTTTCTTGATGGTGCCGCGCTCGTTCTGGATTTTCTCCTGAAGCAGCGTGATGGCGTAGATCAGTTGCTCGGGACGCGGCGGACATCCGGGAACATAGATATCAACGGGAATGACTTGGTTGACGCTCTGCACCAGCGCGTAGTTGTTAAAGACGCCGCCCGAGGTGGCACAGGCTCCCATGGAGATCACCCACTTTGGTTCCGGCATCTGCTCCCACAATTGCCGGATCACTGGGGCCATCTTGTTCGACACGCGGCCGGCAATGATCATGAGATCGCTCTGGCGTGGTGACGGTCGAAATACTTCCGCCCCGAAGCGCGCAATATCAAAGCGCGCTGCTCCCATCGACATCATCTCGATCGCGCAGCAAGCCAAGCCAAACGTCATCGGCCAGATCGAGCCCTTGCGCATCCAGTTGACCGCCGAATCGAGAGTGGTCAGCACCAGTCCTTCCGGTGTGGGATTGCCGAAGGTCAGATCCTTGACTACTTTCTTGCCGTTCTCGGTGTCGATATAGGGGCCGAAATTCAATTCGGGGGACATGATGTCTTTATTCTACCTGCCCTCACCACTCCTCTGCCAGAGTTGCCAAAGTTCAGAAGCAATTTGTTCATACCGCTCCCGCGGGCCGGCGGTATCCACTCCGAACCAGCGGACGAACTCCTCATGAACAACGTGCTGCACCTCGTCCGAAGAGCGGCAACTGCTTAATCGCGGAAGGATGGTTTCAGCTTCGGGCTCATACTCGTCAGTATTTGGGTTGTCGAAACTAATGCCGATCGGGTCGTGGCGAAATAGGAGTGCAGCCGTGGCGTCGAACAATTCGCCATACGTTACTCTGACTCGGCGCCGCGCCTCCAGTATCTGTTCGCGCCTCCTACGCATCTCGTCACCCCGCCGTCCGGATCCGGTTCTGCCAGTGAGTCCAGACAAACCAGGCTATTCCTGCAATCAGCACAATCCCAATCACGGCGTCGAACTTGTGAAAGTACTTGCCCAGCTCACGCCAGTTCTGCCCCAGCTTCATGCCGAGATACGCTAGGCCCAGGCACCACGGCCACGATCCCAGAAAGGTATACACGTGAAACCGTCCGCGCGGCATGCGCGCAAGTCCCGCTGGCAGCGCGATGAAGGTGCGAATCACCGGCAGGAGCCGTGCGATGAACACTGCGAGGTATCCCCAGCGGGCGAAGAAGCGGTCAGACCAGTCCAGCTCGCGGCGGGTCATCAGGATCCAATGCCCGTAACGCTCCACCAGCGGACGCCCGCCATAACATCCAATCTCATACGCCACCAGCGACCCCAGATTGCAGCCGAGAGCCCCGGCCGTCGCCACCCACAGCAGCTTGAACGTGCCTGTGAAGACCAGATAGCCGGCAAACGGCATGATCAATTCTGAAGGTAAAGGGATGCACGCCGATTCAATTGCCATGAGCAGCGCGACGCCGCTGTAGCCGGTCACACTCATCACGGAACTGATGAACGCAAAAATGACAGCTAGAAGTTTTTCAGTCATTTGAAACCAGTTCTCAGTTCCCAGTTCTCAGTCTGAGGGCCAAAGGGTTTTACTGAGAGCTGAGAACTGGATTTTAGTGTATCGGAAATCGGGGCGGGAAATTCCGCGCCTAGAACGATCCATCCTGCGTAAAGGTATAGCCAGGCAGCCCCGCGCCTTGCGGGGTCTTGGTCACTTTGACGCGCACGGTAGGCGCATCTGGTGCGGTGATGCCCGCCGGCCGGAGCATGGCATACTGACTGAACACTTCGTTGTATACCTTGGTGACCAGATAATCCTGGCCATCGGCGTCGCTGCGCCAGACCTGCCCGAGCTGGATGGAACTTACGGCCATATGGTCTGAAGAGAGTGCTGACCTCCAGACTACCGAGGGATACTGGTCGAGTCAATCATCCGTATGGTTACCGAGGTCTCTGCTAAGATGTTGCCCTCATGCCCCGCGGACGTACGCCCCGACAGCCCGCCCGCACCGGCCGCCAGGAAGGCGTTCGTGTGGGGACGGGCACCCCTGCCCGTCCCAGGAGCGTAGCTCCTGTGGCCGCGACGAAAAGTCAAAAGAAAACTGGCAAGACCACACCCGCTTACAATCCCTTAGCTCCCGACCGCATTACCGAGATCCTGAAGCGCCTTGATCAGCTCTATCCCGAAGTAACCTGTGCTCTCACTCATTCGAGCGCGTGGGAGCTCTTAGTCGCGACTATCCTCTCCGCCCAGTCCACTGACGCGAACGTCAATCGCGTCACGCCGGAATTGTTCCGCAAGTATCCGACCGTGCAAGCCTTTGCCGCTCTCACCCCCGAGCAGCTTCAGCCCGACGTCCGCTCCACCGGCTTCTTCCGCAACAAGTCCAAGTCAGTCGTGGGTGCGGCGAAGAAAATCGTCGCCGAGTTCGGAGGCCGGGTCCCCGACGACATGGAAAGACTCCTAACCCTCCCCGGCGTTGCACGCAAAACTGCAAACGTCGTCCTGGGCACGTGGTTCAAGAAGGCCGAAGGCGTGGTCGTCGACACTCACGTCCACCGGATCTCGCGACGCCTCGAGCTCACCACGAACAATGACCCGCAGAAAATTGAGCAGGATCTGATGCGCATCATCCCGCGCGAAAAGTGGATTCTCTTCGCCCACCAGATCATCTGGCATGGACGAAAGCTCTGCATTGCCCGCAAGCCTAAGTGCGTCGACTGTTCCCTCGAAAAGCTCTGCCACGCCGCCGACAAAACCTGGAGCACGGTTGACATGCACAAGAACGCGAAAGCGTAACCTCGTTTGTTTAGGCCTTCTGCTAGAATTTTTTCTGTGGCCTGACTCCGAGGCTCCTAACTCCCATGCGTACTTTTGTCTCATTTGCTATCGTGATACTCATGAGCACAGTCGTCACTGAAACGGTCGCGGCCCAGACTCTCGCCGCGCCCCTGGCCGTTACCGATCCCAAACAGATCGCCTCCAAGCCCAACGCCCAGGTCGAGCCGCGCAGTTTGACCATCGAGAAGCTCTACATGACTCGCCAGGTGGGCCGGCCCACGTGGTCGCCCGATGGCAAGAGCATCGCTTTTGTCTCCAACATGAGCGGACGCAACAACCTGTGGCTCGTCCCCTCCGAAGGCGGATGGCCGGTGCAGCTCACGGTCAGCGATCAGCGCCAGTCCTCGCCCGCGTGGTCGCCCGACGGCAAGTGGATTGCCTACCAGTCTGACTACGACGGTGACGAGCTCTGGGATATTTTCATTGTCTCGCCCAAGACCGGCAAAGTCGTTAACGTCACCAGCACGCGCGAGATTGCGGAAACCGATCCAACGTGGTCGCCAGACGGCCGCTACCTTGCCTATTTGGTCAAACCAAAGACATCAGCAGCCCACGAGATCGACGTTTACGACATGCTGATGCGCGAGGTGAAGCACATCACCAGCGGCACGCAGCAGGATAAGGGGAATTCCAACCCCGTCTGGTCGAAGGACGGCAAGTACATCGTCTACACGCAGGAGCAAGCAAAGGGCACGGATTCGAATATCTTCATCGCCGAAGTCGCCACAGGAAAGAGCACCTTGCTGACGCCGCATGACGGTGAGCTGCGCTATGAGGTGAATGATTTCTCGATCGCTGGCGTGGACGATGCCGAGACAGTGCTGCTTACGTCTAACGCTGGCAACGGATATGACAACATCGGATTGCTGAACGTCGGGATGAGAGGGGCAGAGATAGGCTCCTTCGTCCCCGAGAAGATCAAGTGGCTCACCAAAGATAAATGGGAAATCCGCGGCGGCGAGTTCTCACCTGACGGCAAGCACATCACTTTCAGCGCCAACGTGGATGGCAACGAAGATATCTACCTGCACGATCTCGCGACCGGCAAGTCAACGGCGCTGCCCATCCCCAAAGGCGTCAATGAGCCCGCGGGTGGGCGCTCCGCGTTTACCAGGGACGGATCTCGTTTGCTCTATTACCACAACGGTCCCACTGCGCCGGGAGATCTCTGGGTGTATACGCTGGCGACCGGCAAGTCGCATCAAGTCACGCATTCGCTCGTTGCCGGCGTGCGTTCCGAAGACATGATCGAGCCTTATCTGGTGCACTATGCCAGCCGCGACGGCAAATGGACCATTTCCGCATTTCTCTACGTGCCCTTCAACATGGCGCGCAACGGGCAGAATGCCGCCATCGTTTACATCCACGGCGGACCGACCGCGCAGACCATGAATTCGTTCAACCGTTTCATTCAATACGCCGCCAATCAGGGATACATGGTTCTCGCCCCCAACTATCGCGGCTCGACGGGATATGGCAAAGAATTCCAGCAGGCGAATCTGTTCGACATGGGCGGCGGCGACCTGCAGGACG
>Ga0209415_10020618_pt1 | contig 10230 bp, 12 predicted proteins | sample PeaSoiSIISIP2007_FD_187696 | JGI IMG/M metagenome (GOLD analysis project Ga0209415, IMG submission 187696) | Peat soil microbial communities from Weissenstadt, Germany - SII-SIP-2007 (SPAdes) (version 2) | ecosystem: Environmental > Terrestrial > Soil > Wetlands > Peat | place: Germany...
CTCCTTCACCGTAGAGGACTTGCACCCCGTACTCCTTGCCGGTCTCCCGGCGCATCTACCAGCGGCCCGAAATGATGGAAGAGTCATCATTTCGGGCCGCTGGTATCAGTCGGCAGCCGCGAGCGCTGCCGCCGCGTGCAATCCGGCGGTGCGGCGCAGCTCGACGATTGCCGTGTGGGTCTGCTGCCAGAGATCGAGGCCCGCGGTGCCACCCTGCTGGCGCATCTCCGCGACGTGCTCCAGCGCGACCGCCTGCGCTCGCAGCCCGTGCCGGCGGATCATCATCCGCGCCATGTCCTGGCTGCTCGGGTGTTTCACCATGGTTTCCTCCCTACGCGATAAAGTGCTTGGAGCACATGGGTCCTGCCAGAGGTGTTGCCAGTCGCACCCGTGTGAGGTTCCTGGCTCGGTGGACATGCCTGGCATGCGTGCGGTGGTCAGGCGCGCGTTGGTGACAACTTTGTTGTAACCTGCCGCGCGACGGCCTATCCTGGCCGCCAGAGGATAGCCCCATGCAGACAGCAGTGCGCAAGCTGGGCAATTCCGCCGGAGTGATTATTCCCAAAGCGGTTCTCGCCGAGCTCGGCCTGTCCGCGGGCGACGCCGTGGACATGCGCCTGGAGGACGGAAATTTGGTCCTGGCGCCCGTTCGGCGACCAAGGCGCGCCGGGTGGACCGAAGCGTCGCGCGCAATCGCCGCAAGCGGTGACGACGCCCTGGTGTGGGCGGAATTCGGTAATGCCGGCGATGCCGATCTGACATGGTGACCCTGCCGGCCGCCGTCGCGCGCGGCGACGTCTGGCTCGCAACCCTCGATCCCACGGTCGGCAGCGAAATCCAGAAGACGCGCCCATGCGTGATCGTCTCGCCGCCGGAAATGCACGACTATTTGCGCACGGTCACGGTGGCGCCGATGACGACCGTAAGCCACCAGGCACCGTATCGCATTCCGCTGCGGTTTTCGCGCAAGGCTGGGTTGATCCTGCTCGATCACCTTTGCACGCTCGACAAGCTGCGGCTGGTGCGCCGGCTCGGCGCGGTGGATGCACGGACGCTGAGCCTGACGTTGGCCGCCTTGCGCGAGATGTTCGAGGCGTAGCGCGGAGTGGCGACAAACGCCGAACTGTCGATCACCATCAGCCAAAGAGGCCGTTTTCGTCGTAGCCGATAATCTCGTCCGCCGGCCGCTCATCCAGAACAGGCAGCCGGGCCACTGCTTCCTGGATGGCACGGATCGCGGCGATGGCCCCGTCTTGCGCAGCGGGCGAGCGGGCCGGGCGTTGCAGGATGATTGCGGCCTCATGCTCGCCCGGCGTTGCACCGGGTGCCGAGCCGGTGATGGTGCCATCAGGGACGATGCGGATGTGGGCGTGAATGATGCTCATGGATTGTCTCTGGCCAAGCGCAATTCAGCACGTATCGATGCGCGGCGACATCGGCTTGCGGGAGCCTCCCAGATCGGGATGGCGCCTCAGACCTCGGGTGGCGGCGGCGGACCGGTCAGCGCGGCGATGTTGTTGCAGATCCGGCAGAGCCTACACCACGCTCGCTGCGGTCTGGTCTCGGCCCGCCAGGCCCGACTCCAGACCCAGCCAGTCATCGAGCAGCGCCCGCTCCGGCGCGCTCAGCGTGGCCTCCTCCTGGCGGCACAGCGCCAGCACGCAGGCGTGGAAGGCGGCGGTCACGTCGGCGCCGGTCACCTTCCCGGACGCGAAGTCGAAGCCGGCGCCGCGCAGCATCTCGCGGATGTCGCTCACCGGGCGATTGACGATCTCCACGCCGGCGGCACGGCAGCGATCGACGGTGCGGCCGATCAGGTCGAACTCGCCGGTCTCGCTGATTGCCGCAGCCATGGCGTCGAACGCCGCCCGGTACTGCGCGGGCGACAGCGCCGGCAGGCCGATGGCCGCGTGCAGCCGCGTCGCCAGCTCGATCAGCTCCGGCGTCTGCCCGGCCAGGGCGCGCGCCAGCCGGTCGCCGCGCATGCCGCCCGGGTGCGAGCGCAGCCGGGGCGGCGGCGCCTCGGCCCGGAGCACGCCGGCCAATACGGCCCCGGGCGTGGGCGGCTCGGTGGCGGCTTCGGCCGGCACCTGCGCCGGCAGGCCCAGTGCCTCGGCCATGAAGCGGTCCTGCGGCACCACCACGTCGCAGGCGGCGCGCAGCGCGGCGGCCATCAGCGGGTCGTTGATCAGCGCGGTGCGCCGGTCGTGCTCGCGCAGCCGCAGCAGCACCGGGGTGAAATCGGCGTCGGAGGCCAGGATGATGAACTCCTCGAACCCGGTCGGGTGGGCGATGGCGTCGAGGATGTCGATCGTCATCCACAGATCGGCGGCGTTCTTGCCGCGCGTGGTCAGCGGCGGGCAGTCGTGCACGGTGAAGCCGGCACGGACGAAGCCGGTGCGGTGGCGGCGGAACTTGTCGGGGTTGAGGTAGCAGCGGCGCAGCAGGATGCGGCGCGGCGCGGGCCCTTGGCCCGTCCCCTCGGGGTTTGCCGCCTGGTCTGCCCCTGGGTCCCCGGCTGGATCTACCGCGTGCCGGCCGAGCCGGAACCACTCCAGCCAGCTTGCCGGGTCGTCGGCGAAGCGCTCCGCGGCACGCGGGTCTACCTTCTCCAGGTTGCTGTGGAAATTGTCGAAGTCGATGAAAATCGCCGTCTTGACCGGCATCGCGCCCCCGCCCCCCAACTGCACCCCTTGACGCCGCGCGCCGCGAGGGGAAGCGTTGCGCATGGACGCCACTTTCCCCACCGACGCGTTGACCGTGCATCATAGCCTGCTGACGCTCGACACGCACATCGACATCCCGTGGCCGACCGGGCCCGGCCCGTTCGAGGACGGTCCGCGGCATGTCGATCTGCCGAAGATGCGCCGTGGCGGCATGACGGCCGGCTGCTTCGTCGCCTACGTGCCGCAGGCCGCGCGCTCGCCGGCCGGCGAGGAGGCCGCCTTCGCCCGCGCCGAGGCGATGCTGCTCGCGATTCGCGCGATGGGCGAGGCGGGGGGGCGCGCGGAGACCGGCATAGCGGTGACGCTTGCCGTCTCGGCCGACGAGATCGAGGCGGCGAAGCGCGACGGGCTGCTCGCGGTCGTTCCGGCAGTGGAGAACGGCTACACGATCGGCAACGATCTGCACCGCCTCGCCCGCTTTGCCGAACTTGGCGCGGTCTACATGACGATCACCCACAACGGCCACAACGCGCTGGCGGACTCCGCCAATCCGCGCGCCGACCTGGGCGACCGCGAGGTGGAGCACAGCGGGATCAGCGCGTTCGGCCGCACCGCGGTGGCGGAGATGAACCGGCTGGGCATGCTGGTCGATGTCGCGCATGTGTCGCGCGCGGCGATGCTGCAACTTGCCGAATGCTCGCGCACGCCGGTGGTCTCGACGCATTCCTGCATCCGCGCGCTGTGCGACAATCCGCGCAACCTGGACGACGTGCAGCTTGACGCGCTGCGCGATGTGGGGGGTGTCGTGCAGGTCACCGCGGTCTCGGCGTTTCTGCGCCCGAACGCCAAGCCGGAGGCGGTGACGGTGGCGGATTTCGCCGATCACATCGATTACGCGGTGCGGCGCATCGGCATCGCGCATGTCGGCATTTCGTCGGACTTCGATGGCGGCGGCTGGTTCACCGGGTGGAAGGATGCGTCGGAGAGCCCGAACATCACCGCGGAGCTGCTGCGGCGCGGCTACGACCGCGCGGCGCTGTCGCTGCTGTGGGGCGGCAATTTCCTGCGCTGCCTGCGGGCGGCTGAAGCGGGAGCGGAATGACTCGTACGGTTGCGTTGCCGGATGGCACGAAAGTTCCGGCGCTCGGCCAGGGGACCTGGCACATGGGCGAGCGCGGCGGCGCGGCGAAGGCCGAAGCGGCGGCGTTGCGGCTGGGGATCGATCTCGGCATGACGCTGATCGATACCGCGGAGATGTACGGCAATGGCGGCGCCGAGGCGGTGGTCGCCCAGGCGATCGCCGGACAGCGCGACAAGATTTTTCTGGTCAGCAAGGTCTATCCGCACAACGCCTCGCGCGACGGAGTGCCGGCGGCGTGCGAGTGCAGCCTGCAGCGGCTGAAGACCGACCGGATCGACCTCTATCTGCTGCATTGGCCGGGCAGCCATCCGTTGGCCGACACGGTCGCCGCGTTCGAGAAGCTGCAGGCAGCGGGCAAGATCCGTTATTGGGGCGTGTCGAACTTCGATGTCGAGCTCATGCAGGAGCTGACCCGGATCAAGGCGGGCGACGCCTGCGCCGCCAACCAGGTGCTGTATCATCCCGACAGCCGCGGCATCGAGTACGACCTGATCCCCTGGTGCGCGCAGCATCGCATCCCGGTGATGGCCTATTCGCCGGTCGGCCAGGGCGGGCGGCTGCTGCGCTCGCCGCGTTGCGGGACGTGGCGCAGCGGCACGGCGCGACGCCGGCACAGATCGCCATCGCCTGGGGGCTGCGGCATCCGCATGTGATTTCGATCCCGAAAGCGGTGGATCCGGCGCATGTGCGGCAGAACGCGGCGGCGGGGGAGATCGTGCTGACCGAGGAGGATCTGGCGGCGATCGATGCGGAGCATCCGCCGCCGAAGCGCAAGCAGTCGCTGGGGATGCTGTAGGACAGTGTCAAAATGACCGGACCTGTCATTTGTCATTGCGAGGAGCGGAGCGACCCTCGGGTCAAGCGCCCGAGGGCAGGCGAAGAGCAATCTCCCGCCGCGGGGACAGGCGATGGAGGCGGGCGTGACGCACGAGCGAATCGAGATCAATCCCGACATCATGGGCGGCAAGCCCGTGATCCGAGGAACCCGCATTCCGGTGGAGATGCTATTGCGCAAACTCGGGGCCGGCATGACCCACGAGGCGATCATTGCCGACCATCCTCGCCTGACCCCGGAAGACATCTGCGCCGCCCAGGCCTTCGCAGCCGACTATCTGGCTGATGAAGCTCTCGTCTATGGCTGATTCGGCGTGCGATGGCTGCTCGATGAATGCGTGGACGCGGGACTCGTCGGGCAACTGCGCCAATCCTGGCATGACGTCGTCTACGTGTCCGATACCATCCCTCACGACATGGGGGCGGGAACACTGGCAGGAAAGGACACCCGATGCCGCCAAAACAACCCGTCGCGATCGTGTTCGATACGTTTGGTACCGTGGTGGATTGGCGCGGCAGCCTGATCGCCGATCTATCCGCCTATGGCGCAAAGCGTGGCATCGCGGCCGACTGGACGGCGCTGGTGGATGCCTGGCGCGCCGCGTATCATCCCTCGATGGACCGCGTGCGGAAGCAAGAGGTGCCGTGGACCACGTTGGACAACCTGCATCGCGGCTCGCTCGACAGGCTGGTGGAGCGGTATGGCATCACGGGGCTGACCGAGGATGACCTGCGCCACATCAATCTCGGCTGGCACCGGTTGAACGGATGGCCGGACGCGGTGCCGGGCCTGACGCGGCTGAAGCGGCGCTTCATCATCGGGCCGTTGTCGAACGGCAACGTCGCGCTGCTGACCAAGATGGCCAAGCATGCCGGGCTGCCGTGGGACATGGTGTTCGGCTCCGATTTGTTTGGCCACTACAAACCGGACCCGGAGACCTATCTGGGCGTGGCGAAGCTGCTCGATGTGGCGCCCGGCGAGGTGATGATGGCGGCGGCGCACAACGGGGACCTGGCGAACGCGCGCAAGTGCGGGTTGATGACGGCGTTCTTCCCGCGCCCCGCGGAGTACGGGCCGCACCAGAAGCGCGACTTTGCCGCGGAGCAGGATTGGGACGTGGTGGCGAAGGATATCGAGGACCTGGCCGCGCAACTCGACTGCTGATCACTTGGGCCGCGCACACGATACCTGGCTGCGCCGCGTGTCATGCGACACCGCGTGTCATCGAGGAGCGAAGCGACCCTCGGGTCAAGCGCCCGAGGGCAGGCGAAGCAAGGTCGTGCCACTGGGGCGGGAGATTGCTTCCCCGGGTCAAGCCCGGGGATCGCTGCGCTCCTCGCAATGATAGTCAGGACGGGCAGGACAGCCAGGACGGGCAGGACCGGTGATCCTGGTCTTTGCAAACGTACTCCAACGGGAAGAACGTCAGACTCATGACCTACGACTACATCATCGTCGGCGGCGGGTCCGCCGGTTCCGTCCTCGCCAACCGCCTGTCGGCTCGCAGCAGCAACAAAGTGTTGGTCTGCGAGGCCGGCCAGGACACCCCGCACGGCAAAGTGCCGCCGGAGATCCTGGATAGCTATCCCGGCACCGCCTATCTCAACCCGCGCTTCCACTGGACCGCGCTGAAAGTCACCACGGAGGTCATCTCCCACAACAATCCGCAAGAGAACCCCCCGCCGCTTCGAAAGTACGAGCAGGCGCGGGTGCTGGGCGGCGGCTCCTCGATCAACGGCCAGCTCGCCAACCGCGGCGCGCCGAGCGACTACGACGCGTGGGCGGCGCGCGGCGCCACCGGGTGGAACTGGGACAACGTGCTCCCCTACTTCAAGAAGGTGGAGCGCGACATGGATTTTGACGGCCCGTGGCACGGCAACGAAGGCCGCATCCCGGTCCGGCGCATCTTCCCCGATCTGTGGCCGGAACACGCCAAGGCGGCGGCCGAGGCCTTCAAGCAGGCCGGCCACCAGTTCCGCCTCGACCAGAACGGCGCGTTCGAGGACGGATATTTCCCGATCACCATCTCCAACGCCTATGAGCGCCGGGTCTCCGCCGCGATCGGCTACCTCGATCCCGGCACGCGGATGCGCGAGAACCTGACGATCTCGACCGACACCCAGGTGAGCGAACTGCTGTTCGACGGCAATCGGTGCGTCGGCGTGAAGGCGCTGGTGGCCGGCAAGCCGCAGGAGTTCCGCGGCAACGAGGTGATCCTGTCATGCGGCGCCATCCACTCGCCGGCGCATCTGTTGCGCGCCGGCATCGGCCCGGCGGGACATCTGCGCGAGCTTGGTATCGAGGTGCGCGCGCATGTTCCCGGCGTGGGGCAGCGGCTGCAGGACCACCCGGCGGTTGCCGTCGCCGCCTTCATCAAGCCGCACGCGCGCATTATCCACGACTACACGCGGCGGCACATCTTCGTGGGGCTGCGCTATTCCTCGAAGCTGGCCGGCTCTCCGCAAGGCGACATGCTGGTGGTGGTGACGAACAAGACCTCGTGGCACGCGGTGGGCGAGCAGATCGGCTCGTTCATCGTGACGGTCTACAAGACCTACTCGGAAACCGGCGAGGTAAAACTGGCCGCGCGCGACTGGCGGGCGGAGCCGGTGGTGGCGTTCAACCTGCTGTCCGACCGGCGCGACCTGGAGCGCATCATGGACGGGGTGCGCCGGGTCGGCGCGATGCACCTGACGCCGACCATGCAGGCGGTGACGGACAACCCGTTCCCTGCCAGCTACAGCGACAAGGTGCGCCAGGTCGGCCTGATCAACACCAAGAACAAGCTGCTGACCGACGCGCTGGCGAGGCTGCTCGACGGCCCGGCGGCGCTGCGCGGCTATCTGATGCGCAAGCTGATCATGGAGGGTTTTACGCTCGAAGGGCTGCTGACCGACGACGACCAGCTCGAGGCATTCTGCCGCAAGGCCGCGGTCGGCGTCTGGCATGCCTCATGCACCTGCCGGATGGGCGGGCAGGACGACCCGATGGCGGTGACCGACCCGGCGGGCCGGGTGCGCGCGGTGGACGGGCTGCGGGTGGTCGATGCCTCGATCTTCCCGGCGGTGCCCTGCGCGAACACCAATTTTCCGGTGCTGATGACCGCGGAGAAATGCGCCGACGCCATCCTCGCTGGGGGCTGACCTCGCCTTTCACCGATTCGTGACCGACGCGGATGGCTTGCTTTTGACGACGTGCCGTACCTTACTGCATTGTCATCAGCGATTGGCTTCGATGGTATGGGGGCGTGACCATGGAACCCGTGCTGGATGCAATTCTGCGGCGGTTCGTGACATCGGGCCGCCTGACGGTGCGCTGGCCCGACGGGCGGCTCACCACCTATGCCGGCCCGCCGGGCTCCGGCCCGGAAGCCGGCATCACCATTTGCGACCGGGCCACCGTCAGGCGGCTGGTGCTGAATCCGCTGCTGGCGTTCGGCGAGGCCTACATGGATGGCACGCTGATCCCGCTCGACTGCGGGATCTACGACGCGCTGGATGTCGCCGCGGTCAACCTGATGGCGAACGGCAGCGGCCATCCGTTCGCGCTGGTGCGGACCAAGGTCAACACGGTCAAGCGGCGCATCGACCAGTACAACCCCGCGACCCGCGCGCAGCGCAACGTGGCGCATCACTACGATCTGAACGGGCGGCTGTACAGCCTGTTCCTGGATCGTGACCGGCAATACTCCTGCGCCTACTTCCCGCGTGGCGATGAAACGCTGGAGGAGGCGCAGGCCGCCAAGAAGCGGCACATCGCCGCCAAGCTTTGCCTCGATCGGCCGGGCCTGCACGTGCTCGATATCGGCTGCGGCTGGGGCGGGCTGGCGCTGACCCTGGCCCGCGAGCATGGCGCGCGCGTCACCGGCATCACCTTGTCTGGGGAGCAGTTGGCCGAGGCGCGCGCCCGGGCGGCGGCCGAGGGACTGGCCGATCGCGTGTCGTTCGAGATGCTGGATTACCGCGCGGTGAGCCAGCGGTTCGACCGCATCGTTTCCGTCGGCATGTTCGAGCATGTCGGGGTGGTGCACTACCGCGCGTTCTTCGACACCGTGGCGCGCTGCCTGGAGCCCGACGGCGTGGCGCTGCTGCACGCGATCGGGCGCAGCGACGGGCCGGCCGCTACCAATCCCTGGATCGCCAAATACATTTTTCCGGGCGGCTACTGCCCGGCATTGTCCGAGGTGCTGCCGCCGATCGAGGCGTCCGGTCTGGTGATGACCGACATCGAGATCCTGCGGCTGCACTATGCCGAGACGCTGCGCCACTGGCGCCGCCGCTTCGCCGCCAACCGCGACACGATCGGCGCGCTGTACGACGAGCGCTTCTGCCGGATGTTCGAGTTCTACCTGGCCGGCTCCGAGATCGCGTTCCGGCGCGAGGGGCACATGGTGTTCCAGATCCAGCTTGCGCATCAGCAGACCGCGGTGCCGCTGACGCGGGACTACATCGCCGAGGCAGAGCGCGGCATGGCGCGCGCGCCGGCGCGGTGGGAGGCGGTGGAATCGAAGTAGAAGCTCGCCCGCGGCGCGGGGGATGATCGCGCCGACGGCGCGTGGGACGATCCCGCCGCTGCTGCGCTCGCGCCGGTTCCTGCCGCTGTTCGTCACCCAGTTCCTGGGGGCGCTGAACGACAACCTGTTCAAGAACGCACTGGTGGTGCTGGCGCTGTTCCAGGCCGGCGCGCGGGGGCCGGTGCTGGTCGCCGCGGCGGGGGGCGTGTTCATCCTGCCCTACCTGCTGTTCGCCTCGATCGCCGGCGAGCTGGCCGATCGCTACGACAAGGCGCGGCTGATCCGGCTGATGAAGTGGTGGGAATGCGCCCTGATGGTGACGGCCGCGGTGGGGTTCCTCAGCGGCGAGATCGGCTTCCTGATGGTGGTGCTGTTCGGCCTGGGTGTGCAGGCGACGTTCTTCAGCCCGTTGAAATATGGCATCCTGCCGGACCATCTGGGCGTGGACGAGATCGTCGCCGGCAACGGCTACATCGAGGCCGGGACCTATGTCGGCATCCTGGTCGGCACCATCGCCGGGGCGGCGCTGATCCGCGCCGCGGAGGGACCGCTGGTGGTGTCGATCGCGGGGTTGGCGGTCGCGCTGGCGGGGCTGCTCGCCGCCCGCGCGATCCCGCCGGCGCCGCCGTCCGGCGAGCCGGTTGCCATCGGCTGGAACCTGGCGCGCGCGACCTGGCGCATCCTGGCGCACGCACGGCGCGACCGGGCGATCTGGCGCGCGGTGCTGGGGATCTCCTGGTTCTGGATGGTCGGGCTGGTGCTGCTGACGCAGTTCCCGGTGGTGGCGAAGGAGGTGCTCGGCGGCGACGCGGCGCTGGTGACGCTGCTGCTGACGGGGTTCACCGCGGGGGTCGGGGTGGGTTCCATCCTGTGCCCGGTCCTGTTGCGCGGCGAGGTCTCGGCGCGGCACGTGCCCTGGGCGGCGTTCGGGATTTCGCTGTTCACCTGGGATTTTGCCGGTGCCTGCCAGGCGGCGGGGGCGGCGGGCGTGGCCAGCATCGCGGCGGTGCTGGCGAGCCTGGCCGGGTGGCGCATGCTGGGCGACCTGTTCGCGCTGGCGTTCTGCGGCGGGGTG
>Ga0209415_10020620_pt1 | contig 10230 bp, 12 predicted proteins | sample PeaSoiSIISIP2007_FD_187696 | JGI IMG/M metagenome (GOLD analysis project Ga0209415, IMG submission 187696) | Peat soil microbial communities from Weissenstadt, Germany - SII-SIP-2007 (SPAdes) (version 2) | ecosystem: Environmental > Terrestrial > Soil > Wetlands > Peat | place: Germany...
TGCGAGTGTATTCAGAGGCGCGAAGCGAGCCAGGTCTGGAGAAGTTGAGTACGGCGGCCAAGCAATGGATTTTCGAGTAAGGGATCTCTCAAAAATTCGGCGATTTCCCAGTCCGCAAGACGGACTCCGCGCCATGGCTGAAAAGGCGCCGCAGGCTGAAGCGCTGGCTGCATCCTGGATGTTAAGTATGCGACCGCTGGCGATGCGAGTGTATTTCTTGCGGCGACGTATTGCGACAATTACAGTCGCAGTGCTCGCGGGGTTGCTGTTTGTGCATGTGATGTTTGGCGCGAATGGAATGATGGTGTACAAACAGAAGCGCATGGACTATGAATCGCTGCAGAAACGGATCGCGCAGGAACAGAAAGAAAACGAACTGTACACGCAGAAAATTCAGGCATTGAAGACTGACGAGAAAGCGATTGAGAAGGAAGCGAGAGAGCAGTTGCGCTATGCGCGTCCCGGGGAGTACGTGTATGTCCCGCCAGCTCCGGCAAATCAGCCGCCGCCCGCCAGCCACTCGGCGACGAGGTGAGTTGCTTATTGCAGGATTCCGCCGATCCCTGCCTGGTGTACAAGCGTGTGACAATCGGCAAGTTGCGCTGTGGTATAGTTCCGGACGTTAATCGATGACCGGTGCGTTGAGTTGCTGCCGGGCTTGCGATTAGAATTTCTTCCATAACCTGCGGCTTGGGCCGCAAGCGGAGAGGAGAGAACCGGCCATGAGAAAAGTATTATTGCTTTGTCTTGCGATCTGTTTTGTGTTCGCCCTGACTGCTTTGGCGTTTGACGATATGGGGAAGAGCACTACCGTCAACGGCTGGGTGAGTGACGCGAAATGCGGCGCGAAGGGCGCCAACGCCGGGGCTGAGGCGTGCACTAAGAAGTGCGTGGCCGCGGGCGAGAAGATGGTCATCGTAACGGACGGCGATTCGAAAGTGCTGGCTGTGGATAACCAGGACGCTTTAAAGGGTCATGAAGGACACCATGTCGCCGTAACGGGAACCGTGGGCAAGGATTCCATTCACGTGCAAAGCCTGAAGATGCTCTGAGCAAGAATTTGGCAGAAACTGGGGCGACTGCGGCCGCCCCTTTGTTATTGCTCTTGTTACTTTATTACCCTTGGAGACTGGCGGTGAGGGTGCCGGCGGGGACGCCGGCGCTACCGCACTACGCCTTCGAGCGGGGAACTGGCTGTGGCATACAACTTCTTCGGCATGCGGCCTGCGAGGTAGGCTTGGCGTCCGGCCAATACCCCGTGATGCATCGCTTCGGCCATGAGCACGGGATCTTGCGCAGCGGCGATGCCCGTGTTCATGAGGACGGCATCGGCGCCGAGTTCCATGGCGATGGCAGCGTCGGAAGCTGTGCCCACACCCGCATCTACAATCAGCGGCACGCCAGTGATCATTTCTCGCAATATGCGGATATGGGCCTGGTTCTGAATGCCCATGCCGCTGCCGATGGGCGCACCGAGCGGCATCACGGCCGCCGCACCGACCTCGACCAGACGTTTGGCGTAGACGATGTCGTCAGAGGTGTAGGGCAGGACAGTGAAGCCTTCGTTCACGAGCACGCGCGTGGCTTCGAGCGTGGCTTGCACATCTGGATATAGCGTAGCCTGGTCTCCGATAACCTCGAGCTTTACCCAGTCCGACAGGCCGACCTCGCGCCCCAGGCGCGCCGCGCGAATGGCTTCGTCCGCGTTGTAGCAGCCGGCAGTGTTGGGCAGGAGGAAATATTTCTTTGAATCAATGTAGTCGAGCAGGGATTCCTTGCTGCGGTCGAGGTTGACTCGGCGGACGGCGACGGTGACCATCTCGGCTCCGCTAGCCTCGAGGGCGCGGGCAGTTTCCTGGAAGGACTTGTATTTTCCCGTGCCGACGATCAGGCGGGAACGGAAGGTGCGGCCGGCGATGATTAGGGGATCGGTCATGAGTACATTGTAATGAAAACCGAGTTGAAGGGACATCGGCAGTCTGGCGGGTGCGTCCTGGGGAAAGGAAAGCAGATTCCTTTGCGGCTGGCGCTCTTCGGAATGACAACGTCGTGGCCAAAGGGCTTCGGAACGACAAACAGGTTATGGGGTTGTGGCTTCTGCTTGGGCGTAGAGTTGGTCGATCTGGTGGCGATAGCGTTCTTCGATTATGCGGCGGCGCAGTTTCAGCGTAGGTGTGAGAGCGCCGTTGTCGGCGGTGAATTCATCAGGGACAAGCAACACGCGTTTCAGTTTTTCGAATCGTGCCAGATTCTGGTTTACCTCCTCGACAATTCCCTCGTAGAGCGTCTGGACCTTTCGATTGGCCACGAGGTCGGCACGGGAGGAAAAAGCGACGTCGTTGGTCCGGGCCCACTCTTCGAGCATCGGGAAGTTGGGCGAGATGATGACGAAAGCAAACTTGTGCTTGTCGCCGATGAGGGCAGCCGTCCCGACCAGGGGATTAAGCTTCAGGGAATTTTCGATGGGTTGCGGGGCGATGAACTTGCCGCCCGAAGTTTTGATGAGTTCTTTCTTACGGTCGGTGACTGAAAGATATCCATCGGCATCGATCTCGCCGATGTCTCCGGTCTTGAACCAGCCGTCCTGAAAGGCATTCTGGGTTTCTTCGGGGCGATTCCAATATCCTTTGAAGACGGAGGGGCCACGCACGAGAATTTCTCCGTCCTCAGCAATCCGCACCTCAAGATTGGGAAGGATCTTGCCGACCGTGCCGATGCGGTGATTGACAGGCGTGTTGACGGCGATCACCGGGGAAGTTTCAGTTAAGCCATAGCCTTCATGAATGCGGATGCCGACGGTGGAGAACCATTCGGCCAGCTCTCGGCCCAAAGGCGCGCCTCCGGAGATGAAAGTTTCGACACGGCCTCCCAGACCTTCGCGAATTTTCGAGAAGACTAGTTGGTTGGCCAGCTTCCAGTTGGCCGCGGTGGGGATTTGTCCGGCAAGAATTGCGGGCTTGTTGGCGCGACCCACGGAGAGCGCCCAGCGATAGATCGCGCGCTTGGCGAACCCGTGGGTTTTCATTTCGGTCTTGGCGTAGATCTTTTCGTAGACTCTGGGCACAGAAACGCACAAGGAGGGCCGCACTTCGAGGAAGGTTTCGGTAAGGTTCTCCATGAAGGGACAGTAGGCGAGAGTTACACCGTGGTACAGCATGGAGAAATCCACGTGGCGAGCCGTGACGTGCGAAAGGGGAAGAAACGAAATGCTGAGCAGCCCGGGATGCATGTCGAAGCCGAGCAGGGAGCAATTGATGTTCGAGGCAATGTTGCCGTGGGTCAGCATCACTCCTTTAGAAATTCCGGTGGTGCCGGAGGTGTAGATGATGGTAGCGAGGTCGTCGGGTTGGATAGAGCGGCCGAGGGATTCGGTTTGGGGATCAAGGTTGCCGGGGCCCTGGCTCATGAACTGATCCATGAGCACACACGTTCTAGGCAGATCGCCGGGGATCTGGACGTGATCCATGACTACGCTTCTTTTGACTTGCGTCTGCGGGAGAATTGTTTGGATCTTGCGCAGTTGATGTTCGGTGGAAACGAAAACTACGCCGGCACCGGAGTCGCGCAGAGTGTATGCCGTCTGTTCAGGCGTTAGAGTGGAGTAGACAGGAACGGTGACGGCGCCGAGCAGCAGGATGGCGAAGTCGGCAGTGGACCACTCGGGCCGGTTTTCGCTGAGAATGGCGACCCGATCGCCTTTCTGGATGCCCCAGTCCTGCAACGCGCGAACGGTTCCGGCGACGTTGCGGCGGAGGTCCGAGGAGGAAATGGGCAGCCACTTTCCTGCCTCTCGGTAGAGCATGGCACGGTCGAGATTGCGCTCGGTCGCGGCAAAGAAGATATCGTTCAGCGTGGCAAGCGGCATCGAATGATCGTCGGTCGGTTGAACCGTAGTCTGAGTTGAATTTACTTGTTGTGGTTACTTTCGGCAATGCGGAAGGTGCAAGGACCGGTACTGATTGGACTCGCGACGAGGCATTGAACCAGTAACGGTGCACCGCTCCCACTGCGAAGTGGGCTATTATTCGGGCAGGAGGTTCGTGATGCAGGAGAAACTACCTAAGATGTTAGCAGCCTTGCTGCTGGCCGGCACGCTGGCTGTCGCGAGCACCGGCCCGGCAGTGGCGCAGAGCAAGCCGCCAGAGGGCGGGTCGATGTCCATGCCCAAGGTCGGCGATATGGCGCCAGACTTTACGCTGAAATATTTCGACGGAAACGATCTGAAGGACGTCTCCCTGAGCCAGTACCGAGGAAAGAAGAACGTAGTGGTGGCATTCTTCATTTTTGCCTTCACCGGGGGTTGAACGAAGCAGATGAAGGCCTTCCAGCAAAACCTGCAAAGGCTGGAAGCTGCCGACACCCAGGTCCTGGGTGTGAGTATGGATAGTGCATTCTCTGACAAAGCCTTCGCTGACCAAATTGGAGTTACGTTTCCCCTGCTGAGTGATTGGGGCGGAGAAGTTACGCGCCAATACGGAATTTACGTGGATAAATACAAGGCCGCGCGCCGGGTGAACTTCCTGATTGGGAAAGATGGGAAGATTCTTGAAGAGCAAGTGGATAAGGATGCGATCGATCCGACGAGGATTGTGGATACCTGCGAGAGGCCGAAGCTGAAGAACTGAGTCTCGCAGGTCAGGCTGCGGGTAGTTCGAAAGAAAAGACCGAGCCACGACCGAGCTGACTGGTGACGCCGACAACTCCGTTGTGGGCTTCCACGATGGCTTTGGCGATGGCAAGTCCCATTCCCGTGCCTTGCACGCTGTAGCGCTGGTCGCGGCCGCGGTAGAACTTGTCAAAAACCAGCGACTGCTCGAAGTCGTCGATGCCGTGTCCGTGATCGGTGACGCTGGTGACCACGCGATCTCCTTTTCGCTCGGCAGTAATGGTAATCGGCGAAGTGGGGGGAGAATATTTGGCGGCGTTTTCCAGCAGCTGCTTCAGCACTTCCGCAATGCGGTCGGAATCCACGCGCACCGTGGGCAGTGACGGGGCCACGCGGACTTCGAGCGGATGCTGGCCGATGAACGTTCTCGATTCTTCTACAGCACACTCGATTACCGTGGCGATATCCACTGCGGCCATGTGGAGTTCGACCTTGTGGGCATCGAGCTGGGCCATTTCCGTGGCTTCGCCAACCAGGCGGTCGAGGCGATCGGTTTCCTCGTTGATTACGGTAAGCAACTCGCGCCGCTGCGCCTCGTTGAGGTTGTATTCCGAGAGCAGGCCCGTGACTGCGGCCTTGATGCCGGTAAGAGGAGTGCGCAGCTCGTGAGTCACTGAATCGAGCAGGACGGCGCGCAGGTTTTCGCTTTGATGCGCCGCTTCGGTCTGGGAGAGTTTCTCCATGGCTCCCGCGCGCTCGATGGCGATGCCGATCATGCTGCCCAGAGCTTCAAGAGTGGCGCGCGAAAGTGTCGGCCCGACGATGCCCACGGCTCCGGTGGTGCGCGTCCCCAGGTGCAGAGGAGTCAGCGAAATTCCACGCTGGGAATCGATGACTGGCTCGCCGCGTGAGCTGACGATTTGAAGATCCTGCAGAGCAAGAGAGGTCGCTTTGGGGTCGGTGCGGTAGACCTGTTGTGAGCTGAGCAGGTAGATGGCGGCAGCCTTGGCGCTGAATCCATCACACACGTATGCGGGAATTGCATTGAGTAATTCGGCTACGTTATCCGTGGCGAGCAGGCGCTGGCTGAAGCTGTAGAGGCGCTCCACGTCGCGGCGGCGTTGATTGGCGTCGGCGGTCTGACGGCGGGCGCGGTCGGCAAGCTGGCTGGCGATGCCGGCGGTCACCAGGAAAGCGAACAGCGCCACCCAGTTCTGCGGATCGGCGACGGTTAAGGTTCCGATCGGAGGAAGAAAATAATAGTTGAAGGCGAGGGTGGCGAGCAGCGCGAGAAAGACCGAGAAGCGAAATCCCCAGTAGGCAGCCACCCAGAGCACCATCAGCAGGAACGTCAAAGCCACTGTGGTGGGGTTTACGTGGATGATGCGCCGGTAAACCTGGACCACCAATTCAGTGGCCACCAGGCAGGCGGAGTAGCGGAGCAGGTGCTGTGGCCAACGGGCTTTCACGGGCACGATTGTAACGGAAGGGAAGAAGAAAAGGCTTTTCACCACGGAGACACCCTTCGGCTTCGCTCAGGGCAGGCTCCGACACAGAGAAAATCCTTAATCTTTTTTTCTACCGCTCTCTCCGTGTCTCCCTGGCTTCGTGGTGAACAAATTCGACAATTTCCGCTCCGGCGTGGAGAATAACGGCGATGCCCAAGACTCCCGAAGAATGGCTTAAAGAAGTGGACACCGCCCAGCGACCGGCGGTGTTCAAGCTGTTTCTGGGCTATGCTCCTGGTGTGGGCAAGACGTATGCCATGCTGAGTGAAGGGGTCAGACGGGCGAGCCGCGGCGAAGAAGTTGTGATCGGCGTAGTGGAAACCCACGGCCGCAAACCGATTATGGAGCTTTCTTCGCGGCTGGAAGCGGTTCCGCGGAGGAAGCTGGAATACAAGTCGACTATCTTTGAAGAGATGGATGTGGACGCCATTCTGGCGCGCAAGCCGCATGTTGTGCTGGTCGATGAACTGGCCCATACCAACATTGAAGGCAGCAAGCACGCGAAGCGCTATGAAGATGTGTTTGAACTGCTCGATGCCGGGATCGACGTTCTTTCCACGCTGAACGTGCAGCACATCGAGAGCCTGTCGCCGACGATACGGAGCCTGACCGGAGTGCAAGTGCGGGAGACGGTGCCAGACTGGGTGATCCGCCGCGCGGGCGAGATTGTGATGGCGGACCTTACCCCGCAGGCATTGCAGACGCGCATGAAGCGCGGAGATATTTATCCGCTCGAGCGGGTGGAGCGGGCGCTGGCAAATTTCTTCCGCAATACAAACCTGGTGGCGCTGCGCGAGCTGGCGCTGAGGCAGGTCACGCAGGCGGTCGACCGCACGCTTTCGGAACTGAAGAATGAAGATGGGCAACTGTTGCAGGTGCGGGAACGAATTGCTGTGTGTTTCAGCTCGAATCCGGCGGCGCAGTATTTGATTGCGCGGGGGGCTCGCATGGCCCAGGCTATGGATGGCGATTTGTATGCGTTCTACGTGGATACTGGTGCGGATGAGAGCGACGAGAACCAGCGGACGCTGGCCGACAATATCCGCTTTGCTGAGAGCGTAGGAGCGAAGGTGGTAAAGACGGAGGGCAAGATCGTCGCGGAGAAAGTTGCAGAATTTGTGCGTGAGAATCACATCACGCAGGTGGTCTTCGGCCGGTCGGCAACCAAGGGCTGGAAGAGATATTTCTATCTTTCCGCGATTCACAAGTTCCTGCGCGATACCCCCGCGGTGGATGTACACATCGTGACCCAGGAAATGCGGTGAGCGGGATCGACGACAAGAAAATGACGAACGAGCACCGGCGGATTCTCGTAGTGGACGACGAGCCGCAGATCACGCGCGTGCTGCGCACGACGCTTTCGGCGCAGGGCTATGACATCCGCGTGGCTAATGACGGGGAAATGGCGCTGGAGCTGATGAAGAACTGGACGCCGCACGTGCTAGTGACGGACTTGGCGATGCCGAATCTCGACGGAGTAGGCCTTTGCCGCCAAGTACGGCAGATGTCGCAAGTGCCGATTATCGTGCTCTCGGTGCGCGGCCAAGACCGGTCGAAGGTGGAGGCGCTGGACGCAGGCGCCGATGACTATGTTACGAAGCCATTCAGCATGAATGAACTGCTGGCCCGAATCCGGGCGCAGTTACGCCGAACACCGGCTGCTGAGGAACAGCTCAGCGCCATTACCGCCGGTGACTTTTCCATTGATTTGGATGCGAGGTCGGTCAAAGTCGCAGGGCATGAGGTTCATCTCACGCCGAAAGAATTCGACCTACTGCTGTATCTGGCGCGGCGTCCGGGCAAAGTGGTGACGCATCGAACCCTGCTGGCCGCTATCTGGGGCGCGAATAGCGTCGAACAGCCGGAATACCTGCGCGTCTTTGTCGGACAGTTGCGCAAGAAGATCGAGTCTGATCCATCCTCGCCGAAATATCTTCTCACCGAACCATGGGTTGGGTACCGGTTTGAACCGGGATCGTAAGTCCTGCCTTTCCTTGATCTTTCTAATCTTTATGAACATTTTATGGAGCCTTTATTCGGACTTTGCGAGATTGCGTGTCCAATAGTCGTGGGTCTGAAAAAGAGTCCCAGAGAACGTTCGTGGAGATCAAAGATATGTGGATTCATGAAGTAGCACCAGAGCGGTTGGCCGAACTTTTCCATCACTATCACGAGGCGCTGACGCCGGAGACGCCGAGCAATCGCGGTTCCGAACGTGGATCGTGGAAGGAAGTTCCGCAAACCGAGAAAAGCCGGTTGGTGGCAGCCGCGCGCTTGGCGCTGCTCGAACTGGAATCGATGACCAGCGAGCGGACAAGGTCACGGCAGTACTTTGCCCAGCCGGGCGAAGCCGAATGGGGCTGCTGAGCGCGCACCATTAACTGCCTCCTCGACCTAAACGCCCTAGCCAGCGGGCGGTTTAACTACCGAGCTTGTTACATCAGGCAAGCGTTTCTGCGGAGTTCATGATGTCGAGCCGACCGAACGTTCTGTGGATTGTCGTGTTCATCGCAATGTTCGCCCTGGCGGCCGCCACACTGCGGACCGGCGTGGCACAAAAAGCAGCAGCTCCGAAGCCGCAGGACAAGTTGATACTCGGAGAGAAAGAGGTCAAGCAATTGCTGCTTCTTATAGACACTGACAAAAGCGGCAAGATCTCCAAGCAAGAGTGGATGAAGTTTATGGAAGCGGAGTTCGACAGACTGGATAAGGGCAAGAACGGCCAGCTCGACGTAAAAGAACTGACGCAATCGAGATTGCGTGTAAGCCATTTCACAAGCGTGGGGAAGTGACAGGATTTCCGCCGTCAGCAAGAAGTATACCTTTACGAATTCCTTAGAAATTCCTTAAACCACCTTTACACCTGAGATGATCCACTGAAACGTTTGCATGGGAGGTCTGCGCAAGACGCGGAAAGCAGGAGTTATGTGGGCAACGTGGGTAGTTGCAGCCATCGGCTTGGCAGCGGTTGCGTTCATGCTCAGGTTTCTGATGGCCCTGCTGCGTGAGAATGAACCTTCGGTCTGCTACTGGGTCGTCCCAGTCCGCCAGGAAACGGAGAAAGAGGAACACCTTAAAGTATTACGCGGCATCTATTCTGACGACGATTGCCGTACGACAGAAGGCGACCGCCACGACTATCACTTGGAATTGTTGGAGAACGAACATCATGCGAAAAAGAAATTTACCTCAGGTCTTATGGTTCTCGACGTTTGTCCTGTTTCTGACCACTTGGGCCGGCGCTCAATCCACCCAAAACGCGGCTACGTCTTCGGCGAACCCCGTCTCTAGCGTGGTTGGACAATCGGAACAGCAGGAAATGCGGGATGAGTTAAGAGCGCTGCGGGCTGAGGTGGAGCGTTTGCGCGCGGAAGTTGAGCAACAGAAGACTGGCGCGCCCTCCAATGATCGCGGCGAGGTGTTGCCGGCATCAGTGAGGACTGGCCCCGGGCCCAACGTTCCCGCCGTGACGGCCGCGAACTTTGCGAATCCGACCGCCGCAGCCAGCGCTGCTCTTGTAACTGGCGGCGTGACAGGGTGGTTAGCACAGCCGCCGAGTCCGTCTTCCCCCAGTCAATCTTCCGATACCGCGTCCACCAAGAAGGAAAAAATTGTGCCCTTCTCGGACTGGGACTGGACCTGGCTGAATGGTAATCCCCGCACCAAAGACGCAGCTTTCGATTCTAAATTCTTCACGCCAGAAATCCGGGCCGATATTTCTTATACCTACGATTTCAACAAACCGGTAGACAACTCGATCGCAGGGTCTAGCGAAATATTCCGCTCCAACGAAATCCAGTTGGAACAACTCGGCGTGGGCGGCGACTTCCACTACGACAATGTTCGCGCTCGATTGATGACCCAGTTCGGCATGTATTCGATAACGACGCCACGCAACGACCCCAGTCCAGCAAAAGGCCAGTGGGACCTCGACACCGCCTATCGCTACCTGGCCGAGGCATACGGTGGCTACCACATTAACGTGTTGAACGGAATCAACATCGACGCAGGAATCTTCATGTCGTACATTGGCCTGTTCAGCTATTACAACTTCGACAACTGGGCCTATCAACCTTCGTACGTTTCTTCCAACACGCCGTGGTTCTTTAATGGGTT
>Ga0209415_10020622_pt1 | contig 10229 bp, 8 predicted proteins | sample PeaSoiSIISIP2007_FD_187696 | JGI IMG/M metagenome (GOLD analysis project Ga0209415, IMG submission 187696) | Peat soil microbial communities from Weissenstadt, Germany - SII-SIP-2007 (SPAdes) (version 2) | ecosystem: Environmental > Terrestrial > Soil > Wetlands > Peat | place: Germany...
CCAGCGCCAGAGCGGTGAGGACGTTTTCGTCCATTTCTCCGCGATCGTGGCTGATGGCTACAAGTCGTTGAATGATGGCCAAGCGGTTGAATTCGAAGTGACCAAGGGCCCCAAGGGCCTGCAGGCCTCGAACGTCCAACCCCTCTAATTCCACTTCGCAAAAATACGGAACGGGCGGTTCGCTTCGGCGCATCGCCCGTTTTTGTTTTTAGTGGCACAGACTTCAGTCTGTGCTCTTAGCCGAATTTCGTGATTGTCAGGCAAGACCACCGCTGACCTGGATCGTCTCACCCGTTACCCAACGTCCCGCATCACTCGCCAAAAAGCACACAACCTCTGCAATGTCCTCCGATTTCCCGAGCCGCCCAAGAGCCGTTCGCTGCACCAGCGCCTCTTTGTACGCCTCTGGGGTATCGCTCGCCAGCTCGGTCTCCACAAAGCCCGGTAAAACGGAATTGATCGTAATCCCTCTCGCGCCAAGCTCCTTCATGTAGCAACGCGCCAACTGCTCTAACGCGCCCTTCGACATTTGATATACGGTGAGCAGTCCCGTCACCTGCGCAATGTGCGTGCCGCAGGACGAAATATTGATGATGCGGCCGCCTTCGCTCATTCGAGGAACTGCCGCTTGAATGGCAAAGAATGGTCCGCGCGCGTTCACAGCTAGCGTCCAGTCAAATTCTGTCTCCGTCATGTCGGCCATTGCTGTTCTTTTTCCGACACCGGCATTGTTGACCAGAATATCGAGTCTTCCGAACCGCTCGATCGTGTTATGCACCAGTCGCCGGACGTCCGCAACGGCCTCCATATCCGCGGGCAGCGAATGGGCTCGACCTCCGGCGCTTTCGATCGCCGCAACCACTTCCGCGGCTTGCTCGGCACTCGCGCGGTGACTCACGACTACGGCGGCGCCCTCCGCCGCGAACCGTTCCGCGATAGCACGCCCGATCCCCCGCGAAGCACCAGTCACAATGGCTACTTTTCCTTCGAGCGACATTTTCATTGGGAACGCTCCGTCAGGTCACGGCTGTGGTGACCTCTGTAGCGGTCTCGTTACTAAATAGACTAAACCGCGGCCGCGTCACTTACAGGACTGCAAAGTGGGATAGCAAGCTTAAGCCAATGCCTGCTTCAAATCGGCAATCAAGTCTTCCGATTCCTCGAGTCCAACGGACACTCGCACTGTGCCTGGACTCACGTTCGCCCGCTGCAACTCCTCCGCGGTCATGTTGTAATGCGAGCTGTAGATGGGAAGAATGACTAGCGATTCAACACCACCCAGGCTCGCTGCCAATAGAAACAACCGTACCCGGTCGCAAAAACGGCGTGCAGCCGGCAATCCGCCCTTCAGATCAAACGCCAACATCGTGCCGAATCCGCGCATCTGTTTTTTCGCGAGCTTATGATCCGGGTGCGACGCGAGGCCAGGGTAGTGCACGCGCGCGACCTTCGGATGCTTTTCCAGGAATTTGGCGACTGCCATCGCGTTCTGGCATTGCCGCTCCATGCGCACGCCAAGCGTTCTGATACCGCGGATCAGAAGGTAAGCGGCATCCGGATCCATGGAGCCGCCAAGATAGATGACCATGTGCTTGACGCGCTCCATCCAATGCTTGTTGCCGACAGCGGCGCCCGCCAGCACGTCGGAGTGGCCGGCAAGCGCTTTCGTGGCGCTGTGCACAACAATGTCGAAACCCAACGCGAGAGGGTTTTGTAGGACTGGGGTGGCGAAGGTGTTGTCGATGATCGAAACGAGTCTGTGTTTCTTCGCGAAAGTAATCGCCTTGTGTAAATCGACGAGACGCAATGTCGGATTTGTCGGCGTTTCCACGTAAAGGCATTTCGTGCGCGCGCTGACTAGCTGTTCGAGCCCGTCAAGATCGGTGCCGACCTGATGCACGCGGATCCCCATATCCGGAAAAACGTCGCGCATCAGCCGGTAGCTGCCCCCATAGACTTGCGCAGTCGAAATGAGTTCGTCGCCGCACTTCAGCACGCCCAGCAGAGCGGAAGATATCGCCGCCATGCCGGAAGCGGTGACCACCGCAGCTTCCCCACCTTCGAGCGCGGCGATCTTTCCTTCCGCAACGCTAAGCGTCGGATTGCCGTAACGCGTGTAGATGTACGCTTTGCTTTTGCCCTCTGCCCACAGCTTCATCTCCGCTGTCGAAGAAAAGGTAAACGTCGATGTGCGGCAAATCGGCGTGCCAACGGGCGCCCCGACGCCGTGGCGTGGTGGTTCCCCACCGTGAATTGCCGTTGTTTGCGGTCCGGGTTTTTGTGCGGTGTGCTTCGAAGCTGGTTTATCTTTCATGAGAACTCCATTTTGGTCCCTTAGTTTATCCCAGCAAGTGCCAATTTGGTGCCGCGCTACACTTAGACAAATCTGCCCGCTTGCTGTGTCTTAGAGAAGAAGGTGGGAGAACAGGACAACGCTTTGTCCGGAGCAAGGTTGAGCGCGAACTCCGTGCGCGCACTCTACGAGCGCCACGGCCCCGCGTTGGTGGCGTACGCCTGTTCGTTCTTGCCGGATCTGGCCGCAGCGGAGGACGCTGTTCACACAGTATTTCTACGACTGTTGCGAAGTGAAATCGAGACACCGCAATCGCCCGTTTCGTACATCTATCGTGCAGTTCGCAACACCGCACTGAATGCTAGGCGCAGCTCAATCCGGGAAAGCCCGCTCGCAGAGAACGAGACGCTTTTCGCCCACGAAAGTGCAAATCGCGAAGCAGCACTGGCGCTGCAAAAGCTACTCTCGGAGTTGCCAGAGGAGCAACGCGAAGCCGTCGTGATGCGCATCTGGAGCGGCATGACGCTGGAGGAGATCGCCGTTTCGACGGAAGTTTCGTTAAACACGGTCGCGTCGCGCTACCGCTACGCGCTCGAAAAGTTACGCGGACGGATGAGCCCATTTCAAACAGATCGTGAAAAGAAGGGCGAGCAATGAACGAGAACGATCGACAATTCGAAGACTTCCTAAGGGAATTCAAACCGCGCCGGCCCCGCGCCTTGCCGGACGATCTGGCGATCGGGCTGCGTCCGAGGCGTCTCGCAGCGGCCGCGGTTCTTGTCGTCTCGCTCGGGAGTATGGCTTGGTTCGCGTTTAACAACAAGCGCCCGGCAACCCCGCAGCTATCCCCTGATCAGCTTACACATCGCCAGAGTGGCCAGCCGAGGCTCACTCTGATTCAGTGGACCCACCTTGCCGAGCAAGACCCGAAAGCACTCGAAGCCAATTTGAATGAGGCTTCTCGCAAAAGCTTGCCAGGCTTCAACAATCCGAACAGTTCGCTACACTTACTCGCAAAACCGTGAATAAGGAGAAACCAACCATGAAACTTCGTTTCGTTTTTCTCTTCCTCGCCGTCTGCATTCCCCGGCTGGCCGCAGGACAGGTCGCGATGCCGCCGGAAACTCGCAACGCCGCTTTACGTTACTGGCTCGCGTTCGCCGAGTTGCAAGATCCTCCTGCCGATCACGGAGCTCAGGAACTTCTCGAGAAAACTGCCGCAGGCGTCCTTCCTTGGGACGAATCACGTCTCGGCCCGATCCTCGACAGCAACGAAGTCGCCATCCTCGCGATGCATCGCGCTACGAATCTTCCCGAATGCGATTGGGGTCTGGAATACAACCGCGGACCGCGCGCTTCCATTGCCTACGCCCCGAGGGCCAGGGTTCTCGCCCGCTTGAACACGCTCTATGGGATGCGCCTCGCCGCCAAGGGTGATTCACAGCGGGCCGTCGAAGCATGGCTGGACGGCTTAAAGTTTTCCCAGCACATGGCCAAGGGCGGCACTCTCATATTCTCTCTCATAGCAAAAATGTCGCTTATTTCAAATCTAAGCGCACTCCAACATGCCGCATCTCAAGGTCAATTGAACGCCGAGCAAAGTATGCAGGCTGCCGCCGCAGTCAAGGCCATGCCAGAAAGCGGACTCGATTGGGGATCGGCCCTCGCTTACGAAGAACAGACCATCGAGATTGCTTTGAACGAGCTGAAAACTGATCGGGACCCCGCGGACTACTTTGGGAAAGTCATCGGGCATATAGCGCCGCCAGATTTTACGCCGCCGACCTCCTCAGAATTAGCCAGCTTCCGGAGTCTAATGGGCAAGGCCGAGAGTGCCCTACGCGAGCCGCCTGAGCAAGCAAGTGCGAAACTCACGGCGCTTCAAGAACAGGAGAAATCGCTCCACATCTTCTTTCGGGAAATGACGCCGGGGTTCACGAACATCAACAAGTCCCGACTGGAAATTGCCGTGTCCCGAAGGACATTGCTGAACCTCCTTCCTGCGAAATAACTGCCATGAACATTCAAGAATGCCCGGCTAAGCTTCTTCTTCCGCCGTTTCGCCGTGAGCAGGTTTGTGTGCGTCGATCACTTTTTGCGCCAGCTCATTTGGTAAGTAGTCGTAGTGAGAGAACTCCATCGAGTACGTCGCGCGTCCTTGCGTTTTCGAGATGAGGTCGTTGGCGTAGCTCAGCATCTCCGAAAGTGGCACTTGCGCCTTGATGATCACGTTGTGCCCGCGCGCTTCGCTTCCGGCGATGCGGCCACGTCGTGAGCTTAAATCGCCCATCAAATCGCCCGAATACTGGTCCGGCGCGTAGACTTCCACATGCATCACAGGCTCCAGCAAAGCAGGCTTGGCCATTTTCATGGCTTCCTTAAACGCCAGCGATCCTGCGATTTTGAACGCCATGTCCGACGAATCCACGTCGTGATATTTTCCGTCGTACAAAATCGCGCGGAAATCCGTCACAGGGAAACCTGCAAGATAACCGCGCGCCGCGGAATCGCGTATCCCTTTCTCCACGGAAGGAATCCAGTTCCTCGGAATCGCGCCCCCAAAAACGTCATCGACGAACTCCACGCCTTTCCCGCGCTCGATCGGCTCCATCTTGATACGGCACACGCCAAACTGTCCGTGCCCGCCGGACTGCTTTTTGTGCTTGCCCTCCGCGTCGGCTTTTCCTCGAATCGTCTCGCGATACGGCACCTTGGGCGGCTTCAGCGTGAGATCGACGTGATAGCGTTTGTGCAATTTTGCTACGACAACCTCGATGTGTTGTTGTCCCGACCCGGCCAGGAGAAATTCCTTGGTCTGCGGATCGCGCATGAATCGCAGCGAGGGATCCTCTTCGATAATTTTGTGAATGGAAACACCTATCTTGTCTTCATCCGCGCGCGTTTTAGGCTCAATCGCGAACGTGATCGAGGGTTCGGGCAGTTGCGCCGGTTTGTAGTAGATGGGCGCGGCCTTGTCACCCAACGTTTCTCCGGTAGTCGTTTCCTTCAGTTTTGCAATCGCGCCAATATCCCCGGCATGTATCTCCGCGATTTCAGTAAGCTGTTTGCCTTGCACGACTTGCGTATGCTGAAAGCGCTCCAGTGTGCCCCGATTGTAATTCGTTAGTGTCGCGTCGTTTTTCAAAACGCCGCTCTTCACCTTGAAGTAGTTGATGCGCCCCGCGAACGGATCAGCGAGTGTCTTGAATACGAACAGCGAGAGCGGCTGGCCATCATCGTACTTGCGCTCCACCCGCTCGCCTTTGCCGTTGGGCTCCGTGAATCCTACTTGCGCATGTTCGTCAGGATGGGGAAACGCATCGGCCACAAATGTCAGCAGACTCGCGGTTCCCACGTTGCGCAGCCCGGAAGCCATCAACACCGGAAATATTTTCTCCGCGACAATCGCTTTCCTCACTCCCGGGATCAAATCCGCAATCGGAATCGTTCCTTCCCTGAAAAACTCTTCCATCAATTCGTCGTCGCCTTCCGCCACCATTTCGACGAGCTTTTCGTGCGCTTCCTTCGCTTCGTCAGCGAGCGCGGCCGGAATTTCTTCGATCGACGGCTTCCCGTCTCCATCCGGCTTGTAAATGTGCGCTTTCATCGCCACCAGGTCGATCACCCCGCGAAAACCCTTCTCCGTTCCGATGGGAAGCTGCAGCGCAACCACATTTCTCCCAAACACCTGCTCGAGCGATTCCATCGAGCGTTCAAAACTCGCCAGCTCGCGGTCCATCCACGTCAGCACAAACGCGCGCGGAATATCGTACTCGGTGCAGTAATCCCAAACTTTTTCCGTGGTCACCTGCGAGCCGACATGCGCATCTACCGCAATTAACGCGCAGTCCGCCGCAATCAGCGAAGCCTTCGTCTCAGTAATAAATGTCGAGTAGCCAGGAAGATCGATAAAGTTGATTTTGACTCTTTCAGAACCGCCGGGATGCCCGCCCGAAGAAGGCCACTCCGCGTACGCCAGTCCCGTCTGAATCGAGATTTTGCGCGCGATTTCTTCTTCATCCCAGTCGGTCGTGTTGCTCCCTTCCATTGTCTTTCCCCAGCGCGGCGTCATTCCCGCGGTGTAGAGCAACGACGACACCAGTTGCGTCTTCCCGGTGCCGCCGTGGCCGACAATGCCAACGTTTCGGATGTCCTTGGTGAGATAGCTCTTCATACAGACCTCCCTTTGCGTGGCTGCGGCCATGCCGTAGCCAACAGACGAGGTCCGTCCCGAAGAATTCAGGCGCGGGCCTGCGCCTGGGTGTGCGATTCAGAAGATGAAGGAGAGCGTGGCCCCGATGCCGGCGTTTGCAGAGTGTGAACGCCGGACCAGCATCTACCTCTGGTCCGTTCCCCAACTCGGCGGATGCTAGCACAGCCGTTGCTTCGCAGCAATCTCGGAACAGCGCCCGAAGCCTCGACTTCTTGGCGGGAATTCCTTCTTTGCGCCAGGGAGATTTTTCCAGGACTAGTACTCCGTGATCGTTTTCGCGCTCCACGGCAATGTTCGCTATTACATGAAGACAAAGACTTTAGCGCAAGCTCTCGCAAACTGCTCCCGGCCATTGGCGTGCTAGCTTGAAGGATGGATATTTGTCTCCAGCTTTACAGTGCGTGATTTTCCCCTTAACGAGTAGCGAGGTATCGCAAGACTTTCTTGCAACAGGCCAGGGATTTGCCGCATGGAAGATTTCTTAGATTGAGGAGAGCCATCATGGACGAGCATCAAGAAGCGAACCATCACAATGAGCCAGGCTGGAAGGTCATGGCCGTTGGCGCAAACCGCTGGCTAGTCATCGCGGTCATAGCTCTGCTGGGCATCACTGTAGTGACCTTCGTCTACGGCTACCACCAACAATCCATGGTCCGCCAACTCACCGCGCAAACCACAACCGCCAATGCGGCCATGAACCAGATGCAAGGGCAACTCAATACCGTGACGGCCAAGCTGAACGATCTCATCGCCGCGAAAGCTCCGCCACAGTCCGCATCGGATACTTCGCAGCCTTCTGACGCAGCTGCGTCCGGGCCCGCTGAGGACACCTCTTCTAAAACCTCCTCAACAGCAACACCTGTTGCCCCTGCTAAGTCCGCCCCCGCCAAGAAGCACGTCGCCAAGCGCCGCTCTCCCGTTGTCGACAAAAAATACGAACAGCTCCAGTCTCAATTGGCCGAGCAGCAAAAGCAGTTGAAGGAAACGCAGGACGAGGTTGCCAAAAACCGCTCTGACCTCGAAGGAACCATCAATTCCACTCGCGATGACCTGAACGGTTCCATTGCCAAGACCCATGAGGAACTCGTGGCTCTCGAGAAGCGCGGCGAGCGCAGCTACTTCGAGTTCGACCTCTCCAAGTCCAAACAGTTCCAGCGCGTCGGCCCTCTCACGCTCTCCCTTCGCAAAGCGGATACGAAACACAAGAGCTACGACGTGGCGATGATTGTGGACGACAATGAGCTTCAGAAGAAAAAGGTAAACCTCTACGAGCCCATCTGGATTCACACCGAAACCGATTCACAGCCCGTGCAGATCATCGTGAATCGCATCGACAAAGACACCGTACACGGCTACATCAGCGCGCCCAAGTACAAGCCGTCCGAGTTGGCCGCCATCGGTTCCGCGAACATGACGCCCGTCTCCACCAAGTCGCCAGCCAACACCCCTAATTCGCAGCAACCGCCGCAGCCTCAGCAATAAGAGAGTTTGCCGCTCATTCTGGCAGGGCCTCCAATCCGAGGCTCTGCCTCTCCTTTTTGTTCTGCTTCAGTCCTCTCGCCATTCACAGTTACGGTTCGAGATCCGGCTTCAGCGAGACATCGCTACCGTCTAGGATCTTGATGAAGGTCATCCAGTCGGCGTGGCCCTTTGACTTTATGACAACAAGGTGAGTCCCTGCAGGGAGCTTAAACTGGGAGGGAATATCACCTACGTGTGAACTATCGACCCAGATTTGAGCACCCTCAGGTTGCGTGATGGTCAGTTTCCCTTCACCGACTTTCGGTGCGGTGATCCTCCCCGATTCTGACGGGCGAAGCGGACTGGATAGTTTCTCCACAACCGGCACGGAGCTCGGATAAAACTTGTGGAGTACCTCGATCAGATCCGTAGCGCTCAGGGCAAAACCAATTCCTGTTACATTCTTCTTGACGAGCTTTTGAGTGTTGATCCCGACGACTTCGCCGTGGTTATTTAGCAGCGGGCCTCCACTGTTTCCAGGGTTGATGGGCGTATCCGTCTGAATCCATGTGCCAGGGCCGGCATTGGGAAATTTTCCCACGGCGCTGACGATACCTTTGGTGACGCTGAAAAGCATGGCGTCACCCGGATTCCCGACTGCTACCACATTTTCACCTTGTCGCACGGTCGCGGCATCAACCAGTGCAAGATGCGGAAAGTCCTTCCCCTCAACTTTAGCGAGCGCTATATCGAGGTCCGCGTCAATGTAGACTACTTTCGCTTCGAGTTGCTCGCCTCCCGGGAGAACTGCCTGCAGAGATTCCTCCCCGCGCGCGACATGCGCGTTAGTGGCGATCACTCCCGTTTCCGTTACGAAGAACCCTGTCCCCGCGTTATCGAGTCCTCTTAAGTAAACGACTGCCGGTTTCGTACGCAGCACCAATTCTTCCATAGAGAGTTCAGGCCGAAGATCAACCCTCCCAGCGCTCGATATGTTAGCTGTCACGCCGCCCGTAAAGACCTGTCCGACCGGCTGCAGCTCCACTTCAAAGTGATCGCTTTTCAAGAGCCAGTATTCGCCCCGATTCCGTCCGTTGAGCGAAATCCAGTTCATCGGTCCGTCCGTCATCTTAATTTCTTTTGTAACGTAACCCGCCAGGCTGACGCGCGCGACCATTCCATGCTCGAGGCGTGCGCCCATGGATGTTCTGGTCTTGTGGAAATAGCCGCCAGGGTAGTCTTTCTCGAATGGCGTCGTCCCTTCGTGTACGCCGTTGATCTCTACGCTCGCCCCGGCAGGCTTGCTGGTGATCTTAAGTGTGTCCGCCGCCGAGTGCGCCGGCCACACCAATAGAAATAGAAGAGCTGAGACACAAACCCCTGAGCGCGACGCCATGGGATGACCTCGCAGATGGATAACCCGGCGTCGAATATATCATGAGAGTAAAGACAATAGACAAATAACTCTACGAAGGCTCCGCAGGTTTTTGCTTCTTCTCATATCCGGGGCAGGAAAACACCGGCAGCCTCGGGTATTTGGCAAACCGCTGATCTTTGCGCGACAGCTCGCACAGCAAAAAGACAGATCCGCGGTCAGATTTCACATTGTGACTGTAGACGCAATCCGCGCAAAGCCCAACACGCTCCCGCGGCACCCTGGATTCAGTCTCATTTGCCATAGGCCCAGAATAACGTAAAAATCTTCAAGCACTCTCTTCGAAGCTGGCCTCTGGCTCGGGGAGCTTGTCGCGATCGCCTCCAAACCACACATATAACGTCGGCAGAAGAAAAATACTCAGCAGCATCGCCCCAACAAGTCCTCCTACAATGACGATGGCAAACGGCCGCTGTGAGTCCGAACCGATGCCTCGCGAAAGTGCTGCTGGCAACAAGCCGAGAGTCGCGACAAGCATCGTCATCAGGATGGGCCGAAGCCGGAGGACAGCCCCGTCCACCGCCGCGTCCTCAATGGTATGGCCGCGCGCTCGCAACTGATTGATGTATTCGAGCATGATCACGCCGGTTTGCACGGAAACGCCGAAAAGCGCCAGGAATCCCACCCCGGACGACACGCTGAAGTGCGTGCCAGTGATCAGGAGTGCAAGCAAACCACCAATCGGCGCCATAGCCACGTTTGCCAGAAGCAAAAGCGCCCACTTCATGGAGCGAAACATTGCGTAGAGAATTCCGAAAATAACAAGCAGGGTCAGCTGCACAATGACGAGCAGCCGCGCCTCTGCACGCTTTTCGCTTTCGTACTCG
>Ga0209415_10020623_pt1 | contig 10229 bp, 8 predicted proteins | sample PeaSoiSIISIP2007_FD_187696 | JGI IMG/M metagenome (GOLD analysis project Ga0209415, IMG submission 187696) | Peat soil microbial communities from Weissenstadt, Germany - SII-SIP-2007 (SPAdes) (version 2) | ecosystem: Environmental > Terrestrial > Soil > Wetlands > Peat | place: Germany...
CCTCGCCGCCGCACACCCCAACCGTGGGTTTGTCCAGCCGAATCCCAGGAGGCGATCAGGAAACCGGCGCGTCGCCTCGTACACCGCCGCGTTTTCCCGCGCCACGTTGCGGTCGTAGGGCGGCTTCAACCACACCAACGCCCGGTCGACCCCCGCGCCGTCCATGCGCCGCAGCAGCTCGTCCGCGTCGATGGCAAGCCCGTCGAACTTGACGCCGGAGATGTGGGTATCAGCATCGATGATCATCGTGTCCGCCCTCGTCTACGCCGTTATACACGACCGGTGCGCGACGTCGTCCCGATCTTCACGTTGGCTCGCGTCCGCCGCAGTGAGGTCCCCCGGGCGCCCGCCGATCAGATGATCGGCGCGATGGCGGCAGCCGCCCTACGGTCTGCCCGAAACGGCGCACCACGCCGGACACGTGGTCAGTTGTTCCGGGCCGCCGCGTCCAACGTAATAGTCGTTCTCGAACCGCACGCCTCCCAGCCCCGGAACGTACAGGCCCGGTTCCAGCGCGACGAAGTCCCCTTCCTCCAGCCGGTCCGCGCTGCCGAGCCGGATGAGCGGTGGATCCATGGCGAGGCCGAGGCCGTGGCCGACGTGGTGGCGACACGCGTGCGCCAAACCGGCGCGGTCGAACACGTCGTGCACCGCAGCGCACACCTCGGAAACCGGCACGCCGGGCCGGAGCCGCGCGGCCGCCCGTTCAAGCGCCTCGAGGGCCAGGGCAATGATCCGTTGCTGCGCGTTAGTGGGCGTTCCCACGACGAACCCGCGCGAGATATCGCCCAGGTACCCATCGTACACGGGTCCGATGTCGAAGAATCCCATTGCGCCCACTTGGATCACGTTGCGGGAGGGTTCAACATCGCAGTCGGCACTCGCCGGACCGGTTCCGAACCGCGTCGGGAATCGTGTTCCGTCGGCCCCAGCCCGCCGCACCGCCCGCTCCACGTCGGCGACCACCGCTAGTTCGGATAAACCTGGGCGGATTGCGCCAAACGCCGCAGCGGCCGCCTCGTCGGCAATTGCGGCGGCCCGGCGCAAGGCGACCTCCTCGCCCGAGTCCTTCCTCCGGCGAAGGGAGGAGGCGACGCCCGCCCGAGGGCACACGTGCACGGCCTGCGCAGCATGCCGCAGCTTCACCGCCAGAGAGAACGGCACATCGTCGCACCCGACGTGCTCCGGCATCCGCGACGCAAGGTCTGCAGTCACCGCGGCCTCCCATCCGGCGCCGCCGGGCAACAGCACGACGTCGCACCAACCCGCCGCGGGCGCAGCCGCCACCGCGTTCTGCTCCCTAACGAGTAGGCGGGGACGACGATCGGGGAGGACAACCAGGATGGCGGTCTTGAGGGATAGCCCAGTGAAATACCGGAGATTCGCCGGCTGAGTGACCACGTACGCGGCAAGGTGGCCAGCGGGCAGCGATGCGGCGAGGCGCTCGGTTCTCGTCCGAGCCGCCGCCCCCAAGTCGAACGCCGTGTTCACGGCGTGGCGGACGACCGTCGGGTCCGAGGGGACCGACTGACGGGCGTCCCGCGGTGTCGCAGGGCCCAGGTCTGGACCACGGCCGCCACGCGCGTCATGGCCATCCCCGCTCCCGGATCGGTACGACGATGATCTCGGGCACCAGCGTCATCCGGTCCAGGCCAATCACTGAGACGATGGCGCGGGCTACCTCATCCGGGTCGAGCATCGGCGGGCGCTTCTCGGGCGGACGATCGTAGAACCAGGGGGTGTCCAGGGCGCCGGGCAGCACCATGGTCACGCGGACGCCGCGGTCTTTCACTTCGGCCGCGAGGGACTGGCTGAAATTGATGAGCCCTGCCTTGGCGGCACGATACGCCGCTGAGTCCGCCGCGCCCCGCCGCCCGACGATGGAGCCGACCAGACACAGATACCCGTCGCCCCGCTCCAGCATCTCCGGGAGCAACGCGCGCGCGAGAAGAAAGTGCGCACGGAGGTTGGTGTGCTGGATGCGGTCCCACTCCGCGGGCGTGAGCTCCACGATTGGTTTGCGCGTGTTCCATCCCGCGTTACTGACGAGGATGTCGATGGAGCCGAGGGCGCGGCGCGTCTGGCCCACGCACGCCTCGACCTGCGCGGGATCGGTCACGTCGAGCGCAACCGGCACGGCGTCGGCGCCCAGCGCGCGGACCTCAGCGGCGACGGCGTCCAGTTCCCCGACCGTGCGCGCGGCGAGCGCCATCCGAATCCCCTCGCGGGCAAAGGCCAGGGCGATCGACCGCCCCAGGCCGCGGCTCGCACCCGTGATCAGCGCCACCCGGCCGGCGAGGGGCATCATCCCTTCACCGCCCCGACCACGAGCCCGCGGACCAGGCTGCGCTGGGCCAGCAACACAAAGAGCAGCATCGGCAACATCGTCACCATCCCTCCGGCGCTCACGTCGCCCCAGAACGTGCCGGCCTCGCCGCTGACGTACCGGGCGAGCGCGACCGGCATCGTGCGGGCGTGGTTCTCGGTGAGTATGAAGGCGATCACGAAGTCGTTCCAGGCGAGCATGAAGGCGAAGATCGCGGTCGCGGCCAGGCCGGGCGCGACGAGCGGCATCAGCACCCGCAGAAACGCCGCCCACTCCGAGCAGCCGTCGATGCGGGCGGCGTCGCGAATCTCCCCGGGGAGGTCCTTGAAGAACCCGATGAGCATCCAGATGATAAAGGGCAGGTTGATCACCGTGTAGACCAAGATCAGGATCAGGTGGGTGTCCAGCAACCCGGCGTTGGCGGCGAGGAGATACACGGGCACGACGTAGGAGATCGGGGGGAGAAACCGGATGCCGAGCACCGCAAACGCCAGCAGCCGGTCCCCGCGGAACCGGAACCCGCTGAACGCGTAGGCGGCCGGCGTGCCGAGGGCGAGGGTGAGCCCCGTCGTGCACGCCGCGATGATCACGCTGTTGACGAGGTAGGGCAGCATCGTCCCCAGGCTTGGCTCGCTGATCTGCACCTCCGTCGGCATCCCGCCCGCCGAGAAGATGCCCTGGTAGTGCAGGGTCGTCGGGTGGAACACCCACAGCGGCGGGAACGCGGTGGCGTCGAGCCGGGTCTTGAACGACATGAGCAGCATCCAGAACGCGGGGAACGCGAAGTAGACGATGACGGCCGCGACCAGCGCCCAGTACCACGCCTCGACGGCGGAGCGCCTCCAGTCCCGGCGGCGGGGCGCCGCGGCGGTCGTCATCGCGCCTCCTGTTCGAACGTGTGCCGCCAGAGGGCGCGCACGAACACGGCGGCGATCAGCATCGTCATCCCCACGATCACCCAGGCGAGCGCCGACCCCAGCCCGGCGTCGAAGTTGCGGAACATGTCCTGGTACAGGCTGATGCTCAGCACCTCGGTGGAGCGCCCGGGGCCACCCGCCGTCAGCGCGTAGATCTTCGTGAAGTCGCGGAAGTTGAAGATGAATCGAAACAGGAGCGTGATGACGATGACCGGCGTCAGCAGCGGCACCGTGATGTGCCAGAACGACTGCGCCGGGCTCGCCCCGTCGATCTCGGCGACCTCGTACACGTCGGTCGGCAGGGCCTGCAGGCCGGCGGTGAGCATCAGGAACACGAAGGGCGCGTTGTGCCAGACGTCGGTCAGCACGAGGGCCGCCATCGCGGTCGACGCCTCCCCGAGCCACGGGCGAGACGGCTGCCCCGCGAGGTTCATCAGGTAGTTGATGAAGCCGTACGTGTCCCACATCAGCCGCCACATCGTGGCGATGACGATGTCGCTGATCATCATCGGGATGATGACGAAGGTACGCAGCGTCCCGACCGGGTACCGGGTCGACTGACGCTGCAACAGCAGCGCGATCGCAAAGCCCAGCACGAACTCGATCGCCACCGTGCTCACGGTGTAGACCATCGTGTTCGCCAAGGGAACCCAGACGGACACGACCGACGACGGCGCGCTGGTCAGCAGGGCGGCGTAGTTCTGCAGCCCCACGAAGCGCACGGACTCCGGACTCGTCAGGCGCCAGCGGTAGAAGCTGACGACGAGGCTGTACCCCAGCGGATAGCACAGCAGGACCACGAACAGGAGCATCGTGGGCGACAGCGCGACCGCCGGGAAGTGACGGTCGGTGAAACGGGACACCCACGAGTCGCTGCGGAACCTCGGCAGGGTCGTCGTCGCCACGCCGCGTCCTGACGTCCAGGTGGGATGGACGGCGCCGGCCGGCGGATCGTGCGGCCGGCGCCGTCGCGCCCGCTAGGCCGGCTTCCGAACGACGTCCTTGAGGAAGCTCTCCAACTGGCCCTGCGCGCGGTCGAGCACCGGCTTCACCTGCTCCGGCGTCGTGCACGCCTCCTGGATCGCCACCTGGATCGTCTCGATCATCTCCGCCAGGTGGCCGTTGAACGGCTGGAACCCGTAGCCGGCCTGCCCGGCGGCGAGCACGGTCTCCGCCCACCCGCTCATCGCCTTCGCCTTCAGCGCCTGCTGGAAGCCGCCGTCACGGAAGACTCCCTGCCGGGCGGGGATGATGCCGAGGTCGACCGCGAGGCGGCGCTGCGTCTCCGTGCTGGAGACGAAGCGCGCCAGGGCGGCCGCCGCCTCTTTGTTCGGGGCGGTCTTGGTGACGGCGTACCCCCAGACCGACGCCATGGACCAGCGGCTCAACCGGGGCCCGGGGTAGCGAACGCCCGCCGGCGTCTTCTCCCCCAGCCGCCGCGGCGGCAGCGCCCACCCGACCTTCCCGACGACGCGCGACTGTTTCGGGTCCTCGAACAGAAAGGCGTAGGGCGAGTAGGAAATGCTCATCGCCGTCCGCCCTTGCGAGAAGTTGGTGATCTGCTCGTCCTGGGACACGTTCGTCACGCCGGGGGGCGCGTATGGAAGCAGCCTGCGGATCGTCTCCGCCGCGGCCACGGCGCGGTCCGTGTTCAGGTACGCCTTCTCGTACTTGTCGTCCGCGAGATCGCCGCCTCCGGACCACAGCCAGCCGCAGTAGTACCACACCCCCGGGTAGCCCTTGATCAGCTTGAGATCGGTCCCAAACACCTTCCCCGCTGGAGTGTCCACCGTGAGGGCCTTGGCGGCGGCGACGTACTCGTCCCAGGTCGTCGGCACCTTCACCTTGTACTGCTCGAACAGGTCCTTGCGGTAATGGAGCACGTCCGACCCCCAGCGCACGGGGATCACGTACAGCTTTCCGTCCGGCATCCGGAACTGCTCGGTCAGCGACGGGAGGATCTCCGAGAACCGGTACGCGGGGTCGGCGACCGCGTCGTCGAGCGGGTACAGGTTCTTGTAGAACTGGATGATGTACTCGTTGGTGAACGGCACGACGTCGTACTCGTGCCTCCCGGCCATGAAGCTCGTCGCGTACTTCGCGAGCATCTCGTTCAGCGGATAGCTCACCGTGTTCACGACCGCGCCGCTCTGCTGCGCGAACAGCTTCGCGGCGTAGTCGCTGATGTTGCTGCTCGTGCCCGGGAACCCCATCATCATCAGCTGCACGCCCTTGTACCTGGTCAGGTCCTCCGGGGCCGCCGCGCTGGGCGCGGCCGAAACCGCCGGCGCGTCGAGAAGGCTCCGGAAGGACAGGGTTCCGCCCATGGCGAGGCCCGCCCCCGCAGCCGTCCGCTTGAGGAATTCCCGCCGCGTTCCCCTCTCGCTCCGTCCCTCACGCATCGCGCATCCCTCCCGAGATCCGTCGATGAACTCCCGCCGCCGCGTCCGTCCGGCGCGCGTGGCGGTCCGTCAGGCCTGGGGGACCGCCTCCCTCCACAGCTGGCGCAGCGGCCCGAACGTGACCGCCTCGGTGGCCTGAATCGTGATGCCGCCGTCCACGAGCAGGTTGACGCCCGTGATCCAGGACGCGTCGTCGGACGCGAGAAAAGCCACCGCCCCCGCCACGTCCTCCGGCGTGCCGAGGCGGCGGAGCGGGTAGCTCTCGATCCGGGCCTGCACGTCCGCGGCCGCGAAGTCGTGCTGGTGTCGGCGGAGGCTCCGGGGGGTCATGATCACCCCGGGGCACACGGCGTTGACGCGCACCTTGGCGGGCCCGTATTCCAGCGCCAGCAGCCGCGTCATGGCGGAGATGCCGCCTTTGGCCGCCTCATAGGCGACGCGGCCCGGAATCGCGACCACGGCCTGCATCGACGACACGTTGACGATCGCGCCCCCGCCCGACCGCATCATATGCGGGATGACGTGCTTGGCCATCAACCACGTGCCCTTCACGTGGACCGCGAGCGCCCGGTCGAAGTCCTCCTCGACCGCGTGAATGGCCGCGCCGAAGCGGTGCCAGCCGGCGCAGTTGACGAGCACCGTCGGCGGCCCGAATTCCTCGATCGTGCGCGCCACCACCGCCTCGACGTGCTGCGCGACCGTCACGTCGGTGTGCTGAAAGAACGCGCGCTTCCCCTCCGCGTTCACCTCGGCCTCGATCGCGCGCCCCGCCTCGTCGAGCGGGTCGGCGACGGCGACCTTCGCCCCCTCCTGCACGAAGCGGCGCGTGAGGGCTTGCCCGATTCCTCCCGCGCCCCCCGTGATGATCGCGACCTTCCCTTCCAGTCTCATCGCGCCCCCTCTTCTCGCTGCGTCTCCGGTCGCCGGGAAGCCCCCTGTGCCGGGCGAATCTCTCTGGCGGACTCCGCGACAGCCGGACGAACCCGCTGGCGAACGTCCGCTTGGCGTCCGCGCACCCGCGCCCATGCCGCAGCCACGACGCCCCTTCGGTGGCCGGCACGCTCCGCAGATGCGTCGTCGCGCACCTTCCACTATAAACGGGTTCACGGTAGCCGCACCATCGGCTCCGCGCTGTATTCCGGACGCCGTCGGCAGCGGAGCGCCGGTTGGAGGTGGGCCCCCGGTTGGGGGACCACCGGCACGTCGCCACGAGCACTGGCGACCGGCCGGTCGGTCCGGACCGCCGCAGTCTGGGGCGCGCCGCGGCGGCCGGCCGGCGGAAGATCAAGCCGGCGCCGGATGGTCTCGGGCGGCGCGGACGCCTAGAATCGCAGCGGGATGTCGCCGGGGATTCGTCCGCCCTTGCGCGATACCACGACCCGCAGCGGTCTCCTCCGCGGCCGCCGCGCACGGCCGTGAGGCTCGAGCCGCGGCGGTGAGAGTATCGCCCCGCGTCGCCGGCCCCTGAGAAGGAGGACCAACATGTCGAGCTCAATCAGGATTGCGTTTGCGACCCACGCGGCCCGGTCCTACCCGGTCCCTCGATGGGGAGGGATGCCGGCCAAGGAAGACCAGCGCACCCTGTGGGATTGGGTGGCGCGGGAAGGGTTCGCCGGGGTGGACCTCGCGGACAGCTGGATCGATTTCAGCCTCATCGACCGGGACGTTGCCGCCACCCTGCGTGACGGCACGCGATCGCACGACCTGGAGATCTGCGGGCTCAACTGCCTGCGCAAGGCCCTGTGTCGCCCGGAGTACGCGGACGCCAACTGGGATGCCCTCAACCACGCGCTCGACGTGGCGTCCTGGCTCCAGTGTCCGGTCGTCAGCATCTCGTTTTCCCATCCGACGGAAGTCCAGGGCGGGCGGGCGGAGCGGGGCACGACCCGCTCGCCCGGGGGAAGCGTGGAGGCCACGGACCGCGACTACGAGGTGACCGCGGAACGTCTCCGCGCGCTGGCGCGGCGGGCGAAGCCCTTGGGCTTGACGTTGAGCGTCGAGCTGCACCACTGCAGCCTCGCCGACTCGAGCCGCGGGCTCCTGCGGATCCTGGACGAGACCGGGGAGTCGAACGTGGGTGCCACCCCCGACCTCATCAACGGGTACTGGGCCTACGCGCAGCCGCTGGAACCCTGGCGGGACGCCGTGCGCGCGCTGGCGCCGCGCTGCGCGCTGTGGCACGCGAAGAACGCGCAACGCGTCTACGTCCCGGAGGTCCAGCGCGCCACATTCGTCGAGCGTCCCCTCGGCGAGGGCGACATCGACTATCGATGGGCGCTTGGCGCGATGCTCGGCGGCGGGTTCGGCGGGTGGATCAGCATTGAGAACTGCGGTCAGGCGGACCCGTTTGAAACCACCGCGCAGGGACGTCGCTACCTCGCGCGCGTGCTGGACGACTACGCCGAGCGTCGGCTGACGTTCGTCTAGCGGCCGCTAGCGGCCGCGCGGCGCGCGCAGACCGCTGACGGAGTTTGCCCGTCTCCCGGCGAAAACTCCCCCGTAGCCCGGTGATCGCAGCTCAGACACGCGGGACGGGAGGACGCCATGGGCTCGGACGATCTCTGCTGGAAGTCCGCGCGGGAGCTCGCGCGCATGATTCGGACGAAGGACGTATCCCCGGTCGACGTGGTGGACGCGGTGCTGGCGCGGATCGATGCGGTCAACCCCGCGATCAACGCCTACGTCACGGTCACGGGCGAACAGGCGCGCGCCGCCGCCAGGGCCGCCGAGGCGGGGACGGCCGGCGGCGGCACGCTCGGCCCGCTCCACGGCGTTCCCTACTCGCTGAAGGACCTCACCCCCACGAAGGGGATCCGCACCACGATGGGCTCCAAGGTCTTTGAGCACAACGTCCCGGAGGAGGACGCGCTCCTCGTGGAGCGGCTGCGCGCGGCCGGCGCGATCCTGGTGGGCAAGACGAACACCCCGGAGTTCGGGTGCAAGCCGTTCACCGACAACCGCGTCTTCGGGACGACCCGCAACCCGTGGGCGCTCGACCGGTCCGCCGGCGGCTCGAGCGGCGGCGCCGCGGCGGCCGTCGCGTCAGGGTTGGCCCCGATCGCCGAGGGCAGCGACCTCGCCGGCTCGATCCGGCACCCGTCGGCGTGGTGCGGGGTCGTGGGGTTCAAGCCGACCCAGGGCCGGATCGCGCGCTACCCGAACGCCGCGGGGTGGAACGCGATGTCGTCCAACGGGCCGATCACGCGGACGGTCGCCGACGCCGCGCTGATGTTCTCCGTGATGGTCGGCCCCGACGACCGCGATCCGTTGAGCCTGCCGCACACCGGGGAGGACTGGGCGGCGCTGCCCGACCGCGCGAGCGTCAAGGGCCTGCGGGTCGCGTGGACGCCGGACCTGGGCGGCGCCGCGGCGGTGGACCCCGAGGTCGCCTCCGTGTGCGAGGCCGCGGCCCGGGCGTTTGCCGAACTCGGCGCCGCCGTCGAAGGGGCGTCGCCCGAGGTCGGCGACATCATGGAGCCGTTCCTGGCCCTCAACGTCTGCGTCCGCGTCGCCACCGTGGGCAAGTACCTGGCGCGGTGGCGCGAACAGATGGACCCGATCCTGGTCAAGCGCCTGGACCTCAGTCAGGGCCTGACCCCCGCGCAGATCGGGGAGGCGGAGGTCGCGCGCACGGCGTACCACCACCGGCTGCGGCGCTTCTTCGAACGCTACGATCTCCTCGTGCTCCCCACGACCTCGACCCCCGCGACGCCGCTCGCGGCGCCGCTGCCCGAGGCGATCGCCGGCCGGCCGATCACGCAGCACCTCGACACGCTGATCCCGACGTTCGCGTTCAACTTCAGCGCCTACCCGGCGATCACGGTGCCGTGCGGACGGACGAAGACCGGCCTGCCGGTGGGCCTCCAGATCGTCGCGGGCTGGCGGCAGGACGCGCGCGTGCTCACCGCGGCGGCGTGCTTCGAGGCGGCCCGGCCGTGGGCGGACCGCCGGCCGCCGCTGACGTAGCGAGGCGAGGCCGCCCGCCGGGAACGGAGCGGACGGCGGCACCCGCGTCGAGCGCTGGAGCAACGGAGGAGATCGCGGGCCCCGGCCGCGGCCGGCCGGAGGCACACTGCGCGTCGGAATGGGGGGAAGGATCTTGGGGCTGGACGACATCCTTCGCGATCTCTCGGTGGAGAACGCGTACGGGCACATCGAACACATCACCCGCGAGATTCCCTCGCGGCTTGCCGGGTCCGCCAACTCTCAGCGCATGGCCGAGTACACCTACGAGACGTTCACGAAGGCCGGGCTGGAGAGCCGGATGCACCGCTTCCGCGGGCTCGTGTCGTTCCCCGAGGAGGGCCGCGTCCGCGTGCTCGGGCCCGAACCGCGCGAGATCATGGGCAACACGCTCGGACACTCCGCGTCCACGGACGGCGTCGAGGGCGAACTGGTTTACGTGGGATCCGGCGCCGAGTCCGAGTACGAGGGAAAGGACGTGCGCGGGAAGATCACCCTCTCCGAGCTCTCCTACTCGCCCGCCCGTCACGAGAAGGCCTACATCGCCTGGAAGCGCGGCTCGACCGCCCAGATCATGATGAACTGGGGCGACGCGACGAACGAGGCCGTGCCGTTCGGCTC
>Ga0209415_10020624_pt1 | contig 10229 bp, 14 predicted proteins | sample PeaSoiSIISIP2007_FD_187696 | JGI IMG/M metagenome (GOLD analysis project Ga0209415, IMG submission 187696) | Peat soil microbial communities from Weissenstadt, Germany - SII-SIP-2007 (SPAdes) (version 2) | ecosystem: Environmental > Terrestrial > Soil > Wetlands > Peat | place: Germany...
TGCACCTCTCCCGGCCGCTCGGGGATCGCCCCCGGGACCGCGAGACCGTCCCGCTTACGGGGCGACGAAGAGGCGGTGTATGCCCTTCGGCGCGGGACAATATCGCGCAAGGCTCCGAAAACGGATGGCCCGGGCTCATAAGGAACCCCCCTCCCGGGCCGAGGCCCCCTGCCGGCGCCCCAAGTTGTGCCGGCCCGGCTGCCACCCGCACACGACCAGGATCGGGGCCTCGGCGGTCACGTCCGTCCCCCGAGCTGCCGCGCGGCGTCCTCGACGGACGTCTCCCCTACGTGGACGCGGGCCGCGAGCGCGACGGCGCGCACCAGGTCGGCGGCGAGGACCGTTCCCGCGACGACCGTCCCCGCGATGAGCGTCCCGCCCGAGGGAGACGGGATCCGCGCGGTGATCGTCCCGCTCTCCACCGAGACGTACGGCGCCGGGACGTCCGGCCCCTGGATGATCTCAACCGTAACGATGTGGGGATGGGCGACGTCCACTCCGGTGGCGGAGTTGTACTCTACCACTGCGCGTGGCGGTGGTCGTCCTCAGGGAGGGACTCAGAAACCATGGCGCTAATCGAACTACGAGAACTCTCAGGCCGCTATATAGCTAGTCCTTGACCGTGATCGACGGGCGGTGATTAGCGCCGTTAGGCCCGCCCGTCGCCGGTTTCCGGCCGGGTAGAGGGTACCCGATGTGCCGAGCATGAGAAACGTCCTAAGTGCGCATCGAACATCAACCCGACCGGCTCCGTCCCGGTAAGGCCCGGCCGGGCCATATACCCTCTCCTCCCCCTCGTAACCCCCCACCACTCCCCCCAGCGTGCGCCGTCCGACGCCCCGGCCGGTCCGTGGCAGGAACCCGCTCGCGTTTGGCCGCTCTATATCGTGGACCGGGGGGTTCCCGGCCGTATGCCTGCCAGAAAGAAGCACGGTTCCCAGCCACAAGCCGGACGCGATTCGGATGAACTCCCGCCACACGACGGCCAAACCCTGCCGGAGAACGGACCGGCCTCGGACGCGCTCCCGCCGCGCCCCGGCCAGGAACGGGATGTTACCGCCGTCGACCTCGAGCGCGCGCGGAAGGCCTCCGCGCGGATCTGGGAACTCTCGAACGCGAAGCTCTCGCCCGGACTAATCGCGCGGGCCGTGGGCGTACCGGTCGCCGCCGTGCGTGCGGTGCTTGCCGAATCTCCTCAGAAGATCGAAACCCCGGCGGTGACCTCGGCGGCCGCCCCTTCCGCACCGACCCCTCCTGTGATCGGCTCCCCCTCAGGTCCCACGTCGGCCCCCCTCGACCGGGCAGCGGCGGCGGCGGCGATCGGGGCTCTCGGCATGTCCACCGGCACGGGACAGCACGGGGCCTTCGGGCCCGGCGCGCTGCCGCGTCGCGACTCGGGCGGGTGGAGCCCGGGTGGCGGGTACTCCGCCGCCCCGTACGTGGACCCGGGGCTCGGCATGGTGCGCGGCGACCCGATGGACACCGTCCTCGAGGGCAACTTCATGGTTCCGAGTCTCTACGCGAACCTGTACGCGATCCTGCGAGAGGCCGGCCTGTCGGACTCCTACAGCAAGGGAATCGTCAGAGGTTTCTCGCGACGGCAGCCCGACGACTACGCGTACCTAGACGCGCTGCTCTCGCAGAGCGGCGCCCCCGCCGCGGCCCGTCGCCTGGTCGTCGAGAACTACAGGGGCGACAACACGAGCTCGCTCGAGCCGGCCATGTCCAATCCGGACGACCCGGCCGCGGAGATACGTCGCCGCCGTCGCCAGGCGCGCGTCGACCGCATCGAGGAACTAGACCTCGCCCGGCTCGAGCGCGAGGCGGCCGGCGTCGCCGGTAACGGGGCCGTCTCCGAGGAGGTCCTGCGTCTTCGGGGGGAGGTCGAGCTGCTCCGGAAGGAACGCGAGGAGCGCCGGCTGGGGGACCTGTTCGACGCCAAGCTCGCCCCGATCGCGAAGGCGGTCGAGGAGATGCGGACCAAGCCGCCCGAGCGCCGGTCAACGCTCGACGACGTGAAGGTCGACGGGTACTCCGCGGCGATGACCTCCCTGATCCGCAACGCCGACAAGCGACTCGCCGAGGGCGGAACGGGTCAAGCCGTCGCGAAACAGCTTGCGACTTCCGTGACGCCGAAACTCGTGCGAGTTCTCGGCTCGATGTTGGACGAGGGCGAGGTGCCGGGAGAGACGGACGGACAGGACGTCCTTGCGGCCTACCGGGTGTTGTCACGTTCAGCCGTCCACGTCCCCCACGCCACCCCGCCTCCCGATGTGGTCCCGCCACCGCCCCGGCCCCGGCTCGAATGGAGCCCGCCCCCGACGGTCCCCACGACGGGGCGCTACACCTAGGGGGGTCCGCAGATGGAGGACCCGACTCCCCCGGACTTCGGCACGTACGAGGGGCGGGAGCGATTCATGGTCGCGACCTGGGCCTTCGTCGAGAAGCAGGCGGCACAGCTCGGGGGACGTGTGCCCGACGTCGGGCAGCACGTCCTAGCACTCTACGTCTACGACACGGACCCGCGGCTCGAGTTGGGAAACGTCGGGGGTCAGCTCGTTCGAGTACCAAACGCGGCGGCCGTCGTCGGGCAGAGGCCCCACGTCGCGGTCGTGGCGATCGGCCCCGGGGCCGCCCTCCGGCTGCTGCCAGCGAAGACCGACCCGGACTTGATCGACCTGATCGCGTTCACGTCGTGGGCGTGCTTCGCCGGGCTCGTGATCGGAAAGATGAGGTTCGTCAGGCCCGACGGAACGGTCGAGGTCGTCGAGCCGTGGACCGCGGCCGCCGCGTTTGCGAGGGGCGTCCTCGACGGCGTTGGTTTGGACGCGGCCGTGCCGGCGCTCCAGCGCATCTCCGTGCTCATCGCCGAGGCGAGGGCGGCGTTCGCCGCGGCGCTCACGGCCCCGCCCGAGCCGGAGCCGATGCCGGCCGCGACCGAACCCGTGGGGATCGGCGACATGCCCTCCGACGCGGAGATGGCCGCGGCCGCCGCCGATCTCGAGGCGCGAGCGACCGCGCCCGTTCCGGCGACGCCCGGGCCCCGGTCGCTACGGCGACTCGGGCCGCCGATCACGGCGCCGGCGGAGGTGCCCCCGTGATGGGCGACGGCGACCCTGGGGACAGCGGACCGTTAGGCCTCGGAATCCTGCCCCGCGTTCGTAGAGCGGCGACGAGCGCGGTCCACGAACACCTCAGCGGGGCTGAGGCGACGGCCTCGCGGGTCTCGGCGCTCGAGGCCCGGCTCGCGGAGGTCGAAGCCCGACTCGCTCGGCTCGAGGCCCGCAAGGCGAGCCGGTCGAAGCCGAAAGCACCAACGGCACCCCGACGGATTACGCCGGTGCCACCGCCGCCCCCCGACCCGTTAGAGCCTGCGCCGAGCTGACGATGTGGAGGTCGACCGCGGACACCGGCCCGATTGTCCTCGAGGTCGAGGTTCTGGTCCCCGTCGTCGACTGGGGCGAGGCAGCGGTCGTAATCGCGCGGTACACGGAACGGGTCGCCTTCTCGGGGGTCGGCAGGCGACTCCGGGTGCCCGTCCTCATCCGTGCTATCGAACTGAGGAAGACGCGCGACCCGGTGATCCTCGTCAAGGTCGCGCGATCGAGCGATGTCCCCCAGAAGACGTCGGCCGAGGTCGCAGAGTATGTGACGGCGCAGATCCGCGAGGCAATCCGTGATCGGGTCATAGCGGCGGGGTACGCTTGATCGCGCCGCGTGAGCCCTCCCTCCTGCCGGTGGACCGGTGGGGAGAGACGTGCCCCCACTGTGGAGGACGATTCGCGAATCGCGGGTCCCTTCGGGACCACCTCCGTCGGCGCTGCCCGGGACACCCTCGGGGGCAGTCTATATCGTTGAGTCGCGCCTCGGACTAGCATGGCGCTTCTCGACACGGTCCGGGAGAAGTTGACGCGCATGACACACCAGACCAGCGGGGGCCTCCTGGGTGGCGGCGGCGGAGGGATCCTCGGCGCGAACATGGGCGTCTTGCAGGCGCGCATCGCGGCCGCGCAGACGGGTGCCGACATTCCCACACGGATCTCGAACCTGGCCGGCACGCTCGGGGCGCGCCTCGGCTCGGGCTCGACGCCCCCGGCCCCGACGCTCTCCGTCCCCAGCACGGATTTCCGCGGCTCGAAGACGGCGGGCGAGTTGCCGCCGGGAGTCGCCCGTTTCAAGGACGCGACGGCGCTCTCGTACCGCCGCGAGGCGTACCAGCCCCCGCCGGGCGCGGCCCGGTACACCTAGGCCGTTCGGCCCGGGGCGCGTGTGCCCGCGCCCGTCGTCCGTCGCGTCCTGATCCTGCTACCAGTCGACCCCGGCGCCGACCCGACCCGGTCGTGCGAGGTCGGGATGGAACTCCTCCAGCGCGGCATCGACCCGGGCCACGACGCGCCGGTGGAGATCCGCGCGGTGCCGAGGACGCGGTTTCCCGCGGCGGCCTTCAAGGTCGACGTCGACGCGGACCAGTTCCCCGAGGGCCGCAAAGCGGCCGCGCAGCTCGCGGCCGAGTACGCGGACGTCTACCGGCGGGCGCTGCTCGGGTCCGTGGCCGGGTGACCGCCCGCAGAGAATATCGTTCGCCGAGGCCTGCGGCTCCTCGCCGTACGCCGAGGTCGGAGCGCCCCTCGGGGTCTGCCGACGTGGGCGTCCAGGCCCCTTCAGGAGGGCCGCGGTGACCCGGGCAACCGGTGAGCGGGCCTGAAAAAAGAGGAAGGGGTTGGGCGCGGCGCGGACCCCGGCCTAGGTCCCGGTCACTACGAACGTCGCGCTCTGGATGTTCAGAACGCTGGTCGCCGACGGCCACTCCAGGGCGATGGGGAAGGGCGAGCCGCCCCCCGATCCGCCGACAGTCTGCACGTTGATGGTGTCGATGCTGGTCATCTGGTCGCCGGTGGAACTCTCCCAAAGCGTCGTCAGGGTGAACGTGTCGGACCCGGACGTTATGGTGGTCGCGCCGGTGAACGTCACGACGACCGCGAGGTCCCCGGCCGCGCAGGTGCCCGCCGTTTCGACGGCCAGGCAGACCGTCCCGCCGCTCGGCCCGAACGGGCCGGCGTCGACGCTGCCGTTCGAGTTCACCGTGGTGGTGACGTCGGTGCTGACCTCGACCGCCACGGTGGGCGTCGAGGGAAAGTTAGTCGTCGCGGCCCCGCTCGCCCCGTACGTCGTCGGGCTGTTCACGAGGATCCCGGTCTGCCCCCCGTAGAGGTCGCTCGCGGCGACCATCCCCCCGAAGGTGACGCCGATCGTTGCCATCACCACCAGGGCGACGGCGAATCGACCAAGGCCCCGCTTGGGCCTCGCCGTCCGGATGTCCAGGGTCGTTCGTCGGTCCAAGTCTAGCTCTGCCGTTCTCCCGCGATTTGATCGCGTCATGGTTCGGTTTTTTCCTCCACTCGTCGAAAAAGGTTGGTCTACCGGCCCGGTTCTTTCTCGTTAGGAGCCTCCCACGGCGCGGGCCGTTTTGTCCGGCGGACCAGGTAGACCGGGCCGAGGCTGGACCCCACGGTCCACGCATCGAACCCGAGCTTCCGGAGCATCGGGCGGTTCTCGCTGAAGATGGTCGCGATCTGACGCTCGGTGCGGGACAGCGCGACGGCGAGCTGGCTGGGCACGAAGACGAACGGGTCCCCGGTCTTGAGCCGCCCGAGTGTGTCCGCCAGGTTCTCAGTCTCGGCGGCCGAATCGTCCTCGGGCGACCGGGGGCTGACGCGGCGCTCGCCGTACTCCTCGTCGCCCGGCCCCAACGGCAGGTCGTCGGTGAACAGGGGATCGGAAACCCGGCTGAGGATGACGCGCGTGAGTTCGGTAAGAACACTCTCGGGAAGGACCCGGAGTCGACGTCCGATCCGGAACCGGTCGCAGAATCGGAAGAACTCGGGCGACGGGACGCTGAGGAGGTGGACCGCTCCCTTTTCGGCAACGGCGACCATCGCCCCGCCGTCTTCGGTCCGTTTCAGTCGCATCCGGGCGTGGCGTACTAGCTCGCCGTACACGACGTGGCTCTGGGGGCCCCCGGAGGCCGAGTTCACTTCTGGGAGCCACACTCGAGGGGGGCGGTTGCGGTCGCTCAAGTCGCGGATTGCGACCGGGGACTGGACCAGGTCTTCGGTCAAGGCCCGGGCTCCGGAGGAGGAAGGGGCGGGAAGCCTGTCGGGACGTAGCGGTTCACGGTACCGTACCGTACAGGGACCGGATAGGTAAAGCTATTGGCAATCTGGAGGCGCTACATCAGCGCATGAAGCGACCCTCTAAGAGCCGGGCCCCGGTCGGCAACGGCGTGCCGAAGTTCCGAACCAAGGTCGGCCGGAGCGCGTCGGAATCTGAGAGCCTTCGCACGACGATACCCGCCGCCCTCGCCGCCTTCATGGAACTGGCCATCGGGGACGAACTCGAATGGGTCATCGAGCCGGGGAGCTTTCGGGTCATGGTGCGGAGGGTCCCGGCAGGGGAGCGGCGAACACGCTCCGGACGCCCCTAGACGGGTCCCCCTGGAAGGGATCGCCCGTCCTCCGGTCGGAACGGCTTGGGTGAACCCCCCGTCTAGGAAACCCGAAGTCGAAGCGCATATCCGCGGCCCCGTGTTCCCATCAGAGTGAGTGCGGTCAACTGGCTTGGCGTCGTGGTCCTCCTATGCGGGGCGCTCCTCGAGCTGCTGGGGTGGTTCGGGCCTGTGGTTGGGTTCCACCAGCCGGCAGGGCTTTCGCCGTGGGTCGAACGCGGGCTCGGGTTCGCCCTGTGGATGCTCGGCGCTCTCATGATCTATAGGAAGAGCTAGGTCGGACGGTCACGGCGCCGCCGCCTCGGGCCCCGGCGGATTCGTCCCGAATGCGTTGCGGTACCACTCGCGGTACTCTGGGTCCTCCTGGAGCGGGACCGAGGCCTCGGCGCCTGGGATTCTCTCTAGGATGACCTTGAGGGCGAGGAAGAGTTTGTACTGCACGTTGGTCGAACGGTGCGTCCGCTCGAATTCGGGGACGCTTAGGAGGAGGAAGTCCCTCAGCTCGGGGTCCATCGCGACGGCGTGATCGTTGGCCCACCGGCTAAGCGAGGCGTTCCGGTCGGAGGGCGACAAGCCGTGCCACTTCGGGTTGACCTTCTCGCGCAGGTACACGGCGTGCTTGGCCCGGTCCTCCTCAATACGTCGCTGGACGTCCAGCACGACATCCGCCCGCGCCTCCTGTAGACGCGCGAGCCGGACGGCCTCGGCTGCCGTGGTCCGCTCCCGATCGGTGAGGCCGTCCAGAACCGACCTGACGTTCCGCGCCTGCCATTCGGTCGCCGCCCGGTGCCGGTCGGCGTCGCCCGAGAGCAGCCGGACCAGGATGCCGACCCGCTCAGAGTGACGGGCCGAGGTCGGGAGGAGTCCGCTGCGCATGAGAGCCCGGGCGGTCGAGAGAGGGGGCTTGTTCGTCAGGAGCCGAGCAATGCGCTCCTCGATCCACGAACGGTACCACCCGTCCTGGGGGTGGTAGAAGAAGGTGTGCCTGCCGTCGGACCCCTGCTTCGGAGGGTTCGGCGGGGCCGAGGACCGGGCGCCCTCCCAGGCCGTCAGGAACAGCGGCAGGGCCGCGATGACCTCCTTGGGCGCCTCCCTGACCGTCTCGAGGTCCGCAACCCCTAGGAGGAACCGCGCCACGTCCCCGGCCTCGAGGAGCGGGTCCCCCGTCCCGGTCGCCACCGGGAGGCCCGCCTCAGGGAGGGCGAGCGCCGTCGACTCGGAGAGGTGCCTCTCGATTGCGGCCTCCACTTCCTCCGAGCGGGTGTGGCCCGCTTTCTCCGCGATCTCGTCCAAGTCGTGGATCTTCCGCGGGTCGAGGCGTACGCCGACCGTCTCCTTCGGCATAGTCGTGCGTCGCCGGGGTCCCGGCCCCCCCTTAACCCCCCTCTTCTCTAGCCCGTTAACGTTAACGACGACTCAGCAGCAGCAGCACCCATGCTAAGGGCCGGGGCGGGTGGCCATCGTGAACTGGCAGGAGGCGGGGGAGCTCAGCCCGGAGCGGGGGGGGCCACCTCCAGGCCCCTGTAGTGGATGCTCACCCAGGCGCGGACCGCCTCGAGGTGGGCGCAGGTTCCCGCGTCGTTCGCCGGTGATCTGAACCGAGCGCATCTGCAGTTCGGCCCCGACGGTGCCGCGAGGTTGACGGTGTAGACGGTCGTTCCACGACGACCGCGCACCGAGAACAGGTAGCCGTTGATCCTGGTGATGTTCCCGACCAGGCGGGCGCCCCGGCGTCGGGCTGATTGGACGGGGTCCCGTCCGCGGGGGCGATGTACACCATCATGGTGTAGCCGTTCATCACGTAGTAGAGCAGGTTGATCCTGTTCTACACCATCTTCCTCCGGGTCGATGCAGGGTGCGTACCGTACGACCGACCGCGCGATTCCCCGGACCTCGCGGATGTCGAGGGGGGGCCGGCACCGGCGCTCGTTGTCGATCGTGAGCAGCCGAAGGATCTCCGTCTCCGGGGTCCCAAAGTGGCGGAGGCTACCCGCTCGGCGGGTCAGGAGGTCGTTCCGGGTCCCCTCGGGGATTCGGGCGGGGAGCGCGAACGTCACGGCCGCGGCTCCATTCCGCATCGACAGCCCGCGCCGGGCGAGTCGAAGACGTGAATTCTGCCCGTACAGATCAGCGGCCCGTCGGCGCCCTCGATGAGTTCGACAACCGTCGCCCGGGAGCCCGGCCTTGTCTCCGTGACGTACGCGACCTCTTCGACGGGGGCCCGGCGTCGGGCCCTAGGCTTCGTGGTCCCGGCGTGGCGGTGCAGCTCCGCGAGGCGCGCCTTCCGGCGGCGAAGCACCCTGGCGTCCTTTGGTCGACGGGAACTCAAGGGGCCACCTCCGGCTGTCGGGGCGGTCTACGGTCAGCCGTGGCGGCGAGCGCCGCCGCATCACTCAGGCCGTGGTGCTCCGAGAGGTGGCGCCGCAAATTGGCACGTAGTCTTGGGTGAACCGGACATCCCGGGACCAAACAGTCGAACCTCCAGCGGGTAGCGTGTCCCGATCGGGCGTCGCTCACAGGCGGGCCCCCGGGCGGGGGCGGCCGCCGTCTACGCGGTCGGCGCGGCCTTCTGCATCGCGGCGATAGTCATCACGAACGCGAGGACCTTCGGGTCCTGGAGCGCTGCGGCGATCTCCGCCGGCACGAGCCGGGTCCTCGCCGCCGGGTTCGGGATCACCGGCACGACGGGCACCAACCGCTCTTCGTCGATAAGGAGCCGTTCGACGGCCTCCGGCGGCGGGACCGGGACGCCCGTCGCGCGCAGGTACGCGCGGTACGCGTCGCCCGACACCAGGTGTCCGTACCGGGCGAGCTGGGTCGACCGGTCGGCCCAACCGAGGAGTTTCCGCACGACCGGCTCCGACATCCCGAGCCGCAAGTAGTGCGTCGCCCGCGCGTGTCGGAACGAGTGGGGGTGAACGGGCTTCCGGATCCCGGCGCGACGGCGCGCGCCGACGATGACCGCCCACGCCCTCTTGCGCGACATGCGCGAACCGTCCGCGTTGCAGAAGAGGGGCGAGGCGTCGTCGGGGACCGGGTGAGCCTTGAGCCAGGCCGAGAGGAACGACTCCGTCTCGGTGACGTACGCGTACCGGGGCTCGTCGGTTTTTGTCAACGAAAAAAACAAACGAAAGGCGGCGGGCATACCATCGGTGGCCGGTTGCCGCTTGACGTCCCGGAGGTCGGTCGCCAAGAGTTCGGTGATCCTGCCGCCGGTGTCCCACAGCGCCCCGATCAGCGCGCGGTTCCGTAGGCTGTTGGTGGACTCGGCGAGCGACTGCACGTCCTTCGGCGTCAGGATCTCGTCGGGCCGGAGCTTCGGCCTCTTGACCTTCATCGCGCAGAGCGCCGCAAGGTCCTTCCGGTCGCCGGCGCGGTAGAACATCGCGGCGGTCAGCGCGTAGCCGAGGCCGGCCTTTTTCTCGCGGAGCCGCGCCATCAGCGTCGCGAGGTCCCGCTGCGTCGCCTGCTTGAGCGGCTTCCCGAGGAGCCGTTCGCACGTGGCGAGACGGTCGCGGTACGCGGCCTTCGTTCCCTCGGTCGTCGCGCGACGGGCGAGGAACCCGTCGATCGTCAGGGGGTCGAGGTCGTCCATGCCGGGCGTACCGCACCGGCGGGGATAAGGTGTTTGTCAGGGCGCAACAAACAGGCGGTACTTGTCCTCGACACCCAGCAGCTCCTGCTCGATCCGGCCCACGATCAGCTTCTCGGGGTTCTTGAGGTG
>Ga0209415_10020625_pt1 | contig 10228 bp, 5 predicted proteins | sample PeaSoiSIISIP2007_FD_187696 | JGI IMG/M metagenome (GOLD analysis project Ga0209415, IMG submission 187696) | Peat soil microbial communities from Weissenstadt, Germany - SII-SIP-2007 (SPAdes) (version 2) | ecosystem: Environmental > Terrestrial > Soil > Wetlands > Peat | place: Germany...
TGGTCGCTCGTCACGTTGGTCACCAGGGCCACGTCGCATGCGTCGACCGCCAGCCCGCGTCGCAGGATCCCGCCGCGCGCGGTCTCGAGGATGGCCATGTCCACGTCGGGCCGGCGCAGCACCAGGCGTGCGGCCTCGGGGCCGGTCCAGTCGCCCTCCTCCACGACGACCTCACCCACCGAGATGCCGTCGGTAGACGTGTTGCCGGGCACGCGCCCCGCGAGGGTCGCCATGCGCGCGATCAGGCGCGCCGTCGTGGTCTTGCCGTTGGTGCCCGTCACCAGGGCGATCGGGATGCGCCCGAGCGTGTCCCACGTGACGGCCTCGGGCGTGGGCAGCTCCGCCAGCGAGTACGTCCGTGACTTCGCGGCCATGCCGAGCGTGACGCTCTCGTCGTCCCAGAGGAAGGGGATGTCGAGACGGCGCGCCACCGCCTGCAACGCGAGCAGCGCTGGTTTGCGGCTGGCCTCCATGCGCACGATGAGGTCAGCCAGCGCCCCCTCGAGGTCCTCGGTCGTGCGCCCGGCGATCGCATCGGAGGCCGCCCGGATGGCCAGCTCGTTGATCTCGGTCGCCTCCATGAGCACGTCGATGGGCGCCGGGAGCACGAGGGCGATCCCGCCGGGGAAGGCCCGCGCCACGGGAGGCTCGCTCCACCCCAGGCCCGACGTGACGTGGGCGACCGCCTTCTTCCACGCGGCGACGCATGCGTGCGCGGTCTCCCCGTCCTCCAGCGCGACCTCGGCGATGGCCGCGGGCCCGCGTGTTTGCAGGTTCGGGCCGCGCAGCCGCCTGGAGTCGACGACACGCATCGGCGGGGTCTAGTCCTCGCTCTGCAGCTCGCGGGCGAGGCGCACCCCGCGCTCGTCGCGGATGATGGCCACGCCGTCGAGGCGATCGGGACTGGCGGCCTCGGGCTCGCCGTCGACGAGCATCGACGACGAGGGCGGAGCGCTGGGCGACCGCCGCGTGTCGTCCCCCTTGAACTTGGTGATCTGCTTCCAGCACCGTGCGATGCGGTCCGCGAACACGAGCAGCAGGTCCCCGCGCTTCGCGAGGCGCAGGGCGTGGTCCACCGCCGCTTGCTCGTCGGCGATGATCTCCACGGCGTCGCGCTTCATCCCGAACTCCAGCAGGGCCTTCTCCATGAGCTTGGGCACCTCGAGGTGCCCGCGCCCGCGGGCGTCGTCGTCCTCGCGCAGCACGATGTGGTCGAACCCCTTGGCGGCGATGCGGCACATCTCGCGCATGTCCTCGTCCTTGCGGTCGCCCGGGGCGGTCATCACGGCGATGCGCCTGCCGCTCACCTCGAACTTCGCGACGAGGTTGGCCATCGCCTGCACGGCGGCCGGGTTGTGCCCGTAGTCGAGGATGACCTTGAAGGGCAGCTCGTCGAACACGTTCAGCCGCCCGGGGGCCTGGAAGTACGTCGTGTCGAACGTGCGCAGGCCGTGGCGGATGTTCTCGATCTTGACGCCCATGGCGTACGCCATCACCGCCGCGAAGAGGGCGTTCTCGACGTTGTGCAGGGCGCGCCCCTCGAGCGTGGCCGGGATGAGGTGCGTCCAGAGCAGCGGCATGTGCGCGCCCCGGTCGTACAGGGTGATCATCTGGCCGTTGATGCCGTCCTCGCAGGCCACCGCCAGGCCGCCGGCGCGGATGTGCTGGCGCACCAGCTCGTGGCGAGGGTTCATCGTGGCGTACGCGATGCGCGCGGCGTGCGTGTGGTCGGCCATGCGCAGGCACAAGGGGTCGTCGGCGTTGAGCACCGCCACGTCGCGCGCGACCTCGACCACGATCCTCTTCAACTGCGCGAGCTGCTCCAGCGTGTCGATCCCCTTGGACCCGAGGTGGTCGCTGGTCACGTTGAGCACGGCGCCCACGTTGCACTCGCGGTAGCCGAGGCCCGCCCGCAAGAGGCCCCCGCGCGCGGTCTCGAGCACGGCGCAGTCGACGATGGGATCGCACAGGATCATGCGCGACGCCGTGGGCCCGGTCATGTCCCCCGCGACGGTGCGCTCGCCGTCGACGTAGACGCCGTCGGTCGTCGTCAGACCCACGGTCGCGCCGTTCATCTTGTGGATGTGGGCGAGCATGCGGGCCGTGGTGGTCTTGCCGTTGGTCCCGGTGATGGTCGCGATGGGGATGCGCGCCGTCGTGCCTGGCGGGATGAGCATGTCGATGACGAGCTTGCCCACGTCGCGCGGCGTGCCCTCGGTGGGGGCGACGTGCATGCGGAAGCCCGGGGCGGCGTTGACCTCGCAGATCCCTCCGCCCACCTCGCGGTACGAGCGGGTGATGTCGGGGGTGATGAAGTCGACCCCCACCACGTCGAGGCCGATGCCGCGGGCGGCGCGCCTGGCCATCTCGCGGTTGTCCGGGTGGGTGACGTCGGTGAGATCGATGGCTGTGCCGCCCGTGGACAGGTTGCCGGTGCCGCGGAGCAGCACGACGTCGCCGCGCGCGGGCACGGTCTCGGCGGTCATCTCGCGGCGGGCCATCATGCGAGCCGCCTCGTCGTCGAGCTCCAGCCTCGTGAGCACCTTCTCGTGCCCGATGCCCCTGCGGGGATCGCGGTTCACGATTTCGACCAGCTGAGCGATGGTGTGCTCGCCGTCACCCACCACGTGCCCGGGGACGCGCTTGGCCACCGCCACGAGCTCGCCTCCGATGACGAGCATCCGGTGGTCGAGCCCCTCGAGGAACGTCTCGACCAGCACGCTGCGCGAGTGCTCGCGGGCCTTCACGAAGGCCGCGCGCACCTGGTCCTCGTCGCGCACGTCGGTGGTCACGCCGCGGCCGTGGTTGGCGTCGAGCGGCTTGACGACGACGGGGTATTGCAGCTTCTCGGCGGCGCGCACGGCTTCCTTCTCGCTGCGCACGAAGCGCTGGCGGGGGACGGGCAGACCCAGGTCGCCGAGCAGGCGGTTGGTCTCTTCCTTGTCCGAGGCCAGCTCCACGGCGATGTGGCTCGTGGAGCTCGTGATGGTGGCCTGGATGCGCTTCTGGTGCTTGCCCTGACCGAACTGGATGAGCGACCGCCCGTTGAGGCGCAGCCACGGGATGTCGCGCGCCTCGGCCGCGTGCACGAGCGACGACGTCGACGGACCGAGCTGGCGGTTCTCGGCGTACCGGATGAGCGAGCGCGTCTCCTCCTTGAAGTCGAAGTCGGGGCGCAGGACGTCGGCGGTCCGCAGCTTCTCGGGCAGGAGCTGCTCGAGCAGCTGCTGGGCGAGCTCGCCAGCCTCGAGGCCCACGCTCTCCTCCTCGTACTCGTAGATCACGTGGTACTGTCCCGGCTCGCCGGTGCCGCGCGTCTTGCCGAACGACACCTTGGCGCCGGCCTGGCACTGCAGCTCGATGGCGACGTGCTCGAGCACGTGCCCCATCCAGGTGCCTTCGGCCTCGCGCAGGCGCTTCACGAAGCCGCCGGCTTCCCCGTACGAGCAGTGGTGCTGGTCGAGCGTGGGCAGGGCCGACAGGAGCTTGTCGGTGAAGCCCTGGATCTTGCCGCTCGGCCATCGCTCGAGCTCCTCCAGATCCACCGTCAGCCGGATGACCGGGAAGTGGGCGTAGAGGCTCGGCCCCACGTACACGCGCCGTTCCAGGACCTTCATGCAGGAGACTCCCTCAGCTATTCATTAGGCGGCTCGGCCCGTCGCGTCTGCAAGTCGAATGTGGCGCCCGTGGGCAGCACATGGACTTGCACTCCCGTCATGCATATGGGCTCGCCATGCTCAGCCGTAGCCATCGACGAGTACTCGATGGCGTGCACGTCCACGATGGTGATCGCGCCTGCGCCCAGCACGTGGATGCAGTCGTCCGGGGCGATGAAGGCGGCGGTGTCCTCGTCGAGGCCCAGGCCCACGGCGAAGGGGTTGTACGCCAGGGCGCTCAGCAGGCGGCCCAGCCGGTCGCGCTGGCGGAAGTGCTGGTCGATGACCACGCGGTTGGTCAGGCCGAACCCCGGCGCGAGCGTCGCCATGCCCGCGAGCGGCGTCGCGCCCTCGGCCCCGAAGGCGATCATGTGCTCGCTCAGGATGGCCGCGCCCGCCGACGTCCCCCCTACGGACACGCCGCGCGCATTGAGTCGCCGGATGGTCTTGGCCACGGGCGTGCCTCCGAGGACCGTCGTGATCCGCAGCTGCGCCCCGCCCGTCAGGAACACACCCGTCGCGGCCTCCAGGGTCGCGAGCCAGTCCTCTCGCTCGGTGTCGCGGCGCGTCTTGTAGGGCAGGACCGTGACCTCGGCGGCGCCGAGCTCGCGGAAGATGTCCTCGTAGCGGCGGCCCGTGCTCTCGAGGGAGCTCGCGGTGGGGATGACGACGATGCGCGCCCGCTCGCCCTCGCTGACCGAGAGGAACTTGCGGAGGATCTCGGCGCGCCCCTCCTTGTCCTCGGCGCCTCCGACGGGGACGATCCAGCCTCGGGTCGCGTCGCCTTCTATCTTCGACGGGCTCATCTTGTTAAGGTGCGACAGTACAACATGGGCGTTGCTCCGCGCGGTCTACCGGGCCGCCCTGGCTTCGAACGGCCCGCGCACTACGGGCGCTCCGTTTCTGACGAGCCATCGGCCGCGGGCCATGACGTCGCGGACTTCGCCGCGGGGGCCGAGAACGAGCAAGTCGGCGTCACCGCAGATGCGTACGCGCCCCTTGCCCTGGAGCCGCAGCACGGAGGCGACGTGGCTCGTGAAGAAGGGCAGGGCGTGCTCGAGGCGCACCCCGCGCGCCAGCAGCGTCGCCAGCGTTGCCGCGAGGGCGGACGAGCGGCCTACGTCCATGGAGGCCACGCGGCCCTCGGCGTCGAAGACGGGCAGACACCCGCCGCCGTCGGAGCTGCACGTGAGCCGTTCGCGCGGCAGCCCGCGATCGATCCAGCGCTGGATCGCGTCGGCAGCTGACAGCCCCGGGTCGCCGTCCTGCACCGGGAACGCGGTCACGTCGACGGTGACCCCGCGTCCGGCGAGCTCGGTGGCCTCGTCGAAGAGGCGCGTCTGACGATTGACGTGCGTGGGGTGGAAGACGCTCGGCGGCAGCTCGCTGCCGTCGAGCGCGCGTCGTACGAGGTCGAGGCCGCGGGGGCCGTCACCCAGGTGCAAGTGCAGCACCCCGGCCTTGCTGCTCATCATCCCCGCGACGTGGCAGTCGGCTGCGAGATGCAGCAGCTCGTCGAGGGTGGGCTGCGAGGAACGGTGGTCGCTGATCGCGGTCTCTCCGGCGCCCACGATGGGGTCCACGAAGGTGATGTCGCTGCGCACCGAGCCGGTCAGTGTCCGCGGGGGCACGGCGTAGCCGCCGGTCCAGCAGTACGCGCTCAAGCCCTCTTCGCGCAGCCCCAGGGTGCGGGCGACGAGCGACTCCATCGAGCGCGTGGTCGTGTCGGTGCCGAGCAAGCCGACGCACGTGGTGACCCCCGCAGTCGCCAGCTCGGAGAGTGTCACCGGCGGCACGCGCGACGCCGGACCTGACTCGCCGCCGCCACCCGTCAGGTGCACGTGCGCATCGAGGAGGCCGGGGACGAGCCACGCCCCTTCGAGGTCCACGACCTCGGCCTCGACGCCTCGGGGTGCCTCCAGCGTCGGCCCCATGCCGACGACCACCCCTCCCGCGACCATGACATCGAGCCTTCCCAGCGGGGCAGGCGAGAACACTTCGGCGCGTCGCAACAGGGTCAGCACGTCGCCCGGCGGTTCATATCACACGGAGAAAACCGCCAGGACGCCATCAGAACGCCAGGATCGCCAAGAGAGAGAGTCAATCTCCGAGAAACACCCTCACTTGGCGTTCCTGGCGCTCCTTGGCGTCCTGGCGGTGATCTTCTTCTCTCTACCGCCTCACGCCGAACAACCGCAGCAACCCGAACCACATGCGCCGCATGCGGAGGTTGAACCGGTCGAAGCCGCGGCGGAACCCGCTCTTGGCCAGGGCCGTGTGCCCTCTGCGGACCATCTGCGTGGACCCAGCCGCCGGGTGGAAGCCGTAGACCGCGTACAGGTCGATGAGGTCCTGCACCAGGGCGCTGATCCCTTTGGACTCGACATCGTAGGCCTGGCAGTAGCTGTCCGGCTTGTTGCGGATCATGCACCGCGCGATGATCTTCATGACGTGCGGCTCGATGAGGTCGCCGTTTCCGTCCAGGTAGTGCTTGTACGAAAAGAAGCGGTCGGCCGGGGCCATCGGCGCGGCGCCGGCGGCGGCCTTGGGGGCGCGGATGCTCTCGATGATGCCGTACTCGTGGTTCAGCCACGACTCGATGGTGTTCGCCTCGTCCGGCGTCTCGTACTCGATGAACTTGTGGAACGCGTCGTAGATCGTCTTGGGGTTCGCGTACGCGCCGCTCACCAGGTAGTAGAAGAGGGCGCCCAGCGAGTAGATGTCCGCGGGCCGGCCCACGCTCTTGCGGATCTTGGCGCGCACGTTGACCTCGCCGCCCTCGCGGTACGGCCGGTCGAGCACCAGGCGCTTCTTGGAGCGGTCGGCGTACTGGATCTGGTACTCGTCGCCGCGGTTGAAGAGCTGGAAGGTGTCGTTCTTCGATATCTGGATGTAGAAGTCCTCGAAGAACTCGACCTCGGCGCTGCCTTGCACCACGTTGACCAGCAGCTCGAGCACGTTGGTCTCCTGCTCGGGGCTCTGGAAGAACAGCGTGCCCGGCACGCTGTGCTGCTGGTTGGTCATGCCCATGTTCATGTCGTCGTCGTGCAGCTTGGCGACGTTGAAGTCGGCCAGGCGCACCTCGAGGGTCGAGCCCCGCAGGTTCGGGTCGGGCAGCCCCACGAGCACGTTGGCCGGCTTGATGTCGCGGTGGCAGACGTTCTTGACCAGGTGCGCGTACTCGATCGCGCTCGCCACCGGCATCATGTAGTCGAGCACGCGAAACAGGCGCTCGCGCAGATCGTATGCGAGCAGATCCTCGCGCTTGTTGCGCATGCGCGCGCCCTTGAGGCGCTCCTCGAGCGACATGTCGAGGCGCTCGAGGATGACGAAGTCGTTCTCGACCTTGTCGCGGATGACCTGCGGCACGAACTCGGGGTCCTCGCTCTCGCCGGACGAGCAGAGCCCGACGATGTTCGGGTGCCCCTGCACGCGCTCGAGCAGCTCCTTCTCGATCTGGAACCGCAGTCGGTCCTCGTCGGTCACGCCCTGCTGAAGGATCTTGATGACGACGAAGCGGCGGAAGTCCGTCTTGGACTCGAGCCAGCGCTCCTCGCCCAGGTACGCCTTGGCGAAGCGCCCGCTGCCCACCTCGACGGGCTGTCCGCGCGCGTCCAGGATGAATGCGTACGCGCGCGAGCGCACGACGTGGACCGAGGCGGTGCGCACCTCCCGCGGCAGGTCGGCGCGCAGCGTCGTCTGTCCGGTGGCCATGGCCCCTGGCTGCAGCGGGGTGAGCTGCGGCTGCGGTGGGCCGAGAGGGGGCAGGGGTAGCGGCTGCGTAGGCAGCGGACCCGCCATCGGAGGCACGGGCGCGACCAGGGGCGGCGTCATCGTATGGGCGAACGGCGCGGCGCCCGTGTTGCGCGCTCCGGGCACGAGCACGGCGTTCGGCACGGTGACGGGCTGCGAGTCTGTGGGCGACCCGGTGTTCGACCCGTACGGGTTCGGCTTGTTCGGCTGGGAGTGGGTGACGGCCTCGGCGAGCTCCGCGGTGTTGAACGCCGAGGTGGGCGTCGGGATGGTCTGGTAGCCCGGGTTCTCCCCGCTCTGCCCGTCGACGTCGATGGTGGGCACCGACCCGTCGTCAGGGGTCGAGCCACGGGTGCCGGGCTTCGCGGGAGGCACTGGCACGTTGCGCTGGCTCACTGGTCCCCGTTCTAGTGGCGAGATTCACGCGCTGCGGCAGATGACAATCACCTCGCGGTCGGGCGCGAGCTCGATCGCCAGTGCGTGCTGCCCGTGCGGAAAGGGTACCACGACCTCTCCCTGGCCCACCGGAAAGACCCGCGCCGGGCCGCGCACGGCGCCGAACGACCAGACGAGCCCGCCTAGGCGCTCCTTGCGGGGCGAGACCAGGTCGGCCGCCCCGTCGGCGTCGGTCACGAGGGCCGGGCTCGGGCTGGCCCCGGGGCGTCCGACGAAGCAGTTGAGACCCTTCACGTTCACCTTGAAGCTGGCCCCCTGGGCGGGCAGCAGGGTCACGCGCAGGCGCAGATCGATCCCCCCGGGCGTGGGCACCGACACGTCGAGCCGCTCCGAGGTGGACACGACTCGCACCTTGCGGCCGGCCACCTCGAGCCACTGCTCGGGAGGTGCGATCGTGCCGGGGGCGGCGGCGAAGGAGGCACGGACGCTCACTGCCTCGCGCCCCGGACCGGGGGCCGGGATGGAGGGCACCCCGCCGGAGTGCTCGACGTGCGTCGGCAGCGACGCTCGCGGCGTTCCGAAGGCCCTCGAGATCGCCTCGTACAGCTCGAAGGGGGACCGGGTGCGCGATCGCCGGTCTGCGCGCAGGCCGTCCATGAGCGCGCGCGCCACCTCCGGCGAGAACGGAAACATGGCGAGGCGAGACAGGACGTAGGCGTCGCCGCAGATGCGCGAGGTGTAGGTCGTGTCGATCTGCGGCACCTCGAAGAGCCCGTGGCCCGCGAGCATGAACGCCGCGACCAGGGCCAGCTGATAGACGTCGGTGAAGGGGCCCTCCTCGGTGCTCGCGAGCTGCTCGGGGGCGGCCCAGCGCGGCGAGAAGAGCGGCACGATGTGAAACTCCTGCGACGACTCCTCGGAGGACAGCGTTTGCCCCGGACGGGCCTGGCGCCGCACGCCGCGCGCGATCCCGAAGTCGGCCAGCTTGGGCATGAGCACCTCGCCCACGCGCGAGAACAGGATGTTCGAGGGCTTGATGTCGCGGTGGATGATGCCGGCGCCGTGCGCCTCGGCCACCGCGCCCGCGACCCGATCGAGGATGGCCGTGACCTCGACGGGCCTGAGGGCCCCGCGCGTGCGCACGTAGGTTTCGAGGTTTCCGCCGTCCATGAACTCGCTGATCTGGAAGGGCCGCGGCGAGATCTGGCCGCCCTCGTCGCCGTCCATCTGCAGGAAGCCGAAGTCGTAGATGCGAAGCGTGTTCGGGTGGGCGAGCTTCGACAGGGCGCGCGCCTCGCGGAGAAAGTGCGTGTACGTCGCCTGGTACAGGACGCCGCCGCTCGTGCTGCCCGAGCCCTCGATGACGTTACGCAGCAGCTTGACGCACACGATGCGATCGAGCCGCGAGTCGTGCGCGCGGTAGATGTCGGCCATCCCACCGCCGCCGATGCGGTCGATGATGGTGTACCGGTCGAGGAGGTTGAGCCCCTCGGCGAGCTCCGGGGGATCGCGGACGCCCATCTTCCAGCCGCCCATCGTACGACAGGCGCGCCGGGGCGCGCCATTTCAGGACCGGGCGGGGGGCAGCAGGCGGCCGCGGGACTGCGGCGAGTCGGCGACCGGCTTGCGCAGCACGATGTTCCTTCCGGCCTCGCGCCCGTGGGCCCACGCGTCGGTGCGCCTCTGGCCGGCGTGGCGTACGTGGCGTACGTGCGGGTGGCGGTGGCGGAAGTAGCGGCCGAGGTCGCCGTCCTTCACCCACACCAGACCCTCCTCGCGGCTGCGGCGCTCCTGGCGCGCCAGGGTCTCGGCGAAGCCGACCATCACGCCCGCCAGGTACGTGCGCCGGTCGCGGTCCGAGCGGATGCCCCGCGCCCGGCGGTGGTCCCGCCAGAGCCGCTCGGCGGTCTCGAGCAGGAAGCCGTGGACGTACTCGGCGATGGACAGGTTGGCGCGCGAGCCGACGATCTCGAGCACGCTGCCGCGCTTGCCCTCGAGGGGCCGGTAGACCGGCACCCAGATCGCCTCGACGAAGAAGTGGGCGCCCAGGATCATCGCGACGAGCCGTTCGTGCTCCCCGACGCGTCCCGAGGGCTGCCCCAGGTGCAGGAAGCCGTAGTCGCCGGGCGTGTGGGCGCGCGCGGCGTCGAGGTTGTGCTTGAGCATAAGCCGCTGGGCCGCGGCCATGGCGGCCTCGGCCTCGTGCCGGTTGGGGCTCTCGGCCAGGGCCAGCAGGCGCGTGATGCGCTCGACGATCTTGTCTCGTCCCGGGTCGTGCACGGCCTCCGGGACGCCGGACGCGCGCGCGTCGACGCCCATGCGGGCGCACGCGTCGCGGAAGGCGCGCCCGTGCGGCGTCTGGTCGGCCTCGCCGAGCACCTCGTGCACGTACTGGTGGGCCATCTCGTGCTTGAGCACCTCGA
>Ga0209415_10020626_pt1 | contig 10228 bp, 13 predicted proteins | sample PeaSoiSIISIP2007_FD_187696 | JGI IMG/M metagenome (GOLD analysis project Ga0209415, IMG submission 187696) | Peat soil microbial communities from Weissenstadt, Germany - SII-SIP-2007 (SPAdes) (version 2) | ecosystem: Environmental > Terrestrial > Soil > Wetlands > Peat | place: Germany...
ATCCGCAGGCCGTGGTCTATAACCCAAAGACGGTGATCGTTGGCACGGTGGACGAGTGGTTCAATCCGCACATGTTTACTCCCCAGCCGTTCGGACAGTTGGGGAACGTAACGCGCGGCTTCCTGCGTGGCCCAGGCAGCACGACATGGAATCTCTCGGTGGCCAAGGACACAAAACTCGGGTTTCTCGGGGAAGGGGGGAAGCTGCAGTTTCGAGCAGATTTCTTCAACATACTCAACCATCCGGTTTTCAACCTGCCGAACAGCCAGATTATCGGCTTTGCTCCTTTTCCCAATCCGACTGCCGGGATCATCCGGTCAACGCCAGAGAACAACCAACGGGAGATTCAGCTCAGCCTACGGGTGGAGTTTTAGGAATAAAGAACGCATGACGACCTACACGATCGGGATCATAAAACACAACGCTGCGGCGCTCTGCTCGGCTGTGATCATAGCTTTGCTCATCTCATATGCTGTCCAGGCCGCGCCTGGTGGTTCCGGGTACAAGCTGATCCACGAGATGCCGATGCCTCAAGTGACCGGGTGGGATTATATGTCGATCGACCCCGAGGCTCGGCGTCTGTACATCGGAGCCAATGCGGGAGCCGTTGTTTTCGATATTGATGCCGAGAAAGTGGTAGGGAACGTCCCGGATCCTCCGTTTAAGACCGGCGTTGGCTTAGTACACGGCGTGGCCGTGGCTCGCGAGTTCAATCGGGGCTTCCTTTCGCATGAGGTCCCTCCGTCAGTCATCATTTTCGACCTCAAGAGCCTTGCTCAACTCGGCGTTACCCCGACCGATGCGGGCACTGACGCCGTCCTTTACGATCCAGCCTCCAAACGCGTGTTCACCTTCAATGGCAAGAAAGAAGGAGTGCACGATGCCAGCGTGATCGATGCAGCCAGCGGCAAAGCCGCGGGGACGATACAGCTTCCCGGTTCGCCCGAGTTTGCGGTCGCGGACGGCGGGGGCCATGTTTACGTCAATATTGCGGACAAGAGCGCGCTGACGCAGATCGATTCAAAGACGCTGAAAGTCACGGCAACCTGGCCCCTGGCTCCTTGCAAGGAGCCTTCCGGCCTGGCCATCGATACTGCGCATCGCCGGCTGTTTGCAGGGTGCGACAACAAACTCATGGCCATGGTGGACGGAGACACCGGCAAGGTCGTCGCAACGGTTCCGATTGACGACGGCGTGGACGCAAACGCCTTCGATCCGGGGACCGGTTACGCGTTTTCCTCGAATGGCGAGGGCACCTTGACCATCGCGCATGAGGACTCTCCCGACAAGTTGAGCCTGGTAGAGAATGTCAAAACCAGCGCTGGCGCGCGAACTATGGCGGTCGATTTGAAAACACACCGCGTGTTCCTGATGGCGGGGAAATTTGGCGCCGGGCGCCCGAAACCGTCACCGGATAATCCGCATGGATATCCCGAGATTGAGAAGGGCACTGCGAAACTGTTGATCCTCGGACGACAATGATCCAGCGCGGAAGCGCACCCTATAAATGAAAAGCAAAAGGATCTTTCGTTATGCCGGAGCTGCGCTGATTGTCGCGGCTTCTCTGTCGCTTCCCGTTTTCGCTCAAATGGATCTTTCCGGTGAATGGGGACAGAAACTTCACGAGGACGGCCCCGAGCGGGGGGCTGGGCCGGAAATCGGCGACTATACCGGTCTTCCCATCAACGACCGCGCCCGGATGCAAGCGGACTCCTGGGACGCCGAAAAGTGGACGCAGATGGAGCACCAATGCGAACCGCATCCGGCGGACTATGCGGTGCGCGGCCCGGGCAGCATGCGTATCTGGTCCGACTTCGATCCGACGACTCAGGAGATCACCGCATGGCACACCGACATCATGTGGATGAATCCGGAGCGAACCATCTACCTGGACGGCCGGCCACACCCCAACGAATTCGCTCCGCATACCTGGGAGGGATTCTCGACGGGCGCCTGGGTGGCCGACATGCTCAAGGTTGAGACCACCCATCTCAAAGAAGGCTGGCTTCGCCGCAACGGCCTGCCTCGCAGTGAAAAGGCCACGATGACGGAATATTTCATCCGCCACGGCGACTATCTGACGGTCGTGACCATCGTGAAGGATCCCGTGTTTCTCACCGAGCCTCTGGTCCGAACGTCGAATTGGATTCTCAACCCCGGCTATGCTCCAACGCCACAATCCTGCGTGCCAAGCCACCAGATCGACCGTCCAGAAAGCTGGGTGCCTCACCATCTGCCTGGAAACAACCCCTGGTTGAACGACTACGCGATCAAGAATGGATTCCCGATCGGAGCTTTGCGGGGCGGCGCAGAGACGCAATATCCCGAATATCAAAAGAAGCTTGAAAAGATGCCGGCGCCGCCGGCCAAACCGGTGGCTTCTCAATGACGACTCTTCTCCGATACGGGGCCTCGTTTCTGGCGACGATGGCTATCGCATTCGCGCAACCGGGCGCCCAGCGGAGCGCTCCTCAAGTCGGCGTCATGAAGGTCCAGGGCAACGTCTATCTGATTTATGGAGCAGGCCCGAATATCACAATGCAAGCCGGCGACCAGGCCGTGGTGTTAGTGGACGCCGGTCCCGCGGAGTTGAGCGATGCGGTCCGTGCTGCGATTCGCTCGGTTACCATGAAGCGCGTCGGGTACATTATTCAGACCAGCGCCGATGCGAGCCGCACGAGCGGAACGGCAAAGCTGGCCGAGGGTGGATTCTTCATGCTGGAGTCGGCGAATCAGTCGCGGCCGCAGGCATCGGTAGTCGCTCATTTAAATGTGCTCAACCGGATGAGCGCGAAGGATTCCGGACTTCCGCCAGCCATTTGGCCAACGGACACCTACGATGGGGCGGACTGGAAACTGTACGCCAATGACGAACCGCTGATCATCGAGCATGCGGCGTCAGCGCACACCGACGGCGATAGTATCGTATTCTTCCGCCGGTCGGACGTCGTGAGCACGGGGGATATCTTCGATATGACGCGATATCCCATGATTGACGCAGCGCGCGGAGGAAGCCTGCAGGGAACCCTGGACGCGCTCAACCACATCCTCAAGGACATCACGGTGGCCAAGGATAACGAGCAGGGCGGAACCATGATCATTCCGGGGCACGGCCACGTCTGCGACCGCAACGATCTTGCGAACTATCGCGACATGCTCACCATCATTCGCGATCGCGTTGGGGATCTGGTGAAGAAGGGGATGACGCTGGAGCAAGTGAAGGCCGCGAAGCCAACCTTCGACTATGACGGCGGCTACGGCGCCGACAGCGGCCCGTGGACCACCAGTATGTTCATTGAAACCGTCTATCGCGAACTCAGTAAGAAGGTGAAATGAATCGTTCGCTCATTCTTACGACTTTTCTAGCGGCAGCGGGGTCGCTGGCCGCTCAATTTCCCGGGCGTCCGCCCGGGCCCCCACCAGCGCCGCGCGAAGGTGCCGTGATCGATCTGACCGGGTATTGGGTATCCATCGTGAACGAAGACTGGCGCTGGCGAATGGTGACACCGCCCAAGGGAGACTTCGCAAGTGTTCCACTGAATGGAGACGGCCGGCGAGTTGGGAACTTGTGGGATCCAGCCAAGGACGAGTCCGCGGGTGAGCAGTGCAAAGCGTACGGCGCAGCTGGGCTAATGCGATTGCCAACCCGGCTGCACATCACCTGGGCCGACGACAAGACACTCAAAGTCGAAAGCGATGCCGGCCAGCAGACGCGTCTGCTCCACTTTGATGGGTCGAAGTGGAGCGGCGGAGAACAGCTGTGGCAAGGGGATTCAGTCGCATCGTGGCAGAAGCAGGCGCAACAGAGAGGCTTTGCACCTCCGTTGGGGGGTCCGCAGCCGGGCAAGGGCGGAGCGTTGAAAGTAGTGACAACGCACATGCGTCCCGGCTACCTGCGCAAGAACGGCGTTCCTTATAGCGAAAATGCCGTCCTAACGGAATTCTTGGATCGGATCGAATTTGACGGCGCGGCGTACTTGATATTGACAAGCGTCGTCGATGATCCGCAATACTTGAACGACACTTTCATCACGAGCGAGCAATTCAAGCAGGAGCCGGATGGATCCAAGTGGGACCCGACGCCCTGCAGGGCTAAGTGAGTAAGTCAGAATTCCAAATTGGAGGACAGTGTCATGCGTTCATTGATCGTGTGTTTGCTCGCCCTAACAGTAGCTGGGCTCTTCAGTGCGGCTAACGCGCAGGCTCCGACCAAGCCGCCCGCACAGCCGTCCGCGCGATGGTTGCTCGACCAGGCGGCTAAAGCGCTGGGCGGCGCTGAACGCGTGCGTTCCGTCAAAAACATCACTCTGGTCGGCTATGGCCAGTATGCCTACATGTTCGGCGGTGGCCGCATCACAGGATCGCCGGATGCGCCGGAGAAATACCAAGCCGCCAACGATCTTCGTCGCGTTTACGATCTGGAGCGCGGGCGCTTCCAGCAGCTGGAACGCCGCAATATGCTGTTCCCGTTCTTAGCGACTTTTGGCCATAGCTTCGCCTTGAATAACTTAGTCCTGGATAACGACGTCGCCTTCGACGTCAATGGCGACAAGGCTGCGCGTGTGGCCCGCTGGAGCGAAACCCCCTTGCAACTCGACGGTGTCCATATGCGGCGCATGTGGATGCTCAACAATCCGATCGCATTGGTTCGTGCCGCGATGGATCCTGCTACTGAGCTTTCGATGCCTCGACAGGAAGGCCGCGACACCGTCATCGACATGACCCTGAAGGAAGGCGACAAGTTGAGCGCCGCGTTCTTTGCCAACCACCTGCCGGCCTGGGTCCGATGGTCCAATCCGCAGACCGATCTCGGCCAGGTCACCCTCACGACTCATTTCACCGGCTATGGCGCCTTTGATGGCGTGTTGCTGCCGATCGGCTACGACACGCGACTGGACTGGCGCAATGTCGATTATTTGAAGATTTACGTGGACAACTACCTAGTGGATGGCCAGATTGCAAACTTGGAGGCGCCGGCCGAGGTCCGTAACGAAGCGGAGCCTGCCTCCTATCCGGTCCCAGCCGTGACCTCGGTGGAGGTTGCTAAAGGCATTTGGAGGACGAACCAGGGCGGCACGACAATAGTCGAGTTTAAGGATCACATCACCCTGTTCGAGCTCGACGTCAACACGCATGAGGCCAAGGCGATCATTGCCTACGCACGCACTTTGGCTCCAGGAAAACCGGTGACGCAGATCATCGTCTCGCACGCGCATTTCGATCATGTTGCCGGCCTCCGTCAGGCGGTGGCGGAGGGCTTGACCATCATCTCCCGTCGAGGCAATGAAGGCATTTTTCGAGAGATGGCGACGCATGCGGCGCCGAATTTTCCCGATGATCTGGCCAAGTCTCCCAAGCCGTTGAAGTTCATGCCGGTCGACGAGCGCCTGCGCCTGTCCGACCAGACAATGACGTTGGATGTCCTCTGGGCGCGTAACAATATCCACATGGCCGATGCGGTTTTTGCCTATGCGCCTGCCCAAAAGGTCGCCATCGAAGGCGATATCGCGACCGCCGCCTACGATTATCAGTTCTGGCCGGACAACTTTCGCGACCTTATGGATTACTACAAGCTGGACGTGGAAAAGCTTTCGCCGGTGCATTCGGTCTCGCGCGAGCACCCGAACGTGCTCACGATGCAGGAGGTAGATGAGCTGGTCAAAGGCGGAACCGAGCGCGCTCGCGCCCGTTGCGCCTCCGAACTCGCCAAGGGCAACTATTTTCCCGGTTGCCCGGTGTGGAGCAAGCGCTACTGACCCGTTCGACAACCAGGGCGAACTTACTTTGATTTTGCCGAGTCAGGCGGCACCATGCTCGAATTCTCTTAACAGAGGTCGGCAGCGACTGTATGTTGACGTAGGAACGGGATGTTGACATACGGGGAAAGATTTCATCGTGCTCCGCAGGCGATCTCGCGTGCCTGCCCGTCATGCCTGCCGATCTGGTGCCGACCGGTACGCTGCGAGCCACTTTTCTTGGCAATAATCCCGTACAGGGAATGGTCGAACTCGCTCCGGCACACCAGCAGCGCGAAAGAAGTGATTGAGCGCCTGAATAAATTCTGCGGTCACATTGCCCTGCCGGAAAGGCGTAACGGGTGCACGCCGGCCAAGTGAGCCAGTTCATCGATGGTTTGCTCGGACGCGGACGCAACTGCGATGTCGGCAGATAAGATATCCGTGGATTCTCTGCAATCGCAACAAGAGACGAAGACAGCAACGTGACAGACACTGATCGAGCGCCTGCTGACTGGGGATCAGGAGACCCTGATCACTCTGGAGGAGCTTCGCTGCCGCGTGCCGAAACTCCGCAAGCAGCAGCAGGCGATTGAGGCAGAATTGCAGTCGCTGGAGATGGCGGTTGTCGACCAAACTCGGCATCTACGCCTGGTGGAAACTCTCGCCGAGCTGCGCACACGACTGCGCGCCAGAAGCAACGTCCTGGAAGTAGCAGAGCGTCAGAGAATCGTGCGGCTGTTGGTACAGGAGATCCTGGTGGACACGGACAGCATTACGATCCACCATTCAATTCCAATGCCGACTTCTCCCCCCGACTCGACCGACCGGGCTCGGCCAACTCATGAACCGCTGAAGCCCAAGACCGACCCATGTTATCTTTTGCGTTCAAACAGTCAACGCACCTGTCCGGGGGCAACTTGGCACCCAGATCTTAATCAGCTCTGGTTTGTCGGGCGGCTTCGCGCTTGCGCCAGCGAACTAGCGGCGGGCAGGTTGCTGGGTTACCTAGTTCACTCATTGTGGGAAGAAGCTCGCGCTAGCATGGCGTAACTTATGAAAGCAGTTCAACATCCGTCAACACTTCGATACAGTGCTTGCCACAATTTTCGAGAACCGTCCTGTGATGGAAGTGCCGCTCGAGTGTGCAGAGTACATGCGCTCGGCCGTGTAATGCTGTTTCCAACACGGGATCATTTTCTAATAAGACAAAGAATTGGAATGAAGAAATGTAACCTTTGGACGTATGAGAGGGCTTAGAAGACATCAGCACGGGTACCGGGCGCCGCCTCGACAAGACGCTGGTAGAATCGTTCACCGCCGAATCCTGTGGCTGGACCGCCCAAGAACGTTTTCGTTGGCGGCCACCTGCGTTCTCGGTAAGAGCTATCTGGTTAGGCTTCGGTCATGCGGTCGGACTGCAGACAGCCGCCGGGCCAAGCTCTGTGCGACTCGCGATGCCCAGGTCCGGAGATTCATACCTCGTCGACCGATCGGAGGACCACCACAACGGTCCGGCGGAATGCTGAACTAAGACGAATGGATACGATTAACCGATCGGCGCTAATAGTGACTCCGGCGAAGCCGTTCTTGGACTGGCTGCATCGGGTAGATCCCACGAGTGCTGAGTTGGGCCTTGAGGATCTGCGACGAGAAGCGACTATCTATTTGGTGCCAGAGTACAATACCGAAGAAGAGGCGCGCCGGCTTCTGGAGAAGCACTGGGGCGAGATCTTCGAACAGCAACTCGATGGCTGGTTCCGAGTACCGTCAGTCTAGCCGGTAGACCGGAGCTTCGACACCTTCATCCGCTGGTTTGAGTACAGCTTTCATTCGGTAATCGTTGACCTGTGCGATGAGCCTCCGGAGCACGACGAGTGAAATCAGGGTCTGAAAAGGACTAATGCACCTGCTTTTTCGCTGTACCAAAACTGTGTCTGAATCGTATCTGTAGAAGCTAGCTGGGTTGCTCTTTGAGCGAAAGCAGATTCCCCAGAATGTTGTAAATGTTAGGAATTGGCGAAAACCGATAGAGACCTTGGAGAGGATGATTCTCCTTCACACGCAGGAGGTCACAGGTTCGAGTCCTGTCGCGCCCACCATACATTTCAGGAAGATCCAAACAGAGGGAGGAGTTGGAGGGAGTTGTTGTGACGTGAGGGCTCAATTCGCTTTCCTCAGCTCGGACTGGCTCGTTACCGAGGGCCCCCCATCAGACCGCTTTCCAGGTTTTCCAGCGCCGTGCGCATGGCGGCCATACGCACGTGGCTGTAATGCTCCAGCATCCGACGCGACATGTGGCCCGCGACGGCCATCAGTGTGGCGTCGGAGACACCGGATTCAGCCTTTTCGGTGATGGCCTGATGACGGAGGTCGTGGAAGCGCAGGCCGCGGATCGGCGCAGCGGAGCGTTTCCAGGCTGCGATTGCGGCGCGAAGGCTTTGCTGATGCTTGAGCGCGTCTTGCGCGGCCTCTCTGCCGACGCGCCTCGCGGTTTCGCGAACCAGCTTGCGCCACGCGGTGCGCCAGCTCTTCTGGGGGCGTGAGGGATCGATAATCCGCTCCTCGCAGGCCGGGAAAACATAATGCTCGGGTTCGTTACTGCCGAGCGCTCGTGCGCGTTCCAGCAGGCGAGCCAGCGCAGCCATCGCGTCTCCGTTAAGTGGGATGGTCCAGTGTCCTGCCGCGGTTTTACTGCAGCGGATCGTGGCGATGCGGTCGAAAAGGTCCACGTCCTGCCAGCGAAGATTCTTGATTTCCACGCCGCGACACGTGGTAGAAACCGCGAGCACTAGCGCAATGCGCCACCATCCATTCCGGTCGGCTCGCAGCGGTTCAAACAGGTTGCGTTTCAGATCCCGGCGGCAAAACCTTGGCCACAGCGCCGTGCTGCTCCGGGAGGGCCTTCACGTCCTCGGAAATGGCATTCCAGACTTTGGCCCGCTCCAGCATGCGACGAACGTAATCGATGGGCAGAGGGGCCGCTAAGAGCGGATGCAGATAGAAAGATCTGCATCACACCGGTATCTCCGGCTAGGTCGCGCGGTTGGTTCGCGACCCGGGCGCAAACTCATTTACGTAGAACGGTGCGAGCGAAAGCATCGCCTCGCTGAGCGTAGGGTAGCCCTCAAGGATCTCGTTGGCAGTTGCGCCTTGGGCAATCCTATCGGCCACCAAGTCCACGGGAATGCGGGCCCCTTTGAATACGGGTGTCCCCCACATGATCTCCGGATCGCAGTTTCACGAGTACCCTCAGCCGGGCCAACTGCTTCGAATCGGGCTTCTCGTTCATTCACTCGCCAACGCCCGGCGCACCACGGCGGGCTCCTTCGCAATGACCGTCAGATAGGCTCGTGCGGCCGAATCGGGCTGCCGGCCGCCCTGCTCCCACTCCTGCAAAGCGCGCTTGCTAATCCTATAGGTTCGCGAGAATTCGGCCTGGGACATCTTCACCCGCCTGCGAATTGCCTTGACATCGATCGGCCTCGGCCAGACCTGCTCCAGGTCGACCTTGCGTCGCTGGTGAGCCAGGACGAGTTTCATTCCCTCGATCAAGTCCGCGCCGAATGTAGCCTTCTTCGTGCTGGTTTTCTTGGGCATTCTATTGCGCTCCTTTGAGATGGGCCGCGATTTGCCGCAGTTGTTTCTTCTCGTCCGCGGTCAGATCCGTCTTGACGTTCTTGGCGTAACACCGAATCAGGTAAACGCGGGCGGCAATCACAACGTATAGGTAGACAATCCGGGCACCGCCGCGCTTCCCTTTGCCCTTCGCTGCCCATCGCAGTTTCCGGGCTCCGCCCGATCCCGGTATCACGTCGCCGGCGTCAGGATGGTCGATCAGATAAACAGCCAGCGCCTCAATGCCATCCGTCCCGATCAGCTCCGTGGCCTCGGCCTTGAACTTCGGCAGTTGCAGGACCGTGATCTCGGGCGAATCTTCCACTACCTGACAGTATACCGCATTGCGGTATAGTTGTCGGCGCAGTGAGTAGAGTCCTCTGGCGGCGTGAGCAAGGCCTTTGCGGTGGGTGTGGAAAGAATCCTTGCGCGTGCAATGGGGCAAAGAGAAAGATGAAATGCGCGACGGTTCTTAACGCCCGACCTGCCCAGAAAGCACAAAAAGAAACAGTAGCCGCCTTGGGCTCTCGCACGCAGGTTCGCCTCGCTGTTCAATTTTGTGACGTAGATTGTGACGTAACCCGCCTCAGAATTGCCCGAAATCGACAGGTTGTTTGCTGCTGCTCGGCAGTGCTCAAGGCGGCTCAGTACAAACGCGAATGCCAGCGAAGCTCCCGTATTTCAAGAGCTTCGCCGGCGCTCGCGATCATCGCCGCTCACCGCCTCACACACCAGCCGGCCAATTCACACGCAGGAGGTCACAGGTTCGAGTCCTGTCGCGCCCACCATAAAACAAAAGCGAGGAAAGCGGTCGCCGATTCCGCTCCACCAGTGCGGTCGCATAGAGTCCCGGAGGCAGGACAGCGTCTTGCGTT
>Ga0209415_10020628_pt1 | contig 10227 bp, 9 predicted proteins | sample PeaSoiSIISIP2007_FD_187696 | JGI IMG/M metagenome (GOLD analysis project Ga0209415, IMG submission 187696) | Peat soil microbial communities from Weissenstadt, Germany - SII-SIP-2007 (SPAdes) (version 2) | ecosystem: Environmental > Terrestrial > Soil > Wetlands > Peat | place: Germany...
TCGTCAGGCTCATAACCTGAAGGTCACAGGTTCAAATCCTGTCCCCGCACCCAAGCTGAAACGGCCCCTGCAACTGCAGGGGCCGTTTTGCTATGGGACGCCAATGAGTTCCACGACCCTTCTCGACCAATGGACCCGTGACGCCGCCGCGCCGTTCGCCGGGTGGGATTTCGGCTATCTGAGCACCCGCGTGACCGAGGCCGAGCCGCCCTGGGATTACCTGGCCCTGGCCCGCGAGGCGGTCGGCGCGTCGCACGACATCCTGGATGTGGCCACCGGCGGCGGGGAGGTGTTGTCGACGCTGGGACCGTTTCCGGGGCGGGTGAGGGCGACGGAGGGGTATGTGCCGAACCTCGCGGTGGCGCGGGGGCGGCTGGAACCGCTGGGCGTCGCGGTGTTCCAGGCCAACACCGCTTCCGGCATGCCGTTCGAGGACGGCTCGTTCGATCTGGTGCTGAACCGCCATGGCGGCTTTCGGCCAGAGGAGATGTGCCGGGTGCTGAAGCCGGGCGGCGTCTTCCTCAGCCAGCAGGTCGGCGGCGACAACCTGGCCGATCTGGCCCCCGACTTTGGCGCCCCACAGATGTGGCCCGACAACACGCTGGACCGCATCGCCGAGCGCTTCGGCGGCCTCGGTTGCGCGGTGACGCGCGCCGAGGAATGGCGGGGTCCGGTCACCTTCTTGGACGTCGGCGCCATCGTCTATTTTCTCAGCGCCGTGCCCTGGGTGGTGGAGGGCTTTGACGTCACCCGCCACCTTGCTGCGCTCGAAGCCCTCGAGCGCCGCCGCGCCGCCGGGCGGCCGCTGCAGTTCACCTCCAGCCGCTTCCTGATCGAGGCCAGGAAGGCCGGCTGAGGCCTGATCAGGCCGCGCGATCGGCCGCTTCGATGCCGAGCTCGGCCCTCCGAACCGCCGCCGCCTCCAGCACCTCGCCGATCGTGGCGATCAGCCTCGCCGGCTGGATCGGTTTGGACTCCACCGCATCGAACCCGAGCGCGATGAAGCGCTCCACGTCGCCGGTCATGGCGTCGGCGGTCAGCGCGATCACCGGCTGGTCGGGCGGCCCGGCCTCGCCGGCGCGCAGGCGGCGCAGCGCCTCGATGCCGTCCATGGTCGGCATGTGGATATCCATCAGCACCAGGTCGTAGCTCTGAAGGCCCAGCAGGCGCAGCGCCTCGGCGCCGTCGTCGGCCAGGTCCACCTCGGCGTCGATCGCGCCAAGCACGGCCTGGACCACGGCCTGATTGATCCGGTTGTCCTCGGCGACGAGGATGCGCAGGCGCCCGAGGTCGACTTCGGCGCGCGCCGCCTGCGCCGGCGGCGCGGCGGCCGCGGGCAGGCGCAGGACGATGCTGAACTCCGTCCCCATGCCCGGCGCGCTTTCGACCCTGATGTAACCGCCCATCAGGCTGACCAGTTGTTTGCTGATCGACAGGCCAAGCCCGGTGCCGCCGAACCGCCGGGTGATCGAGGCGTCGGCCTGCGAGAACGCCTGGAACAGCCGGTCCTGCTCGGGTGCCGTCAAGCCGATGCCGGTGTCGCGCACGCTGATCAGCACCAGATCGTCATCGCCGGCCGAAACGCGGACGGTGACGGCGCCGCTTTCGGTGAACTTCACCGCGTTGGAGACGTGGTTGATCAGGATCTGCCGCACCCGCGTCGGATCGCCCATGACCCAGCGCGGTACGCTCGGTGCGATCTCGCAGGCGAGCTCCAGCCCTTTTTCGCGCGCCGGACCGATCCAGAGCGTCTGCACGCCGTTCACGACGTCGGACAGGTCGAACACGGTGGCCTCGAGCGTCAGCCGGCCCGCCTCGATCTTCGAGAGGTCGAGGATGTCGTTGAGGATGGTCATCATGCCGTCGCCCGAGCGGGTCAGCATATCGATCTGCCCCCGCTGCTCGTCGTTCAGCGGGGTCTGCGCCAGCGCGTGAGCCATGCCGAGCACGCCATTCATCGGCGTGCGGATCTCGTGGCTCATCATCGCCAGGAACGCCGACTTGGCCTCGTTCGCGGCCACCGCCTCGCGCTGCAGGCGCTCGAGGGTGGCGCTCTCCTGCCGGTGGATGACCGCGCCGTTGACGAGGTGCGCGACCAGCATGACTAGGCCGACGCCGACCATGAACAGGCCGAGGCCGTGGAAGCCGCTGAAGCCCAGGGTCAGCACGCTCAGCGTCACCAGCGACGGAACGGTGACGAGCACCAGCATCACCAGCGAGCGCGCGGTCTGGGTCTGGGCGGAGAGCAGGATGGTGGACAGACCGCAGAACGCAACGATCTGCAGCACGTGCGAGCCGGTCAGCCAAAAGATCGCCGAGACCGCGACCCAGACGCAGCCCGTCGTCGCGCCGGCCACGGCGAAGTGCAGGCGCTGCAGCACCGTCCCCGATCCGGCGTCGGCGATCGGACGCCGGGCGACTTGAACCCAGGCCTCGGCGGCGAGGAACATCGCGAACCAGGTCAGCGCAACGGCGGGGCGCACGGCGAACGCCATCAGCGTCCCGGTCACGATCGCCGTCACGAAGCGTGGGACGGCGTCCTTCGCCATGCCGAGGCTGATCTCGACGAACCGGTCGTCGAGCAAGGCGTTCAGACGCCGCATTGGCCACAGGTCCCGCGTTTCCCTCGGGCCGCAGGGTGACGCGCCGTCGATGCGATTTCGTCAACGCGGCGGCGGTCGCGACATTGCGCCGCGCCGCCACGCACCCGGCCGAGGGCATTGTCCGATGGCCCGAGTGCGTCGGGGCGCGTCAGCGCCGGACTGGTTCGCGTCCGCTTACGGCCGGATGCCCCACTTGGCGTAGTAGTCGCCAACCTTCGGATCGATCGCCTGCGCGGCGCGGATATCGGCCAGTCCCGCGGCGGTCTGGTTGCTGCGCAGCTCGGCCAGACCCCGGACGTAGAAGGCGCTGCCGCGGCGCGGGTCGCGCCGGATCGCCTCGGACGTGTCATTGATCGCCGGGGCGAACTCGCCGCGCTTGAAACGGACGAAGCCGCGCGCGTCGATGTCGGCGGCGCTCTGGGGATTGATCTGGATCGCGTGGTTGCAGTCGCCCAGCGCCTTGTCGAGCTCGATCGCGGCCGCTGCGCGGATCATGCAACGGGCGTAGAGATAGGACTCGACGTTCGGCTGCATCCCCAGGGCCCGGTCGAAGTCGGCGATCGCCAGGCCGGTGTCGCGCTTCAGCCCATGCGCCAGGCCGCGGTCGAAATAGATCGCCGCGCCATTGGGGTAGAGCCGGATCGCGTCGTTGTAGTCGCTGATCGCGAGGTCGTAGCTGCCTTTGCCGCGATAGGCGTTGCCGCGCTCGTCGAGCGCGCCCCAGGTGTTGGGTTGCAGTTTCAGCACCGCGTTGAAGTCGGCCAGGGCGCGATTGTAGTCCGGCTTGGCCAGCCAGGTCAGGCCGCGCTCATAGAGGCTGTACGCGTCGTTCGGGTTCAGCGCGACCGCACGATCCAGCGCCGCGAGCGCGCCGTCGTAGTCGCCGCGATCGTACAGCGCCGCGCCGCGGCGGGCCGCGTCTGCTTGGGTCAGTGCGCCAGTTCCCTGGATCTGGCTGCGCAGCCCCCGCGCGTCGGGATCATCCGGTGAGATCTGCTGGGCGAGGTCGAGGTCGGCGATGGCGAGGTCGTACTTGTGCAAACCGGCGTAAGCGGTCGCGCGTTCGACATAGGCAGACTCCAAACCCGCGCGCGGCAGCCCACGGGAGTCGATCGCCCGGGTGAACAGGCTAACGGCCCCGTTCAGGTCGCCCTTGTTGAGCGCGTCCTGTCCCGCGCTCGCATCCGCGATCGGGTCGGCCAAGGCCGCGCCGCCGCCAGCGATTGCTAAGCTTGCGGTCAGGACCAGCGCCGCAAGCGTTGCAGCAATCCCCAGCTTCATCGCACCCTCACTCGCGATCGCTTGAGCGGCGAAACTAGCGGCGCGCCATTACAATGGCGAGACATTTCCCCTCGGGCCGTGCCGTCGGAGCGGCGTTCAGCGTGCGCGTCGATGGACGGATCACGCTTGACCGAGTCGCCCAAAAAGGGGCGAGTGTCGGCGCCTTGCGGGGCGAGTATGCCATGTCGATCAGCCACCTCCTCATCACGACCCTCATCCTGACCGTCGCCATCGCCGTGCGCTACCTGCTGGTGGTCGTGGCGGTCTACTGGCTGGTGTGGGGCCGCAAGGACGGGCGGGTGATGGGCCGTCGGCTCAATCGGGACCGCCCCAGGGCGGCGACCATCCGCCACGAACTGAAGCTGTCGCTGCTGTCGTCCTGGATCTACGCGCTGCCGGCGGCGGTGGTGTGGGAGGCCTGGCGCGGTGGCGGCACGCTGATCTACCTCGACGTCGCCCGCTACGGCGTCCCTTGGCTGTTCGTCAGCGGCGCGCTCTATCTGCTGCTTCAGGATACCTACTACTATTGGCTGCACCGTCTGATGCACCAGCGCATGGTGTTCCGCTATGTCCACGCCGGCCATCACCGCTCGCGCCAGCCGACGCCGTTCGCCTCGTTCTCGTTCGACTGGGCCGAGGCGGCGCTGAGCGCGTGGCTGTTGCCGGCGCTCACCTTCGTCATCCCGATTCATCCGGGGGTGATCGTGCTGCTGCTGACGGTGATGACCATCGCCGCGGTGCTGAACCACGCCGGGGCCGAGCTGTTGCCCGATTGGCTGGTGCAAGGGCCGATCGGCGCCGGCCTGATCTCGGCCACCCACCACAGCGTCCACCACACCCACTACGGCGCGAACTTCGGCCTCTACTTCCGCTTCTGGGACCGGGTGATGGGCACCGACATGATGCTGGAGCGAGAGCCTTCAGTGGTTGCCGAGGTTTAGGGGTCGAAAACCTTGTCCCCCTCCCCCTTGCGGGGAGGGGTTAGGGGTGGGGGTGTCGGCGCGACGCCTGCCGCTCTTGCATCTCTCAGCCTCACCGGCCGACATCCAGCTAGCACCCCACCCCCGACCCCTCCCCGCAAGGGGGAGGGGAGAAGATGGTGGCCCTCGCGTGGCGGCATAACTTCCGTTAAAGCGCGGCGGGCGCAGGTTTGCCCCTCAAGCCGGAGCGCGCCTTGGCCGATCTTGCCGTCTTCTACGAGCATCCGCAGTGGTTCGAGCCGCTGTTTCGCGAGCTGGACCGGCGGGGCGTCGCCTGGACGCCGATAGCGATCCAGGACCACACCTTCGATCCCGCCGATCCGTCGCCGCCGGCGCCGGTGGTGCTGAGCCGACTGGCGATGTCGTCGTTCCTGCGCCAGAGCGAGCACGCGCTGTTCTATGGCCTGGCCGCGCTCGCGCACTGGGAAGGGCAGGGGGCGCGGGTGATCAACGGGCCAGCCGTGCTCGCCTACGACCTCAGCAAGGCCCGCCAGCTCAGCCTTTTCGCGCGCTGCGGGCTCGACATCCCCGAGACCCGCGTCGCCCACCGCCGGGCGGACGTGACGCGCCTGGCGGCGGAGGTCGGCTATCCGGTGATGGTGAAGGTCAACGTTGGTGGATCGGGGACCGGCATGATCCGCTACGACACGCCGGAGGAACTCCAGGCGGCCGTGGCCGACCAACTAACCCCGGTCGGCGTCGACGGCGTCGCGCTGGTGCAGGCCTATGTGCCGGCGCGCGACGCCCAGGTGATCCGCTGCGAGGTGCTGGACGGCAAGCTGCTCTACGCCATCGCGCTGAACGGCGCGGGATCGACCTTCGATCTTTGCCCGGCCGACGTCTGCATGGTCGACAAGCCGACCATCACCATCGAGGCCTACCGGCCGCCGGCCGAAATCGTCGCCGCGGTGGAGCGCCTCGCCGTCGCCGCCCAGATGGATGTCGGCGGCATCGAGTACATGATCGACGACCGCGATGGCCGCGCCCGGTTCTACGACCTCAACGCCCTCTCCAACTTCGTCGCCAACCCGCTCGAGGTGCTGGGCTTCGATCCGCATGAGCCGTTCGTGAGCTGGCTGATCGACCAGATCGAAGCCCGCGCGAAGGTCGCTGCATGAGGTACGGATTCTGGGCCCCGGTGTTCGGCGGCTGGCTGCGCAACGTGCCCGATGAGGGCATGGCCGCGACCTGGGACTACATGCGCCGGCTCTGCCAGCGCGCCGAGCAGATCGGCTACGACCTGACCCTGATCGCCGAACTGAACCTCAACGACATCAAGGGCGTCGACCAGCCCGCGCTCGACGCGTGGTCCACCGCCGCGGCGCTGGCCGCCGTCACCGAGCGGCTGGAGTTGATGGTCGCCGTGCGGCCCAACTTCCATCAGCCGGCGCTGCTGGCGAAACAGGCGGCCAACATCGACCAGATCAGCGGCGGGCGGCTGGCGCTCAACGTGGTCTCGTCGTGGTGGGCCGAGGAAGCGCAAAGCTACGGCTTGCAGTTCGACCTGCACGACGACCGCTACGGCCGCACCTCGGAGTGGCTGCAGGTGGTGGCGGGCCTGTGGCGCGAGCCGAAATTCAGCTTCGAGGGCCAGCGCTACCGGCTGAAGGACGCCATCTGCGAGCCCAAGCCAGTTCGCAAGCCGGTGATCTACGCCGGCGGCGAGTCCGAGGCGGCCAAGGACATGATCGCCCGCCAGTGCGACGCCTACGTCATGCACGGCGACGAAGTGGAGGTGGTCGCCCAGAAGATCGCCGACATGAAGGCCCGGCGTGCGGCCGCCGGCGGCGCGCCGATGATCTTCGGCATGGCCGCCTACGCCATCGTCCGCGAGAGCGAGGCGGCGGCGCTGGAGGAGGTCACACGGATCACGACGCTCGATCCGGACGCGCCCGGCTTCGCCAACTTCGACCAGTGGCTCTCCGGGACCCAGCTGGAGCGCGAGATGAAGCTGCAGGAGTACTCCGTCTCCAACCGTGGCCTGCGCCCGAACCTGGTCGGCGCGGCCGCCCAGATCCGCGAGCGCATCGCCGCCTACGAGGCCGCCGGCCTCGACCTGCTGCTGCTGCAGATGAGCCCGCAACTTGAGGAGATGGAACGCTTCGCCGCCGAGGTGATAGCGGCTTAGGTGGGGTGTCGTCCCGGAGAGCCGCGCAGCGGACTCGTCCGGGATCTACTTCACCGCCAGCGACGAATAGATCCCGGATCTGCCCCGCAGCGCGGCTTGTCCGGGATGACAATGAATGGGTGAGGGCAGAAGGGTTGACTACATATTGTCAATATGACAGCATATAGTCATGTTCGCTGAAGCGCTGTCCGACCTGATCGTCGAGATATTCCGCATCAATGGCCGCCTGCTCGCTGCCGGCGACCGACTGGTGGCGGATCTGGGCCTGACATCGGCGCGCTGGCAGGTGATCGGCGCGATCGCCATCGCCGGCCAGCCGCAGACCGTGCCGGCCATTGCCCGCACCATGGGTCTGACGCGTCAGGCGGTGCAGCGGCTGATCAATGAGCTGATGGCCGACGGCCTGGTCGAGGCGCGCGTGAACCCCAACCACCGGCGGGCGCGGCTGTTCTCACTGACCCGCGCCGGCGCCGCGGCCTTCGAGGGCGCGACGGCGCGCCAGGCGCCCTGGGCCGAGGCGCTCGCGGCGGGCGGCGCCGTCGCCGACTTCCGGGCGGCCGAGGCCGTGCTGCGCACGCTCCGAGGCCGCCTCGAAGCGCAGCAGACAGTTCAGGAGTCCTAGGATGCTACAGCTTGCCAGCCTTCATCCGACCATCGGCATCCAGCAACAGCTCTCGGGCCCGTCCGAAGGGCCCGTGGTGCTGCTCAACCTGTTCACCGTCGCCGAGGCGGACGCCGACAGGTTGCTGGAGGCCTGGCGCGATGACGCCGCCTACTTCAAGCGCCAGCCCGGCTTTATCTCGGCCCAGCTGCACGAAGGCCTTGGCGGCAGGGAGGCCTACCTGAACTACGCGGTCTGGGAGAGCCTGGAGCAGTTCCGCGCCGCCTTCGCCAATCCCGAGTTCCAGCGCAAGCTGGCCGCCTATCCCGATACGGTGGTCGCCGCGCCGCACCTGTTCCGCAAGCTGGCGGTGTCCGACGTCTGCCTGGCCTGAGCCGACTTACGGCGCGTCGTCGGGACCCGGGTCTGCCGGCATCACGCGCCAGCCGCTCGGGCAGGCCGGAACATAGGGGTAATACCCGCGGGGCTCGTAGCAATAGTACCAGACCGGCCCCGGCGGCGCGTAGCCCTCGGCGGGCACAGAGTAGTCACCGACGTAGAGCGGATAGGGATAGACCGGCGCGTCGTACCAGTACCAGAAGCCGTTGGTGAACCACCACCAGCCGATCCGGCCACCGCGGAAGCCGTGCCACCAATAGCCGCCGCGCCAGGCGCCGATGTCCCGCGCGCCGAAGCGGCCGACCGGGCCGGCGCCAAACCGGCCGCGAAAGCCGCTGCCCTGCGGGACGGCGCCGCGAAAGCCCGAGCCGCCGCGCAAGCCGCCCGCTCCGCCGCGGAACCCGCTGCCGGCGGCCCTGAACGTCCCGCCGCCGTGGAAGCCGCCACCGCCGTGGAACCCGCCGCCACCATTGCCGCCGCCGTGACCGCCCCCACCACGGCCACCGCCGTGGGACCCGCCGTCACCATGCTGCGCCAACGCCGCGCCGGGCAGGGCGAGCAGGGCGCAGGCGGCGATCAAAGCCTTCTTCATCAACCCGACCCCGCTGCGAGGTTCGTCCTCGCGAACGTCCCACGCTGGACAGCGTGAACCGCCGCGCCTGAACCGTGGCTGAACGCCACTGTCACCAAGTCCGGCAGGCGGCTAGACACCCGCCATGTCCCAAGCGGAAGCCACGAGTCTCGAAAGCGCCGGCGCCTCGGAAGTTCCCGCGGCGCGCTGGACCAAGCCGCCGCTTGGTCCGCACACCCTGTTGATCCTGTTCGTGTTGGCCAATCTGATCCTGTGCGCCCTGCCGCTGGTCCCGCAGCTGTTCCTGCACGGCAAGGGCAAGGACTATCCGCTCTGGTACCAGGTCGGCCATCAGGTGCTGACCGGGGGCGACCTCTATCCGAAAACCGGACAGACCTTCGCCTTCCTCTATCCGCCGTTCGCCGCGGTGCTGCTGGCGCCTTTCAGCCTGTTCGGCCGCGCGTTCTCGATCTTCTGCATCGACCTGGTGAACGTCGCCAGCTGGTTCGCAGCGGCGAAGCTCTCCGATCGGCTGGCGGACGGCGCAGGGCGCAAGGCCTGGTGGGTCATAGCCCTGCCGTCGGTGATCTCGCTGCCGTTCATCTGGGACATGTACGACCTCGGCCAGCCGAACCTGATGCTGCTGGCGATGGTGCTGGCCGGGCTGACGCTGCTCAGGGACGGGCGCGAGTGGAGCGCCGGGGCGATGTTCGCGCTCGCGGCGGCGCTGAAGGCGTTCCCGATCGCGATCTTCCCCTACCTGATCTGGCGCCGGCGCTGGCGGGCGGCGATCGGCATGGCGGTGATGACCGCCGTCTTCCTGCTGCTCGTCCCGGCGCCTTTGCGCGGCTTCGAGCGCAACCTGGCCGAGGTGAAGACCTGGGCCGGCGGGATGATCTTCTCGGCCAGCGAAAAGGGCTTCGGCCAGCGGCCGGAGCAGAACTGGGGCTGGAAGAACAACTCGGTCGTCGCGGTCGTGCACCGTTACGTCCGCCCGATCAACGCCGAGGCGGAAAAGCCAGAGGCCAAGCCCCTTTACGTCAATGTCCTCGACCTGACTTATAACCAGGCCAACCTGGTGCTGGCCGTGGTCGTGGGTCTGGTCGGCCTCGGCTTCGTCGCTAGCCTGCCGCCGCAGAAGCGGCGCACGCCGGGCTCGGACGCGGCCGAGTATGCGCTGCTGATCGCGCTGATGACCGTCGCCTCGCCGTTGGCGCGCGCCTACTACTTCGTCTGGCTGCTGTTCCCCTTCACCCTGCTGGTCTACCGCGCGACGGCCGACCCCGACGCCCGGATGCGCAGGGTGCTGACCTGGGCGCTGGCCGCCTCGATCGGCCTCTTCACCGCCGGCGTGGCGATCGCCTCGCCGCACATCCTGCCGGCGCTCGGCAACATGTTCTGGGCCACCGCCATCCTGATCGGGGCCCTGGTCTGGCTGATGCGCCACAGCATGCTGCCTTCTTCCTCTGCAAGGGCGATGGCGGACCAGCGGCCGTAAGAAGGTCCAACCACGGAGAGCGCAGAGATGCGCGGAGCGATCGATGAGCGGTCGTAGGCCGCGGTCAACCGGCAGACGCCATGCAAGACGGTATCAACGATCTCAGCCTCATTCACGGCCCGCTCCGCGTATCTCCGCGATCTCCGCGGTTATCCCTTTGGGCGCT
>Ga0209415_10020629_pt1 | contig 10227 bp, 9 predicted proteins | sample PeaSoiSIISIP2007_FD_187696 | JGI IMG/M metagenome (GOLD analysis project Ga0209415, IMG submission 187696) | Peat soil microbial communities from Weissenstadt, Germany - SII-SIP-2007 (SPAdes) (version 2) | ecosystem: Environmental > Terrestrial > Soil > Wetlands > Peat | place: Germany...
AAAATTTCAAGTTCCGGGTTCCTCGACCAATGGATTCCATGCTCCTTCGGGAGGGTTGAACGATGGCGGTTACGACTTATATCCAGGCGATCAATCAGGCGCTCGCCGAAGAGATGGAACGCGATCCGCTGACCTTCGTGATGGGTGAGGACGTAGTGCTCAGCGCCTTTGGCGCGACCAAGGGGTTGATCGACAAGTTCGGGCCCAAGCGAGTGCGCAACACGCCGATCGCGGAGGCTGGGTTTGTTGGCGCGGCGGTGGGTGCCGCGATGGCGGGGACGCGGCCCATCTGCGAAGTCGAGTTTGCGAGCTTCTTCTATTGCGCCTTCGATCAGGTCTGCAATCAGGCCGCGAAGCTGCGCTACATGTCGGGCGGGCAGGCGCGGATGCCGATAACGTTCCGCTGCGTATACGGTGCGATGGGTGGGGCGGCCGCGCAACACTCCGAGACCGTTTACGCGCAGTTCCTCAGTGTGGCGGGACTCAAGCTGGTGGTGCCATCGAATCCGTCCGACATGAAGGGCCTGCTCAAGAGCGCGATTCGCGACGACAACCCGGTCATCGTCTTCGAACACGGCGCACTCGGCGGCCATCGCGAGGAAATCCCGACGGGCGAGCACCTCGTGCCGCTCGGCAAGGCCGCAATCAAGCGTGTCGGCGAGAACGTCACGGTAGTCGCCATCGGCGCGATGGTCCCGCGGGCGTTGAAAGTCGCCGACCGCCTCGCCAAGGAGAACATCAGCGTTGAAGTAGTCGATCCGCGCACGCTGATCCCGCTCGACGAGGACGCGATTCTGTCGTCGGTTGAGAAAACCAATCGCGCGATCGTCTTCGACGAAGGTCATTTGCGTGGCGGCGCCGCCACCGATATCGCCGCGCTGATTGGCGAAAAGGGCTTCGACTTCCTCGACGGCCCGGTGATGCGCGTGACGTCGCTCGACGTGCCGATTCCCTTCAGCCCGCCGCTTGAGAAGGCCGCGCTCGCTAGCGAGGCGCGCCTCGAAACCTCGATCCGCCAACTGGTCGGCCGCTGAACGCACGCAAGCCGAGCCACTGTGCGCAACAAGATCAAAATAAATTAGGAGATTCCTTCTGAGAGGAGTAGGATATTGCAAGCGGGCGATCACGCGAGCCCGGCCCCGACCAAGGTCAAATTGCGGATACCCGTGCCAGCGACGCAGACCCGTTTGTCCTGAACAAACCCAATTCCCCTATCGGCCACAGGTGTATTGAGGCCGATGTCCATTGAACTGACGATGCCCAAGTTCGGGCTCACGATGCATGAAGGTACGCTCCAGCGCTTCTTCAAGGCCGCGGGCGAGGCCGTCAAAGCGGGAGAGCCGCTCTACGAAGTCGAAACCGAGAAGGTCCTCTATGTCGTCGAGGCGCCAGCCTCGGGCACGCTCGCCGCGTGGTTTCATGGCGAAGGCGCGATCGTTGAATGCGGCAGGCCGGTGGCCGTAATTGCGGAGGCGGGGGAGGATGCCGCCGCGTTAGCGGCGGCATCCTCCCCTGCTTCCGCGGTGCCTGCGGCTGGAGCGGCGCGCAGCGGCGCGCAGCCCGAGGCGACCGCACCGGCGGGCGATATATCGCCCGCCGGTGCGGTCGCCGCAGCTACGCCGGGCGGCGGACGCCGGGCCGTGAGTCCGGTCGCGCACAAGCTCGCGGCCGAACTCAAGGTCGACCTCGAGCGCGTGAGCGGCACCGGTCCCGGTGGCCGCATCACGCGCGAGGATGTCGAGCGCGCCGCCAAGGGTGGCGGCGCGCCGTCGCCCGCCGTCGTTGCCGTCGCCGCGCCTGGCGCGGCGACGGCAACGACGGCGTCATCCGTATCGTCCGCTGCGGGCGCCAAACCCCAACTGCGCACGGTGGCGATGCGCGGGATGCGCCGCACCATCGCGACGCGGATGCATCAAAGTCTCCGCGATACCGCGCAACTCACGATTACTACCGAGGCCGATGTCACGGCCGCGACGGAACTGCGTGCGCGCCTTACTCGCGAGTTCGATTTCACTTACACCGACCTGGTCATTCATGCGGTTGGGCGCGCCCTCGTGCGGCATCCACGGATGAATTCGAAGCTGTCCGAGGAAGCTATCCTGCTGCTGACCGAAGTGAACGTCGGGATGGCGGTTGCGCTGGAAGAAGGCCTGATCGTCCCCGTCATCGCCAATGCCGATCGCAAGAGTCTGCGCGAGATTGCCGCCACGACCAAAGACCTCGGTGAGCGCGCTCGCGCCGGTAGTCTTAAGCTTGAGGATGTAAGCGGCGGCACCTTCTCGATCACCAACCTCGGCAACTTCGGCATCGATGCGTTCACGCCGATTCTGAATACCGGCGAGACTGGAATCCTGGGGGTCGGCCGCATCGTCGAGAAGCCCGCCGTCTATCGCGGCGAGATCGCGCGCCGCTCGATGCTCACGCTCAGCCTCAGTTTCGACCATCGCATTATCGACGGCGCACCCGCGGCGAATTTCCTCCAGACGGTGATCGACATCTTCAATTTCGGAGACCGCTGAGTGCGCCGCTTGGATCAACCGGCCGTTCGAGGGCGGGTCGTTACCAGGCCGGTGAAGCGAAAATCGAAGGCGGCGGCCGGTCTCGCAATCAGTGCCGGATTTTGTGCGGCCATTGCTCTCGTGATCGCCTTGACGCTTACGGCGATTGCGCAGGCGCGCGAGCGTAAGGAGCGCGGCCTGATCATAGATGCACCCGCGCCGAAAAACATCAATTACGAAAAGCTGACGCAGGAAGCGGTTGCGCTCCTGCAGCAATACGTCCGCCTGAACACTACCAATCCGCCCGGCGACGAACTCGCTGCGGCGAAAATGTTCCGGCAGAAGTTCCTCGCCGAAGGGATTCCGGCGACGGTATGGGAACCGGCGCCCGGGCGCGGAATCGTTGCCGCACGATTGCGCGGGACGGGCCGCCATAAGGCGCTGGTGTTGCTCAGCCATATGGATGTGGTCCCGGCGAATCCGAAGGAATGGCAGGTGCCGCCGTTCTCGGCGCAAATCCACGATGGCGAGATCTGGGGGCGCGGGACGCTCGACGATAAGGGTCCCGGCGTGATCGAGTTTATGGCGATGGTCGCGCTCAAGCGCTCCGGCGTATTGCTCGACCGCGACGTCATCTTTCTCGCCACCGGCGATGAGGAGGAGGGCGGCAAGATCGGCGCGGGCTGGATGGTCGATCACGAAGCCGGTATATACGCCGACGCCGGTTATCTGCTGAACGAAGGCGGCGGCATCATGAGCCGGCCCAACGGCCGCAAGTATTTCGCGGTTTCGATTACCGAGAAGACGCCGCTGTGGCTGCGGCTTACGGCCACCGGTGAGGCCGGCCACGCCGCGGTGCCGCCCGACAAAACCGCCGTAACCCGGCTCGTCGCAGCGCTCGACAAGATCATCGCCTACCAGCACCCAATCCGCGTACTCGATTCGGTACGCGATTATTTTCGCGCGATGGGGCAACTCGACGGCGGTCCACCCGAGTTCTCCAATCTGGTGGTTGCTTTGCGTGACACGGACTTCGCAAATAAGTTCCTCGCTGTGCCACGTCAGAACGCAATGGTGCGCGACACCTTTACGCCGACCGTTCTCTCAGCTAGCGAAAAAACCAACGTCATTCCGGCTACCGCCTCCGCCGAAATCGATTCGCGCCTGCTACCCGGCGACCATCCGCAGCAAGTGATCGCGAACCTGCGCAAGGTTATCGCCGACGACAGTATCAAGATCGAGGTGACGCTCAATTTTCCGGCGGTCTCGTCGCCGCGCAAATCCCAGTTGATGACTGCGCTCGGCAAGCTTGCCGACGATGAGGATTCTGTCGTCGTGCCGATGATGATCGCGGGTTTCACCGACAGCCACTACTTCCGCCAGAAAGGCCTCGACTGTTACGGGTTCATTCCGATCGAGTCCACACAGACCGAGATGCGCGGGGTCCACGGCGTCAACGAGCGCATCGGCGTCAAGGAACTGGGAGCCGGTGTGCGACGGATGATCGAACTGCTAAAACTGATCGGCGGGCGCGAATAGAATCGAGGCGAGGAGTACCCAACATGATTCGTGCGGGCACCGGCTCTTCGACCGCAAAAAATCCACGCAGCGCCGCTCTGGAAGCGACTGCCGCCGCGCTCCAGCAGGCGGGTCTGCGGACGGCCGATTGCGCGTTCGTTTTTGCCAGCACCGCCTACGGCGGCGCCTTTCCGATGATCGTGCGCAGCGTGTCCGAGGCGGCCGGCACGCGCGAGGTCGCCGGCTGCGGCAGTATCGGCGTGATCGCGTGCGGCCGCGAAATCGAGTCTGGGCCGGCGCTCGCGGTCCTCGTTCTCGGCGGCAACACCATCCAAGCGACGCGCCTGTTCGTGCCGCAACTGCGCGGACGTGCGCGCGAAGTCGCGCATGAAATCGCAACTACGGTCCGTCCGCGCCTTGGCGCCAACAATCTCCTTTGCCTCTTCCCCGATACCTACAACCTCGAACCCGAACCGCTGCTGGCCGAGTTAGCGCGCGAACTTCCGGGCGTTACCGTGGTTGGCGGCGGCGCGACCGAAGACGGCTCGGTCGGCGAGACCTTTCAGTTCTGCGGCGACGTGGTCAGTTCCAACTCGGTATCCGGGATGTTGCTGGCGGGCGAATTTGACATCAACCTGGGTGCGGCCAACGCCTGTGCGCCGCTCGGCCCGACCCATCGCGTGACCGCGGTGCGCGATAACATCATTCTGGAACTCGACGGCCGCCGCGCCTGGGATGTCTTCGCTGAGGCCGCCGGTCCGCTCGCCGACGACCTTGCGCGCGCGCTTTCGTTCGTCTTCGTGGGTATCCCACTTGCGCCCGGCGCCGAGCGAATCGCGCGTGGCGATTTCTATGTCCGCAATATCACCGGCGCGAGTTCTGATCATGGCGTGATCGCTATCGCCCATCGGCCACGGGTTGGCGATACGCTCGGCTTCGTCCTGCGCGACGCGGAGCGCTCACGTACCGAATTGAAGGCCACGCTCGAAGCGATGGCCGCGCGAATCGCTCAGCCCCCGGCCTTCGGCCTCTACTTCGATTGTGTCTCGCGCGGCTCCGGCCTCTACCAAATGTCCGATCACGATTCGGCCTACATCGGGCAATACTTCGGCCAGGTGCCGGTGGCCGGCTTCTTCACCGGCTTCGAAATCGGACCGATGGAGGATCGCACGGGACTCCTGCAATACTGCGGGGTGTTGGCACTGATTTCCGAGAAGCCAGCCTGAGCGCGATGGCCACAGACCTGCGCGACGACCCGCGCGTCTATTTCGCCGCCGAGCGATCGTTTCTTGCCTGGATTCGCACCGGGCTTGCCCTGATGGGGTTTGGCTTTGTGGTCGCGCGCTTCGGTCTCTTCATGCGCGTGATGCACGAAATCACAGTGCGAGAGGGCAGCCCGCAATTCACCTTGACCGGCTTTTCATTTGCCGTGGGTGTATTGCTGGTGGTGTTCGGGGTCTTCGTCAATATCGCCGCCACCGTCCATGATGTGCGGCTGACGTCGCAATTGTCTACCGGCAATTATCGCGCTGGGCGACCGGCGTTCTTCGCGATCGCGGTCGCGATCTTTCTGGCGCTCGTTGGACTTGCGATGGCGATCTATCTCGTCCTCTCCCACTAATCCGATCGTCTTTCGCATTCGCTCGTGACCGGCCTTTTTCGTTGGTGCAACTCAGGCTCTGCGGCAGACGATGGCGGCGATGCGCTGGACGAAGTGAGTCGCGCCATCGCGCACAAATGGCATCATGCCGGACGTATCCGAGCGCTGATCCGATTCGAGCATTTGGCGCACCTCGGCCGCGCGATCCGGTGACGTTTGCGCGCTCGCCAGCCAACTCTCCATCTCGGTAATCAAGCGCTCCGAATGGACGCTTTCTACTTCCAGCCCAGCCCGGCCCATCATCGCGATCAGTTCGCTCAGCGCGAGCGACCGCGTGTGCGACGTGTCGCGCAGTTGCTCGATCCGATTGCAGCGCGCGGCGCGCGCTGGATTTTCGTTCGCGTACAGATCCTGGACCGCAACCGTACCGCCGCTGCGGCAAACGCGGCACATCTGCGCCAGGATCGCCTCGGGATTGAGAAAATGATGGAACGCGAAGCGGCACACGACGATATCGAACTCGCCGTCGTGGTACGAAAGATTGTCCGCCTCGCCGACTTCGAAGCGGACGTTCGTGAGCCCGCGCTCGCGGCTCGTGCGCTGTGCGATCGCGATCGGCGCGGCGGTCAGGTCCACGCCCACGACCTCGCGGCAATGTTCCGCCAAGGCCATCGCGACGTAGCCGGGACCGGTCGCGATTTCGATCGCGCGGTCGCCGGGCTGCGGATCGACCGCGCGCACCAGCCGTGCCAGCCGTTCGCCGTCCGTGATCACGGGCGCCGCCGCGTAGGCCTTAGCTTGGCGCGTGAATTCCTCGCGCACTGCCGCCTTATGGTCGTTGGTTTCGATCGTCGCGTTGGTCGCCATCTGAAGCTCTCCTGTCTCGAGGCGCGGCCTATTCTCGATGTGCACTACCGCCAGCGTCCGTGATGTGCATCGCGCGCTTGCAGCATCGGGACCGATAATGGTAGCTCAGAACAAGCAAAAATTGGACATACTTCAGCCCGCTAAGCGATCGGTTCGGGCGACGAAGGAGATCACGTTGGACTTCGGTTTTTCAGAAGAACAAGAGATGTTGCGGGACTCCGCGAAGCGTTTTCTCGCCGACAACTGTTCGACCAAATTCGTCCGCCAGATGATGGCGCATGAGACCGCGCATGACGCCGCATTCTGGGACAAGCTCGTCGGCCTAGGATGGCCCGGGCTGATCGTCCCCGAGGAATTCGGCGGGCAGGGCGGTACCTTCCTCGATCTCACCGTGATCGCCGAGGAAGCCGGCAAGGCGCTGGTGACCGGACCGTTCATGGCCGCCGCCACGCTCGGCGCGCCGGTTTTTATCGAGGGCGGATCCGACGCGCAGAAAAAGGAATTTCTCACGAAAATCGCCGCCGGCAAATTCATCGCGACCGTCGCCGTGGCTGAGGCCGCGGGCCGCTGGGATGCGGGCGGAATCGAACTGAAGGCGACCAAGAAAGGCTCCGGCTATACGCTCACTGGTGAAAAGTTCTTCGTCCCCGATGCCCACGTCGCCGACGCGATCGTCGTCGCCGCGCGCACCGGCAAAGGCTCCGGCGAGGACGGCATCACGCTGCTCTGCGTCCCGGCCAACGAAAAGGGCGTAACCGTAACGCAGTTGAAGACGGTCGATATGACGCGCCGGATGTGTCACGTGAAATTCGACAATGTCGCCGCGTCCGAAGTTCTCGGCAAGCCTAACGCCGGATGGCCGGTGCTGCGGCGCACGCTCGAAATTGCCACCGCCGCGCTTTCCACCGAGATGGTCGGGACTGCGCAGAAGGCGCTCGATATCGCGGTCGAGTATGCCAAGACGCGCGTCCAGTTCGGCAAGCCGATAGGATCGTTTCAAGCGGTGAAACACAAGTGCGTCGATATGATGGTCGCGGTCGAGAACGCGCGATCGCTCACCTATTACGCGTGCTGGACGGTGGACGAACGCGTTGACGAATCGCTGACCGCGGTGCCGATGGCTAAAGCGTACGCGTCCGACATGGCCAAGAACGTCACCTCCGAAGCCATCCAGGTGCACGGTGGCATCGGCTTCACCTGGGAACACGACATGCACCTGTATCATCGGCGCGCGTTGGCCGGCGAGGCGAATCTCGGCAACGCCCCGGTGCATCGCGAGGTCGTCGCGCGCAACCTGCTCGGCTAGCGGCAATTCGCTTCGTTCCGAAAAAAGAGAGCCGCGGACGATTCAAGTCCGCGGCTCTCTTGATTTCGGGCTCTTTTGATTTCGATCGGCGAGCGTTCGTTAGGTCGCCATGAAACCGCCATCGACCGGCATCGGCAGGCCGTGGACATATGATGCACGGTCCGAGCACAGCCACACCACCGCTTCGCCAATCTCGGACGCTTCGCCGAGGCGCTTGAGCGGTTCCGCGCGCGCCATTTTCTCTTCATTGCCCGGCTTCGCCGCGAGCAATTTCCCCAACATTGGGGTGCGAATTGGTCCGGGACAGACCGCGTTGACGCGAATCTTGTGGCGGCCGTATTCGAGCGCCGCCGCCTTGGTCAACCCGGCGACGCCATGCTTGGCCGCGACGTAGGCGGGCATTCCGCTGACCCCGATGAGGCCCGCGTCGGACGATGTATTGACGATCGCACCGCCACCGCCCTGCTTCATCAACTGCACGATTTCCGCTTTCATGCACAGCCACACGCCGGTCAGGTTGATCGACATCACGCGCGCCCAATTCTCCTCGGTGCATTCATGGGTGCGGCTTGCCTTGCCGTCGATACCGGCATTGTTGAAGGCACAATCGAGCCGGCCGTAGGTTGACACCGCCTTCGCGACCATCGCCTCGACGTCGGCCCATTTCGACACGTCCACTTTCATGAAGATTGCGGCGCCGCCCGCGTCCTTCACCATTTTGACGGTTTCATTGCCGCCGTCTTCCTGCACGTCGGCGAGCAGCAGTTTCGCACCCTCGCGCGCGAAGATTTGTGAGGTCGCTCGCCCAATTCCCGAGGCCGCGCCGGTAATTATCGCGACCTTGCCGTCAAGTATTCCCGCCATTTGTAATCGTCCTCGCATGAAATGGATATCCCAGGCGTAGCTCGATCGCCGACACTGCCTTGGGACTCGGCGCACTCGCTCTGCGCGACCACGCATCCAGTACATAGGCGATAATATGAGTGCCGACAAGGAACGGGCAGAGAAGGTGAGAGAATCGCCAAGAAAATGGCAGTTTGATGTTCCGAATCCGCCCAGAGAAGCGGTGCGTGACGGCTGAGCTAAGGCGAAGGCTCGCGACGGTTCGGTCTCAAGCCGCTAAGGAATGCTCGGAACGAAAGCGGGCAAAACCCTAATCCAAGGCTCGAGGCACGCTAAGGTCACAGAATTGTCACCACGTCGGATGGGGTGCGTGAACTGTCACCCCATCGACGCGGTTCCCCCTCTTGGTGCTGACCCCCTGGCCCGCCAGCGGCTCGTCAACCCAATCCGAGAAACTTCATTACGGATAGGTAGTCGCTGCGAGTAGCGGCGGCCGCATCCATGATTTGCGAGCACATTTCATTGGCTCCGGCGACCACTGGTTCGCTCCGCCTCGAGTCGAAAAAGAGCGGATCGTCAGGACCCGGATCGCGGCCGAAACGATCGCGGAAGATCTGGTAACGCATACGGGCGATTTTGAGCATCGCCATCCCGATATCGTCACTGTGGCGGGATCCGATACGTCGACAGCTACCCATTATTCGCATCGGTCTTCGGGCTTCGAACTGCCTGGTCCGCATGATTTTTCCACCCCCGGTATCACCCTTGTCATTGAGCAATTGCGGTGCCCAGCGTAGTGGGTGGCTGGCACAACCCTAACTGCTTGATTTCATTGAGAAAGAGGAATTCCCGCGAGTGACGAAAATCGGACACTGCCCGTAAGCTGTCAAGTCCGATTGGCGCTTGATGCCAAGTCAACTTAGCGCAAGCCGTAGGCTTTCATCTTTTCTTGCAGCGCCGGCCGCGAGATTCCCAGCGCCTCCGCGGTCCGCGAGACGTTCGCATTATTGCGCCGGAGGGCTTCCGCGATGAATTGCTTCTCGAATGCGGCGCGGGCTTCACGCAAGGAGAGTTGAGAGCTACCCGTTCCGTTCGACTCCGCTTCCGTCACGCGCGCGACCGATGGAGTGGTGGGTGCTGCCCGCGGCGCTCGATGACCATTGGTTTCACCGAGCACATTTCCCGACAGATGACTCGCCGAGATGGTCTCGCCATCGCGAGCCAAGGCCACCGCACGCTCCATCTCGTTGCGCAATTGGCGCACATTTCCCGGCCAATCGAAGTTCGTCAACAGCGCGACGGCGCCTTGGTCGATGCCCTCAATGCGTTTCTGATGGCGCTCGGCGGAGACGCTTACGAAGCGGCTCGCGAGCAGCGGAATATCTTCGCGCCGATCGCGCAGCGACGGCACCCGAATGGGAAAGGCTGAAAGCCGATAATACAGGTCTTCGCGAAAAGTGCCGGCTTCGACGGCTTCCTTGAGATTGCGATTGGTCGCCGACAGGATACGCACGTCCACCTTTACCGGAAAAGTATCACCGACCGGGATTACCTCCTCCTGCTCCAGCACGCGCAGCAACTTTGCCTGCATCCGC
>Ga0209415_10020630_pt1 | contig 10227 bp, 12 predicted proteins | sample PeaSoiSIISIP2007_FD_187696 | JGI IMG/M metagenome (GOLD analysis project Ga0209415, IMG submission 187696) | Peat soil microbial communities from Weissenstadt, Germany - SII-SIP-2007 (SPAdes) (version 2) | ecosystem: Environmental > Terrestrial > Soil > Wetlands > Peat | place: Germany...
TTTCTCGTGCGACTTGCATGTGTTAAGCGCGCCGCCAGCGTTGATTCTGAGCCGGGATCAAACTCTCGTTTGAACCGTTTGAGTTTGCTCCGGTCTTGAACTCAGGTTACTGACGATCTTCTATCATTTGTCAATCACGCACCCTTTTTACAGGGCACGTTTTCGACTTCGCGTCCAACCAGATTGTCAATGATCTGTGCGAACCGATCAGCGATCTCCGGCTTGCACCAGAAAAGACTGCCGACCCGCCGGCCTCGAAAGCCGTTTCGGAAACAACCGCCCAAGGACTGACCCCTGGATCTCGGCTGCGTCCAGAAAACCGTTCAAAAGAGCCCTCCGCAAGGAAAATCCTCAAGGAAGTACCCCTATAGGAACTTGGGAACCTGAAAGAACTACTTCAGAAGGCGGCTTTCAGTAGGAACTGCTCTGACTTGAGTCTGCTTACCTACCTGCGTCTCGCTTGTCGCCCACTCCCGCACACGACCAACCGCCGTGCGCTCGTACTGCATCAACTAATCTACCAGACCAAGTACCACCACGCAAGAGGTAATGTAAACTTTTTTTGCGTGGCCGGTGACCGGCCCGATCAGACGCTTTCTAGACTAGCAGGTTCGCCTCGGAATATGCAAGTCCGATTACACACGTTGTCAAACCCCCCAGCAATAATCCTCCACAACTTGCTGTAGGGACGGGTCTTTTTCACTCAACCGCATGAGTTCCAGGCGCAAGGCGTCGACCAGGGCATACCAGCTCGCCTCAATCGTATTCTCCGAGATGCCGGCCGTGGTCCAACTGCTGCGATGGTCGCTCCACTCAATCAAAACGCGAGCCCGAGCCGCCGTTCCCTTCCTTGCATCCAGCATCCGGACTTTATAATCGGTCAGCCGCACGTCGGCGATCGCCGGGTACAGGGTCGAAAGGCAGTTCCTCAATGCCAGGTCGAGGGCGTGCACCGGACCATTGCCGCTGGCGGTCGCCGAATGTGCTCCGTCCTGCGCTTTCAAAGTGACGGTTGCAGTCGAGCCATTGGCCGTAGTGGTGACTTCATAGCTCACCACTTCGAACAGCCGCAGGCCAGGATTCAGCGCCTGGCGGACCAGCAGCTCAAACGTCCCTTCAGCCGATTCGAGCTCATAGCCGTCCATTTCCATCTGCCGGATGCGATCGAGCAGCTCTCTGCGCGAAGTTTCGTCCAGCCGCTCCTCGAGACCATGCTGCTTCAGCTTGTACAGAACCCCGCCGCGGCCCGAAAGGTCGCTCAACAGGACCCGCTGCCGGTTGCCGACCGCTTTCGGATTCACGTGCTCATACGCGGCGTCTTTCAGAACCGCGCTGACGTGAATGCCACCTTTATGCGCGAACGCGCTGTGGCCGACGTAGGGTTGATCGCCGCGCAAGGGCAGATTCGCGAGCTCGGCGATGAAGCGCGATGCAGCGGTCAGATTCGTTAGCCGCTCCTTGCCGATGGTGGTGTGGCCCATCTTTAATTCGAGATCGGCGATGACCGAGGTTAGATTGGCGTTGCCGCAGCGCTCGCCGTATCCGTTCATGCAGCCCTGGACGTGCGCGAATCCCTGCTCCACGGCGGCCAGCGTGTTGGCGACGGCCAGATCGGCATCATTGTGCGTGTGGATCCCGAGCACCCCGTCGAACTTCTTACGCAGTTCCGCACAGATCGCGCCCATACGGCTGGTGATGGTGCCGCCGTTGGTGTCGCAAAAGATGATGAGATCGGCACCGGCGCTGCGCGCGGCTTCGACGGTCTTGAGCGCGAACTCGCGATTGGCTATATATCCGTCAAAAAAGTGCTCGGCGTCGTACAGGACTTCCTTGCCGCACGACTTGAGATATCGCACCGTATCTGCAATAGCCTGAAGGTTTTCTTCTTCCGTCACACCGCGCACGGCGATGCTCTTGCCGAAGATCGAGACCACGTCGGTTCCGGCATCGAGCAGGGCGCGAACACCGGGGTCTTCTTCGGCCCGCTTGCGCGGAGCGCGCGTGGCTCCGAAGGCGACCAGGCGGGCGTGATTCAGGGCCAGCGCCCGGGCACGCACGAAGAATTCCGTGTCTTTGAGATTCGAGCCGGGCCATCCGCCTTCGATATAGTCGATGCCCAGGTCGTCCAGTTTGCGCGCGATCAGCAGCTTGTCTTCGGGGGAGAAACTGACGGCTTCGCCTTGCGTACCGTCGCGCAGTGTCGTATCGAGAGTAAAGATTCGCATAAAATAAAGTCCCTAATTGCCGGCAGGAACGCCGGTTTCCTTCTTTTTCTTCAAAAATGTCATCATCTGCCGCAGATCCGCGCCTACGCGTTCGAGCGGCTGATTCCGCGCCTCGGCCCCCATGGCGAGAAAATTGTGGCGGCCGGTCCGGTTCTCGCAAATCCACTGTTTGGCGAATTCGCCGGATTGAACCTCGCTCAGAATCTTCTTCATTTCCTTACGAGTCTCGGCATTCACAATTCGTTTGCCGCGCGTGTAATCGCCATATTCCGCCGTGTCTGAAACCGAATAGCGCATGTAGCCGAGGCCGCCCTCTTGAATAAGATCGACAATGAGCTTCAATTCATGCAGGCACTCGAAATAGGCAATTTCGGGGGCATAGCCGGCTTCGACCAGCGTTTCGAATCCGGCGCGGATCAGCTCGCTGACGCCGCCGCACAGGACGGCTTGCTCGCCGAACAGATCGCTTTCGGTTTCTTCCTTGAAAGTGGTTTCGATTACGCCGGCCTTGAGGCATCCGAGCGCCAGCGCATACGCCAGCGCGTTTTCCAGCGCCTCGCCGGACTCATTCTGATCGACCGCGACCAGCGCCGGGACGCCGACGTTCTCGGTAAACAATTCCCGCACGCGATGGCCTGGCGCTTTAGGAGCGACCATCGACACATCGATACCCGCAGCCGGCTTGATCTCGCCGAAATGGATGTTGAATCCGTGCGCGAACATCAGCGTCTGGCCGGCGGCCAGATGCGGCTCAATGTCGCGATGATACAGTTCCGCTTGAATATGATCGGGGACCAGAACCATGACGACGTCGGCGGCTTTGGCGGCGTCGGCGGTAGAAAGCACGCGCAGTCCGGCCGATTCCGCTTTGGCCCAGCTCGCGCTTTCAGGATACAAACCGACTACAACGTCGACACCGGAATCGCGCAGATTCAAGGCGTGAGCGTGTCCCTGGCTGCCGTAGCCTGCAATCGCGACCGTTTTTCCTTTTAGCCTCGACAGGTCGCCGTCTTTTTCGTAGAATCTTTTCGCCATTTGAAAATCTCCTATAACCGGGCATCCACCGCTCCCTGTGGTCGCGGCTCGCGGTCACACACGACCATCGGGAGCGGTCGGTTTCTCCCAGTTTCCACTGGCGCGGCGAGCTTCGGTTTGCGCGGCTCCAGCGGCACCGCGACCAGTCCGGAGCGCGTGATCTCGACCTCGCCGTATGCCCGCATCACATCGATGAATTCGTCGAGCTTTTCCGGATCTCCCGTGGCTTCGAGCGCGAAGCCTTCCATGGACGAATCGACGACACGCGCGCCGAACGCCGCGCCTTCATGCAAGATCACAGCTCGATTCTGCATTGCCGTTCGAACCCGCACCAGCACCATCTCGCGGCGCACAGCCGGAGCTTCAGTCAGATCGGAGGCTTGCAGCACGTTAATCAGCTTATTCATCTGCTTGATCAACTGAACGTGCTGAGCCGGGTCGTTATCCACCACAATGCTCATGCGCGACAGAGCCGGATCGGACGTGCGCGCGACGGTCAGGCTTTCGATGTTGTAGCCGCGCGCGGTCAGAACGCCGGCCACGCGCATCAGCGCTCCCGGTTTGTTTTCGAGCAACAGTGAAATCAGTTGCATTTCACGCGACCTCCACTGCCGGCCCGAGAACCATTTCATGAATCGCCGCACCCGCCGGGACCATGGGATAAACGTTTTCAAACGGCGTGACTTTGACGTTCAACAGGTACGGTCCTGGATGGTTCACGCAATGTTCGAGCGCGCCGCGCAACTCGCACGGATGCTCGACGGTGCGGCCGGTGAATCCGTACGCGCCCGCGAGTTTTTCGGGATCCGGAAACGTGTCGAGCTGAACCGAGCTCAGACGGTTGTTGTAAAACAGCTCCTGCCACTGCCGGACCATCCCCAGATGGCCGTTATTCATGACGATGATTTTCACCGGCAGCGACTGGTTCGCGATAGTCGCCAGTTCCGGAATCGACATCTGGAATCCGCCGTCGCCGCACAGCGCGAAGACCAGTTGATCGGGCCGCGCGATCTGGGCGCCGATCGCCGCAGGCAAGCCGAATCCCATCGAACCAAGGCCGCCGGAATTGATCCACAGGCGCGGATGATGGAAGCGAACCAACTGCGCGGCCCACATCTGATGCTGGCCGACGTCGCTCGCCACGATTGCCTCGCCGTCCGAAATGCGGTCGATTTCGGAAACGAGATGCTGCGGCTTGATTTCATCCGTCGAAATTTCAGGTTCGAGGGGATGCTCGCTTTTCCAGCGCCGGATTTGCGCTTTCCACGACGTGCGCGAAGCTTCATTGCGATTTTTCACCGCCTCGGGCGATTCTCGAAGCGCGGCGACCAGTTTCTTTAGGACGCGTTTGACGTCACCCACCACCGGCAAATCCGCGGCGCGATTTTTACCGATTTCGGAGGGGTCGATGTCGACGTGAATCACTTTGGCATGGGGCGCAAATGCGGCCAGTTTCCCCGTCACCCGATCGTCAAAGCGAACGCCGAGCGCGATCAACAGGTCCGCCTGGCTCATTCCCATGTTCGCGGCATAGCTGCCGTGCATCCCCGGCATGCTCACGAAATTCGGGTGCGAAGCGGGGAGCGCTCCCAGTCCCATCAGTGTGCATACTGCGGGCGCGTCGACCAGCTCGACCAGCGCCCGCAGCTCCCCCGATGCATCCGCGGCGACGATGCCGCCGCCCGCGTAAACGTAAGGTTTTTCGGCTTCCCAGATCATCTGCGCCGCGCGCCGGATCTGGCCGGCGTGCCCTTCGGCAAATAATTTGTAGCCGGGAAGATGAATCGCGGAAACCTGCGAATATTCGCCCCGAGCTTGCAGAACGTCCTTCGGAATATCGATCAGCACCGGCCCTGGCCGGCCCGTGGTGGCGATGTGAAACGCCTCATGTACCGCCTGCGGAAGATCGGCGAGCGTCTTCACAAAAAAATTGTGCTTCGTGCAGGACCGGGTGATCCCGAAGGTATCGGCTTCCTGAAAGGCGTCGGTACCGATCAGTTTGGTCGATACCTGGCCGGTGATGGCGACCACCGGAATCGAGTCCATCATAGCGTCGACCAGCCCGGTCACCAGGTTCGTGGCGCCCGGTCCCGATGTCGCGCAGCATACGCCCGGTTTTCCAGTCGCGCGCGCATAGCCTTCGGCCGCGAAACAGGCGTTCTGTTCGTGCCGGACCAGAATGTGTCGAATGGGTGAATCATACAGAGCGTCGTAAAGCGGCAGAGTAACGCCGCCGGGATAGCCGAAAATGCATTCGACTTTCTCCCGCTCCAGGCATTCCAACACGATGTTTGCGCCGTTCGGTTGCATTCGCTCCTTAAAACAAAAAGCCACTGAAGGAGGATTTTTGATCCCCCGCCAGTGGCCAAGATTCTTAGTAAATCAGGCCGATCAGGCGGGGCCGGCTACACCGACCCCAATAATAATCAGCCCGACCGAAAGGATAGCGGTAGAGAGAGCGACGTTGCGCCGGGTTGCCTGGTTGGGTTCCGAAAGTGTCATCGGTCTCTCGGAACTCAGAATACAGCAGAAGAATCGTAAATGCAAGAGACAACTACAATTATAAATACTAATGAAGCCATAGCCCTCGACCTTGATATCATTTTGTGGTTTGGATAACCAAAGCGACTCTACCTCCCTCGATTCGCTTTACACCCAGGCGGCACAAGCAACTCGCGCCGGATCGCGAGGATTCTTCTTCGCAACGCAGCATTTTCCGATCGACTTGGCGCGAGCCGCTCACGCTGTCTATTGGTTTTGTCATTACACGCTGGAACTGAGCCGGCAGGCCGCAAATCAGGAGCAGGGCCGGCTGGATCTGGAGCAGTGGGCATCCATGGTGACGGCAGGCTTGCGCGGCCGGTTGGCGCGGCATCCGGTGCTCGACGTGTTCTTGGATACCGTGGATCAGCGCGCGATTCCGCACGATTATCCGGTGCAACTGATCGAAGGCGCGCGCATCGACCTGGATCACACCAGCTATGCAAGTTTTTCGCAGCTTCGCGGCCGCTGCCATCGCATGGGCGGGATGGTGAGTCTGATGCTGGCGCACGTCATCGGATTCCGCGATCCGGCGCTGGATTACATGTTGGAGCTGGGAATCGCGATCGAGCTGACCACGCTACTGCGCGATACCGGGGCTCATCTGGCGCGCGGGCACGTGTATTTGCCGGCGGAGGAAATGGCGGCGGCGGGATATACGGATCGCGATCTGGCGGCGCACACGCGCAACGATGCATTTCGCGATCTGATGCGCGTGCAGGCCGCGCGAATCCGCGGCTATTTTGAAAATGCCGAGCCGGGGCTGGCGCTGCTCGATCCGCGAGGAAGATTCGCCGTGAAGGTCGCGTTCGACCTGTATCGCCAGACGCTGCGGCGTATCGAGAGCTCGGATTTCGACGTCTTCCGCAGGAGCGCGAGCGTTCCGGCAGTGGAGCGAGCCTGGATCACGGCGCGCTCCATGGCTGGGCCGATGACGCGCCGCCTGTGGAGGGTCATGAGTGCTTAGCGGCATCGACCCCAAGTGGGTCGCGCTGGCTGTGGCTATCGTGATGGCCGTGTTCTTCGGCATATCGCGGCGGCGGTACCTGTCGATGCCGAGCCTCCCTTCCGTCAAATCTGAAAGTGTTCCCGATTGCATGGTAGTGATTCCCGCGCGCAACGAAGGAGCTTTCATCGGCCGCGCGGTGCGGAGCCTCCCGAGTGACACCGTAATCGTAGTGGACGATCATTCGGGGGACAACACGGCGGATGTCGCCCGTGAGGCCGGCGCCGGAGTTCTGCGAGCTCCGGATCTGCCGCGCGGAGCGGTGGGAAAATCGAACGCCTGCATGGCCGGCGCCCGCGTGCTGACGTCGAAATGGGTGCTATTTGGCGATGCCGACACGTGGTTCGAGCCGGGGTTTCTGGAATCGGTGGTGAGCTTCGCTGAAGCGAACCAGCTCGCGATGTTGTCGCTGTACCTGAGGCAGGAATACGAGACATTTTCAGAGCAGGCGCTGGGACCGTATCTGGCCGCACTGCATTTTTGTGGAGTGAGTCCGAAGCGCGACCCGACGGCCCTGTTCAACGGGCAATGCGTGCTGGTCCGGCGGGAGCCGTATGAATTTCTGGGCGGGCATGCGGCGCTGCTCAACACCACTTCGGACGATGTGAAGCTGGCAGGTCTCGCGGAGAGGCATCGCCTGAAATTTGCGACGGCGCGTGCGGATCGGCTGGGGCATGCTCGTTTCCGCGAACCCGCGGCGTCGTTCCGGCGCAGCGCGTATCGCATCCTGTTGCTGGGCTCGTGGGTGGGAATCATGATCATCACGGCGGCCCTCGTCGCGGCGCTGTGGCTGCCCGCGCTCGGATGGATGATCGCGTATCGGGAGTGGGTTCCCACCATCGTGTTCGCGCTGCTGCCGTCGATGCTGATGCTCGGGTGGTATCAAAACATCGGGCGCGCGACGCTGGCGCCGTGGGCGATCTATGCAGCGCTTCCGATTCTGCTGTCTTCCATCACAGGAGCCGTCGCGGGGAGGCAGGTCACGTGGAAGCGGCGCGTCGTCTGAAAAGTTATGATAGCGGTTAAGTGGAGACCGCGGTACAGGAAATCGTGGCGGACATCGGCGTCCTCGACGACGATGTGGATTTTCGCAACTACATTGAAGACTGCCTGAAGGACGAAGGCATTTACACGGTCCGCACCTTCGCTACCGCGGGCGAACTGTTTCACGGATGCGAAGAGCATCTGCCGAACATCGTCCTGCTCGACATGAAAATGGGCGAGTCGAGCGGCGAAAAAGTTCTGGAGCAACTACTGGCGCGCTGGCCGGGATTGTGCGTGATCGTGGTCACCGGATATCCGTCGCTCGAGGACATGCGGGCAACCTTCAAACTGAAGGTGTTCGATTATCTCGCGAAACCGTTTTCGCTGGCGCAACTACGGCAGACACTGCGAAACGCGGCGCAGGCGTTCAGACTGGGGCGCAGTCCGCAGGATCGGTTAAGAGAGCGACTGGGGCACGCGATCAAGATGCTGCGTGTGGAGCGCGACTGGTCCCTGAAAGATCTGGCGACGCATACCCGGCTGAGCGTGTCGCAGATCAGCGCGATCGAGCGCGGGACCAATCTGCCGAGCATCGAAAGCCTGCTGGCGATCTCCAAGGCGTTCGAGAAGCGGCCTTCGGAGATTTTAGGCGGAATCGATTTTTGAAGCTTTCTGAAGAAGCCGGGGTTCGATTCGTAGAGGGTCCGTCGGGTCAGCCGCTGATGCGTACGGCTCGCGACGCCGGTCTGGTGATGGACGCCTGCTTCTCGCATAAGACGACGCTGGCGCTGCTGCATGCGTCGAATATGCCCGAGAAATTCTTCGACCTGAGTTCGGGCGACGCGGGCGAGATTCTGCAAAAGCTGCGGAATTATCGAATCCGGATCGCGGTGGTGTGTCCGCCCGGAAGGGTGAAGTTCAGCCGGATGTTTCCTGAAATGGCGGAAGAAGAGGCTCGCGTGGGCTATTTTCGAATTTTCGAGACGGCGGAAGAGGCTCGGGCGTGGATCGTATCGTGATCGTCGATTACGACCCGCTTTGGGTGGAGATTTTTCAGATTGAATCTGAGAAAATCCGCGCCGCGCTGGGGCTGCAGGCGTTGCGGATCGAGCATGTCGGTTCCACGTCGGTGCCCGGCCTCGCCGCGAAGCCGATTGTCGACATGGTGCTGGAGGTCGCCGATTCCGCGGATGAAAATCGTTACGCGCCGGCGCTGATCGCGATGGGTTACGTGTTGCGTATCCGCGAGCCCAATTGGCATGAGCACCGCATGTTTAAAGGCTCGGTCGAGGCCGTCAATCTGCATGTTTTTTCGTCGGGATGCCCGGAGATCGAGCGAATGCTGGCATTTCGCGATTGGCTGCGAAGCAATTCCACGGATCGGGATCTGTATGCGCGGACGAAGATTGAGCTCGCACAGCGGGAGTGGAAGGAGGTTCAGGATTACGCGGATGCCAAGACCGCGATTGTCGCGGAGATTTTGGGCCGCGCGTCCTGAGGATTGCCAGCCGGTTTTCAGCGGCATCCTACCCGTCTCGAACGATCGAGCCGTCCGAGCTCAAAGGAGAGCAGCCACCCGGTTAGCGGCTGCTTTGCCCGGACGAACCCGGACCTTCACTTCGACTCGCGACCCGAGCCGGTTGATGATGGATATAAGGCGATCGACGGTGAAGCGGCCGAGGTCAGCGTTGCGGATGCGCGAGAAGTCGGCCGCCGCAATACCAGTGCGGGTGTGCGCGGCGCGCACGGTCAGGCGTTCCCGGTCAAGCGCCTTGATGATTTCGGCGGCGAGGATAGCCTTGAACTGCTCGGCGTCTGCGTTCCCGTGCCCCAGATCGCGAAAGACATTCCCGCTCCCCCTCACGACCTCCAGCTTTTCCTTCTTCATCGCAACATCTCCTTCAGTCTCCGCAGGCGGTTCCTGATCAGATCGGCCTCCCGCGTCGGCGTCTTGATGCCGCTCGTCGATTTCTTCTGGAAGGCATGGACCACCCAGACTTCGTTACCGAGCTGTGCCGCATAGACCACCCGGAACGCATCGCCCCGAAACGGCAGAGCAATCTCGAACACTCCGGACCCCATGCCGCGCATCGGTTTGGCTATGTCGGACTTACCGCCTTCGGCCGCAATCGTCAGCGCGACGAGGCAGATTGATCTGGCGCCGTCCGGGAATTCTTCGAATTCCCTCAATGCCGCCCGGATCCAGGAAACGGGCCGTGTTCTGGGAATCATCGCCTCTCGTGGCGTCTGGCCTCACACACTTAAGTTGTCATATTTGACAACGTCTGTCAATAGCTACTTCACTCCGTCGAGCAACTCGAGATTCAGCAGACACCGAACCAACCCGTAGACTGCCGTCGAACCGTCCGGAGTCAGGACCACGGGGGCAATTCCGAAGACGCCGCTGGGGTCGTCGGGAGTCAGTTCGCGGGCGGT